>Ga0187879_10001533_pt1 | contig 15835 bp, 10 predicted proteins | sample June2016WEW_19_1_FD_132423 | JGI IMG/M metagenome (GOLD analysis project Ga0187879, IMG submission 132423) | Peatland microbial communities from SPRUCE experiment site at the Marcell Experimental Forest, Minnesota, USA - June2016WEW_19_10 | ecosystem: Environmental > Terrestrial > Soil >... | reverse complement strand
CTCCTCGAGCGTCTCGCCCTTCCAGGCGAACACGGGCACGCCCTTGGGGTCGTCGACGGTGCCGTCGGGCCCGACGGCACCGGCCGCCGCGGCGTGGTCCTGGGTGGAGAAGATGTTGCAGCTGGCCCAGCGGACCCGGGCACCGAGCGCGGTCAGCGTCTCGATGAGCACCGCCGTCTGCACCGTCATGTGCAGGGAGCCCGTGACGCGGGCACCGGCCAGGGGCTGGCTGGCGGCGTACTCGGCCCGCATGGCCATGAGGCCGGGCATTTCATGCTCGGCCAGCTCAATCTCCTTGCGGCCGAACGTGGCCAGGGACAGGTCGGCCACCTTGTAGGGGAGGGGTGAAGTCATGACTGCTGCTCCTTTGGGTCGGTATGTGCGTGCGCAGGCGCGCAAAATTGCGGCGGGCCGGACGGCGGAAGCGCAACGCACGTGCTCCGACCTCTGTCGGAGGCCGCGTACCCCGTCAAACAATACGCCCTGGGGAGGGGTGGGGACACACTCAGGCAGCCGCAGGGTTTCGGATCCATCACCCGTTCCGATTCCCCCGACAAGAGGGGTCCGTCCCCCGACAAGAGGGGTCGGCAGCCAACGCGGCAGTCTGTCGCTGGACCCCTACGCCGGTGCCGGGAGCAGCGCAGGCTGGGGCTGTTTGCGGAGGCACACCCAGGCGGTGAGCAGCAGGGTGCCCGCCTGAGCCGCCAGCACCACGATGCCGAACGTGGCTTCGCTCGGGCGGGTGAACGAACATGCGAGAAGGCAGGCCATCCCCAGGATGAGCGGTGGCCACGGTCTCGGGACACCCAGCGCAATGCCGCCATTGATCACGATGCCGGTGGCGCCGGCGATCGACATGGCAACCCCGAGCGCGACGAGCAAAGGCAACGACGCGACGTTCTGACCGAGGACGGCGCCGATCGTGCCTCGCAACGCGACCAGGACGCCGGTGACCGCCAATCCGATTCCGACGGTAGCCGCGGAGGCGAGCACGACTGTGCGCCGCTGGGCGTGGACTCTCACGTAGGGGAAGATCAGCGTGCTGACGGCCACGAGTACCAGGTAGACGCCTTTGGACGGCACGGCGGCAACGTCGTACTTCGTCGCCGCGGAGTGGGTCAGCACGCTGGGGGCGATGAGGATGTCCAGCTGCACGAACAGCCCCAGAAGCACGAGAGCGAGCCAGGTGTGGAGCATGGACGTCATCCGGCGCACCGTGCGGACGGGTGCGGACTGCTGTCTGGGAACAGCGATGAGCGCGACTCCTGAGGCGACTACCAGCCCCGCCGACACGCCGACGAGCCCCCAGACGAGGCCAGCGAGCGAGCCCAGGAGGATGCGCGTCCCGCCCTCGAGGAACAAGTTCCCGCCCATGGCGTCGAACCGGTGAGCCGCAATGAGGGCACCCCGGTGGATTCCCAACGGAATCGCAATTACTACCTGCGTGGCGAAAAACACCGCCAGAACAGGCAGGTGCAGGAGGTAGGCGATGATCGGGGACACAGCGGCACCGGCGAGCGCGAACAGCGTGGCTTGCACCGCTGTCATCCGCATGGGCGGTGCCCCGTCGACGGCAAGCGCGGCGGCGCGGAGGGGGATGCCGGACGTGACGAGCGAGGCGACGAAGAACAATCCGAACAGGGTGGAGAGTGCGGCGAATCCCTCGTGGTGGAGGTGGCGCGAAAGCACGGCCAGCAGGACCACCGTGGAGAACCCGATGGAGACGGTCCCGCCCCAGAGCAGCAGCCCCCCTGCGGTGATCCTCATCCCGGGAGGTGCCTGTTTCCCCTGTTCAGACGGCGTAGCGCCGGGCTCCGGGGTCGACGGAGGGGGGGCGGAGTGCTCCGGCTTCCCGTCGTGCGGGCGCACATCGACCTTCCTGTCGTTCGGGCGCAGGCCACCCCGGAAAACTCGGACGATGCAAAGCTGACAGGCAGCGATGCCGGCGATTCCGACGACAGCCGTAGACCAGTCGGTCAATTTGCTCCTTGTCCCTCTCCGGAGGTGCGTGAAGGGTGCCAGGGTAGGCCGTATGGAGGCCCCGTTGTCGTTCGGCTCGGGCCGAATCCCTGTGTATAGCACGGGGGGGGGACCCGCGTATAGCACGGGGGGGGACTGGAATGAGGGATGTGAACGGGCTACGGTACCGCAGCGGTTCGGGGTTTTGGGGAGGGGGGATGGAGGCTATTGAGGAATGGGGAACCGTCTGGCCAATTGGCTACCGGGGTTGACGTCCACGCGGTGGCGGCCTGCCACGCGCGAAGTGTCAGCGAGGTCTGCTGGTGGCCGGCGTCATGGCGGATGACGCCGCTCGCCTGACCGTCATCGTCCCGGCGTTCAACGAAGCTCTTCGTCTCTCTGAACGCGCCACGCGATTGGAAGTTGCCGTCGAGGACGGGGTCCTATGCCCCCATACGACCGAGTTGATCGTCGTCGACGACGGCAGCACCGACGAGACGGGATGGCGAGCTGAAGAGCTGTTGGCGGCAACGTTCCCGCGCCTACGCGTCCTGCGGCTCCATGACAATGCCGGCAAGGGCGCGGCCGTGCGGCTGGGCACAGCCGCAGCGACTGCGCCCGTCGTGCTCTTCATGGATGCCGACATGTCGGTGGACCCGACTCAGATCCCGCGCCTGGTGAAGGCGATCGGACCCGCCGACCTGGCGATTGGGTCAAGATCGCACGATGAGTCAGTCGTAGAGAACGATGGTATGCAGCGGATCATCATGGGGCGGACTTTCAGCATGTTGGTCAGTGCTCTGACCAACATGCCGTTCCGTGACACCCAATGCGGGTTCAAGGCGTTCCGTACCCCGCTAGCGCGCATCCTTTTCCACCTGATGCGGGTGCAACGGTTCGCGTTCGACGTGGAGCTGCTCTGTCTGGCACGCCAACTGCGCATGGAGATCACAGAGGTCGAGGTGCACTGGCGCGAGATAGGTCAGAGTACTGTCCGGTCGGTTGTCGACCCAGTTTCGATGACGCGCGACCTTCTGAGCATCCGCAGGAGGCGAGAGTGGCCGAACCTTCCCGCGCTGACGGTTACTTCCTGGCACGGCGAGCGGAGGCGCTCGCCGTCTCGGATCGTCGGCGAGCTGTACCGCGCCCTCGGTCCGAACTATCCGATCGTGATCGTGTCGGAGGACGAGTCCATGGTGCTGCTGCCGTTGTGCGACCCCGTTGAAGTTCAGACCGTGGCTGCTAATCTGCGACAACTCCCAACCCAGCTGTCCGTACGGGAACGCTCCGTCTCCTTCTCACAGCTGACGGAGTTTGCGCCATTCAAGTGGGTTGATGGAGAGAATGACGGCTTTGTCGTCGCATCCCACGCAAACTTGAGCGGACTGGTGACTCGGATGCCCACGGCTGGCTGGGAGTCGCTGAGGGCTAATCAGTCTCAGCCGATTATGAGTCGACCGCGGGTATGAAGATTGTCGCGGTGAGCTGGCGCGACCTCGCGCACCCGTCCGCGGGCGGGGCGGAGGTGCTGATGGATCGCCTCCTCCGTGGCCTGGCTCATCGAGGCCATCAGGTGACTTTGGTCTGCGGCGGTCCAGTCTCCGACCGCGGGTACGAAGTAGTTGACGCCGGGGGTACTTACAGCCAATACCTGCGCGCCCCCTGGGTGTGTAGATCCCGTTTCGGGAACGCTGATGTGATCATCGACACCGAAAACGGGCTTCCGTACTTCACCCCGATATGGCGCAGGAAACCGTCGATCTGCCTAGTACACCATGTTCACACAGATCAGTGGCGGACGCGCTTTCCGGCTCCAGCGGCCGCGGTGTGCCGCTTTATGGAGACGCGCGTCATGCCCGCCGTCTACCGAAATCGAACCTTCGTCGCCATCTCTCGCTCCACTGCAGCTGACCTGCAAGCGATCGGCCTACCCGCGAAGAACATCCGAGTCATTGAATCGGGTGTTGACGTCCCGCCAGGCGAGATTCCAGAGAAATCCCAAGTACCACTCTTCGTCTCTCTCAACCGCCTAGTGCCACACAAACGAATCCATCTGCTGCTTGAAGCTTGGGAAATCGCCTGTTCCAGAATTCCTGGAAGGCTGGTGGTCTTGGGAGATGGGCCCCAGCTCGAAGATCTCCGTCGACAAGCGGCGACTATTCCCAGAGTCGAAGTCTTGGGTCGGGTTTCTGAGGGGACGAAGCGTAGATTTTTGGCGGAGTCTTGGGCTGTCGTGAGTGCAGCTCATCATGAAGGATGGGGAATGTCAGTAATGGAAGCCGCCGCTGTCGGTTCTCCCACACTGGCCACTGAGGCGCCTGGAATTCGCGATTCAGTCGTTGATGGAGTCACTGGTGTACTCATCCGCGCGTCTGAGGAGGAGATTCCCCGAGCATTCGCTGAATCCTGGATCGACCTAGCCGAAGACGGAGAGCGCCGATCCCGAATGGGCTTGGCCGCTTATAGGCGGGCGGCTGAGTTCACATGGAATCGGGCAATTGACCGTTGGTTGGTGGTGCTAGAGGAAGTGATTTCATCGGGCACGACAGATTGTCAAAATCAACACGTTGACAGTACAGCGACCTCTCGGATGAGTGACCTGTCACTGCCGATTCATGAGGTGCGGTCAACCATGAATCCATGGCAAGAAGAATCGCGTGGCTCTTCCCGCTCGCCATCATCCTAATGCGCAACACGTCGCACCCCTTCAGCTCGTCTCCGAAGCCAGAAAAATGATCGTGGCCAACCCTGAAAATAGGAGGGCATGACATGGCTCTTGCTTCGAAACTGATGAGCCGTATTCCGCCGCGTTGGGCGGTGCCATTGATAGCCTGGCAATACCGTTTCTTCGAGGCCGAGCTGCGGAGGCTCGACGAGTTTGTTCCCGCGGATCGGGGAGCAATCGATGTCGGCGTGTGGTGGGGACCCTGGTCGTGGTGGCTTTCCCGCCGAGTACCGAGAGTTGATTCGTTTGAGGCCAATCCAGAGCTTGTGGCCAGTCTCATGAAGGCAATGCCCTCCAATGTCACCCTTCACTCGGTGGCGCTCAGCGATCAACCGGGTGAGGCGAGCCTGTGGATTCCCTCTGGAGGGGTGGGTACCGAGGGGCGTTCGTCAATTGAACCGGGCTGGCGAGAATCCGGGGGTAACCAACTGACGGTTGCAACGTGTCGATTGGATGATTTCCAACTTGGGGATGTCGGCTTTGTGAAGATCGATGTTGAGGGGCATGAGTTTCCAGTCCTGCGAGGGGCCACCGAACTTCTTAAGACAAAAAAACCGAATCTGATGGTAGAGATTGAGCAACGCTCGCATGATGAAACGCACCTCGACTCGATCATCGAATTCCTCGCGAGTCTTTCCTACAGCGGAAAGTTTCTCAGCCGAGGGAAATGGAGACCGATCGAGGAGTTCGATCGCAAGGAGGCGCAAAGGCTAGGGATGATCACGGCGAAACATGGATACTTCACGAATCTCGCCCTCTACGCGCGGAAGTATGTCAATAACTTTCTGTTTACAGCGGATTGATTATTTGGTGGTGCAATCGACGTCGGTGACGGCCCCAGTTGCTTACGAACGAACAGGATACGCATACTGCAGAATCAGCGGAAGGGTCATCGCCGTTACCACGGCGCGCTGGGACTGGGGCATTCGAAATTTCCATTCGTCCTCCGGTGCGAGGCCGATCTGACCATGCAGAAATCGGTTGGGATTGCCCCATGCACTGTGCGTGCCGCTGAGATTGGCGAACCCGTCGTCGATGGCCTGGCTGGGATCGATATCCACTTCGACAAACTCCCCGATCCTGCGCAACATTTCTGCGGGTGCAGAGATAAAGTCCTCATATCTCATACGCATATACCTTTGGGTATGGCGGGCCCAGATCAACTCGGAGGCAATATTCGAAACGTCAAAGTAAGTCGAACTTACCGATGGACGCCTTGTGGCCATAAAGCGACCATCATTAAAGCCGGCTTCCACCTTTCGTCGCCGCCAGGAATATGCCACTGCCCGCGGATCCCGAACAAGGTGCAGAAAATAGACTTCGAGTGAAGGTTGAGATCTAAGAATGTAGGAATAGTGGGGCTCTTTGGACGAGTCGACGATGATCGGCCGCCCAGTCGACGAGCGGATCCCACTGTACAGTTGGGCCAATCTCAGGGGAAGATCTCCGGTGCGATCTAGGAGGCGCTTGCGAATCCCCTTCGTCACCATGAGTGGGAGATGATGGGAGTTAAATCGTTTTCGCAATCGAACCATCTCGGAGGCATCAACATTGTTGACGCCTCCGAATGCTTGATCAAAGATCGCCACCCATGTCGGGCACTGTCGGAGCTCGAGCCCGCAAGCGCACCGTCCATTGTCCATCAGACCGAAGCGCCACAAGAATGCCAATTCTCCGCCGGAGAAAAATGTGTCGTACTGGCCGAGAATGTTCGCGAGCAGTGTGCTGCCGGTGCGACCCGTTCCACCGATGTAGAGAATGCGAACCGGCGATGAATCAACCAACTCATTCGTACGCGACTTGCGCTCCACCACCTATTACGGTCCTCCGATGCATTTGTGCGAGGTCATGACTCTATCTGACACACGTGTCCTACCCGGCGAGCTCATTGAGCCACCCCGTGAGACCTTGCCTTCCGGACGGGCCAGCAGATGGTGGCTTCTCGGCGCCTTTGTGACGTCGTTGGCGGCATTCATACCTGACGCATTCGGTCGACAGGTCTCGGACGTGAAGATCGATCTGGTCGTCGATCCGGTGTACTTCTTCAGCCATCTCGTGAACCTATGGGATCCTTCCGGCTGGTTTGGGAGCATACGGGACCAATATTTGGGATACGCGTTCCCGACTGCACCGTTCTTTGTCTTGGGGCATCTGATGGGGATGCCACCTTGGCTCACTGAGCGGGTATGGATGGCACTCTTCGTCACAGTGGCGTTTTGGGGCGCCGTGCGCCTTGCGGAAGTCCTCGATATCGGTTCGACACCAACGCGGCTTGCCGCGGGTGCCGCCTTTGCTCTCTGGCCGACCTTTACGATCCTGGTTGGCTCGTCATCGACAGCAGTAGGACCGGGCGTCCTATTGCCATGGGTGATGATCCCGCTCATCCGAGGAAGCCGAAGCGGACCAACGATCCGGGCTGCAGCAGTCTCGTCCATAGCGGTGCTGTTCATGGGTGGCGTGAACGCCACTGTCACCTTGTGCGCTCTGGTGATGCCAGCCCTCTACCTTCTCACCCGGGAATCGTCGCCCCGCAAGCGCTCGTTGACCGGCTGGTGGATCGTCTGCGTGGGTCTCGCGTGTGCGTGGTGGATCATCCCGCTCTTTGATCTTGGAGCTTACGGCTACAACTTCCTGCCGTACACGGAGCAAGCGCTCACGATCAATTCCACCATGTCGGCCACCTCCGTATTGACGGGCGCAGGTGACTGGGTTGCCGGGTCGACGAGCGGCCAGATCCCATGGGATCAAGCCGGGTTCACTGTCGTTCATCTTCCTGTCATCATCCTTGGGTCTGCGTTGGCAGCGGCCGCGGGGCTCTATGGAATCACCAGAAAGGACATGCCAGAGCGTCGATTCTTGGTCCTGACCATCGGAATTGTCTCCGTTGCCACAATGGCCGCCTACTGGGGACACTTCGGCGGTCCGTTCGGAGACGCGCTGAGACCAATCATGGACTCGCTTCTGGCGCCCCTACGGAACGTCTATAAGCTCGAGCCCTCCATCGCCCTTGTTCTTGTGCTCGGCATCGCCCATGCGCTGCACCGGGTGCCGCGTGGCTTCACCCCATTTCAGTGGCGGTGGACAGCCGGACCAATAGTCGTTCTTGTCCTGGTTGCTTTGGCTGTGCCTTATCTGATGGGAAGGGCGGCTCAGACGGAGTCCTATCCGGCGATCCCGAAATATTGGAGTCAGGTAGCGGACTATTTGGCACGCAATGCTCCCACAACGACTGCGCTTGTCGTGCCTGCTTCTGCGCACGGTCAGTACGTCTGGGGCTGGCCGCTCGATCAACCTCTGGAAGCGCTGGCTCGCTCGCCGTGGGTCGACCGCGAAGTCACCCCCTTCGGTGGGCCTGGGAGCACGCGGATGGTCGACGCGATCAATCTCGCGCTCAAAGTGGGACTGCCGGATCCGGGGTTGTCACCATTGCTCGAGCGGTCGGGCATCAAATACGTCGTCGTGCAGAACGATGTGGAGTGGCAGCTCTCGGACTCGCCATCTCCGCTGCAGGTTCACCACGTCCTGGAGGACTCAGGGTTCGTCCGTGTCGCAAAGTTCGGACCCACGATAGAGACGAGAACGACGCTGGGACCGAGTGTCAACATCATCAACCGGGGAGTGACTGTCGCCTATCCCTCTGTCGAGGTATTTGAAGCGGCTGCACCTCAGTCTCGGGTTCAGACGCCCGTGGCTACGTATCCCGTATCGGACACCGCGCTCGTGAGCGGAGGGCCAGAAGGCATCCTTCAACTTCTCACCGCTGGAGTGATCCGAGAGAATCAGGCAGCAATCCTCGCAGGCGATCAACAGGGATCGTACAAAGGACCGTTGTTTGCCGTAACAGACACGCTGAGGCGACAGGATGTCAGCTTCGGGCTCATGAACGACAACACGTCCTTCACGTTTACGGCCACACAACAGAAACCAACCCAAGAAAGTGTCCCCGTCGACCTGTCGGTGCCGCGACAGATGCTTTCGATTTCTGGCGTGAATCACCAGACGGTCGCAGTCTTCACTGGCGCAAAGAGTATTATTGCGTCCAGTTATGGGTCGTACCTCTTCGGGTTTCCAGAGTACAACCCAGCCAACTTGTTCGATGGCGAGTCCTCGTCCGGTTGGGTCACTGGGGCCACCGACAGAGGAGTGGGCGAGTGGGTGCAGATCAATTTCGATCATGTACTTGACCCGAAAGGTACGCGAGTACAGCCCCTAGTTGTGCCCGGCAGGCCGACAGTGACTGCCGTACGCGTCACGACCACGCACGGATCCGTCGTCACCCGACTGCAGCACAGCAGCACAAAGCAACTGGTACGAGTGCCGACAGGAAGAACCGGATTTCTGCGTGTGACGCTGACCAGCGTCGCTGGTGGACAGCCTTTGGAAAACCCGGGGCTCCAATCCATCACTATCCCAGGGGTGCACGTGCGGATGTACCTGAAGCCACCTCAAGAAGCAGTCGGCAACGGCGCGCGGCGTCTGGCGCTCTCCTTCCAGGCCACCCAGGTTGACCCCACCAATATCGTGCGCTCCCCGCCGGAGCCGGTGTTGGCGAGGCAGTTCAGCACCCCTCGCGCCATGACCCTTGGTGTGCTGGGCCAGGCCATGCCCGTCAAAGGTGTCGCGCTCGACAAGATGATCGGATCCTCCGCGATGACCATCTCGGCGAGTTCGACGTTTGGCGATCTGCCTGCCGTCAGGCCTCAGAACCTGATCGACAACAACCCCGGCACTTCGTGGATCGCAGCCAACCGGGATCCGGTGATCACGATGCAATGGCCCAAGCCGCACTTTCTTTCCAGTCTTAGAGTCGTCTTTTCAAACTCCGACCTCGCCGCCCGGCCTCGGGAGATCCGGATTTCAAGCCCGGTCGGCAGCCGTCTTCTCAACCTCGACGTGACGAAACCTTCCGTCCTTTTGCACTTTGTCCCGATCCTCGCCGACAGAGTGACCGTGAGTTTTCCGAAGGTATCAAGTCATTGGATCGCCGACGGTCTGGGGACAACCATTCAAGCTCCGGTCGGACTGGCTGAGCTCGAGTTTCCGTCTTTGTTCCAGTACCAGGTTGCGCCAGCGGTTCCCTCGACGCCGTTCTCACAGCCTTGCGGCAGCGGGCCCACCATTTCCATTGACGGCACCACGTATCAGACAAGGCTACGAGGTGACCTCGGCGATCTGGTCTCTTTGCAACCCTTAAGTCTCTCGATCTGCGGCTGGGACGATTCCATCCGGCTAGCCGCTGGAAGTCACGACCTGATTACTCCGACGACATCCGTGCCGTTCAATGTCTCAAGTCTCACCATGACCGAAGATGATATACACCCTCCGGTTGGAGTAACCACGGCTCGGTCCACCAAGGTCGTGAACTGGGATGCAGACTCGCGCAGTTTGGTAATCGGCGCGGGTCCAGCTTCTTACCTCGAAGTGCACCAGAACTACAATCCTGGCTGGGTAGCCACGCTGGACGGCAAGACGCTGACGCCGATCCGGCTCGACGGCTGGCAGCAAGGGTACGTGGTCCCGGCTGGACAGGGTGGCACAGTTCACTTGGCCTTCACTCCAGAGGGCCCGTTTCTGGTTGGAGTCTTCCTAAGTGGGCTCGGAGTCCTGCTGTTAGTGCTTCTCGCTTTAGGGGTCGGTTCTCGACGGCGGGGGGTGAAGTTGCCGCCCGCACCACCGCGTCGCAACCGGGAGAATGCGGTGCCTGCGCTCGTTCTCGCCGCTGCAGCGATCTTCATCGTCGGGGGCCCACTGGTTGTGGCCGTACCCATACTCGCAGTTGCGGCGGTCAGGAGACCGGCGCTACTCCCGTGGATCGCCGCAGGATCCATGACGGCTGCCGGCATTGTCGGAGCGGTGGATCCGGGTACGAGCGCCTTTGCGGGAATCGGCAATTTCAGTTGGGCGGCACAGGCGCTCGCCGTGGTGGCCCTTGCGGCTGTCCTCGTCCCGTTGGGTCGGAGCTATAGGAGACCGAAAGCTCATGCGGTATTCAGATCTGATACGAGTGCAGAAGACGGGAATGGGGGTCCGGATGGGGATGGGATGTTGGCCGCGTTATCGGTCGGCTCCGACGGGTAGGTGGGCATCAGCCATCCCGAAGACCACATTTCGCTCCCTTGCAAGGTGGGAAAGCCTGCCGAGTCGGAGCGTCTTCGCGTTGATCTCGCTGTTGGTGATAACACCCATGATGAACTACAGCCCAGCCCAAGCAGCGATCGGCAAGCGATCATCTTCGGTAGCTGGAGCGACACAGACGCTGTGTCCGCCGAGCGACGTTCCTGGGGGTCCAACAGGGTGCTATCTCGTGCCGCCCGGCATCCACAAGATCAAGCACGTGATCATGATCATGCAGGAGAATCGATCTTTTGACTCGTACTTCGGGACCTATCCTGGGGTCGATGGCCTGCCGGCATACAACGTATCGTCGAAGATTTGCGTACCGGATTCCCAAACCAAAACATGCGTGTCTCCCTATCACGACACCTACGACGTCAATGGTGGTGGGCCTCACGGTGAGCCCGAGGCAATTGCTGATGTGAATGATGGGGCAATGAATGGATTCGTCGATTCTGCAATTGCTGCCAAGCCGATCTGTGCTGCGTCGCAAGATCCAACATGCACAGCTGCGGCTGCGGCTCATGCGCCAGCTACCGACGTAATGGGCTACCACACTGCCGCAGAGATCCCGAACTATTGGTCCTACGCCAAAAATTTCGTGCTTCAGGATCACATGTTCGAATCCGTCAAGTCCTGGTCACTACCCGACCATCTGTTTATGGTTTCCGGCTGGTCTGCGAAATGCAAGAGCAAGGCTCCTAAGAGCTGTGGAAACAGCATCAAGGGGCCATATTCCATACGGCAATTCGATCAGGCCGTGAATCAGGAGCTGACGACAGGCACAACAGACATCAATTTGGCATGGACCGATCTCACTTGGCTGCTGTTTCGTCACCACGTGACTTGGGCGTACTACGTACAGACCGGGTCACAACCGGATTGCGAGAATGATTCTGCCGAGACCTGTGCCGCCGTAGCTCAGAGCTACAAGACGCCGGGTATATGGAATCCACTTCCCTTGTTCACCGACGTGCAGGCGGACCGACAACTCAAGAACATACAGCCTCTGGACAATTTCTACGATCACGCAAAGTTAGGAACTCTTCCCGCGGTCTCATGGATCGTGCCCTCCCAGGCCGATAGCGATCACCCGCCCGCGAGCATCCATCAAGGGCAGGCCTACGTCACATCTCTGATCAACTCGATAATGAAGAGTCCAGATTGGAAGTCGAGCGCCATCTTTCTATCTTGGGATGACTGGGGAGGCTTCTACGACAATGTGGTACCGCCGGCCATCGACCAGAACGGCTACGGATTGCGAGTTCCGGGACTCGTGATCAGTCCCTATGCAAAAGAGGGGTACATCGATCACCAAGTTCTGAGTTCTGACGCTTATCTGAAATTCATTGAGGATGACTTCCTTGGGGGAGCCAGGCTCAATCCACGTACCGATGGTCGACCTGATCCCAGGCCGGACGTACGAGAGGATGCGCAGCAGCTGGGCAACGTCGCCAATGATTTCGATTTCAATCAAGCTCCACGCCCTCCGCTCCTGCTTCCGACCAACCCGCCCTCGGACTCGCCGGACTTGCCTAGTGTTTTTAGAAACAGCCCGCAGTGTCTGGGCTGTACTGCGCCGCCGCAAGCAGGTTGAGCAGCGCTGGCCCATAACGATCCGCCTCGCGGGCTGACCCCACGGAGGGGATCCCGAGGTGGATCCCATCGAAGTCGTGCGGTGTACAGGATTGGAGCGCGAACGGTCAGTCGTCGGCTACACGAACTGATCGGCGGAGACGGTCACCCGCTCAGTTGTAGGAATTGCGGCTGATACTGATGAATATCCTGTGCCTGAGCAGCGAGGCCGTTGAGGCTGTTGATGTTGTAGGAGACAACGAGACCGCCCTGAACCGAGAGCTCGGGATGGAAGGTCGCGATATAGGCGATTTCGCTCGGGTATTCGGCGACTTGTGGGATCGAGTACACCGGTTGGGGGGCACTCCAGGGGCCACTGGGCGAACAGGAGTACGACAGATCGATCGTGGCGCCGGTTGGGCCGCCGCCGGCCGTCATCACGGCGACAAATCCACTTCCTCCGAGTTGCGAGGTGACACCCGTGAACAGAGGGCTCGCCGGCATTGGCACAGCGTTTCTTTCGCCGCTGACCCATTGTGTCCCGCTCCAATAGGTCCAGGCCGATGTGTCCAATGAGTCACCCACCGCTACGCGGGCGACCTTCATCCCATGGAACGTGTGGGTTGTGTACTCGAAATCCTCACCATAGATGTAGGTATAGCCACCACTCTGGGTCACCGCGGCACCCCACTGGGTGGTGGCGCCGGTTGGCACTGGGGTGACCGAGCTGTACGAGGGCAAACCGTTGGACGGAAGTGTCATGACCGCGATACCAGATCGACCGGTGAACTCGTCGTACGGGCTGCCTGGAACGGGTGTGAACTCGTTCACGAAGATCAACTGGTTGCCACCCTCGACGTAGGTCGCGGCGACCTCCCACTGATCGCCATTTCCCGACGTATCTGGAATCAAGGTTTGTGTGTTGTAGTAGTTGCCGCCGTAGTCACTATTGAGATCGGGCATCGCGCCAACGAGCTCACTGTTGTGCGGCATGCCATTTATCGCCGCCGAGCCGTCTGGTTGTGCGGTACCGATGACGGTGTCCGAGAATACGAACGACTCTTGTCCATTGGGGAGCTCCGTCGAGTACGTGGCGTCTCCACCAATCCACCCGGGCCCGGATTCGTTGTCGATCACGTTCTCGATAGGCTGGTCCACGGTGGCAGTTGGAGCAGCGAGCGGTTTACAGTCGGCGCCCTGAGTGCCACCGCCGATACTTTCCGGTTGGGACGTCAGCCACGTGGCGCCGGAGGAGGCAGGGTTGCTTCCGGAGTCGAAGGCGACAGCACTGCCGTCAGATTCCACCAATGTGTAGCCGGGAGTGACCGGGTTGATCATCATGCCCATGACGGTCTTGCCGCTGCCTCCGAGGGACCCGTAGAACTCGGCATCGCCAAACGTGAAGATCCCGCCGTCTGACGCCACCAGCCAGTAGCCCTGTCCGTCGGGAGCTGATGCCATGCCCACCATCGGCCGGTTCAGGTTGAGGGAACCCGTGGAGCCGTAGAACTGGGCATCGCCAAACGTGAAGATCCCGCCGTCTGACGCCACCAGCCAGTAGCCCTGTCCGTCGGGGGTCGATGCCATGCCCACGATCGGCCGGTTCAGGTTGAGGGAACCCGTGGAGCCGTAGAACTGGGCGTCACCGAAGCTGAAAATCCCGCCGTCTGACGCCACCAGCCAGTAGCCCCGTCCGTCGGGGGTCGATGCCATGCCCACGATCGGCCGGTTCAGGTGGAGGGAACCCGTGGAGCCGTAGAACTGGGCGTTGCCGAATGTAAAGACACCCCCGTCGGTCGCCACCAACCTGTAGCCGTCGCCGTCGAAGGTGGACGCGATCCCGACCACCGGCTCGGCGAGATGGATACCCAACTGGGCCGGCGACCCCAAGTCGGGGGCTCCGCCGTAGGACGTGACGGCACCAACCCAACTGGCGACCCAGTAGCCGCCGGCCGGGTCGGCCGCCGTCATCCCGCCACCGCCGTACTGCCCAGCCGTCGCGGCGGCAGCGCTTGAAGTGGACAGAGTGAGTGCCGCAATCCCTAAGCAACTGGTGGTGGCGAGGACGCTGAGCGCGGCCGCGACGAAGACGCGCAGCTGTCGGATCGGATCCGCCCTCAATGTGCGGAGTTGCGTGAATCGGTGCATCTTTCCCCCAAGCCCTGAGCGTGGACTGCCGGGGAAATAGCAGTGCTGGTCGCTACTTCGGCGGCCCGGCTGACTCAGGGAGTCCCGCGGCTTTGCGCCCCCATCTCACGAAGGGTTTGCCCTTTCGATTGGCTTTCAGTTCAGGACGTTGATGCATTCGGTGAGATGACGCATGGGTAATTCGGACTATTTCAAGAAGCCGCCACCAGCCGGCAACCGGCGCGCACCCTGGCGGGGCTGTTATGGCTCAATCGCTCCAAATCGGAGACCGTCAGCCCTGGGGCTCGGCCGCGGCGTGTTGCCTCGCTGTTGTCGACTTGTTGTCACGTCTGCCGCAGTACGGAAGCCCGACGGTCGTCGGTGGTCGCCGATGAGTGGACTCGGCACGGGATGTTGGGCTTCACGATCCTGGAGCGTCTGCTTGAGCGCTCTCCAGGTAACCTCCAGCTCATCGGCTCCCAGAAGGCGTTCTGGACTTCTCGAGGTAGATGGTTGAAGCTACGTCTCCTCAGCGAAGCTGTAGTAATGCTGGCGCAGCCCCCGTAGCTCAGGGGATAGAGCATCGGTTTCCTAAACCGTGTGCGAAGGTTCGAATCCTTCCGGGGGCGCCAGAAAAAGACCAGCTCAGATGCTAGACCGCACTCTGCCTGACAATCCCAGGCGAACGACGGGGGAGGGACTTCCCAAGGATCGTCCTACGTCGTGCGCGGTGGCGGCATGACTGACTGGCGCGTGCAAACCTGAGCAGATGGACCTCGCCGAGCTTCTGGAGATGCCCGGGATCAGGGAGGAGCGCATCCTGCGCTCGAACGTCGGTTTCATGGCTCTGCATGGCGGATCGCAAGACCGCGGCACCGACCAGATCGCCAGAAGGGCAGCCGAAGAAGCTGGCGCGTCCTATTACGCCATCGTCCAGCCTTCCGGGCTGCGGGTCCACCTCACCTCACGGTTGCACGATCCCGACGACTCGGCGCATCTGCGGTCTTTTTTGGAGCACGTGGACGTTGCCATCTCAGTGCACGGGTTCGGGCGCGATGGGTTTGCCCTCTGGCTCGATCCCGAGCGGGGCGTGGTCATCGAACCGTACGGGTCTGCAATGCGGGGGAGACAGAGGGGGCCATTGCGGGGGATCATCGTGGGAGGTTTGAACGCGCAGCTCGTCGACGCGGCGCGCGCGATCTTCCAGAAGCGCTTTGCCGGCTACCACGTCGCCGACGAGCGGGTGCGGCTAGGGTTTCATCCCGACAACCCGGTCAACCTTCCTTCGGCCCATGGCGTCCAGGTCGAGCTGCCGCCGGGTCTACGCGGAATCGG
>Ga0187879_10001531_pt1 | contig 15847 bp, 14 predicted proteins | sample June2016WEW_19_1_FD_132423 | JGI IMG/M metagenome (GOLD analysis project Ga0187879, IMG submission 132423) | Peatland microbial communities from SPRUCE experiment site at the Marcell Experimental Forest, Minnesota, USA - June2016WEW_19_10 | ecosystem: Environmental > Terrestrial > Soil >... | reverse complement strand
CCTTCTTCGTTCCCCATCGACCACATGAAGACGCTGGGATGGTTGCGATCGCGCCGCACGAGATTCTCGAACTGGCTCAGGCCCTCAGGATTCGACGACATCATGCGAGTCTCATCGAATACCAGCATTCCCATTTCGTCACAGGCATCGAGCAGCTCAGCCGTCGGCGGATTATGCGAAGTGCGAAGTGAGTTGCAGCCCATCTCCTGAAGTTTCCGGATGCGATAGCGTTGCATGGCATCGGGCAGCGCAGCGCCCAACCCGGCGTGGTCCTGGTGATTGCATGTCCCCTTCCACTTGACCGGTTGGCCGTTCAGCAAGAAGCCACGCGCGGCATCGAAGCGAGCCGTGCGAATGCCGAAGCGAGTCTCGCATCGATCGACCACGCGGCCGCCCGCCTCGACCTCGGTCACCAACCGATAGAGGTTCCGCTCCTCGACCGACCACAAGGCAGGATGCTTCACCACAATCGACTGCTCGTACGTGTGATCGGCCCACTCTGGAATTGACGCGGGAGTGGTGGCCGCTTTCCCCACCGAGTTGCCGGAGGGATCGAGGATCGTCGAGATGATCCGCGTGCTCTCGGCGCTCTTCCCGTGGTTGTCCACCTCAGTGCGAATCGAAAGCCCTGCCTCGCCCGGACGCACGTCTGCGACAACGAACGTCCCCCACTTCCTTACGTGTACCGGATGCGTCTTCACCAGCCAGACGTGGCGATAGATCCCCGCTCCCTCGTAAAACCAACCGTCACTCAGCGTGGCATCCACGCGAACCAGCAGCACGTTCCTGCCGCCCGGGGTGGCAAAATCCGTGACGTCGAAACTGAACGGATCGTATCCGCCGCTGTGGCGGCCGATGTAGAAGCCGTTGAAAACCACCATCGTCTCGCGGTATGAGCCATCGAACTCAATGGTGATTCGCCTGCCGGAGTCGGTAGCGGGAAGCTCGAACACGCGGCGATACCAGCCTACGCTGGTTTCCGGGTAGGCTCGGCCCAGCGGGTAAAAGCCTTTGCTCGCGAGCGCCGGATCGTTCTTGAATTGCAGCTCGACCGCCCAGTCGTGAGGAAGGTCTAGGGCCCGCCAGGCGCTGTCATCGAAAGCCAGGCCGCTCGCAGAAAGGAAATTTCCCGTTTTCTGGAAGTTGCCGCTCGTCCCTCCCCCGAATCCAAAGTCCCTGGCTGGATCATCAGCGTGACCGAAATGGAAGCGCCATCCGAAGTCCAGAAGCAAACGTTCCCTTGTTGCACCCGGCTCTGCGACTTCGGGCGTGTCTCCCACGAGAAGGGGAACCGGCGCCTCAGCCTCGCCCGCGGCCACCGGTTTGCTCCCGTGGGCAACGGCGTTCCGGGCCGCCGCAGCCGCCGCCGGGGCGAGCAGGCTGGTCTTCAGCAAATCGCGTCTTGTCAGGTTGTTCATGCATCCCCCTCGGTGTTTCATCGAGGCAATCTACTCCGCTTGGGCGCGCGATTCAAGTATAGGCGCGACGGTGTAGGGGCATGGCTTGCCCTGCCCTTGTCACGGCCAGCAGAAATGCGGGGACGGCAAGCCGTCCCCCTACGGAGGGCTCCTAGCGACGGATCGGAACGGCCTTTGCGGCCACTCTTCGCGGCCCCACGACCGCAGCGCTCAAAACTGCGTGATGCTCAGCGTGTTTCCATCCGGGTCCTTGAACCACGCCACCCGAGCACCGCTCGGGGAGTTCCAGATGCCGAGCTCATCCTGGTGCATCCCCGGATAGCGCTCCAACGCGACGCGCGCGTGCTGGAGCCGTTTCGCCGTTTGCACGATGTCCCCGACATGCCAGCCCAGCACCGTGAACTTGGCTGGGACGAGTTCTGGAACGCGCGCGACTCGGAGCATCGTCCCGCCGGCATCGAACACCAGCGCAAATTGGTCCTCGCTCACGAGACGCAGTCCCAGAGTGTCGCGATAGAACTCTTTAGCGCGTGCTGAGTCGAGCGTCGCCACAAAAGCCACGAGCTTTCCTGATTCCAACACAGAACCTCCCTGAGCTTCAGCGGTCGCCTACAATTTAGCCATTAGCTTCGGACCCTCAATAGTGTATTACGGAAGCCCGTGCTAACCTACGAAATGATAGGGCTCGCAAGCAACTGCCGAGGGGACACCACCAAATCTGTTCACGCTTGGCCCTGCAGAGAGCAAGGCGCCCCGCACCTGTAAGATGTCATCCTGAGCGAAGCGAAGGATCCCTGCAGTTCGACCAGGGCCCACTCCGCGAACAGCCTGCGAAGGGTCGACGAGATGCAACTGCAGAGATTCTTCGCTCCGCTCAGAATGACACGGTTTTGGCGGGCGCCGCGAACCCTGGCTCTTGGGGCCGCACAAGCAAAGGTGCCTGTGCTACCCGCTCTCGCTCAGCCGTGCCGCTTGTGTGATGAGGTAGTTCCGTTCCGGTGTGCTGGTGGTGCGGTTGGCGGCAAGCCGGTAGTGTGTGATGGCAGCCTGAGTATCACCGGCCATTTCGAGCAGATGGGCGCGAACGGCGTCGAGACGATAGTGGCCGGCAACCCGTGCGTCGGAGTCGAGCGCTTTCAGCAGTTCGAGCCCTTGCGATGGGCCGTGCACCATGGCGGCGGCAATAGCATGATTGAGCGTCACCATGGGATTGTCGGACATGCGCTTGAGCAAGTCATACAGCGCCAGGATTTGCGGCCAGTCGGTATCCTCCGCCCGGACCGCTTCGTCATGAACGGCGGCGATAGCCGCTTGAAGCTGATAATTGCCAATCGATCCTCTCGAAAGCGCTGCGGTCAAAAGGGCAACGCCCGCGGAGATCTTGGCTCGGTCCCACAGAGCTCGGTCCTGCTTTGTCAGCGGAATCAATTCGCCCTCGGGACCCGTCCGTGCAACGCGGCGGGCGTCGGTCAACATCATGAGTGCCAGCAACCCCGCTACTTCAGTATCATCCGGCACCAGAGAGCGAACGGCTCGCGCCAGCCGGATTGCCTCCTGGGCGAGTTCGACTCGCTGAAGCTCGGGCCCCACGCTGCTGGCGTAGCCCTCGTTGAAAATCAGGTAGAGGACGTGCAACACGGCGCGAAGCCGTTGCACTTGCTCATCGCGGGTCGGCAACTCGAAGGGCACGCCAGAGGCCTTGATGGTTGCCTTGGCCCGGCTGATCCGCTGCGCCATGGTGGCCTCGGGGACCAGGAACGCATTGGCGATTTCGGCCGTGGTCAAGCCACCCACCGCCCGCAACGTCAAGGCAATGGCCGACGCGGGAGTCAGCGACGGGTGACAGCACATGAAGAACAAAGTTAGCGCGTCGTCCTGCTCCGCATCGGGCTTGAGGCCGACTGCAGGCTCAAGTTCCTCGGCCTCGGTGGCTGCCAACTCTTCCCTTCGCCGCCGGGCTTCTTCACTCCGCAAGTGATCCATCATCCGCCGCGCCGCCACTTGGATCAGCCAGCCCCGTGGGTTGTCGGGAACACCTTCCCGCGGCCATTGCAGGGCGGCTGCGAGCAACGCCTCCTGAACGGCGTCCTCGGCAGCGGCGAAGTCATGGAAACGCCGAGTCACAGCTCCCAGCACCTGCGGCGCTAATTCTCGCAAAAGGTTTTCAATGTGATCGGCCATCGTTCTCGCCAGTTGTCCACCCAATAACGCCCGGTGTCATCCTGAACCCCGACTTGCCGGGGCGAAGGATCTCCGCAGTTACGTTCTGTACTCCTCAGGCGCTACAAACTGCAGAGATGCTTCGCTTCGTTCAGCATGACAGGCTTCCCGCCTCCCTTTCGCGTCCCACGCGGTCACAACATTTCCGGTGGCGGGCCGCTCGGCACCGGGCGAACTTCGATGGGCATGTTCAACGGCGCGCCACCGGGGCCAGGCGCCGCAGAGGCTCGTGCGGCGATTGCGTAAGCGCGCTCCGGCGATGCGACATTGACGATCCAGAAGCCCGCCAGAAATTCCTTGCCCTCGGGAAATATACCGTCCGTGATCGGCGTCCCATCCTTGCCGGCTCGCACCAGCTTGGCTTGGTCAGGAAAAGACAAACCTTCGGCAAACACCCATTCGCCGGATTCCTGAAGCTCCTTGTTGAGGCGCCTCATATATGCACCGTGCGCCTGGAGGTCTTTCTTCGGCCAGCGGAGAACGCCCTCGCCGGCCTTCATCGTGTTCATCATCAGAATATACTTCATGTGATGCACTCCTCTCATTGTCGTAGGGGCGGCTGTTCTGATCGCCCTATCAACCACGCGAATTGCTCTTACATGCCGGGCTCGCTGGTTCGTGCGCTCATGACCTGGCGCACTTCGATCGGCATGTTGGTCGGTACCCCGCCCGGGCCCGGCCCTGCTGACAAGCGGGCTGCGATCTCATAGGCGCGTTCCGGACTTTCGACGTCAACGAGCCAGTAACCAAGCAGAAACTCCTTGGCCTCCGGAAAGACGCCATCCGTGATGGGGACGCCGTCCTTCCCGGCACGCACTACCTTCGCCTGCTCCGGCGAAGCCAAGCCCTCATTAGCAACCAGCTCGCCGGCTTCACGCAGGTCTTTATTCAGGCTTGTCAAGTGTGCGAAGTGTCTCTCGACATCGCTCTTCGACCACGCCCGGTATGTATCGACACCAGCCTTAGTGCCGGTCATCATCAAAAGGTATTTCATGTCTTTTGCTCCTTTTCTCTTCATATTCTAGCTCTGCCTGATCGCGCTTTCATAGGGTAGTCGGAGCCCGCGGCTTATTCTCGACATCGGGTGAGCAAGAAAAATCGTCGGCCCAGGCCGCAATCGCGATGCGCTGTCACCCCCGCGACATCGGGGGTCCATTCCGGCAGAAAGCTATATGAACTTCCGCTTCCGCAGGAATGACGGCCCGCGCTCCTGTCGAATTTGTCTGTCCAGAACCGACCTACGAGTGGAGGGTTAGATATGGCGAACGACGAAATGGTAGTGGACGTTAGCCGCGACTGGGCGACCGCCTGCGACGTGCAGCAGCGGTTTATGCAAGGGTCACATCGAGCGATCAACAATCTGGAATACAGTGCTCGATGCCGGCAGGTACTGGAGTTGGGCGGGGACTGCTACGAATTTGTACCACTTCCGCAGAACCGCCTGGCCGTGACTATAGGAGACGCCTCGGGCAAAGGCTTGGCCGCGGCTCTCATGATTTCAAATGTCCAGTCATCACTTCGCACCGCACTTTTGCTCACCGGGGCCGAAGGAACTTCAATGCTCCGGGCAGTAAATCGCCAGGTATACGCATCCTCGCTCGCTGATCGCTATGCAACCTTGTTTTATGGTGTTTTCGACGCAGCGGCGCGCACGCTCCGGTACGTCAACGCAGGTCACAACCCTCCCATGCTTATTCGTCCGGACGGGTCGACCGTTTGGCTCGAAACCGGCGGCGCTCCCGTCGGGATATTTCCGGATTGGTCCTATCAAGAAGGCTCGATTCAACTCTACCCCGGTGACATGGTACTCGCTTACTCGGATGGGGTGATCGAAGCAACAGATCCTGCCGGCGCGGAGTGGGGAGTGGACGGCCTCCGCAAGGCAGTGGGCGCCAGCGCCGAGCAGGCGGCTGATGGCATCGTGCGCGCGATCTTCACGGCCCTCGATGAATTCTCGCAAGAATGCCAGGGCGACGATACGACCGTCGTAGTTTTGCGGGTGCTTTGAATAGCCCACCGGTCACTAGCATCCTGCCCCAGAATTCAGTGAACTAAGCCTGGCCGAGATGCCGTTCGCTGATGGAACACCTTGTTGGGGTAGCGACTCCGAACCCCGTCAGGGGCGGCAGAGTTTAGCCCACGGCGTGAGCCGTGGGTCCCCGGTGCGACCCCTTCCCCCAGCCCCCTCCCCCGCCGGGCGGGGGAGGGGGAAGAAAAGGGGGCGGGGGCCGTTGTTCCCAGGGCTTGCGCCCTGGGCTACTGTCTTCCGCCCCTGCCGGGGCTCGTACGACTGACATTACGAATCACTGGGACGGAAGACTAGCTTCTGTGACCTGTTCTCCGCTTCCTATTCCTTGTTTAGTGCTTCCAGCAATCTCATCTCGATGCGGCGAAATGCGGCCGGATCTCGAACGTAATCAGTGAAGGACGAAACCGCGCTGGCACAGATGCGGTCGGCCTCGTCGCGATCACGCGACGCGAGCGCTCGCAGCATTTCGTAGTCTTCGATGCTCTCCCGCATAGCTTCAAATCGGATCGAGCTTCGAACGGCGAGGTGCTGGCGGTCCGGATAGACGACGAACGCATCGCCCGAAGGCAGAAGCTCCGTATTGTCGTCGATCACCAGTTGGGTGTCGAGCAGCGGCTTCGGAGTCCAGTAATTCCCGCCCCAGTGCAGGAATCCCGTGAATCCATAGCGAAAGTCAAGCCACTGGAGCAGCCTGACTTTGATCAAGGGCAGGTCCATCAAGCGGTTGAGATACCGCTTCTGGGGATAAAGACAGGTGTAGAACCAGACGGGGTGGTCATTCCCGATGCGCTGCTTGAGCATTGCCATCTGGTCGTCAAACCGCCCCAGTTGCGGAACCCAGATATCGCAGTTCTTCTGCAGTTCCTCCGGCAGGTTTTCCGCGTCGATGGCATCGATAGTCGGGATGCCCGGCATTTGTTGGTGGATGAGAGCGGCGAACCGGGCGTAATAGGGAGGCTCATTCCCGTGCGCTTCGTCGAGGACGTGCTGGAAATAACGAGTGTCCCAGCCTTTTTCCTTGAGATGCGCCCCAAGGGCGGCGAGGAAGGCGGAGACGGCAGGCTCGACGCGCGGATCGTCTGGTGGAAGCGAGACCTTCTGAGGTTTGCCGTCGACAACTTGATAGGTCGATGCGACCAGTGACGCATCATAACTGCCGGCGCGATCCAGCAGGTGGCTGCCCTCGATGTACCCGATTGCTCCCGCCTGCTGAAACGTCTCCACCCAACGGTCGAAGTTTGTGAAGTCGTAGTGCAGATTTCCGTCTTCGAGGCGAGGCTGGATGAGCGTGAGAAGCGGGGTTATGATCACGTTCTGACGATGCGCGGCGAGCACGTGGGCCACGTTCGAGACCAGCGTCCACCACTGCGGCGAATAAGCGGCCACGCCGAAGAATTGTTGCGAGGTCTTGTCATCCAAGGTGAACCAGTTGGTAACCTTGAGGGACATTTCCGCAGGCACCGAGGCGCTCACGACTCGAAGTCGAAAAGGCCGGCGCGCCACCAATCGCTCACCCGAACGCAGCAGGATCGAGCCTACGTAGACTCCCGGCGCGGCGTCAGCCGGAATGGAAATAGTCACCCACACCGGTGTTGTCCGGCGAGCTTCGAGATCAAAGGGGAAATCCTCCAGCGGATCGGGATACCAGCCCGGCGCCGTTCCTACCAGTTCATCCGGCGGAGAGTCGGGGGGATGCGAGCCCACCACGACATAACCAACGTGATGGACATCGACGCTCGAAATGCTGCGACCTGCCCCACCTTCGAGCGGCTTCACATCCGCCGTGATACCGGGAAGCGGGTGACTGGAACGAATGGCGAGTTGCACGCTCAGGTGCTGGTTGCGCGCGCCGATGAACTCCGGCGAGCGCAGGGCGTGCACTCCGCTCGCGTCGTCCGGGAAGACCTTCACCAACGAGTCGACGTACCAGGCGCTCAGCTCCGTGGAACCCTTTCCCTGCGCCGCGACTGCGGAAATGCAACAGCTCATAGCCATGATTGCAATGTAAGTACGAATCATACGAGCCTCCAGCTTCAGCATCTTGTCGCCCCGCCGCTCGAGGAATCGGATGACAAACTGCGGGCGATGTCTGCGGCGAACAAGGATATACTATTTGGGCTCGATGCGGGAGGAATGTGAAGTAGTGGATGCGAGGTAGCGCTGACCTTTAGGTCAGCACACACGCGATCCGGCGGTGAGCGCTCAGATCGGCTAAACGAGAATGCCGACCTGAAGGTCGGCGCTACGTTGTAGGAGGGCACCATGGTTCCAAAAGAAAGGCTGATGACGGCGCTTCAGAAGGATAAGCCCGACCGGCTGCCGATTTCGGTGCACCAATGGCAGGAGTATCACCTCAAGTATTACTTGAATGGAATTTCGGCGCTGGAAGCATTCCAGAAGTTCGGCATGGATGCGCAGATCCAGTACTTTGGCGATGTAGGTCAGACCGCGCTGGTGGATTACGATTTCAACAAATTCTCTACTCCGGAATGGCAGGACGAAGTCACGGTGGTCAGCCGCGATCCTGACAACCGAGTGGCTCATCATGCCATTCAGACACCCAAAGGGCTGCTTTCGTACAAGACCCGCGGCGATCGAAAGACCACGTGGATTACGGAATACATGGTCAAGCGCGACGAAGACATCGAACTCATTGACAAGTATCTGCCCGTGGGCAAATTGGATTCGGCGCCGGTGCGGGCCCTTTACGACAAGATCGGCGACGACGGCATCCTGCGAGGCTTTGTTTGGGGGGACCAAGGCGGCTGCTGGCAACACGCGTGTTGCCTGATGGACGTTACCGAACTCATCATGCGCTGCGTCGATAGGCCGGATTGGGTTCACCGTTTCCTTACCATTCTCCTTAATAAGAAGCTGCGCTTTATCGAATCGATGAAGGGAGCCAGGTTTGACCTGGTCGAAACAGGCGGAGGAGCTGGTTCTTCCACAGTCATCTCTCCGGCGCTGCACAAGGAGTTTTGCACTCCCTACGACCGTAAAATGCACGACGCCTTGCATAGCCTGGGATTCAAGGTGGTTTATCATACCTGCGGCGGAACGAAGGGAATTGAGGAGCTGATTGTCGCCAATGGGGCAGACGCGTCGGAGACACTGGCGCCTCCGAGTATCGGCGGGAACCAGGAACCGTGGGAACTGAAGAAGAAAGTCGGGGATCGTCTCGCGCTGATCGGCGGGCTTGACCAGTTCAACGTCCTCACCGTCGGTCCCTCAGAAAGGATACGCGAAACCGTGCACACCCTCTTCGAAAGGGTCGGCCAGGACGGAGGTTACATCTGCTCGGTCAGTGACCACTTCTTCGATACGCCAGTCGAACACCTTCAGGTGATGGCCGACGCGGCCAAAGAATGTGTGTATAGCTGATCCTTCGGATGGGTGTATATTGCAGTGTTCAGGGGAGCCTAAACGGAGAGTGGGAGGTACGCCATGGCAGTAAGTCGTCGGCGATTTTTGGAACGCAGTATTCAGGGCGGGTTCGGTGTCGCGGCAGGAGCGTACGGGCTGACCGCTCGACCGAAAGCCGTTGCCGCAAGCGACAAAGTGGTTGTTGGGGTAATGGGAGTGGGCGGCCGCGGGACGTTCTTAACGACAGAATTCGCCTCGCGGCCCGACGTTGAAATCGCCTATATCTGTGATGTGGACAGCCGGAAATTTCGCGAGTCCGTGAAGGTGGTCGAGGACAAGAAAGGAAAGACGCCGCAGACCATGGGCGACTTCCGGCGGATCCTCGACGATAAGAATGTGGATGCGATAGTCTGCGCGACGCCGGACCATTGGCATGGGCTGGCGACGGTTATGGCGTGTCAAGCGGGCAAGGATATCTACGTGGAAAAGCCCGCCTCTCACAACATCTGGGAAGGCCGAAAGATGGTGGAGGCGGCCCGCAAGTACAACCGCGTGGTGCAAGTGGGCATGCAGAATCGCAGCAGCACTGACGGCGGGAGCGCGCGCGACCTGATCCAATCCGGCAAAATCGGGCGCGTTCATCTGGTCCGGGTCTACAACATGCTGAACCGGACGCCCGTGGACAGCCCTGACAGCACCCCGCCGCCGGAATTAGACTGGAATATGTGGGTGGGTCCCGGGCCGCTGCGCACCTATAGCCCCAAATATGCTCAAAGGGTCTTCTGGGACTTCAACGGCGGGATGATGACGGACGATGGAGTTCACCAGATAGATTTGACCCGCAGAGTCCTCGGGATCTCTTATCCGAAATCTGCACATCATACCGGAGGAAAGCTTCATTTTACCGACCTGGCGGAAACCCCCGATACGACGATTGCCACGTATGAGTACGATGGGCTGACGCTGGTCTTCGAACAAACGGTATGGACGTCGTATATGCAGAAGACTCCCGACAGCATCAGGGAAAGCATGACACAGTTCCCAGATTGGTACCCCTTCGACGCCACCAGAATCGAAATCTACGGAGACAACGGCATGATGATTCTGGGACGGCAGGGAGGAGGATGGTTGCTCTTTGACGAGAACCGCCGGCAAGTTGCGACGCACAAGCAGCGCCACTCCGAGATGCAGGCAGATCATGTGGAGAACTTCATTAGTTGCATCCGCAGCCGTCAGCGTCCTAACGCCGACATCGAGCACGGCCACATTTCCGCCGCCATCTGCCACATGGCAAACATCTCCTATCGGCTGGGCAACCGGAAGCTGGAGTTCGACGCCTCTACTGAGACATTCGTAAATGACCCGGAAGCCAATCACCTGCTAAAGCGGGTTTATCGAGACCCGTGGGTGGTGCCCGAGAAAGTGTAGTTCTCGAAAATGGATTCCCGCTTTCGCGGGAATGACCTGCCTCGGGTGGTTTTTTCGGAGGTCCGCACGCGTCCGAGTATCCGTTGGGAGGCGCTGAAAACGGTGACAAGACGCTGACCCTGCCAAAGTCCACAGTTTTAGCGACGATCCGGAAGGACCTTGTTACACTGAAAGGGTGGATGAAAGAAGCACAATTGGTTTAGGCTTAAAGGCTGAAGTGTAAAGGATAAAGTGTAAAGGCTGAAAGCTTCCGCAGATCATTATGACATATGGTTGAAGAAGGGAATCCTTGAGGCCAGTGTCCTCCACCCTTCAGCCTTTGCCCGTTAAACTTTAACCTTTTGTGGAGGTTCCCATGAAGGCGTGTTTGCTCCGTTCCCCCGCGCATGTCGAGACCAATCCGCTCGAATTCACGGACGTTCCCGATCCAATCGCCAGCGGTGATCAGGTGCTGGTGCGGGTAGCGGCCTGCGGAGTCTGCCGCACGGACCTGCACGTTGTCGAGGGAGAATTGCCCCCACGCAAATCGCCCGTGAGTCCGGGGCATCAGGTGGTGGGGCTCATCGAAAAGGCAGGCGAGGCGGCGAGCCGATTCCATATCGGGGACCGCGTAGGCGTCCCCTGGCTTCATCGGACCTGCGGGGTGTGCGACTATTGCCGGGCGGGAAAAGAGAACCTCTGCGACAGTCCCACATTTACGGGATACGTCGTGGATGGAGGTTATGCAGAGTACATCCTCGCGCCGGAGGCATTTGTTTACCCCATCCCCGAGGGACTGACAGACCTGCACGCAGCCCCGCTCTTATGCGCAGGAATCATCGGTTTTCGCTCGCTGCGACTTTCAGGAATCGAGGCGGGAGGCAAGCTGGGAATATACGGCTTCGGTGCGGCGGCCCATCTGGCCATCCAGGTGGCACATCACTGGAACGTTGCGGTCTATGCAATGACCCGCGACGCGCGGCACCAGAAGTTGGCGCTTGAGATGGGCGCTGTGTGGGCGGGCGGGACGGTCGACGAGCCGCCAGAAAAACTAGATGCGGCGATCGTCTTTGCTCCTGCCGGAGAAATCGTGCCAGCCGCCCTCAAGGCGTTGAAAAAAGGCGGTACCGTGGCGCTGGGCGGCATTCATATGAGCCCCATCCCACCGCTCGATTACAACTTGCTTTACCACGAGCGGGTACTGCGCAGCGTCGCCAATAACACCCGCCAGGATGGCGAGGACTTTCTTCGCCTCGCCGCCGAAATTCCCATCCACACAGAGACCGAGGTATTCCCTTTGCGCGACGCCAATCGCGCGCTGAACTCGCTCAAGAACGATGCTATTCGGGGAGCGGCGGTGCTGCAGGTCGAGTGAGAATAGTTATTCGGAACGACGACGCACGGGGGTGAAGCATGAGTCTGTCGCGAGAAATGCATGTAAAGTCTCTCAGAAAGAAAGCCAAACGAGGCTTTCGCGGATACCCCGTGGCGACCATCGCCTACTACGGTCCGGACGATAAGCGGGCCTCAAAAGTGGCCGTGGGAATTCTTGAGGAAGAAGACGGGGCGGTCACAGCGATGGAACGCTGGTTTGCGGACGACGGTGACGTGCGGGCGGATGATTCCATCCTACAGGCAATCCTGGAATTCATTAAGGATCGGGGCGTGCAATCTGTCGTCATGGCTGACCGGATTATCGGATGTCCTCACGAGGAAGGCAAGGACTTCCCCGAGGGTGAGAAGTGTCCCCGGTGCCCCTTCTGGGCCATGCGCGACCGGTGGTCGGGCGAGGTCATCCAATAAGCGACATGTATGTACGGAGCGTAACAAACCTGTACCCACGCGTCTTGAGCTCAGGAATGAGCCGCGAAAGCAATTCGACCGACTGCGGCAACTCGTGAAATACCAGGATGTGCTGCTGAACACCCTGTCGCTCACGCTGGGCGATGTTGCGCAAAACGTAGTCATAGTCTGACGGCTTGGGGCACTTTGCCAGGCTGCGGCCCGCGCAGAAGTAATCTTCAGAGTCTACATCGCGCATTGCAGGGGGCACGTCTCTAGACCTTGTCATGACGTGGTAGCCGCGCGCTTCGATCTTCTTCTCAAGCTCAGGCCGGATGGTCCAGTCGGGAGGACGGAGGCAAGAGGGTTTGACTCCGGTAATGCTCTGGATGGCAGTCGATGCCTTATCAATGTCGTTCAGCACCCAATCCTCGCCGTAACGTTTCACCATCAGGCGAAAATCGCCGTGGCCGAAAGTGTGATTCTCGATCTCGTGCCCGCGGCGGTGCTCTTCCTCCGCGGCCTCGCGGCAAACCCCACCGTCGTCCTGGCGGCACTTGGCGTCGGCGTTTTTCGAGAGCCTCCAACCCATCACAAAGAACGTAGCCTTTACGTTTTGCTGATCGAGTAACTTGAGCAAGCTCTTTGAGGAAAGCCCCTTCCCCGTGCTGGTGCCCATAAGCACAAACGGTTTGGGACCGTCATCGAAGGTCAAGGCGATCAGCTTAGAGCCCTGCGCCGCATCGGCACGCAAACCCGCATTGGCGAGGGTTGATGGAGTTCTTGTGGGTACGGTCGTGGCAAACACGATCATCAACATGCAAAGTGTCGTTGTCCGTAACATGGCTTCTCATTATGCCCCCACTCCTTGGCCGTGCGCCAGCGCTGCGTGTCCGCCATTTGAAAAAACCGGAAGCGGGGGAATCCCGGGATTCCCGCCGCCCCCCGAGAAAGTGAGTGCGAATCAGATTATTGTCTCGCGCCGCAATAACTCTTCCCCATCGTTTATCACAACCGCACAAATAAAGGCCTAAAAGCAATTCCCGCAGTATGATACTGACCACACTCATGTTCACACGTGGAGGGGGTTGCGGCCAATGAAGAATGAACTGTCCCGCAGACTTGTGATCCTGTCCGGACCGTCTTGCGTCGGCAAGAGTTCACTGGATAAAGCCCTGGCTAGATTCTATCCGGAGTTACGCCAAGCCTTGCGCAAGCTGGTACTTTACAACAGCCGCTCGCCACGGCCTGGTGAACTCGACGGGGCCGACTATCATTTCCGCACTCGGAGTCAACTTGAGGGATTGCGCGCGAAAAGCCGGTATGCCGTGTTGGACGTAAGGGGCGATCTGCAAGCGTTGGATATCGAAGAGTTGCAGGCCCTGCTGGAGGAAAGCTGTGCTTTCTTCGAAGGAAATCCTTTCGTCGCCCGAGTGCTCCAGACTCATCCCAAATTAGCTGGAATCGATCGGCTGGCCGTCTTTCTCTCGCCTCTATCGAAAGAAGAGATCGTCTATCTTAAGGACACAGAGCGCAATGTTTTCCTTCCGGATTTAGTCACGGACGTTATGAGGCGCAAACTGCTCCGGCGCACTCATCGACAGAAGCTCGAGCTTTCGGCAAAGGACCTCGAGAACATTGAAAGACGCGCCTCCAGCGCATACGGTGAACTGAAGGAGGCTTGGCATTTCGATTATGTGATTCCGAACCACGACGGCGAAGACAGCGACAATTGGGAGGCCTTTTATTACCCGATCGGCGATGCACGAAAGGCGCTGAATTCTTTCGTGGCGCTCCTGGAGGGCGGGATTCCACTCGCTGTCGAGAAATGGGAAGAGAACTTGATTCCGTGAGCAGTCGCGCAGGCCCGCAGGCTAACGGGCAACCAGAAAACATGAAGTACCCGGGAGCGCGGGCATCCTGCCCGCAGCGTGCATGTAACTGCGACGCGAAAGGCGGGCAGGATGCCCGCGCTCCCGGGTATCTTCAAAGCAGAGTCCGAGAATGATGACAGGGGCACGCCGTGGCGTGCCCCTGCGCGAATTGAGGCTTACAGCTTTCCGTGCAGATGTTACTGCTGCAACTTATGAACCGTCTTGGCCTGCATGACCCAGGTGGGCGCAGTCCAAGCGGGCTGCTGATTGGCAGGGCTGCTCTGTTGCTCGTAGAAAAGCAGCCCAGAAACGTTGATGACTGGGCCTGCGCTCAGCCCTGATAAGCCGCCTAGGTTGTGGAACCTGCTGTCGCCGAAGGTCAGTACAGTAATTATCTGTCCTCCGAAGAGATCCCCGCACGGCAGCATTGTGAATCCACCGGTCTTGTTATCGGTATCCGCCGAAAGCACTGACTGGAACGTCCCGAGCACATTCCGCTGCCGCAGGAAGACAACGTTCGCGGCGAGCGTCGCTGGCGCACTCCACGACGCACTGCCCATTTTGGTGGTCTTTGGTTGACCGGCAGCCCACCAGCATGAACAACTGCCCTAAAAGGCCTCAGGGGCAAGATTGTTCAGGCGTGATGGAAGTGCCTGGGGGGATCTACACGGCCAACGCCAGGAATTCAATATTCCCCTGCTCTTTCCCGTCCCACGCCGCAAAATACAATTCGAGCTTGAGCTGTGGGAAATCCTTTCGAAGGGTCTTACCCACTTTGCGCAAGTCTTCTTCCTGACGCTCGCGCTGCTCAGAGGAAGTGTGAAGATGCACCGGCAGGCTCTTGTACCACGCGCAGTCCTCGTGCTGGATGAGGATCAACCGGTCGATTTCATGATTCTCAACGAAGAAGCGGAACCATCTCCAACTTGCCCAGGAAAACTTAGGAAGGTACTCAACTAACGTCAGACTTTGGGGGCCGCCGGGGATGACTATCAGGTCATAGTTGCCTCCCAACCCCAGATCGCGGTTAAGGAACTCCTGAAATGCGGCCTGGAAACGATGGTCACCGCAATGCACGACTAAAGCGCGAGGAGGCTCGCTCTGAAGTTTGGAATCCACCCGATAAGAAGGCATGGCTAACCCCCCGCGTAGGGGCGGCCCTTGTGGCCGCCCGCAGGCGCCCACGAAGGCCGCCCCTACGACACGCTTCTAACTATTGTTCTGCGCGGCGCTCGCCTCCGCCTGTTGTGCTATTGCCTTGGGCCCGGCAGCCTGCGGCTCTTTATGCGCTGGAAGTTTGCCCGCTGCCTCGTGGGTTACGCCCAACTGCGCTAGGACAGTGGGCACGTCAAGGCCCAACGCCTGCATCTGTTGGAGCAGGCTGAACACCAATGCAGGTCCCGTCTGGGCAATGCGGCCGATTCCTCCCGTCCCATCACCGCCGGCGCCATTGCCTTGTTCAATAACAACCACCTTGTCGATATTTCCAAGCGGCGCCGCCACCGCGCCAAAAATGCTCGCCGAAGCCTGAAGAACCGCCGGTATCTTCTCGAGAATCGTTTGGAGCTTGGCCGCTTCGTTAAACTCCTTCCATGCTTCCGCCTTCTTCAGGATGGCTGTTGCCTCGGCGACGCCCTGCGCCTCAATAGCTCGTGCTTGGGCCAAGCCGATCGCCTCCACTTTGGCGGCCTCGGCGCGTCCTTGAGCTTCGATGGCAGCTGCCTGACCCAGACCTTCCTGGCGGAACTTCTCCT
>Ga0187879_10001527_pt1 | contig 15868 bp, 8 predicted proteins | sample June2016WEW_19_1_FD_132423 | JGI IMG/M metagenome (GOLD analysis project Ga0187879, IMG submission 132423) | Peatland microbial communities from SPRUCE experiment site at the Marcell Experimental Forest, Minnesota, USA - June2016WEW_19_10 | ecosystem: Environmental > Terrestrial > Soil >... | reverse complement strand
CGGCGCCGACCCGCGTCATGGCGACCGGGATTGGCGAGCGCGGATCGGCCTGGTGTTGCAATCGACCAGTCTCGACGCGGAACTGACCGTGCGCGCCACGCTCGCGCTCTATGCGCCCCTCTACCCCCGCGCCTACCGGGTAGAGGAGGTGCTGGAGTTGGCCGACCTGGCCGCTGACGCCGACACCAAGGTCGGGGCGCTCTCGGGCGGCCAGCGCCGCCGGGTTGACCTCGCGATCGGGATCATCGGCCGCCCGGAGGTGCTGTTCTTGGACGAGCCCACGACTGGGCTGGATCCCGAAGCCCGCCGCCGAACCTGGGCGGGCGGCCACGCCACGGCGTCCGGTGTCGCTGGCAATGCTGCGTTCGGGATCACCCTGGTCGCGTGGAGCGCCTACGGCGTCAGGTTGGTCGCCGCGCGCGAAGCGGGCATCGTCAAGCGCTGGCGAACCACGCCACTACCGCGATGGTGCTACTTCACCGGGCGGATCACCGCCACCGTCATCGTCGCCGTGCTCCCCGGTATCGTCACCGTCGCGGTAGCGGCCGGTTGCTACCACCTACACCTGGATTTCGGTGCCGTTATCAGGGTTCTTGTCGTCTTCTTGCTCGGCGCCGCGGCGTGGGCGGCCGCAGCGGCCGTACTCACCAGCGCTATGCCGACCGTTGAGGCCGCCACCCCGGTCCTTACCCTGATCTACTTCCCGGTCATCATCGTCTCAGGTGCGCTCGGCATCATCAGCGAGCCGCGCTGGCTCACCACCGTCGCCAGCTACCTACCAGCCAAGCCGCTCATCGACGCCGCCACCAGCGCACTCTCACACACCGGTGGTGGTATCAGCCTCCCGGGCCGCGACCTCGCCGTGCTCGCCGCCTGGGCGATCGTCGGGATCACCGCCGCGGTTCTCACCTTCCGCTGGGAGCCACACCGGCCTGGGCAACGCCGAACCGCGTCCCGCGAAGAACACCGCCACAGCATAAGAACATGGCAACCCGCTGCCACAGGACGTGGCTACAGACTGGATCAGAGCTTGGTCGTAGTCATCCGGTCGTTCACTTGGCTTCGCTGTGCCCTCGTGCCCTAGCCGTGGTAGATAATCGTGACAGCTGTCCGGGTGCCGCTCTTGTTGAGGTTCTTGCCTGTGATCGTTCCGGTGGCTCCCTTGAATATGCCGGTTCCCCCGGTCACCTTGCCATGAGTCACCGGGCTACTGGTGAACTTGAGCGTGCCGTAGAGGAAGCCACCGTTGGTGTCGAGGGTCACGCCACCCGATGCTGTCTTCGTCTTCGGGTTGAACTTAAAGTAGAGCTGGTCGAATCCGATGATCTTGCCCGCCTTGTTGAGATCGGTATCCTGCTGACCGCCCGTTGTCTTGGAGAAGTCGGCCGACTTCTTCGTCACGGAGATGAACTTCAGCGTGTGAGTGGTGCTGTGGGCGCTGGCAGCGGCAGGGAGCAGGAATGCCCCGGTGCCGAGAAGGGCAGCCGCGCTGACTACCGCGATGGACGTGCGAACCTTCATAGTTACCTCCAGTGCTTCAGACGCCCGAACCTCGGATGGCGGGGCGGGGCCCAAATATCACAAATAAGGGCGCGCGTCACGTGAGGACAGCCATTGGCCATACTGCCATCTCGGACTCCTGGAGGCGTATGAAACGGGGTAGGGCGGCTGACCAGATTAGATCATGGCTCGGACCTGGCCATCCCTTCGATAGCCTCCTGACTCCTTGACATGACTCACGGTCCAGGGTCCCGGGAGGGATCGCGTAAGGCCGGGTGGCCCGGCATCGCGTAAGCGACGCGCGAAGCGCGCCTTGACCGTGATCTTGCAAGGCTTCAGGGGCCCTGTCCGAACTGGTGTCGGACCAGAAGCGCGGCAGTGCTCGGAGGGGCCGCTGACGTGCGTCCGCTTTGTGCGCAAAGGCTCGCATCGCGCGCCTCCTTAGTTGCAGGTAAAGCCCGGTTCGGCTGCCTGCAGATGAAATGGCAGCTCTGGCCGTGAGAATAATTTTAAAGATCAGATCCAAGATTCTCACGCAGTCGCGCATGACAACGCACTTTGTCGATAGAATAACTTAAACGTCTCGCGAAGACAGTCTTGGTCTTTGCTGCCATCGGATCAACCGACCAATGTTGATCTTGAAAGCGCGGGCGGCGCGGAGATCAACCGCTGAATCGATTCCGACGGCTCGACGGCCAGCTCGGCCGCTAGCAGATCCCGGCAGCGATTGAACTGGCGCCGCGCCTCTGACCGGTTGCCTTCGGCGAGATGCGCCCTGATCAGCGTGGCGTGACCCGTCTCGCGCAGTGGTTCGAGCCGGACCGCGGCCAGCGCCGCCTGGATCGCCTCCGCATGGCGGCCGCGACGGCTGAGCTCGTCGGTCAGGACTTCGAGCGCGTGCAGGCGGAGCTGGCGTATGCCCTCCCTGTCATCCACGAGCCAGTCGTCGTACCAATCAGGAAGCAGGTCCAGCGACAGATCGAACCATGACACACCCGCCAGCTCGGCGATGACGCTGTTGGCCGCAGAGCCGGCGCCTGCGCGCCCGAGAGCCGTTAGCGTCCGGATGTCGACCTGAACCTCTGCACGCAGGCTCAAGCGCATTCCGGTCGCGGCCACGACTGAGGCGCCGCAGTGGTTCACTCGCCACAGCGCCGTTCGCAGGTCGGCCAGCGACCGCTCGGCTAAGTACTCGGGCCAGAGCAGCCCAGCCAGGTAAGCCCGGCTGAGCGGCCGCTCGCGCAGCGCCAGCAGCGCGATAAGTCGTTGCGCGCTCATCGGGAGAACGATCTCCTCGTTTTCCCTCAGCAGGGTGAATCCGCCAAGCAGCTTTAGCTGGAGCGGCCCACTAAAATCAGCGCCGTGCGCCACCGAACCCCCCAGTGTGCGAAGAGTGCCCTTTACGGTGGAGCCGCGAGATCCGGACGGATGATCGGCACCCGGCCGTACCTAGCGACTGCTCGAGGAGAGCGGCCCGAACTTCCCTATCTTGGAGTCTCCGCGCGGCGGGGCAGAGATTCAAGCCTCTGGCAACAGGTTCGGCTTGATGGCGTCTATCTACCGTCACCGATACGTCACGAAGCTGATGAGCCATTTTCCCGTTCGAGGCTTGCGAGCCAATTGCGCACAGCCTCGCACGCGTCTTCGGCCGAGGTCGTGCTGAGCACCTGACGTTCGGCCTGACCTGGGATGACCCTCACCAGGCGGACGCGGAGCCTCGGCTTAGCTCCTGGTTCGAGCCAGGCTCGGATCACGAGGGTTTCGTGCGGCGCGACGCCCATCTCACCAGTTTGGTTATCGGCCGTCACGGTGTCGTTACTGCGACGTGACCACGCTGCCGATCCAGAAGAGCCTGCACGACTTAATCCCCGAAGGTCAATAAAGCGGCATATGTAACCCTGCTCGATAAACAGACACCTTGCCGGACCCGCTGCTGCCATATCGGGGAGCCGGTCGGACCGGCGGTACACCGGGCCGTCCGAATCGACGGCGGATTCTTGCTGCACCGCAAGGGCTCGCATGAGGTATCCCATGATCACGATTTGTCTGGACTGGTCGTCGGGTGCTGCTCGACAGCCAGTTCAACGCCGCCGAGGTCGATCTGGTCACCGGGTGCCAGGGGGGTCTGACGGTCGATGAGCTCGCCGTTGACCCTGGTCCCGTTGGTGGAGCGCAGATCCTCGATGGTCGCGTTGTCGCCGCTCACCCGCAGCAGGGCGTGGTTGTGCGAGACTCCGAGGTCCTGGAGCTGGATCGTCGAGCCTTCCTCGCGCCCGATGGTCGACTCACCTGGCTGCAGGTCGAACGACTTCCCGTCGTCGGCGCTGTTGGTCACGCGGAGTCGCAGCGTCGGTTCTGCCGGGACGGCCGGCATGATCTGGGTCGCTGCCGTCGCGGCACGGGCTTCCGGCTCGGACACGGCTTTGGGTTCGGGCTCGGACACGGCTTTGGGTTCCGGCTCGGACGTGGCATCGGCTTCCCGCTCGGAGGTGGCCTCAGCTTCCGGCTCGGACACGGCTTTGGCTTCGGGCTCAGACGCGGCCTCAGCCTCCGGCTCAGACGCGGCCTCAGCCTCCGGCTCGGACACGGCTTTGGCTTCGGGCTCGGACGTAGCCTCGGCTTCTGGCTCAGACGGAGCCTTGGCTTCTGGCTCAGACGGAGCCTCAGCTTCTGGCTCAGACTGGGTCCCGACTTCGGGTTCGAACGTCGACTCCACGCCAACGCGGCGGAAGAGGGTGTAGGTGAACTGGTCTGCTGGTTGCACAACCGGGGAGACCCCGGCGGGCGTGGTGACGGTCACGTCCACCGTCCCGGACCCGGCCGGGCTGGTCACTGTGAGTTGGAGGCCGCCTTCCGGGACGGGAGTTGTGACGTTGACGGCGGTGGTGCCGAAGCTGACCTGGGTGGCACCCGTGAAGCCGCTGCCGGTTACCGTCACCGTCGCGCCGCCAGTTTCGAGTCCGCTGGTCGGGCTGAGGCTGGTCACGGCCGGCGGTACGACCCAGCTGGTCACCGTGTTCAGTATGTCCCAGGTCCCGAACGCCTGGTTGAGCCACGTCGCGAGCGCCTCCGTAAAGTCGTTGCCCGGGAGGTTCGGGGCCGGACGCGCAGGAAGAAACGTGGGATCGATGAAGACGTTGCCGGTGATGGCCACGGCCTGGGTAGCGAGCAACGTGTTCGACGCGTTAAGGGTGATGCTGTAGCTGGTTACCGGCTGGCCGTTGATCGAGTTCGCAAACGGCACAAGCTCATTCGCCACGATGTTCCCCGTGACCGAGGCCTCGCTGAGACCGTAGACCAGTACGGTCTCCCCCCCGGGGAAGCGGCTCCGGATCCGGTTGCCGTGCAGGAGGGCCGACCCCGCGTCGGACGCGAAGTCCACGAGGAACAGGCCCGCGCCTGAGTACGAATCGGTGATGATGGCGTCGATCTGGCAGTCGCTGAGGTCGAATCGCAGCGACACGCTCGTCCCCGGGTCGGCGACCGGGATGACCGGTACGGGGGGCGCGGTGGGCGCCCCCGTGAGGCCCAGTCTCGTGAACACATCTCCCAGGTCGGGCATCAGGTTGGAGAACCTGGCCGCCCCGGCCGCTTCGTCGGCCTGCGCCGCCGAGCGCGTAACCGACTCCGCCTCCGCCGAGCGCGTAGCCATGTCGGCCTCCACCGAGTGCGCGGACTCCGTGGCTGTCGTATCGGCGACATTTAGTCTCACCGGGCCGTGGCCGCCGCCAATGATCCGACCTGGCCCGGCGGGTTCGGTGGGTTCGGCGGCCGGAGCAGGCGCAGTGAGGGCCTGTCCCATGGCGGTCGCCATCACAAAGATCCGGTCGATTAGGGCGGCCGTCCCGGCCGACACGAAATCCAGGTACACCCCGGGGTTACCAGCGGCAATCTGCTGCAGGTCGTTGACTATTGACGTGTCGGTGAACGAGAGGAACCAGAAGCCGCCGTAGCAGTTCCGGACCGTGTTCTGGTCGACACGGAGCGAACCAAGTTGGGTCATGGCGAGCGCTGGCACCGTCACGCCCTGGAAGAGGCTCTGCTGGATCGCCGCGTCGTGCAGCAGCTGCGACGTGGCCGGCGCCGAGAAGGCGGACGCGGCCGGCAGCTGCAGGTACCCGAACGTCAGCTGGTACGGGGACTCGGTTTGGTTGCCCACCGCGAGGTCGTTGAACGGGACCGTCGTGGGCGGGTTCGCGGACTGGAAGGTGCAACCCGTGATCTCGAGGCCGGTGATGGTCCCGGTGGCGAAGATGCCGGCGCCGAAGCAGTTCGCCTGGCCCGGATCGGGGAGCTCGAAGGTGCAGTCCTCGACCGTGAGGCCGGCCGAATCGGCCACCGAGACGCCGAACGCGACCTGGAGGCTGGTGGAGAAGGATTCCATGAGGGACTGGTTCGTCTGCGGCAGGCTAGAGAACGAGCCGGCCGGGGGCGAGAACGCGGCGAGCGGCGCGGATAGCTCGACGCCCCGGATCGTGACCGAGGTCATGCCCTGGATGGCGATGAGCCCGGCGGCGAACGCGTCCCCTGGCTCGCTTGGGGCCTGCAAGACGACCCCCTCCCGGCAGCCTTGTAGGGTGATTCCGTCGAGTTCCGGGCCGAGGGCGAGTGGCGCCGGGAGCGTGTAGGTGCCCGGCTCCAGGCAGACGGTGATCGGTCCCTTGTTCGCGTAGGTGCCGAGCAGGGATTGCAGCGTGGTTCCGTCCTGGAAGTCCGACGGGCCGACGTCCACGGTGCAGCAGCCGTCGTCGATCAGGCCGGTCAGCGGGGGGAACGGCAGCCGGCAGTCCGTCGGGACCGTGTCGGTCCCGAGCCCGCTGAGGGTCCCCGCCGCGGTGAGCTCGACCAGCCCGAGCTTGGCGTAGTGATGGTCGATGCCGAGGGGCGGCTGAGCGACCGGGTTGGACGACGCGTCTACCGGCCACTCGACGAAACCCTGCTGGACGCTGGTCGCGGTGCGGGCGGGGATCAGCCAGTAGTCGCCGGTCTGGTACGTCCCGGCCGAGAACTGCACCTGGACCCCGCCCTCCAGCAGGATCGGTGCCGTCGTGGTGACCGTGATGCCCTGGTCGAGCCCGGTCCCTGACTGGTCCCAGCGTCGCAGCTTCGGGTTCAGCGACAAGGTGGCGGTAGGGGCCGTGGCAGCGGTGATCGTGACGTGCTGGCCGTCCGTCGGCGTGGTGGTGACCTGGTACAGCTGGCCGTAGCCGACGGTCAGCTCCGAGCTGTCGTCGGTCAGCTCCACCCAGTCCCCCGCCTGCAGGCCCAGGGTGAGGTCGTCGCTCAGGCCCGTGACCGAGAAAGTGGGTCCGGTGACGGTGGTGGGCGGCGCCGCGCCGCCGGTGGTCGGCGGCGCGGAGATCAGGGTGACCACCGAGCCGTTCTCCCTGGACCATTTGAAGGTGGCCGTGCCGGCCGGTCCTGGCTGGTGGATCTCCACCCGGTAGAGCTGGTTCTCCAGCCGCTGGTACCCGGTCTCGGGGGGCAGGCTGCAAGGCATGCTCGCGCCGGGGGGCGCTGACCCGGCGGCGAGCGTGCCGGTGCTGGCCGCGGCCGCCAGCCACGGCTCCCCCGCGCTCGCGCAGCTGGGCAGGGGCGTCCCGGAGCCGGGAGCCGCCCCGAGGGAAGCCAGCTTCAGCTGCCAGACCAGCTTGGTGCGCACGGAGGTGTCCGCGCCGCCCAGCGCGCTCTCCCGGATCGCCGGGTTGTCCAGCGCGGTGATGAGCCGTTCCCAGACGTCGAGGTAGGCCACGTAGATGCCGGGCTGGGCGGCGCCGAACGCGGTCAGCGTCGTCGCCCCTGGCATGTCGGGCTGGGCGAGCAGCGTCGCGTCCGGAGTGTCGTTCTCGACCAGCAGGCCGTCCACGTACATGCGGCCCGACGAGATCGTGACATCGGTGCCCGCCTCGTTCAGCCCGAGCGCGAAGCCGCCCACGGGGTTCCCGTTGGGCAGCGTTCCCATCGGGTATCCGGCCTGGCCGATGACGTCGGTCGCGGTGGTGGCGGCACGGTAGCTATCGATGGCGATCTGCTCGTTGCCGTCGGCGTCGATCTCCACGCGGCCCTGCTGCATGAGCACTCGCCGGTAGTGATTCTCCTCGGCGAACGTGAAACGGCTGAAATCACCTTTCACCGCAGTGCCACCCCCTCTCTTCGTTCACGTCGCATGGATGATCCCGGCCTCAAGCCTGATGCGCAGGTACTCGTTCAGCCGGTAGCTAAGGTTGCTCTCCCGCCGGGCTGAGAACAGCCCGTAGAACACCCCCATCTCGTCCTCCTCGTCGGCGCCGGAGCGGATCTGGTCCGGCGCGGCATCGGCGAGCTGGAGGTACCCGGGCTGGCCTGGGCTGCGGCTGGTGAAGGCCGGCAGCAGCCAGTCCTGCACCGAGGTCTGGATGGCGGTGAGCTGGGCGGTGGTGAGCCCGGGGCTGGCCGCAGCCACCTCGGTGTTGATCTCGAGGTCCGGCTGGCAGCGGAACCGCTGCGGCGTCTGGCTCCCGGGCAGCGGCACGAAGCTGTAACGCAGGCACCCCGCCTGGCGCTCGGTCGAGACGACCGAGCCCGTGACGATGCTGTTCTCCAGCAACGGGATGGTCCGGGCCGCCACCGTCCCGAGGATCGTGCTGCGGGCGATGGTGATGCTGCCGGCCGGCCCGCCCGGTCCGGCCGACAGCGCCGGGGCCGTATCCGAACCCGCGTCGAGCGCGCTGTCACAGATCGTCACGTCGAGGTCAGGGTTGACCTCGACCGCGCCGCACAGGCTGTGGTCGATGACCAGGGTCCCGCTGACCGCGGCCGAGGACCAGGTGGCACCGCCGCGTACCGTGCAGTGCTCCAGCCGGACGGTGAGCGGGCTGCTGCCGAGGATGATGAGCGATCCGCCGATCCCCAGCCCCCGCAGCGTCACGCTGGCGTCCGCCGTGGCGTTGATGGTGAGATCACCGGTCACTACCGGGCGCTGCAGCGGGCCGGCTCGCACCACGAGCAGGCCGTCATCCGGGGACAGCTCGAGGTCGCCCGGGTAGATCCCGCTGTCGGTGATCTCGATCAGCTGACCGGTGGCGGTCGGCAGCTCCGCGGCCGTGACCTCCGTGGCCGTAAGCTGCGCTTCGGCGGCGGGAACCGGCTGGTCGTAGGCCCCGCCTCCGTAGTCGCCGCTGAAGGCGTAGGTGTAGTTCACGGTGACTGGGTCCGTGGCCGCGGGCGCCGTGGCGGTGGCGAAGACCAGGCGGCCGAGCACCGGGTCGACGGCCACGGACCCGGCCGCGGTCGGCGGCGCCCAGCTGGACAGGTCACACCAGAGGATGGTCGTTTCCGCCGTCCCGTTCACCGCTATCCCGACCGGCGGCTGCGTCGGCCCCGGCGCCGGCGGTGGCGGTGGGAGCGCCGGCAGTGGCGGCGGCGGTGGCTGCGGGGCCGGCGCCGCGTAGGGCTGCTCGTTGGTATAGAGCGGGTAGCGCTGGAGGAAGAAGGGCAGGTTCACGCGGCCGGTGAGGGCGAAGCTGCTATCGGTCACCGCCGGCAGGTTCACCAGGGGCACGTCGCCGCCGAAGGGGTCGAAGGTGTACCGGTTCGGTCCCACGGCGAACGCCTGATGGCCGAAGTTGGCGTACGGCGCCAGCCGCCAGACGAACAGCCCGATGTTGGGGATGTTGTACCGGCCGCGCCCGCTGTCGATCCGGCGGACGTCCACGCTGCGCGGCGGCAGGTCGAAGGCGCTCCCGGCGTCGAATGCCGTAATCGGCGAGTGCACGTCCACGATGGTGTTGTCCAGCCGCAGGTGGTTGCGGACATACTGGGTGGTCGACAGGCGGGTGAAGTACTCCACCGCCATCCCCGGCCAGCCGGTGGCGTCGGAGCAGAGCTGCTCCAGCATGGCCAGCGTTCCCTTGCGCCTGCGGTAGCCGATGGTGTCCGCCACCTCGGCCCGGGTGGCGGACGGCTGGCCGGGACCGAGCGGCCGCAGCGGGGTGAACCCGATCAGGTCGCCGATGTACGGGACCACCCACAGGGCGCACGTCTCGATGAACTGGTCGTCGTAGAGCTGGTCGAGGCTGGCGCTGACGACCTGCGCCTGCTCGGCGATGACCCCGACCAGGGCCTGCAGCGCCCCGCCGCCCTGGGTCTGGTCCCGCAGCCGGACGAACGCCGGGAGCAGGGCGTAGAGCGCTTCCGCGTCGGTGGAAGTACTCATGAGGCCAGCACCACGTTGGGCAGCGGGCCTGGCTGGAGGGTAAGCAGCTCCGCTCCGACCAGTCCCTGGACGCCCAGCGTCGGGGCCAAGGCGGGGAGGGGATCAAGCGGACCGGCCCCGACCGCTCCGGAGAAGCTGAAGCTGTCCAGGGTCATGGCCACGACGCCGGGCACGTTCTGCACGGTGCCGATCACCTCGCTGGAAAAGACGGGCTGCCCGAAGGCGCGACTGGCGAAAGAGAAGGTCGTGGCCAGGGCGGTCTTGACCGCGGCCAGCACATCGGTGGAAATGAGCGTCGGGTCCGGGGTGATGGTGGCGGCAACGGTGAAGGTCACCGGTACGTAGCCGCACAGCGTCACCGGGAGGGTGCCGTCGCTGGCGCCGACCATCGCGGCCAGCAGGTTGGTGTACTGGGCCGTGCCGGTCGCGACGGCTGCCCCGCCCGGACCGGCCACGGTCACGCACGCGACGTACCGGGAGCCGTCCCAGATCCAGTTCACCGCTGCCTTGGCGATCCCGGCGGTGGCCGCGGCGAAGTCGCCCACGTCTTCCAGGGAGACGATGCGGTCGATGGTCATGACGCTGCTCGGGGCGTTGGGCCGTGCCTGGTCGATCGTCTCGGGATCCGCCGCGCCGCTGGCCACCAGGGGGTTGGTGACGGCCTTCAGCCCGAGCGGGCGGCTGAGCAGGGTGGAGATCTGGCCGGCCCGCGCCAGCCCGGCGCTGCCGGTACCGTACCGGTAGGTGGCTTGCATGTTGTTCGTGCCCGACCCGGGAAGGGCGCCGGTGAAACCGTCGCCGAACTGCACGTACGTGTTGCCGTCGGCTCCGGCGAGCACCGTGTAGACCTGGTCGGCGGGCCCGGAGCCGTAGAGCCAGTCGACCTCGGTCCAGGCCACGCCGTTGACCCGGACCACCAGGGTCGACGCCGACCCTGAGGGGGTGGTTGCGCTGACGTAGGTGAGCGGCGACTGCTTGAGCGGGAACCTCTGGAAGGTCTGCGACGCATTGCCACTGCCCAGGATCTCGGTGGTCGTCACCCCGTGGGTGGCGGGCGCGACGTTAGCGTCGATGGTGACGGTCGAGCGCACGTAGGTCCCGGTCAGCTCGGGGTTGAAGGTCACCCTCGTGTAGCCGTCCACCAGGCTGAGCCCGGCGATGGCAACCACCTCGCTGTCCGTCTCGCCCTGCTTGTCGTTCCGTACCCCGGTCAGCGCCACGAGCTGGCCGACGGCCAGCGACAGGTAGGCGCCGTCGAGCGTCAGCGGCCCGGCGGCGACCGGGTCACAGAGCATCACGTCCGCGACGGGCAGCTGGGCGCTCTGCACCAGCACCCGGGTGGTGCGCAGCCCGAAATCGCAGGCGTTGGGCGTCGCGGCCAGCGTGATGCTGGTCACCTTGGCCGACATCAGGTAGCCGGTGCGGGTCAGCACCTGGACGGTGGCCACGGTAGTCGGAAAGACGGAGTCGCCGTCCTGCAGGACCACCTGGTCACCGACGACCACCGGGTAGACGTTGTCGAGATCTACCGCCCCGTTCGCGACGTAGCTGGGAATGTCGGCCAGCGTGTAGTCGCAATCCCAGTTGGTGTAGCCGGCCCAGCCGGTGGCGTTTCCTGCCTGCAGGGTCAACGGGATCGTGTACCAGTACACGGCGTTGTGGCCGAAGAGCGCCGCGTCGATCCCCATCGCGTAGACGCTGATCGGCGCCGCGCTGACCGGTGGCTGCGAGCCCTGCAGGGCGTTGATCCCGTCCTCCAGGGCGGCTATCGACCAGCCCTGCGCCGTGCCGAACGCGGTGAGCTGACTCTGATCCGGCCACACGAAGCCCTTCACGCTGTTCCACAGGAACGTGTCGTTGAGCGACGCGCCTGCCGCCGCTGCTCCCTGGGCCGTGGGCGGTGATGCGGCGCTCTGCAGGGGGGCGTTCAGTCCGAAATCGATCATGGTGGTCTTGGTCGCGGTGTCCGGCTCGACCGATGCCACCTGCTGGAGCTGCGGGAGCTGCGGGCAGTCCGCGGTACCGGCGGCGACGACCAGCAGGGAATCGCCGACCTTGACCGCGGTCGCCAGGCTGGCGAGGCGAACGTAGCCGTCGGCGTCGGCTCCGGCGTCGGCCATGACAGGCGCAGAGGGCAGCGTCAGGCGCGGGGCGATGGCGTTCCACTCGGCCCGGGCGCAGATCGGCGCGATGGTCTCGAAGGTGGCCGGCTGCGCTCCGGGGTCGGGGACGGTCTGCGCCTGGGTGCCGGTGCCGAGCGCGATCGAGGTCGGCGACCCGCTTGGCGGATTGCTCGGCCCCGGCGGCGTGAGCAGAGGCGTGTCCATCGTGAACGACAGCGCCGTGCTGGCCGCCAGGCCCGGGCGCAGCTTGTAGCCGATGAGCTTAGCCAGCTCGCCCACCGAGACCAGCTCGGTCGCGGTGCGCAGGTAGCTCTCGTTGGCGATCCGCTCGGCGTAGAAGGTCAGGATGTCGCAGACAACGGCCCAGGAGTCCAGCAGGGCGATGGTGAAGTCGTCGTCGCTGCGGGTCTGCAGCCCGGCCAGGGCGGGCGTGGTCGACAGCGCGTCCAGCATGCTCGCCTTGAACTGCGCCCACGTGCCCGACCGGTAGGCGATCGCGCTGAGACCGGCCCGGTTGTCGATCGTGGCGGGCGTTTGCGCCGCAGGACCGGCGCAGCACCCGCAGGACGTCTGCTCGGTCAAAGCCCCCCCTGTACCGTGAGGTCGAACCGGCCACGTTCGGGATAATTCGGGTCGTTGTCGAGGACGAAGAACTCAAGCCGCTGCGGGATCAGAACGCCGGCCGTCAGCCCCGCGCTACTCGGCTGGTCCTGCCGCTCGAACGTCAGGATCTGCACCGACGCCACGCCGTCGACCCGCTGCGCGGCAGCGATCAGGGGGCTCAGGTAGAACGGCTGGCCGAGCTCCAGGCGCGCCGGGCTGAACAGGCCCGGCGTCCCATCGGGCTGAACCTGGCTGCTGAACACCGTCAGCAAGGCCTGCTCGACGTCGATGGCGACGTAGTCCGGCTGTACGCACACCGACATCTGGATCAGCAGCGGCACCTGTATCCCGTCCTCGATCTGGAGGTCGACGCCCGCCATCCGGTAGCCGTCGAGGTAGGCCTGCAGGCCGTCGATGAAGCTGACCCCCAGCGGCGCCTGCTGGTCCCGTTCGATGGTGATGAAGACCGTGTGCCAGCTCCCCGTCCAGCGCAGCGTGGCGGCGGCCTGCTGCACGCCCGCGTACTGCATGGCCAGGGCCTGGTAGTCGGCGGCGGTGACCGCCCGCTGCTGGGTGCGGAAGGCGGCCGGCGCACTCTGCCGGACATGATCGACGGTCTCGGGGTCCACACCGCCCCAGGCGGGCAGCGGGTTGCTGACACCGGTCACGCCGGCGGCCCCGGACGGCACGCCGCTGGGCAGGTCGATGAGGGTGATAGCGTTCGCGGCGACGTTGCCCGCGGTGCCGTTCCCGGTCCGGTACACAGCGCTGAAGGTGGTGCCCGATTCAGCCTGCATCCCGTTGATCCCGTCACCGAACAGCAGGTAGGCGGTACCGTCGGTTTCGATCTCCGGAACGAATACTGGTGTCGTCGGGCCGATGCCGGCGTCGAGCAGGTCTTCGGTCACCAACCACGTGGTGGCGTTCCCGCCGGCGTCGTCCACGCTGGTGAGAGTGACGACAGGCACCGGCATGCCCTGCGGGCCGACCGCGGCGACGGCGGGCTGGGTCGCGTCAGGCACGAGGGCGGCGAAGGTGAGGGGGGCGCTGGCCAGGCTCGGCCGGAACGGGCCCTGGCCCGCGGGCGGCACGGTGCCGACGGTCTCCGGTCCGGTGCTGGTCGGGTCGCTCGACCCGCCGACGTTGCGGCCCTGGTCGGCCAGCACGATATTGCCCCACGCGGCGGCCACGCTCACGCACAGCGGAAAGGTCAGGGCGTCCGCGGCGGCCCAGTCGATCTCGGTGATGGCCTGTGCATTCATCGGATCCGTCGCCACCGCGACGCTGGTAAGCCGAACTGCCTGACGGTAGGCGGGGTTGGCGTCGGCTGAGTCTCCGGTGACCGGGCCCGCCGTCTCGGCCAGGATCAGCACCATGCCCGTGGCCAGCGCGTCGAACGCGCCGAACAAGGTGGCGTGAGTGGCCCCGGGCACGAGGCAGGACTGCGGATCACTCCAGGCGTAGAGCAGCATGTTGGCGAGCGAAGCCGACAGCGGGTCGGATTTCGCCGTGGTCTCGAAGAACACCGCTCCCGCGTTGATCGCCTGCTGGTACGCGAGGCTCTCGTTCGCGAGGAACGGCGCGTTCGCCCCGGGGAACAGCGTGGCGCAGCGGGTACCGGCGGGCAACACGATCCCGTCGGCCGCGTCGCCGAGCTGGATCTGGAGCCAGGCCCGGGCGTTGGCGCCCTCGCCGATCTGGTAATCGACCAGCCGGGCGTGCCGCCGGGCCGACGTGCGCAGCCGGGCCGTGCCGAGGTAGGCCTCGGTGGCGATCACGTCCTGGCGGTAGCTGAGCTGGTCTCCGACGTAGGCCAGCATCTCGACGATGGCGACCCCGAGGTCGGCTGGGTTGCGCTCCTGCCACAGCGGCGCCAGCAGCGAAAGCCGGTCGAGCATCACCTGAACGAAGCCGGGGTAGTCCTTGGCCAGGTAGTTGATGGGCGGCGGGGTCACGATGTCCGGTGGGCACGCCACGGTCGCGGCGCAGTCGAAGTCGCTGGCGCAGTCGATGTGGAAGATGAAGTTCGCCGAGGCCGACGCCGGATCAAAGCCAGGCGGGGTCGCCGGTTTCGCCGGGGGCGTCGGAGTGGTCAGCAGCGTCAGCGTGTAGACGGAGAAGTCCCCGATGGGCGAGACCACGACGTTCATCTGGTTATACGTGCCTGGCCGGGGCTCGGCGGACACGACCTGGATGCCGGTGATGCGCTCCCCGCCGGTGATCTGGAAGTCGGCCGCAGTGAGCGCGTCGGACGGGTCCGCGGGCACCGGGTTCTGCTCGTCCGGCGAGCCGGGCAGGTTCAAGATGAAGTGGACCACCAGGGTGGCCCCGTCGGCGGGGTCGATCTCGACGAAGTCCACGCCGTTGACGGTGTTGGCCTCCAGCAGCGCGGTACGCCGGTCGTCGCTGGTCATGACAGTTGCGCGAAGGTCGCGGTGGTGGACTCGCCGGTGCTGCGCACGGTGTACTCGACGCTGATGGTGAGCGAGCCGTCGTCCTGGTCGATGGAGACGCCGGCCACCTCGATGAGGTCGCCGAGTCCGGATTGCAGGGCGCCCTGGACGAGCATCTGCAGCGCCGCGGCGAGCTGGTCGCTGTTCGGGGCGAAGGCGAGCTGCAGCACGCCGCTGCCGAAGGTGGGGCGCATGACGCGCTCGCCCTGCGCGGTGAGCAAGACCTGTTCGATCAGGTCACGCAGGTGCTGATCCGCCGGGGTCTGCGCGGTGCGGCCGCGCCCGTCGAAGTGCAAGGGCGCGGCGATCGGCGCTTGCTGGGTCGGGTAGGTCATGACGCGACCACCCGGAGCTGGGTGGACGCCACGATCGCCGGCCCGTTCGGGACGCCGTTGGCCGCGATGCAGAGCCCGGTGCTGACGGCGGTGACGGCGGGCTGGCCGGTCACCAGCGTCTCGACGGTGGGCACCATCCACTGCACCTGCACGCAGGGCTGCGGCTCCGAGCCCACCATGAAGGCGCAGCCGGCCACGATGAACTGGTCCGTGGCCAAGGCCACCGGCATCCCGCTCACCAGCACCTGGGTGTTGGCGCTGATCGTGGTCACCTGGCCGCCATGGGGGCACATCGCGACGGCACCGACGTGGAAGAGGGGACCGCTCATGTGACGACCAGCGCGGCGACGTTAATGGCTACGGTAGGTCCGACCAGCGTGATCGTGGCACCCTGGCCGTTGGAGATGTAAATGCCGGTGTCGTTGACGATAATGGCGGCGCCGGTGGTGCTCTTCAGGACGATGCCGCCCGCCGGGCTCGGGTCGTCGTTGACCACGATGCCGTTCTGCAGCGTGGTCTGGAAGGTCAGCGACGCCAGCCCCGGCGGCGACAGGTCGACGAGATCGGGCACCTCGGCCGCGCTCCCCCAGAAGCACCCGGTCCAGATCGGGTAGTCGGGGTCGCCCTGCTCGAACTCGATCCACACGCCCGCCCCGATGG
>Ga0187879_10001525_pt1 | contig 15877 bp, 15 predicted proteins | sample June2016WEW_19_1_FD_132423 | JGI IMG/M metagenome (GOLD analysis project Ga0187879, IMG submission 132423) | Peatland microbial communities from SPRUCE experiment site at the Marcell Experimental Forest, Minnesota, USA - June2016WEW_19_10 | ecosystem: Environmental > Terrestrial > Soil >... | reverse complement strand
GCCGGCACCCGGCCCACGGTGCCGGGCACGTCGGCACCGGCGCCTCCGGCGGCGTCCGGGGGATGGGGAGGCTACGTCCCTCCGAGCCCGTGCCCGATGCCGGCGATGGCGTGTTACCGGCGTGAAATCGCCACGTAATCACCGGGGCGCAGTGTTCTCGGAGCGCCGGCAACTCCGCCGGGCCCGCCCGATGCGGCGGCGGTGTTGGAGGGCGAGCTCGTGTTCAGCGTGCGAAGCGACAAGGCGATGTGTCCTTTGCGGGATCTACGTCTGGTTCGGGTGGCGGTGGCGGCACCGGTGGCGGCACCGGTGGCGGTGGCGTTGGGGGGTCTGGGATCGGCCTGCACGGCGGCGGCGGAGACCGACGGCCCCAACGCCACCGGCTTGGCGGCAGCCGCCGTGGCGCACCGCCGACAGAAGGTGGTTCTGCCCGGCGCCGCCGTGTACTTTCATTGGAGCGGGAGGTGATCGCCATGCTGCGGACCTGCTGGAGGCGAGACAAGCTGGACCGTTGGCGATCGTTCCACGTCCCTTCAACGAGGACCCGAGACGTCCGCCGCCACGGTGCCGCCGCTTTGGCGGCGAGTGTGCTCGTCATCGTGGCGGCCGCCTGCAGCAACGCAGGTTCTGGCTCGGGGCCGTCCACCAGCTCGACCGCCCCCGCCGGCACCAGCAGCGGGACGGCGGGATCGGTGAGCGGACTGCCGATCGGGCTGGCCAACGCCGGCGCCTCCTCGAAGACGCAGGTCACCTACACCTCGAGGACGGTGGCCGTGCCCGCAGCGATGGTGCGCAGCGACTTGGTTGGTGTCTCCGGCAGCGGCTCCACCTATACGTTCTCGAGTGACTCCGGGCCGCTCGCTCAGCTGGCGCCCGGCAAGGTCATGCTGCTGGAGGGCTTTGACGTTGCGGTCGTGGCCAGCGTCGACCACGCCGGCGGGGATCTCGTCGTGCACACGACGCCGGCGACGATCACCGATCTGGTGCAGTCGGGCACGATCGCCGTCAGCTCACCCTCAGACTTCGCTTCGGGCTTCGGCGCCCAAGTGGCTGCAGTCCCCTCCTCGGCATCGACGTCGGCCGACGAGTCACCCAATGCCGGCGACGACATCGTCTTGCTGGGCGCTCCAACGCCGGCGCCGCACATGCTCGCCTTCGCCGCAAAGGCGAACGGCCTCGGCTTCAAGATCGCCTTCGACCCGGAGGACTCCGGCGTCCGCTTCAGCGGAACGTTCTGCTACCAGCTGATCGTCGCCTCCGGCGCCTGCGCGGGCTCTCGCACGATCGCCCTGTCGCTCGAGCTGTCAGCCGACGGAGCTGTCTACTGGGACAACGAGGACACCGACATCACGGTCTCGAATGGCGCCGTGACCTCGAGCTCATTCTCCCTGTCGGGCCTGCGGGGCGACTTGACGCTGAACTGGCAGGTAGCGCGCGGCACGGGTGGAAAGCTCGGCGCAGATATCCCGGTGATCAAGATCCCCTTCGAATTCGAGTTCCCCCTCTGCCCGGTCGCCTGCGGGGTGCCGTTGTATGCAAAGTTCGGGATGGCGCTTCTCGTCAAGTTGGCTGTTTCGGCCAAGAACGGCGTCATCGAAGGCGGCACGACGGTGAACTTCGGTAGCTCGTCCGACACCTTGACTCAAAGCGGCCAAGCGACCTCGGGGAGCGGCTCGGGCGATATCACCGGCTCGTTCAACACCTCGGGCACGTCCCTCACCCTGGCCGCATCCGCCGCTGTGATCGCCATGCAGCTCAAAGCGTGTGCAGGGCTGGGAATCCTCGGTGTCAACGCGCTCGGCTGCCTCAGCTTCGTCACGAGCGTCGGCCAGACCACCGGCTCGGCGGACGCCGGTCAGAACTGCTCGATCTACCAAAGCGACCTCACGCTGAGCGGGTTCGTCGAGGCGCAGTTGCTGCTGCTGACCGCCACGTCGCAGTCGCACATCTTCGCTAACAAGACGTACTCACTCAAACAACCGGGCTGCTGAGCGCTGTCCGGTCAACTGGGTCGATCGGAGGCGGCTCCCCGGCGCCGCCACGCCTGCAAGCTCAGGTCGCCTGCGTAGGTGCCGAGCTGCCGACGTAGCCGGCGCCGAGACGGTTCTTGGCGATGACGGCGATGGTGTAGTCGAGGCCTTTTGCCACGCCCTTGAAAACATGGGAGCGGGTGGAAGCGGACACCGTCACTTTCTGGCTCACGTGCTTCAGGTCACCTTTGAAGACCAGCTCCACGATGTAGCTCGTGACGGCCGAACCGCCATCAGAGGCCGGGGCCGTCCAGGCACCCGTGATCGTCCGCTTCCCGCCTTTGGCCGTGACGTCCTGCGGTGCGCTCGGAGCACTCTTCCGATATGTGTAGTCGACCGTGTTGCTGAACCCGTGCCCGGTCGCAATGCCACCTGCCGTCTCGACGGCGACCGCGACGGTCGAGCCCGCCCTGCCCGGGGGCGGCAACGCCAGGATCCGGTAGTCCTGGCCGCCCCCCGGTAGCCCAGGCGGGTTCTCGAAGACCGTGGCCGCGATCTTGCCGAACCTCACGGCGACGACCGAGTCGAGCAGCGTTCCGGTGATGACGACGGCCTTGCTGAGCGACTCGCCGCCGGCAGCCGGGCCTGCGGATGGGTTGATCTTGGAGATGATGGGCGCTCCCGGGTAGCCGTAGACGAAGTCGTCGACCGAGGGGACGACGGCGCTGCACCCGGTCTCCGTGCAGGCGAGCACTTCCGTGGCGAGGGGCAGGTCAGATGGTGTGCGAAGGCTCAGCTGGGTGGCTGATTGAAGGGTGAAGACGGTCGTCTCGGATACCCCCAGCAATGCCTGGTCGGCGGCGAACTGGACGGCCTCCACGTCGCTCAACCCTTTGCCCGTCAACGTGAGCGATTTGCGGCCTTCTGTCGAACCGAAATGGCTGGAGAGACTCGAGATCCTCGGTACGCCCGCCAGTGCGAACAACCCGCTCGCGACGGCGTCGTCACCTGCGCTCGTGACGATGGTGACCGCCTGCGCTTCGGGCCCGGTCGTCGGCCCTCGCAGCGTCGGGTCACCGGTGTTCACGATGAACAGGTTGTCCGGTGTGATCGACTGAACGTCGAAGTCCTGGCTCGCTTCTTGGGTGGCTGGGCCGAAGTCGGTCCAGAAGTAGGTGAGGATGCTGAAGCCGCTGCCTGTGATGTCCTCGAGCGAGCCCCCGAGCTCGGAGCCGTATCGAGGGGAGATGTTCGTGACGCTCGTGGCGGGGGCATAGTCGAACTCGGTGGCGGCAGCCACCGCCTCGGTTCCTGAGTCCGCCGGGATTTCAATGGCGCCGCTCAGAGCGTATTCGATAGGCCCCTGGTAGGCGGGAAGGATGTCCGCTTCACTCGAGGTTCCACCAGGGGTCGTCACCTGCACCTGTACCTGGCAGACGGAGCTGGCGTCCCGGACCGCACTCTCGCAGACCGTCGAGCCAGTCTCTGCCGGGACGGTGACGACCAGGGTGGTGTCACCGTTGTTGGAGTTCGTCGAGCCGTCGATCGTCCCCGCTCGGCCGCCGAAGGTCACGCCGGTCGCACCGGAGAGACCACTGCCGACGAGGTCAACCTCGTATCCGCCGGTGGCGCCCCCGGCCGTCGGCCCTACGTAGTCGATGACCGGCGCCGTCCCGGAGATGCCGGCGAGGTAGTGGAAGACCGTCGTGGCCGGATCGAGGGCGCTCGAACGCTCAGGGCTCTTTGTCACGACGGTCACTGGTGCCGGACCGGCTGCGGAGGCCCCGGTCCCCTGCGGGGCGTCGTAGGCCGGCGTCGTGATGGCGATCGACGTCGCCGACCAGCTGACGACCGTGGCCGCCTGCGTCCCTACGTAGACGTCGCCGGCGGTGGCGCCGAAGTTGGAGCCCGTGATGGTGACGGCCGTGGCGCCGGCGACCGGGCCGCTGTCAGGTGTGATCAGCGTCACGTCGGGTGGAGTGCTCGCGCCCTGCACCATGTCGCAGGCTTGCTGTGCCAGGCCGGGCTGACCGTTCGGGTTCGTGATCTTCGGTGAGCCCAGGCCCGAAGCAAGGTCGTAACCGGCCGTCGCCGGCCAGTCGGACCCATTACCGACGGCAAGGTTGTCATTGTTCCCGACGGTGATGTCGTTGAAGGCGTCCGCATAGTCGGACGGGCTGGCAGAGGCCACGTCGTACAGCAGCGGGCTGACAAAGCCGAGCGTCGTCCCGGAACAGAACGAGGAGGCGTTCATCTCGGCCGTCATGGCTGCCCAGAGCGGAGTGGACGACGAGGTCCCGCCGACCGTGCTCCACGAGCCGCTGTAGAAGGTCGTGATGCCGGTGAACTCGTCGGCCAGCGCCGTGACATCGGGAACGAGCCTGCACGGAGTCCCCGACGAAAGCGTCGTCGGGAAGCCGGCGAGGTTGAATTCAGTGGCGGTTCCCTCCGGGTCGTCCGAACAGGGCTGCTGGCCGGTCCCGGCGGCATCGGCGATCCCGGTCACGGTGGAATCGGCTTGCCAGGAAGGCTCGGCCCACGTGTCGGAGATGCCGCCGCCTCCCCCACCCCACTCAGAGCCGTCGTTCCAGACCGCCTCGCCCGGAGGCTCCGTGATGCTCGTGAAGGTGGTGCCCCCTACCGAGGTGACATAGGGCTGACTCTCGGGATCGTCGACAGAGAGATAGGGAACGACCTGCGTGCTACCGGATTCGGCGCAGTCGTCGGAACCGTCATCGCCACCGGCCGCGAACACGGATTGGCCCTGCGCTGCCGTCTCGGCAAATATCTCGCTCTCGACCTCCTGGGTCCCCGGAGCACCCTGCTGCATGGCCGCCTCGCACAGGCCCCAGCTCGTGCTGACCACGCTGGCGTTGTCATCCGTCGCGATCGTGTTGTAGGTGTCGAGGGAGCCGTAGGTCGTGTTCGGTCCCTCGTACACGTCGATCTTGGCGTCGGGCGCAATGGCCGAGACGTCCTCGACGTCGAGTGCCGCTTCCCCTGAACCGACACCAATGCCGGCTCCACCGTCGATGGCCGTCACCGAGACGTTGTTCGAATTGGTCTCACCGCTCCCGAAGTAACACTCGTCGAAGGCCGTGAGGTCGGTGAGTGCAAAGGGCTCCAGCTCGAAGATGTCGACCGTCTCGCCCCGGCCGAGGTCGCCGGCGTCGTAGAGGCCGTCGACACCGTAGGCGTGGGCGACCTGGTCGTCGGTGACCCCGCCGAAGGGCGCCTGCGCCTGAGCGGCGTGACAGGCGGAAGGGCCCCCGCTGGCAGGTTTCGGCAGCGTGCCGTGCTTGACGGCTGCGCGCGCGACTCGGGGTGCTCGCGCGAGCGATGTCGAGTCGTGCACGAGGTTGTCGAGGCCGACGACGCCGGACACCGTGGCCGCAATCCCCGCCGGCAGGCGGGCCTCAGACGTCGTTCCCCATCCGAGGTGCCCGTTCGAGAACCGGTACTCGGCCAACTTTGTCGCGAACGCCCGCTCGGCATTGGCGGCGCTCCCATGGAACGACATCAGGATCCTGTTTGCCGACACGCTCGGGTGGAGGTCGTAGGAGCGAAGGAGTCGTGCCAGCTGGGTGACTGCGGAGACCGAGGCGCCGAAGCGTCGAGCGAATTCGCCTCTGCTCAAGTAGTGGTGGAACGCCGGCGAGTACCGGTTGGTCACCTCGGCAAGAAACTGATTGAGGCCGTCCTGGTTGCGAGACCGCAGTCCCACCGCTCCGGAGATCTCCATGGAGGAGGGGACGTTTCCGACCGTGCGCGTGTGCTCCGGCAGGATCGGCTGCGCCGCCACTTCGGCGAGACGGTTGCCGTAGGTCGGAGCCTGCGCGCTCGTGGCGGCGCTTGCAGGCACCATCGCCAGCAGCGGAGCCACGGCGACAACAACCGCAAGCCCCCCCGCCGCCTTCCAGACGCCCTTGTCCTTGCGCACGGTGCACACTCCCCTTCCCGGCCATTTCGGCCGCCGGCGATGAGACGGCACGATGTCGCCACCCGGCATGGGTGTCTAGCAACGGCTCGCGAGCAAGTCAACGCTCCCCTGCTCTGCAGGCGAGGCGAGCTCGGGCGTCCTTGCTGAGGCGACGGCCATCTCAAGGTTCGCCGAGCGGCAGGCGTACTCGCGCACCCGCGCAACCCGCGCACCCGCGCCCACCGCTGGCCGTTGCGTTGCGACGGGCAGACAAGGCGGACCTTCGGAGAGATGCCTGCGCCGATGACAGACTGTGGTTGTGGCGGCGGAGGACGGCCGAATACTCGGGGACGCGTCGTGAAAGTCGTTTTCATCACAGGCTGGGGCAGAAGTGGGACGACGCTGCTCGATCGCGTCCTCGGTGAGATGCCCGAATACACCTCGCTGGGCGAGTTCCGTGACATGACCGATGGCAAACCTGTCGCGACGCACGTGTGTGCCTGCGGGAAGTCGATGGCCGAGTGCCCGTTCTGGGAGGGGATCGTGCCGGAGGCGATGGCGAGCGTGGGCGTGAACGAGCAGGGTTTGCGCGATCTCCTCTACTCGACGAGCCGCCAGCGGTACCTTCCGAAACTGCGGCTCACGAGCAAACGCATCCGCTCGATGGACGACGTGCAGGACTACGCCAAGTACCTCTTCGCCGTCTACGAACGCGTCATCGCCCGCTCCGGGCGGCCCGCTATCGTCGACTCCTCCAAGAGCCCGAGCGACGCCATGCTGCTCGCCAGCCATCCCGGCATCGAGCTCCACCTCATCCATCTCGTGCGCGACCCGCGCGGCCCTGCCTTCTCGTGGTCGCGTCCAAAGCCCGATCCGGGCAAGAACGGCGCCAGCATCCTTGTGCTCAGCCCAGTGGCGAGCTCGACGATGTGGACGGGGGTGAACCTGGCAGTCGAGTTGTTCCTGCGGACGTCGGTTGGCGATCGGTATCAGCTCGTCCGCTACGAGGACCTCATGGGCCGCCCCGACGTGGAGCTCCGTCGCATCGCCCTCGAGATCGGATCCGATCCTGACACGCTCCCGCTCGTGGGCGAGCGTGAGGTGGAGTTCTCTCCCGGCCACACGATGGGCGGCAACCCAGTGCGTTTCACCCAAGGCCGGGTGACGCTCGCGCCCGACGTCCGCTGGGTTCAGGAGATGAGCAGGCACGAGCGGCTCGCGGCCACGCTCCCGGCCCTCCCGCTGCTCCACCACTACGGCTACCACCTCTGGGCATCCGACGGGACGCCGGCGAGGCACTGAGCCAGGCGGGCGCAGGCCGAGTCCGTGACAGGATGCCTCATGGCCTCACACGAACTCGTTCTGCACGGCGGGCGTGTCATCGACCCGGAAAGCGGTCTGGACGCTTTCCGCGACGTCGGTATCGACGGAGGCAGTATCAGCGCCATCTCCGTTGAGCCTCTCGAGGGCGACACGATGATCGACGCCACCGGCCTCGTGGTGGCGCCGGGTTTCATTGACCTGCACAGCCACGCGCAGACACTGAGCGGCCGCCGGCTGCAGGCGTGCGACGGGGTCACGACAGCTCTCGACTTGGAGGCGGGCCGGGCGCACATCGGCGACGCCTATGCCGCCGAGGCGCGGGAGGGTTCACCCATCAACTACGGGTTTTCGGCGTCATGGGCGGCGATCCGGATGCAGGCGGTCGGTGGCCTCAACCCGCAGGCAGGCAGCGACGGGGTCCTCGGGCTCCTCGGTGACCTACGGTGGCAGGGACCTGCCACCACCGAGCAGCTGTCCGTCATCCTCCAGGCGCTCTCCGACGAGCTCGGCGCAGGTGCGATCGGCATCGGACTGCTGATGGGCTACGCGCCCGGCGTCGACCCGGACGAGTACCTCGCAATCGCACGGCTGGCTGCCGACGTCGGGGCGCCGACCTTTACCCACTGCAGAGACCTCATCGAGATGTCCCCGGAGACCCTCATCGACGGGCCGGAGGAGCTCGTTCGCGCCGCCGGCGAGACCGGTGCCCACATGCACCACTGCCACGTCAACAGCACGTCTTTGCGTCACATAGATCGCGTCCTCGCCCTCATGGAGCGCTGCCGAGCAGAAGGCGGACGGGTGTCGGTCGAGGCGTACCCGTACGGCTCTGGCGCCACGGCGATCGGCGCCGCCTTTCTTTCGCCGGAACGGCTGGCAGAGCACAGACTTGTGCCGTCTTCGCTCAGGTATCTCGCCACCGGCGAGCGTGTGGCCGACGAGGCGCGGTTGCGCGAGCTGCGGGAGCTGGACCCCGGCGGCGTGGTCATCGTCGACTTCCTCGACGAAGACAGCGCCGCCGACCGCCGGCTGCTGCGCCGCTCGCTCGCCTTCGAGGGCGCCATCGTGGCGAGCGACGCCATGCCTCTCGTGTCGGCTTCGGGGCAGCTCGACCCGGCGGCATGGCCCCCGCCGCCGGGTGCGGTCACACACCCGAGAACGGCTGGATGCTTCTCTCGGGCGATGCGACTCTGGCGGGAGGAGGGCAAGCCGTTGCTCGACGCCTTGGCTTCCTGCACGCTCGGTCCGGCCCGGGTGCTCGAAGCGAGCGCGCCGGCAATGCGGGCCAAGGGCCGCGTGCAGCAAGGCGCCGACGCCGACCTCCTGGTGTTCGACCACGGTCGGATCACCGATCAAGCGACCTACGAGGACAGCACCCGACGCTCGCTCGGCATCCGTCACGTTCTTGTCCACGGAACGGTCGTCGTTCTCGATGGCGATCTCGTTGCCGCTGCACGACCGGGCAGGCCGGTGCGGGCCGTGCCGCGATGAGCGGGCGCCGACGTTTCGTCTGCGCGGCCGCTGTGCTAGGCCTGCTAGCGACGGCCTGCAGCTCCACGCCGGCCGCCAAGGCGTCGACGGCGCCGCCACCGCGGGCGCTGCTGTATGTCTCGCTCGGGGACTCGTACGCGGCGGGTTACCAGCCCACGGGACCTCACTCCGGCCGCACGGGCACTAACGGCTTTGCCTATCAGGTTCCGGCGCTGGCGGCGAAGAAGGGATGGGACCTAAAGCTCGTGAACTTCGGTTGCGGGGGCGCCACGACCGAGTCGATCCTCCACTCCCGAGGGTGCTCGCAGCTCGGGCCCGGTGCGACGCCATACCCGACAGAGAGCCAGGCGACGGCGGCGGAGGCGTTCATACGAAGTCATCGTGGCGAGCTCGGCCTCATCACCGTCTCCATCGGCGGCAACGACGTGACCGCTTGTGCTGCGGTCGCCTCACCGATCCCTTGTGTCGAGCAGGCCGTGAAGCGGATCAAGAGAAACCTCGGGGTTCTGCTGCGAGGGCTGCGAGCAGCCGCCGGAAGGTCGGTGAGGATCGTCGGCACGACCTACCCCGACGTGATCCTCGGGCTCTACGTGTCCGACGACGCCTCTCTGCGTAACCTTGCCGAGATCTCGGTGCCGGCGTTCCGCGACTTCATCAACCCAGCGCTCAAGCAGGAGTACGAGGCACACGGCGCCGCCTTTGTCGACGTCACGGCGGCGACCGGCGCCTACGGATCGCTGAAGCAGACCACGACTCTCGCCCCCTACGGGAAAGTTCCGCTTCCGGTCGCCAAGGTGTGTGAACTGACGTACTTCTGTCAATACCACGACATCCATCCCCGGACACCCGGCTACACGGTCATCGCCACGCTCATCGTGGCGACCCTACCGCAGCACGGCTGAACCTCCGCCTGCGGGTGCGGGACTTTTGCCACGGCCTGTATTGTGGTGTAATACACTTCGTACTATGATGTAGTACATGGAGCCGCAACGTCGATCCCCGTCGAGCTACTTCAAGGCCGCCGCCCGCACGCAGCAGGCGGCGACGAGCCAGCTCGTCAGCATCCGGCTCCCGGAAGACCTGATCCGTCGGCTCGCCGAGGTGGGCAACGAGGAGGGTCTGTCGATGAGCGACACGATCCGGCTCGTGCTCGAGCGCGGCCTGGCGCGTCCCAAGGAGAGGAGCCGGTCCAAGTGACCAAGAAAGTTCGCAACTTGCACATCTATTTCCTGCTCGATCGTTCCGGATCGATGCAATCGATGGCCGACGACGTGGTGGGAGGGTTCAACGGGTTTCTCGCTGCCCAGCAAGGCGAAGGCCACGATGCCGTCCTGACGCTGGTGCAGTTCGACAGCCAGGATTCCCATGAGGTGCTCGTAGACGGAAGCCCCATCGCGGAGGTGGAACCGCTTGATCGGGCGAGGTTTCAGCCCCGAGGAGGCACCCCGCTCTACGACGCCATCGGCCACCTCATCGCCGACGCCACGATCCGGGCCGAGAAGACCGCCATCGATGGCTCGCGAACCGAGGAGATCTTGTTCGTCACCTTCACCGACGGTATGGAGAACCGGAGCACTGAGTACACGCAGAAGCAGATTTTCGGCCTCATCTCAAAACGGCAGGAGCTCGGCTGGACCTTCGCTTATCTCGGGGCCAACCAGGACTCGTACGCCGAAGGCGGCCAGATCGGCTATTCGGTCGGCAACGTCCAGAATTTCGCAGCCGACGGCACAGGTACCGCAGCGGCATTCGCCAGCCTCTCCCCTGCCGTGAGCCGGCGTCGAGCCGCCATCCGTACCGGTGCGGCCTATGACAACCGCGATCTGTTCGAGGGCGACAAGGGGGCCGAAATCGACTTGCAGAAGCGAGCACAACGCTCCGGCGAGAACCCCTGAGCAAGGCGGCGCTCCAGTCGCTCCACCACGTCGGCTGGACGATGACCCTCGGGTCACATACAACCATAACGCCTCGGTCTCCAAGCACCCCGGCGATTCGGAAGGAGTCCCCAATGGGTGCCTTCTTCAGCGACATTCGCCGGACGATTCTTCCGAATCGCGACAGTAAGGACGGTCCCTTGCCGCCCCTCATGGTTGCCATGACGAAAGTCGGCCGTGCCGACCGGGCTCAGTCGTCGTCGGCCTTGGCCTCCTCGAGCTGCTCGTGGTAGCCGGCGGCACGAAGCATGCGGCGCAGGTCGACCACCTGCTGGACGGCGATGTCCTTGTGCTTGGGTCGTTCGATCATCTCCGTCTCGCCTCCGAGCGTCACGACGTACTTGCCGTCATGGCCCTCTCTCACCGACGCCACCGCCTCGAGCAGCGAGAGAACGTCGTGCCACTCGATGTTATGGCCACTGGGGTGCCGAAATATCTGCTCCAGGGTGTCACGATGATGGCTGCTCAGCTGAGCGGGCTGCTGAGCGGGCTCGTTCGCCGGTGTCGGAACGCCCTCGTCGGTCATGTCGGCAGCCTAACGGGTCAGACCCGCACCGTAGGTTTCGAGACCGCCTGCTCAAATGCCGGTGAGGCGGGGTGACCGATACCCGAATACATGGGAGCTCAACCTTGGACCAATATCATGTATAGGTCGCCACTTTCGAGGGCCATGCAGTGTTGCGGCGCCGCGCAAGTAACCGCGGTCGCTCCCTCGAGGCCCGAGAATCGCGAAATCACCTCTCTCCCCCACCGCGCCCCATCGTCGTTCGTCGTCACGACAGACTGCCCGTCAGTGCCGGCGACACAAGCGGTGCTCGTTGGACAGCTGATGCTCCAAGGCGTCAAACCGCCGAGTCCAGGCGCGGTCGCGACGGCTCTCCACGTCTGGCCGAGATTGTTGGTGAGTAGGACCACGTTGTCTGGATCTTTGAGGGTTTCGTTCAGACCGGTTGCATAACAGCGAGATGAGCTGAGGCACGACACGCCCGTGAGAGACAACCACTTTCCTGGGAACCTGCCCTTTGACGACGTCAACCAACCGTTCTCAGTGGTCCGACTTGCCGCCGGCCAGGCGACCGAACCGTCCGCCGGTGGCACTGATCCCACACCGACGCAGGACGACGGCTGCGGGCACGTCATGAAGTTGATCTGGTTGTGGACGAAGCTCTCGAAGCCCCACCTTTGGCCACTGTCGGTCGAGACGTACAGCATGGTCCCGCTGTAGCCGCTGAGACCAGCCGCCGCGTAGCAGGTGCCGTTCGCCGCGCAGGTGACAGACGAGAGCCCGGAAGGTCCCGTGACGCCAGTCGGAAGGTCGACTGGCGACCAGTGGTCGCCACCGTCCGAGGTCACCATGACTTGGTCGCCGCTCCCACCGATGACGCAATGTTCCTGGTCGACACACGCCACCGCGTCGAAGAACTGTTGTGCCTTGATGGTCGTGGCCGTCCAGCTCTGCCCGTCGTTCTCGGTCCGCAGGATGTACCCGTATCGAGGCGTGCCGCCGGCTACGAAGCACTCCGAGACCGTGGGACACGCCAGTGCGCTCAGGTAGCGGATGTTCGACTTCCAGGCGAGGCGCCAGCCGTGCACGGCGGAGGCGGAGGCGGAGGCGGAGGCGCCTGAGCCGCCGGCGCCTTTCGTGGAGGCCAACGCTCCCCCTGCGCCACCCGTTGCCGCCAGCATGAGCAGCATGATGAGAAGTGCGCCGGACGAGAGAGCTCGATGCAGCGGCGTTGCCCGCGATGGGTTCACCCGCGTCTGCCTCTCACGGCAACCCGAGGAGATCCCCCAGCCGATCGCCCAGCTCGACGATTGTCCGGCCCGTCGTTGCGGGACACGGCCGACTCACCCAGGCGGACGGATCTGTGACTCTCGAGAGGCGAAGGTCCTCGGCGACGACGCCATGTCCCTCGATCGAGACCAGGTGGTCGTTCATCGTGCCGAGGGCGAGCCAGTGACCCGCCATGCTGAGGCGTTGGAATCGTGCGGGAGCGCCATCCACCCTCACCTCGAATGCACGCCAGTCCCTGTCGAGCGTCGAGGAAGCAGGCCGGGACCGCGACGGCGCCCGCTCATCGTCCTCGCTCTCGGTCGAGGCGGGCTGTCGCTGGTCGATCACCCAGCTGATGGAGAGGAAATTGTTGACGAGTCGGGCGGTGTCCACCTCTTCGCCCTCGCGATGGCTCGTCACGATGAGCGTCTTGCCCTCGGCCTCATGATAGGCCCGGAGCTCATCGACGATGAGGGGACCGTCCTGCAGGCGCAATCCCAACCATCCTCTCCGAAAGCTGGCATGGCAGAACCCGATGCGCACCTCCCTGCTTCCCTGCCACTCGTCGCCGAGGCCGTACATCGGTACGTCGCACTCCGTCGCCAGCCGCAAGGTCTGCGCGGCCTCGCGACGGCGCTCGTGCTCGTGCGCAATCGCGAGCCACCACCAGCGCGGGGGCTGAAGGACGAGCCTCACAGATCCATTCTGCTCCCGATTTGCTCCCGGCGACCACTGCAACTCGGTGACGTGGCCCTCACCGTCACGCAGGCGTACGCACGCCCATCAGCGTCCGCATCCACTCGGCCACCCGCGAGGCAACTTCGGCGTCTCGTCGCCGCAGGCTGTGGTCGCCGTCCACCCAGACGTGCGTGACGGCGCCAGCGATGGTCGCCGTTTCGGCTTCGAGCTCGGCAGGCGACGCGAAGGCGTCATGAGTGCCGGACACGAACAGGCAGGGCACCGTCAGCCGGGGAAAGTGCTCCGTCCGGAGTTTGTCCGGTCGCCCTGGCGGATGGAGCGGATAGCTCACGAGCACGAGACCTGCCGCCGGCAGGCCGTCGGCAACGGCCATCGAGCAGATGCGACCACCCATGGATCGGCCGCCCAATACGACAGAACCGGTGAGCGGGCCTTCCTCGATCCTGGCGCCGGCCGCACGATCGCCAGACCCAGCAGCGCCGAGGCCGGCACGAGCGGCGAGCCCTCGGGCGGACGAGCGCACCGTCTCGATGAGTACGTGGGCGGCGTCCGGCCTCCGCCTGCCCGCTACGTGGTACGGAAAGTCGATGCGCTCCACGAGAAGACCCAACTGGGAAACGGCCTGGTCGATGGCGACGAGCGACGACTGCTCCCTGCCGGCACTCGCTCCCGGGGCCAGCAGCAGGCCGGAGACGGAGGCGCCCGCTCGGCGTCTCACTCGAGGGGCTTCGGTTCGAGTCCACCCCAGGACCATCGGGGAACCGCCAGGTCCGCCGGCACCGTCGCTCCCTGCGGTGAGTACGACATCACCTCTCCCACCGCCCACTCCATGTAGGCACGAAGGCAACGCCGCAAGTCGGCATCCTCAGGGAGACCGGCGTCATCTGCTGCCCTCACGAAGCATTCGACGAAGCGAACCCCCAGCTCAACGTGCGCCCCCGTGCCGGCGTGGATGTGGAGCATGCCCGAGTGACCGCCACAGGACTGCGAGTAAAGCGGAGGTCCGCCGAACACCTCGGCCCAGTAGCTGGCGAGTCGCTCGACATGCTGCGGATGTCCTGGATGAGAGAACGGATGGTTCAAGACTGGATCTTGCAGGCACCGCTCGTGGTGGGCAGCCGCAAGCTTGAGAAAGGCCGCCTGCCCGCCGGCGGCCTCGAAGATCGACGGGCGCTGCACAGCAATTACCTTCCCATATCGGTCCCGAGGCGCGCCGGAAATAACATCGGTCGATGGCGTCCTCGATCCGTGCGGCCGGGCGAGATGACCTCCCAGCCATTCTGGCCCTGTGGACGGAGGCTGAGGTCGAAGCCGGACACACTGACAACCTCGACAGTCTCGAACGCCTCATCGCCCACGACCCCGGGGCGCTGCTCATCGCCGAGCTCGGCGGCAGCGTCGTCGGTTCGATCATCGCCGCCTGGGATGGCTGGCGGGGATCGGTGTATCGCCTCGCCGTCGCACCTTCTCAGCGGCGGGGCGGCCTCGGTCGACGGCTGCTGGCTGAGGCGGAGGCGCGGTTGGCGGGTCTCGGGGCTGTCCGCCTGCAAGCGATCGTCGTCGAGACCGACCCGCTGGCGACAGCTTTCTGGCGATCAAGCGGTTGGCCCCAACAAGCCGAGAGACTGCGATTCACCAAGGGATAGCCACCGGCTCGGTGGTTCGCCAGGCCGGTGTGCCGGACGGTAGAACACTGGAGTGCCTGAACCCGCCGCAGCCGACCCGGTTGCGAACGCTCCGATCCCGTCAAGCGCCGGGAGCACAGGCGTGCTCGAGCTCGCGGCCCAGCTGAGCGACACGTTGCTCTTCCCAGCGGCGCTCGCCGTCGATCAGGCAACAGCCGTTCCCGTCTCGCATCTTGATGCCTTGGCGGCTGCAGGGCTCTACGGCCTAGCCGGGCCACTCGACTACGGGGGTCTCGGCCTCGAGGCGGAGGAGTCTCTCGCCGTGATCGAGCGTCTCGCCTCGGGCTGCCTCACGACGACGTTCGTTTGGCTTCAACACCACGCCTCCGTGCGGGCGGTGAGCCTGGCGGGTGGCTCCATCGCCGAGGAATGGCTGCGTCCACTCTGCAGCGGAGAGCGCCGTGCCGGCGTCGCCTTCGCCGGATTGCGGCGCCCGGGGCCACCGCTGATCACTGCCGAGCGGACGAGGCAAGGCTGGGCCCTCACCGGAACCGCTCCTTGGGTGACCGGATGGAGCCGGATCGGTGTGATGCTCGTCGCCGCTCGCGTGCCGGCGATGCCCGATGTGCCGGTGTTGTGGCTGCTGGTGGACGCAGTCGAGCGCCAGGGGGTGTCGGCCGAACGCCTCCGCCTCGAAGCGGTCGACGCCAGCGTCACGGTTCGGGTCACCTTCGATGGCGCCTTCGTCGACGACGATCGGGTCGTCGGGCTCGAGCCGTTCGCTTCCTGGCAGGAACGTGACGCCGGCGGTCTGCGCGCCAACGGCTCCCTGTCCCTCGGGCTAGCCCTCCGGTGTGCGCGCCTCCTCGGTGGAACCGCCGGGCGGGCGGCGGAGGACCTGGTGGCCGAACGGCGGAACCAGCTCGACAGGAGCGATTCGGGCGCGCTCCCCCGAGCACGGGCGAAAGCCGCCGAACTCGCACTGGCGACGGCGACTTCGCTCGTCATCGAGACGGGGGGACGAGCCGTGCTGCTGGAGTCGGTCGCTCAGCTGCTCGCCCGCCAGGCCATCTTCTTGCTCGTCTTCGGCCAGACACCGGCGATCAAATCCGAGCAATTGCGGTTGCGAGCGGGTTGGGGAG
>Ga0187879_10001522_pt1 | contig 15883 bp, 18 predicted proteins | sample June2016WEW_19_1_FD_132423 | JGI IMG/M metagenome (GOLD analysis project Ga0187879, IMG submission 132423) | Peatland microbial communities from SPRUCE experiment site at the Marcell Experimental Forest, Minnesota, USA - June2016WEW_19_10 | ecosystem: Environmental > Terrestrial > Soil >... | reverse complement strand
CGTCGCGGCGGGCGCCCGCCAGGGACCGCCGGGGCCGCTGCCTGAGCCGGGTGGCGGACCAGCTGAACGGCCGCCGGGTGCGCTGGCTGGGCCGCCTTGTGGGCCGGCTGGCGGGTGAGCTGGGCTGCTGGCCGGGCCGTTGGCTGGGCCGGCTGAGCCGCCGGGTGGCCCGCTGCCCGGGCCGGCTGAGCCGCCGGGTGGCCCGCTGCCCGGGCCGGCTGAGCCGCCGGGTGGCCCGCTGCCTGGCTCCGCTGCCCCGGACATGCGCCGCTCCTTTGTCTTGTTTGTCCCGCCGTTGTCTTGTTTGTCTTGCCGCCTGGTTGAGGCTATCGGTTGCGAGCGTACTGGCCGGGCGGGCCCGGCCTGGTTCGGCAAAGCCCGGGCCGGCGAGGTTTGGCAAACCCGGAACTTGGCTATGAACTCGCACAATCTGTGCTTCCCCCAGCCCTGTGATGCGCTCTTGTCAAAGGTGAGGACATGTGTGGCCGGTATGCCTCCGCGCGTAAGCGCATAGAGCTCCTTGAGGAGTTCCGTATTGAGCGCGACCGCGTCACCGAGCCGCTCGATCCCGACTACAACGTGGCGCCGACCAAGCCCGTCTATGCCGTGCTCAGCCGCGCGCCCGGGGCCGCGGCGAATGCAGAGAAAGCCGGCGGGGGGGCGCGTGAGCTGCGGGTCGTTCGCTGGGGCCTGGTGCCCTCATGGGCGAAGGACCCGTCGATCGGCGGCCGCCTGATCAACGCCCGGGCCGAGACCGTCGATTCCAAGCCGGCCTTCCGTAAGGCGTTTGCCAGGCGGCGCTGCCTGCTTCCCGCTGACGGCTACTACGAATGGCAGCCCGTTGAGGCTGGCGGGCGCACCGTAAAGCAGCCGTACTTCATCTGCCGCCGGGATGGCGGCCCGCTGGCCATGGCCGGGATCTATGAGCTGTGGCGGGACCGGGCCCTCCCCGATGATCACGAGCGGGCATGGCTCTGGACAGCCGCGATCATCACGACAAACGCACCTGACGAGCTCGGCCGGATCCATGACCGGATGCCGATGATCATCGACGAGAACAGCTGGCCGGACTGGCTCGATCCGGCCAGCGACGATCCGGCCGACCTGCGCGCGCTGCTGGCGCCCGCGACGGCTGGCGGCCTCGACTGGCGTCCGGTCTCGACCGAGGTCAACTCGGTACGGCACAACGGCCCGGAGCTGATCGAGCCGATCGAGCTTGCGGACAGGAGGTAGGAACCTGATGAATGTGGCCACTGCTCGCAAGCGCCTGGAGCAGATCCGCGATGGGCTCGACAGGTCGATCCTGGTGCTGACCGGCGAGCACGAGCACGAGCGGGTACCTGAGTATCCGCAGGACCCGGCCGACGCGGGTGCCAGCCTCGCCGAGACGGAACGCACCGAGGCGGTACTCGCGCTCGCCAGGCGGCAACGCTCGGAGGTGAGCGACGCGTTGCTCCGTCTCGACAAGGGAACCTACGGTACCTGCACGGACTGCGGCTCAGCCGTCCCCGAGGGGCGGCTGGAGGCCAGGCCTGAGGCGGCCCGCTGTGTTGCCTGCCAGGCCAAGCGCGACCGGTTCCACCGGTAGGCACGGATCAAGGAATGAAGGCATGCCGGAGGGTGTTACACCACCCGTGTCCGTAGCCAGCTGCCAGGTAGATGATGTCTCCGTGGTCATGACGCGAGAGAAGGCTGGCTCTGGCGTTGTATCCTCCGGCCGAGGCAGTTGGCTTTTCGGCCAGCCGCAGCGGGCGTTCGCGGAGGAGGTGGGTCCGGTCCCTGAGACACTGCAGGAGCGCAGCGAGCGCTTCTCCCGCGACGTCTTGCCGTACCTCGATCAGCTGTATGCGGCGGCGATGCGGATGACCCGCAATCCGGCCGATGCCGAGGACCTGGTGCAGGAGACCTTCGCCAAGGCGTATGCGTCCTTCCATCAGTTCCAGGTGGGCACCAACCTGAAGGCCTGGCTGTTCCGGATCCTCACCAACACGTTCATCAACTCCTACCGGAAGCGGCAGCGCGAGCCGCAGCGGTCCGGTACCGAGGAGATCGAGGACTGGCAGCTGGCCAGGGCCGCGTCGCACACGTCAGGGGGACTGAAGTCCGCTGAGGCCGAGGCGCTCGAGCGGCTACCCGACTCTGACGTCAAGGCGGCGCTGCAGGCGCTGCCGGAGGAATTCCGCATCGCCGTCTACCTGGCCGACGTCGAAGGCTTCGCATACAAGGAAATCGCGGACATCATGGGAACCCCGATCGGGACCGTGATGAGCCGGCTGCACCGCGGACGCAGGCAGCTCCGCGAGATGCTCCAGGACTACGCGGCCGATCAGGGCCTGGTCAGGGCTGCGTCGACCACCCCCGCCGAGGCGTCGTCAGCCGGCGATGCGTCTGGGAAGGACGCGCAATGAGCTGCGGAAAACCGCACGACGTGCCCTGTAGCGAGGTGCTCGCGCGCGTGTACTCCTATCTGGACGGCGAGATCGAGGACACCGGATGCGCCCAGATCCGCCAGCACCTCGATGAGTGCGGTCCGTGCCTGCGGGAGTACGGCCTGGAAGAGGCCGTTAAGCGGCTGGTGCACAAGCACTGCGGCTACGAAGATGTGCCGAGCGAGCTGCGGGCCAAAGTCCTGATCCGGATCCAGGCGGTCCGTGCTGAGCTCGAGGTCGAGCTGCGCGTTGAGTAGCGACACTGGCTTACGTCTTCCGTTTCATAAAATGTCCCATTAGCGGGGGGCTTGCGCCCACCGGGCGATGCAGCGGACGGCAGCGCGAACCTGCTTTGATCGCGTTACTCTAAGTGGCGGCAACCTAACGGCGCCCGGGCGCGGGGCAATGACCCGGCGCGCGCCATTCGCACCAAGCCGACATGCGAGGGGTCATGAGCAGCGTCTCCCGGGCGGCGTGGCTGTACATAGCGGCGGTCGCCGTCGCGGTGGCGGCGGTCGTCTCGCCCAGGCTGCCCGGTGCCATGCACGCGGCGATGGCCGGGACCGCGCATCCGGCCCCGGCGATCAGCTGGTGGGTTACGCTCGGCGTGCTCATGGCCCTCTTCCTGGTCTGCGACTCGACCCCGACGCAGCTGGGGGCGCGGCAGTCCGCCTGGTCGCCGAGCTCGTCCGCCACCTTGGCTGCCGTGGTGCTGCTCGGCCCCGTCGGCGCGGCCATGGTGGGGGCAGTCTCGGTGCTGCGGCCCCGGCGCAAGCTGCTGCTGGCCGAACGGGTGTTCAACGGCGCGATGTACGCGCTCTCTGGCTATCTGGCCGGATGGGCGTTCGTGGCGCTGCACGGCGCGGTCGGGCTGCCGAGGATCGCTGAATTTCCGGCTATCCTCTGGCCGTTCACGGTGGCCGCCGTCGTGCATGTGCTGGCCAATCAGGGACTGCTGTGGGGCATGCTGCAGCTGATCGGCGGCGACGGCAGGCCGCGGCGCCGGATCGGGCTTGAGTCCAGCCTGCCGCTGCTGCTGGTGTCCGATCTGGGCTACGCGGCGCTCGGCCTGGTCATCGCGGCGCTGTGGTCGTTAATGGGCCCGTCAGCGGCCGCCCTGGTGCTGGTCCCGCTGTTCGTGGCGCGCTGGGCGATGGGGCAGTTCGCTGAGCAGCAGCGCGCCTACGCGGCCACCATGGCCGCGCTCTGCCAGGCCGTGGAGACCAAGGACTTCTACACCCGCGGCCACAGCGACCGGGTCTCCAGGGGATCCGGGATGATCGCCCGCCAGATCGGCATGCGGGCCGACCGGGCGGAGGCGATCAGGTTCGCCGGCATGCTGCACGACGTTGGCAAGCTGGGCGTGCCCACCAAGGTGCTGCAGAAGACCGGCGTGCTGACCGAAGAGGAGTACGCGGCCATCCAGCTGCACCCGATGCGCGGCCTGGAGATCGTCAGGGAGATCGGCTTCCTGAACGAGGCGCTTACCGGAATCATGCATCACCACGAGCGGATCGACGGCCGCGGCTACCCGATGGGCTTCGCCGGTGACGAGATCCCCGAGTTCGCGCGCATCATCGCGGTTGCCGACGCCTTCGACTCGATGACGTCGACCCGGTCCTACCGGCAGGCGCGCCGGATCGACGACGCGGTCGATGAACTCCGCAAGGGCTCAGGCACCCAGTTCGATCCGGCACTCGTGGACGCCTTCGTCGCCGCACTGCGGCGGGACGGCTGGCAGCTGCCCGTGTCGCCGCCTGAGCCGCTCGACCGCGAGATGGTGACGGCGCAGGACCACGATGACCCGACCGCCCCGCTGCGGGTCGTCGAGACCTTCTGACGGCCGGGAGCCGCGATGACGACACGCCAGCCGGCCGAGCGGTGGGCGTCCTGGCAGGCCCTGGACTCGGGCAGGCTCCTGCTGCTCGCCGCCGCGGGCATGCTGGTCGTGGCCGGGCTCGCGCAAACCGCGGCGGTCAAGGTGCAGCAGCCGGTTACCGCGGTGGCCTTCGGCTGCCTGATCGCTTTCGGCGAGCTGCTCAGGCTGAGCCTGCCTGGTAACAGGGAAGCCGCGCCCATCGCGACGACCGGTGCGCTGGCCTACGCGCTGCTGCTGCATGTCGCCAAGCAGGACGGGAACGTGCCGCCGCATGTCCCCGCACTGCAGGTGATCGCGGTCACGGCGGTCGGCATGACCCTTGGCGCGCTGCCGCACATCGCGGCCGGCCGGTCGGCGGGCCTGACCGGGATGGCGTCCAGGCTCGTCGCGGTAGGCTTCGTCGCGTTCATCTTCCGGCCGTTCGCGACCAGCGAGGTTCTTAACGCCCACCGGAACTGGTGGATCGCCCTGTCCGCGATGGCCGTCACGGCCGCGCTCGGCTGGCTGGTCGAGGCGGTAATCGGGGCCCTGATCAGGGCGGATGACCTGGGCGCCAGGTTCTCGGTCGCGCTATGGGACGAGATGCGGGTACTGCTGCCGCTCGGCGCGGCGGTCGGGGCCTCCGCCGTGATCACGGTCTTCGCCGCCGAGGTCATGGGACTGTCCGAGCTCGCCGTCTTCATCGGGCCGCTGCTGGTCACTCAGGTCGCGTTCCGCAGGTATGCCGGGATCCGCGCGACCTACCTGCAGACCGTCCGTGCCCTGGCCAGGGTCACCGAGGTCGGCGGATATGTAGAAAGCGGGCATTCCAGGCGGGTCAGCAGGCTCGCGGTCGCCGTCGGGCAGGAACTTGGCATGCCGGAGCACGACCTGCTCGATCTCGAGTACGCGGCGCTGATGCACGACATCGGCCAGCTCGCGCTTCCCGACCCGATCCCCGGGGGGGCAACCGTGCTCGTCTCCGCGGCTGATCAGCGGCGCATCGCCGAGCTCGGCTCGGACGTGATCCGGCAGGCGGGGGTGCTCGACAAGGTGGCGGAACTGGTCCGCTGCCAGAACTGGCCAGCGCGCGGGCATGACCCGGAGCCGCCCGTGGGCAGCAGGATCATCCGGGCCGCCAACGCATTCGATGACCTGGTCGGCGGGTCGACCGACCGGGACCGCAGCGCGGCGGCGCTGGAGCGGCTGCGCCTCGATACCGCCGCCGAGTACGACGCCGGGGTCGTCGAGGCGCTCAGCGAGGTCGCGGGACGGCGGCTGGCCAGCCGCCTGTAGGCTGCCGGACGGGTCCGAGCCGGTCACGCGACGCCGGCAACGCGGTGCACCCATGCTGAATTGCCGGACATCGCGATTGCCGGACAGCGCGGAGTTCGCCAGCGGCCGCTACGATACGTCAGGCATTGCCCGGCTGCGATGATGACGCTGATCGCAGACAATGATGGTGCGCGGTCCCGGCATCGATCGCCGGGCCATGACGCGAGGAGGTGCGCGTGATCGAAGTCCGCGCCGAGATGGTCGCGAACGTGTGGAAGGTGGTTGCCGCCGAGGGCGCTGCGGTGGCCGACGGTGACACGCTCGTCATCCTCGAATCGATGAAGATGGAAATCCCGGTCCTGGCCGAGGGATCGGGCACGATCACGAAGCTCGCGGTGGCCGAGGGCGACGTGGTCCAGGAGGGCGACATGATCGCGGTCATCGAATGAGGCCGGACACGGGCGCGGCCCTTGCCGTCGGGCTGCGGGCTACCGTACGCGCGGTCGTCACCGAGGACGACACGGCCATGGCGATGGGCAGCGGAGCCGTGCCCGTGCTCGCGACGCCGCGGCTGCTCGCGCTCGCCGAGGCGGCCGCGATCGCGGCGATCGCACCGTACCTGGACGAGGCGTCCACCTCGGTAGGCACCGCGGCCAGCCTGGAGCACAAGCGGGCCAGCCCGCTGACCGAGGAACTCGTCGTCGAGGCCGAGCTCACCGAGGTCGACGGGGCACGGCTGGTGTTCAGCTTCATCGCCCGGGTCTGGAATCCCGCGGAGGATCTGGTGGTCGGCGCGGGCAGCATGGAAAGGGTCGTGGTCGACAGGGAGCGCTTCGTGGCGCACGCCCGGCCGGCGTCAGTCGCCTCGTGATCAGCGGTGCCGGCCGGGCGCGTGCCGGGCGGGCCCGCGCCAGGCGGGCGGATCGCTGCCGGTGCCGGGCGGCACGCACCTGGATTGCCGCGGGCCGGGCCCAGCTGGCAGCGGTCAGCGCGGGCTCAGACCCCCGTCGTGGAGCGCGGGTAGGCGATCTCCGGATCCGTGATGATATTGACCAGGTAGGGAGCGCCCGAGTCGAAGGCCCGGCGCAGCGCCGGCCCGATCTGGCCCGGCGCTGTGACGATTTCCCCGGCCCCGCCTAGCGCGCTCGCCACGCGGTCATAGCGGCAACTCGGCTGCAGGTCGGCCGCGACATCGTAGCCGTAGAGCTGCTGCATCGGGTGCTTCTCCAGCCCCCAGATGCCGTTATTGCCGCAAATCATCACCATAGGCAGCCGGTGCCTGACGGCGGTGTCGACATCCATCAGCGAGAACCCGGCGGCGCCGTCCCCGAGCAGCAGCACCACCTGTGCCGACGGCCGGGCGATCCGGGCGGCGATGGCGTATCCGAGGCCGGTGCCGAGGCATCCGTACGGGCCTGGGTCCAGCCAGCAGCCAGGACGCTGCGCTTCGAGGTACTTTCCCGCATAGGAGACGAAGTCACCGCCGTCCCCGATCACTACCGCGTCGCTGTCAAGCAGCCTGGCGAGTTCACCGTAGATCCGCATCGGATGAATCGGCTCGGCGTCGCTGCTCAGCAGCGGCGTGTCGGCGGCGATCGCGGCCCTGGCCGCGGCCTGGAGCCTGGGCAGCCAGGATTCCGTCCAGCGGGGAGGCGCGGCACCCGCCGCCTCCGGCGTGACGGCCGCCAGCCCGGCGAAGAACGCTGCCAGGTCGCCTGCCGCGCGGCCGGCCAGCTCGCGGTGGCGCGCTACCCGCTCCGCCGCGTCAGCGACATGCACGACCAGGGCGGGCGGCGTCCCGTTCTTGCCGCCGTAGTCACCGTAGCCGAGCCGGAAATCCAGCGGCGTGCCCACCACGATCACCAGGTCGGCCTCGCCGAGGGCGACCGACCGTGCCCTGGAAACGAGCAGCTCATGCCCGGCTGGCAGGATCCCGCGCCCCTGGCCGTTCGCGATCACCGGCAGGGCAAGCTGCTCGGCGGCGGCACGTGCCGCATCCGCCGCGCCGTCCAGCCACACATCCGAGCCGAGGACAAGCACCGGACGGCTGGCCTGGGCGAGCAGCCGGGCGATCTGCGCGACCGCCTCAGGGCCGGTTACGCCGCCGCCGGGGGCGTCCGCGCCGGCCGCCGCCTGGCCGCCCGCCGCCTGGCCGCCCGCTGCCCGTCCCGCCGCAGTCTGGCCGGGTGCAGTCTGGCCGGGTGCAGTCTGGCCGGGTGCAGTCTGCCCGGTTGCCGTCTGCCCGGCCGCCGCGCGGGCGGGTGCCGCCGGACGTGAGCCGGTGCTGCCGAACAGGGCTTCCAGGCTGACGTCAAGGAAGACCGGGCCGCGGTGGCGCGTGCCGGCCAGCGCGAACGCTGCATCGACCGCCGCGCCGACCCCGCTGCTTTGATGCTCGGTGAAGGCCCGCTTCGTGATTGCCCCCAGCAGCACCGGATGGTCGATCTCCTGGAGACTGCCCGCGCCCCAGCGGTAGTCGGGAGCCCGGCCGCCGATGACGACCAGGGGCGCGCCGTTGAAGTGCGCAGTAGTTATCGCGCTGACGCCGTTGGTCACCCCGGGGCCGGCGGTCAGGACCGCGAGCCCGGGGCTGCGGGTAAGCCGGCCGGTGGCCTCGGCGGCGAACACCGCGGTCTGCTCGTGCCTGACGTCCACGATGCGCAGCGGCGGATCGCCCTTGACGGCGCCGTCATACAGCGGGAAAACGTGGCCGCCGGACAGCGTGAACATGGTCTGGACACCATGCCGCTGCGCCGAGGCGACGGCGTGCGCGCCGCCGTGATCAGGCACCTGCCCCGGCTCCGGCGGCGCTCCGCTGGCCCGGACGTCGTCCCGTTCGCTGCCGCCCATGGGGTGACGTTACCAGCTGGTAGCAGATCCCTGGGCCGGGTGCGCCGGGCGCCGGGTCCGGGTGACAAACTTGTACCTATCGCCCCGGTACCACGACTGCGACCACTCCACCGGGGTGCCCGAGGCGTCGAACGCGCGCCTGCTGAGCAGCAGCAGCGGCAGCCCGGCATCCACGCCGAGCAGGCGGGCATCTGCGGGGCCCGCCAGCACGGTCTCGATCGTCTCCTCCGCCTGCGCCAGTTCCACTCCGTAGCCGGACGCGAGCGTCTCATAGAGCGATGATGCCGCGTCCACCTTCCTGCGCAGCCCGGGGAACCGGCGCGCGGGCAGGTAGGAGGCGGCGATGGCCATCGGCTCGCCGTCAGCGAGCCTGAGCCGGTGGATGCGCAGCACGCGACCGCCTGGCCTGATGCCCAGCAGCAGGGCGAGTTCTTCGTCGGCCGGCCGGTATCCGGTGTCCAGGATCTGGGTCTGCGGGTTCAGCCCGCGGGCCCGCATCTCCTCGGTGTAGCCCGCAAGTTCCAGCAACTGGGCGACCTTCGGCGGGGCCACGAACGTGCCCTTGCCCTGCCTCCGCACCAGCCTGCCCTCGATGACAAGCTCGGCGAGCGCCTGCCGGATAGTGGTGCGCGACGTGCCATAACGCTGCGCCAGGTCGCGTTCACCTGGAACGGGTGAACCGGCCGCCATCGAGCTGGTGAACGCCAGCAGCCCGCGTTTCACGCCGTAGTACTTGGGAAGCCGGGCATCCGCGGCTTCAGCAGGAAGATCACCAGCTGTCCTGACATCCGGTGACGTCAGCGACATCTCCCTCTGCTTCGCAGTCACCCGGACATGGTCTCTCAGGTCGGTCCGCCTGATCAGGCAGATGCGATGATGGCGGGGTGCCTACGATGACCAACCTTGCCCTCCGGCAGGCGGGGCTGGCCGAATCTGACGTGGAATGGCTGCACACGCTGGTGTCCGACTGGCAGCTGCTGGCCGACCTGTCCTTTGCCGATCTGGTCCTCTGGGCACCGCTCCAGGACGGATCGGGGTGGGTAGCGCTCGCGCAGATGCGGCCGACAACGGGGCCGACCGCCTTTCCCGACGATGTCGTCGGCTCGGTCAGGTCGGCCGCCGACCGGCCGTTCCTCGAGGCGGCGCGGCGTGACTGGCGGATTTGCCGGGAGGGGGATCCGGAATGGACCAGCGGGGTGCCGGTCAGGCACGAGACGATCCCGGTGGCCCATGAGGGGAAGGTCATCGCCGTTATCGAGCGATCCACCAACCTCAGTGCGGCGCGCACCCCCAGCCGGATGGATATCGCCTACCTGCGGGCCGCGGATGATCTTGCCCAGATGGTGGCGGCGGGCATGTTTCCCAGTACCGGCAACGAGCCCGCCTTGGTCAGGTCACCGCGGGTGGGCGACGGTCTGCTGCGGCTCAGCCGGTCGGGAAGGGTGACGTACGCGAGCCCGAATGCGCTGTCGGCCTACCGCAGGCTCGGGCTCACCGCCGACCTGGTCGGGGCCGAGCTCGGACCGCTCACGGCGCAGCTGTGCATGACGTCAGCGCCCCGCGACGACTCGCTGATACTGACGGCGAGCGGCCGTGCGCACATGGAGACGGAGGTCGAAGGCAACGGCTCTGTCGTGCAGCTCCGCACCATCCCGCTGGTCGTGACGGGGGCGAGATCGGGCGCGCTCGTCCTGGTTCGTGACGTCACCGAGCTTCGGCACCGGGAGCGTGAGCTGATGACCAAGGACGCGACGATCAAGGAAATCCACCATAGGGTCAAGAACAACCTGCAGACCGTGGCCGCGCTGCTACGGCTCCAGGCGCGCAGGCTCAAGGCGCCCGAGGCCCGTGCCGCGCTCGAGGAAGCCGTGCGCAGGGTCGGCTCTATCGCCATCGTTCACGAGACTCTCTCCCACACCCCCGAAGAGATCGTGGATTTCGACGACATCGCGCGGCGGGTCGCGATGATGGCGAGGGAGGTGTCCGCGCCCGAGGCGCGGGTCACGCCCGAACTGCTGGGAAAATTCGGACTGCTCCCGGCGTCGCTGGCGACCCCGCTGGCCCTGGTCCTGACTGAGTTGCTGCAGAACGCGCTGCAGCATGGCCTGACCCGTCCGACCGGTGCTGCGCTCGGCGGGACCCTCGAGGTGAGAGCCGCCAGAAATCAGCACCGGCTGACGGTCACTGTGGCCGATAACGGGGTCGGCCTGCCGACGGATTTCGATCTCGACTCCAGTGCCAGCCTCGGGCTGCAGATCGTCCGCACCCTGGTGGTCGCGGAGCTTGGCGGCCGACTGGAGATAGCACCGCAGGCCACCGGCGGCACAAAGGTGCTCGTGGACCTTCCGGTAGAGCCGCAACTGGCCGCGACCGACGGCGGCCCAGGACCCGCCGCGCCGCTCGCGGGCTGACGACGGCCGCCGGCTCCCCGGGCTAACAGCAAGCCGCCGACGCCGCCGGGGCTGACAGTCAGCCGCTGGCGAGGGCGGCGCTCAGGCGTTGGCCTTCAGGCGTTGGCGCCAGCCCGGACCCTGGCAGCGCGGCGCTTGAGCGCGCGCCGCTCGTCTTCGCTGAGGCCGCCCCAGACCCCAGAATCCTGGCCGCTCTCAAGCGCCCACTGCAGGCATGCCTCCTGCACTGGGCAGCGTTGACACACCTGCTTGGCCTCGTCGATCTGGAGCAGCGCGGGCCCTGTGTTGCCGATCGGAAAGAACAGCTCCGGATCTACGTCACGGCAGCCGGCGTGGTGACGCCAGTCCATGAGGTCCACTCCTTCTAAGGACGGTGCCGTGGCCTCGCCCCGTTGCGTCAGTCGTGCTTGTGAACGATTTCACGAGCTATAACATATGCCGGGACCTGTGTAGTTCCCGAGCCGAGAAGGTCCTTGAGTCACCGGACTCGCGCCCCGATCGGCTCCCGGACATGCCGTCGGACGCGGTCACGACGACCTTGCCCGCACCCAACCCGGGGACGCGTGGCTAGCGCGCCGCTCGCCGGGAGCGTTACAACCCTCTCAAGCGCGGCGATCAACCGCAAGAGGCTTTGGCAAAGGTTCGGGTGGATTTCGGTGTCAGATGAGTCACATTGCGGGCATGGCGCATCGTCAGGCCCGCACGTCAGATGCTGACACGGCCTGCTTGAGCAGCGAAATGCAACCTTTTATAAGGGTATCAGCCGCTTTATTCTAATCGCTCAATGCTTCATACTATGACACGCAGCGCGTTCGGGATTGACGCGAACCTGACGTGCTCACGTTCGCCCATGTACTCGCCGTCAACCTGGAAGGCCACCGGCCTGCTCGCGGTAAAGGCTAGCCGTGCCTCATCGTGCGCGGTCAGCACGCTCCGCCCGCGGGCGGGGGGTCCTGCCGGGGACAGCATCTGGCGCAGGGTCCGCAGCGCCGCGGCGGTATGCAGGCTGCGAAGCGCGAACACATCGAGCCCGCGGTCGAACGCGGCTCGCGGGTTAGTGTTGACGGGACGCCGGCCGAGGTACGTCCATGGCGCGGTATTGGAAATGATCCCGAGATGGAACGGCCCGGCCGGCGGATGCCCGTCGCGTTCCAGCGTGAGCGCGGGATGGCCCCTGTCGGTCCGCAGGAAGAACTGGCGGACCGCCGTCCTCGCATACAGGGCCGGCGTGACCAGCCGCCCGGGTGCCCGCTGCCCGTCGACGGCCCGCACCACCTCCGCGTCGAAACCGAGCCCGGCATTGAAGGCAAAGTACCTGGTCTCGGCCAGGCCAACGCCAATGTCGCGGTGCCTGCCGTCGGCCAGCGCCTGCAGGATCCACCCGGCGGCGTCGACCGGATCAGGCGGCAGCCCGAGCGCGCGGGTGAATACGTTGGCACTGCCGCCCGGCAATGGCGCCAGGGCAGGCAGGCCGGCCCCGGCGGTGCCACGGTCCGATGTACCGAGGATTCCGTTGACCGCCTCATTCACGGTCCCGTCCCCGCCGAGCGTGAGCACCAGGCCGAAACCCGCGCATCGGGCCTCAGCGGCCAGGCCGGTAGCGTCGCCCCGGTAACGTGTCTGGACGACGTCAAGGTCGACGGCGGACGCGAGTGCGCGCACGATGACGTCGCGGCGTAGCCGCGTCGTGGAGGTGGCCTGTGGATTCACGATCAGGAGCGCGCGCACGCGCTCAGGTTAGCGAGTCCGGAAATTCCGAAATGCCGCGGCGCCCGGCGACTGTGCTCGTCGCGGCGGTGGTGCAGGCGGCCGAAGCGGCCGGGGTGCTCACCGCTTCGATCCTGGCCGGGATCGATACCGGAGCCGGGCGGTCCTATCACGCTGACAGCGGTATAGCGCTGACGCTGATCGGGGCGGCAACGGCACTGGCGCTGGGGTGTGTCGCGGCCGGGCTGGCCAGGACACGTCGCTGGAGCCGTACTCCGGCCATGCTCACCCAGCTGTTCGTCGGCATTGTCGGCATCTACCTGGTCCAGGGCCATCGCTATGACTGGGGCGTGCCCGGCATAGCGCTGGCGGCCGCCGGATTCGCGGCCCTGCTCGCCAGGCCCAGCCTGCGCGCGCTGGCCGGCGGTCCGGCCGCGCCGATCTCGCGCGACCCGGACGGCCCCCGCTCGGACGGCGGCTAGTCGTCGGTGGTGAGCCCCTCACGGAGCTGGGCAAGGGTCCGGGCCAGCAGCCGTGATACGTGCATTTGCGAGATGCCGAGCTCGATCGCGATCTGAGACTGGGTCATGTTCCCGAAGAACCGCAGCAGCAGGATCCGCTTCTCCCGTGGCGGGAGCCGTTCCAGCAATGGCTTGAGCGATTCCCGGTACTCGACTCCCTCCAGGGCGTCGTCAAGCATCCCCAGCGACTCGGCCACCGCCGGCGCGTCGTCGTCGCCCGAGTCGGGCGCATCCAGCGACACGGTGGAGTAGGCATTGGCCGACTCCAGGCCCTCGAGCACCTCCTCCTCGCTCATCTGCAGATGAGCCGCGAGCTCCGCCACCGTGGGCGCCCGGCCAAGTCGCTGGGCCAGGTCGCTGATGGCCTTGGTCAGCGCCAGCTTGAGTTCCTGCAGCCGCCGGGGCACCCGGACGGCCCATCCTTTGTCACGGAAGTGCCGCTTGATCTCGCCGACAATGGTGGGTGTCGCATAGGTGGAGAACTCCACGCCGCGGCTGAGATCAAACCGGTCGATGGACTTGATGAGGCCGATGGTGGCCACCTGGGTGAGATCGTCGAGCCATTCGCCCCTGTTGCGGAACCTGCGCGCGAGGTACTCGACCAGCGGCAGGTGCAGTTCGACCAGCTCGCCGCGAATGCGCAGCCGCTCCTCATCTCCGGCGGGCAGCACCGCGAGCCGCTCGAACAGGTCTCGTGCCCGTCCCCGCTCGCGCGGCGCGTGCTGGATCTTCGGAGCCGCCAGGGCGTCGTCAGCGGCCGTGCCCTCGGCCGGCGTGCCCTCGGCCGCCGCGTCATCGGCCGCCGCGTCATCGGCCGGCTCCTCGTCGGCGTCCCGGAAATCGATCACCGTGGCGCCGGGGAGGTCAGTCTCCCCGCTCGCCGCCCCGCCCCCGGCACGCGCGATCACCGTGCTCTCGAACTCCTCGGTCAAGGTGACCTCGATCTCCCCCGTCATACTGATCCCGATATCTCGCGGGTCTTGCGCATTACGATGGTCAGCAGATCGCCTGGCCCCACGTGCGCCTCGACGCTTCCCGCCAGTGCGGACAGCACAGTCCAGGCGAAGGTGTCGCTCGCCGGCGGCTGCGGCGCCAGGCAGTCAGCCGAAACCGAGATAGTCATCATGTCGTGGTCGAGCGAGAAGACGCACTCGAGGCTGCCTCCCGGCCGCGCCTGGCTCAGCAGCATGGCGCAGGCCTCATCGACGGCAATACGCAGGTCCTCGATCTCGTCGAGGGTGAAATCCAGGCGTGCCGCCAGGCCAGCCGTCGCCGTGCGGAGCACCGACAGATAGGCACCCTCGGCCGGCAGCCGGACCGACACCCGGTCCTGCGCGTCGGAAAGGTCGCCAGGGTAGCCACGGACGGCAACGGCAGGCCCCGGACGGCCGGCCAGGGGCGCGGCGTCATCCTCGCGCGCCACCGTGCTCGCGGCTGGCCCGATCGCCGGTGCGGTGGTCTTCTCGGTCACGTCTGCCCTCCTGGAGCGTCCGGCACCGTCCCCGCAGGGCGGCCGACCGGTTCCTGTCTGCAACCTACCGTGCGCGCGCCGCTGCGCTGACACGCCGCGCGGCCAGCGTGCGCCGAGTACGGTGAGGGGCCGCGCGTACCGTCGCCGCGCGGCCCCAACTGTCAGACTTCCGGACCTCTGCCAGGTCAGGCCTGCTTTGTCGCCCAGAAGATCTTTCCGATCTCCTCGATCTTGCCCAGTAGTTCGTCGGCCTTCGCCACATCCGTGCTGCCCTTCGTGCCACCCGCTCCCGCGAGCTTGGTGGCCTCGTTGAACAACTGGTTCAGCTGCGGGTACTTCTCGAAGTGCGGCGGCTTGAAGTAATCGGTCCATAGCACCCACAGATGATGCTTGACGAGTTCCGAGCGCTCCTCCTTGATCTGCAGCGCGCGGGTACGGAACTCCGGGTCCGCATTCTGCTGATACTTCTCGCAGATCGCGCGGACCGATTCAGCCTCGATCCTGGCTTGCGCCGGATCGTAGACGCCGCAGGGGAGGTCACAGTGAGCGTGCGCCGTGGCCCTCGGCTCGAGGATACGTGCGAGCAACCTCATCGATGTCCTTCTCTCGTGTCAGATCATGGGTAACGGAATTCTGACAGTACCCCGTTGGCTCGATCGCGTTCAGGGAGGGCTCCATGCGCTGGCCGCTGTGGCGCGTCGCGGTGGCGGAGCGCTCGATGGAACCGGCGCTGCGGCCGGGAGACTGGCTGCTGGTGCGGCGCCGGCTGCGGCCGGGCCAGCCGGCCCGGATCCGGCCCGGCCAGCTGGTCATTGCCCGGCATCCGGGACGCCCGGGCCTGCTGCTGGTCAAGCGCGCCGGACGGCGCGAGCCGGCGGGCTGGTGGCTGGAATCCGACAACCCCGGTGCCGGAGCGGTCGACAGCCGGGCCTTCGGCGCCGTGCCTGACCGGCTGATCGAGGGCCGGGTGCTGCTGCGCTACTGGCCGCCGCGCCGGCGCTGCCCGTGACGCGCGGCTGGCCGGCCGCCGCCGTTTACTGAAAGGCCCCTTGACAGGCCCGAGGGCCCCGTCCCGCCGGCGGCGGAACGGGGCCCTCGCGGGCACGTAAGCCAGGCTGGCCCGTCGGCCCGGGCATCAGTGCGACAGCGCCGGCCCCGGCGGCTCGGGCTCGACCGCCTGCCGCTCGACGAGGTCGAGCATCTCATGCCTGGGCAGCTTGGTGGCCTGTGCCCAGTAGTAGATGGCCAGGCTGAACCCGGCGACCACCAGCATGTCCAGCCCGAACGGGATGTTGTTGGTGTTGACCGGCGCGGCCACCGCACCACCGCTGAACTGGCCCTGCCAGGAAATGATGCCAATG
>Ga0187879_10001521_pt1 | contig 15887 bp, 15 predicted proteins | sample June2016WEW_19_1_FD_132423 | JGI IMG/M metagenome (GOLD analysis project Ga0187879, IMG submission 132423) | Peatland microbial communities from SPRUCE experiment site at the Marcell Experimental Forest, Minnesota, USA - June2016WEW_19_10 | ecosystem: Environmental > Terrestrial > Soil >... | reverse complement strand
CCGGAACGCGCAAGGTTCAGCCGCGGCGACTTCGTTCCTATCGAGATTAAGCACAACCATTCGACGCACCAAGAGAACATCGGCTTCGGGACGAGGGCGCAAATCGGACACGTGTTCTTCCTCTTGTTTCCGCCTCTTTCGCATTTAGCCCCGCACTGCCTTGATCTGGAACAATCAGTCAGCAGTGCTGACCCAATGCATAAATGCCGCTCTGCCAGCAAGCTGCTCACCAAGGACGAGGCCCGCCGCACGGCGGCGAACTTCGTCAAGCTGCTGGAGCTGCTGCGGCGGTAAGGCGTAGACTATTTTGAGGAGGAACCGCAGCGGCAAAGCGTCGAGTCAAATGAGCGGATGCGGTCTGCATGGCGGTGCTCCTTCTCCTGACAAGCCCCCGCGCACTCTGAGTGCCGTCTGGGGCGGGAGCGCGGCCGGTCCATCCCATTCGTAACATGAGGTCCTGAGACGGTTGTCGGTCGCTTTCGGAGAAAAGCGGACTCTCGTAAGTCATTCGCCCGGGCGCATTTATGAGTTCACGCCCTAAATAATCAGAATGAGCGGCCGGCGGTTTACTCGGCTCCCCAACGTATTTTCAAAGAAAGTCGAAAATCACGCGCTTTCAGACGCCCGCCTAATGCATTACAACTTCTGCCGTATTGAGACGGCGCTTAAGGTTACCTTTGCAATGACCGTTGGCGTGACTTGTCGGTCTTGTGGAATTGGTTGATATTGTGAATAACGTCTTTGGATTGCTGCCATGTCTGCGTTTGAGTCTGCGTTTACATATACGTCTGCGTCAATCTCGCTCTTCCTTATCGGCTTTGCTTTAGGATACGCGGTACGCGCATGGCTGTCGCGCCGTCACCGTAAGCAATATTACGAAAGACATGGTGGACTACTTTGATTGTGATGAGCTTGTTGGTCGCTGCGCGGCGCTGCGGCTCGTCGTCAAAGTGGAAACAACCGAGCGCCTGCCCGCTCGCATCGCAGATGATGGACACGACCGCAGGACCAAGTGTGCCACCTGAGCGGCTCTTAGCCGATAAGACGCGCCGAGCTGTGCACACGGCGGCGCCCTGTCGAAAGGTCGGCGCCTCCAGATTCCCTGCTAATAGGGAACTTAACAGGGAAGCAGTCAAATTTTGCGATTTAACCCGACGTTCGCTTCAAATTTGCAGGCAAAATCAATCTGCTGCGCCGAAATTCCCTGCACAGCGAAAAAGGGAATTTCTTCCGAGGAACCCAGGGAGTGAAATCCCCGGACCGGCAATTATCCTGGCTGATCAGGGAATTTGACCGCGCCTCATGAAACCATATGGGGGCGAGCAGCGGCCTTGGTGTCTATTTGTCGTCGGTATCTCATCTTTTAGCTTCGCAAGCGAGTGCAAACTCGATCAGGCGCCGAATTGCTTCCGAGCGCGAGGGCTGTCATTTTGCTGCTTGGCCCAGCGCGGCCTCGGAGCGATCAGGGAACCAGCTGTTGGGCGAGATCGCAGAGCTTCATTCGACGGAACTCGCCACCGCTTAGGCGCAACACAGCCTGCCGATCAAGAACACGCTGACGCTTTCCGATGCGCAGTCCGTTGAAGCGGCATTTCGCACGAACTGCCGGTCGATTGGTGATCAACCCGATGCTGCGCCCGACCGCGCTGACGCCCCCGATCCGCAACCTATGGCGCCACCCACGAAACCGGTCGACAAGGACACACTCGTCATCGGTGAACCGCGCCGCTACCGCAACAAAGCCCATCTCAAATTTGTCGCCACGCAGCCCAGTCCGGTCTGTGCCCACCTCCCGTCCGATCCGCATCATCTCCGCTTTGCCCAGCGGCGCGCGCTCGGTCGCAAAGTCAGCGATGAGTTCTTCGTACCGCTCTGTCGCGGGCACCACCGAAGCCCCCCAGGGCCGAAAATCGGCGGCGCTGGTGGTAGGTTGCCTGTACCGATTGAAGCCGGCTAGGGAGTTTGGACGACGGATGGAGTTTTCAGGAGGTCCCCGATGCGTCTTTGTTGAATGACGACACAATCCGTAGTTGGCTCAAACTCTCAATCGGCACGCCGGCCCGAACTGCGAAAGATTCTGTACGTCATCGATTTAGCAATTCGTATACACAGGACTTGGCAAGCCAAAGCGCGTCGGACAAGTATCGAAGGGCAAGGCGGCGCGGTTCGACGAAGATCCGAAACAACCATTCAAGACGAAGCATTAGCATAAGAGGGGGGGCGCGCGCGATCCGCCCGGACAAGCGATCAAAAAGCCCACCGACGGCCCACACGAGCTGCAGATTGGGTATCTTCAGAAACTCGAGTGCGAATGCCTCCTGCTTTGGAGAACCCATGCCGATTAGAAGCAACGTTGGACTAGCGCGAGACACTTGGTCACGGATAGCTGGGAGTTCCTCGTTCGAGAAAAAGCCATCCCTCCAACCGACGATCTCAACATGAGGCCAGCCTTCTTCGATCTTCTGCTTGGCGAGAGCGCCCACATTTGGCCCGCTCCCCAGAAGAAACAATCGGCAAGGTATGCTGCGCAACCGATTGAGCAAAGCTGGAAACAGATCCGTGCCGTTTGTGTCAGCAGGTGTCCGTCCTTTCGCGAGGAGACATGCGGCCTTTAAGCCAATACCTTCTAATAGAACCCAGGCGCGCGCTCGGAGATTCTCTCGCAGCTCATTGCTCGATGATATGGAACGCAAAGTATGGGCGTTTACGTGAATCAGCAGGAGGGGGGTCGCTCTTGGATGTACGATCGCCTTAGCAATCGATTTAGCCGCATCCTCACAGTTGCAACAAATAAATTGAATCCCGAAAAGGTCGACCGCCGAAGGTATGCGGTCCGACGAGTCTAAAGAGACGGCCGACCTCCCCGGTCCTGGAAGGCTTTTCGAAAGGTCAAGCTTGTTTTCCGACAAATCATGCGTCCCGTTTTGTTTACTAACTCCATGGGCGCAGCGTTACCCAACGCCCTCAGTCATACCCTTGGTTCGGCGGAACGTAACTGACGGGCTTTCGGGAGTGCTTTGTGGCAGTCCTGATTAGGGTGCCCCTGCGGGATTGAGGACCAATCGACCTTCTTTGATGCCAGATGCGCGGACAAAAAAGGTGCAACATACGACGCGCCGACGACGAAACGGAACAAAGGCCCAAAGCTCAAAGCTGAAGTCGGCCCCACAAAGAACAGCCCTCGCACTGACGACTCGAAATGACGATCAAGTTTGGGTGCGCCCTCGATCCGGTGCACGGACGCGCGCAGGTCGGCACTGAGAAATGAGAGGTGGTCGATGTCCAGCCTGAACCCAGTTCCCGCAACTACGTGATCACATGCGAGCTGTCGTTCACCGTTCGTACGATCGTGTATCAGCACTAGCACGCGGCCGTTCCTCTCGCTCGCTCCTGCCAAGGTGCAATTTAAGTCGATCGGCACGTTTTTTTCAACATTATCGCGTAGCCACCAAGCCCCTTCGGCTGGGAGATGTCGAGCAACAAAACGGACCCGCCATTTCTCAGGAGCATAATGGACGGCGCTCGGAAATTTCGTCAATACCCAAGCCTTGGGTCCTGTGCCAAGGCCGGAGATAGGTGAACGCAATCTATGCCACCACGTCCGCCCCTGAGAGACCCGTCTGTTCCACGCGACTCGAGATCCACGAACTAGAAGGTGAGGACGAGCACCGGCGTCATGGAGAAGCATTGCGGCTTCAAGGGCCGACTGGCCGGCGCCCACTATGCAAACGTCGCGTCCACCTAAAGAATTAAACTTGCCGATCTCGCTAGTGTGACTCACGAAGTGCTCTGGCAAATGGGTGAGTTCTGGTGGAAGGATTGCAAAAGACGTAAGGCCAGTAGCGATGACCACTCGTTTGGCAAAGAGCTCTTCCCCACTTGAGAGCATCAAATGATAGCCACCACGGATATGAGATACGTTTATAACGTCGAAACGCTCCACATTGGGAATGACATTTTGCTGAACCCATATACCATAGTTTGCAAAGTCGCTGATGGCGCAAGGCTCAAAACTTTCCAGGCCGCGCTTCAGACAGTACTCCGCGAAAGAATATCCATTTTCGGGCGTATAGATGTTGGTTCCAAAGCCAAACGACTTAAGATATCGATTACCGGCACCTTGGGCGATCTTAAGCCAAAACTCCATCGATTGGCCGAAGATCCTGAAGTCTAGGCCATGACGGCGCAGATGCGCCGCAAGCGACAGGCCGTAAGGCCCCGCCCCAACGATTGCAACATCCGTCATGCTCACAATATTGTCTCCCGTTCGTGCACTGGTAGCACCGTTCGTGACGCCGTGCGGGGCGCGGAAAGGAAGCGCGGCACCGCCTGCAAACCAAGTTTCAATTCCGAAAGTGCATGAACGAAGCCTGGAATCGGGTCACGAACGTCTATTGCAATATCCACTATCCCTGCGCGATGTTGCTCGAGCCAACGTTTCCAAACCGCCGCTTCCACCCTACTCAAGCGCCCAGTAATCCTCATCGCAGTTAGGATCGCCCGGAAGGTAAATTGGTCGCAGAATGCGGACGTCGCGCCGTCCGTTCTATTTGCGGCGCGCCGCATCTCGACCTCGAGAAGCGATTCCTCACCGCAGGCACCCAGATAGGTCCACATTGGCAGAGGCAGACCCCGGGAAATGTCTAAGCCCATTTGGTGATAAAATCGCGGATTGAAATCAATGACGGCCCATTTTTGCTTCCATCGCACAAATTCCACCTCGAAAACGCCGAAGTGTCCCACTTCGCGACATAGGCGCTTGACCCCTTTGGCGAGGTCATCTTCAAGCGGAGAGGCTTCAAAACACACACCAATCCCCACTGGTCGTCTACGCTGGAAGACCTTCGTAGTCCCGCGCGCTACCATCAACTCGCCGCTGCGGTCGATGAAGCCCGACACCGAGTAAACCGCTTCACTCCCTTCCTCAGCAAATTGTTGCACCATGGGAATGTCGGCGTCACTAAGTTTGTCATAGCCGGACGGATCGTGTGTCTGTGTCGCGACGGCGCGGTAGGAGGTAAGCAAATCCTCGGGGCCGCGGACAACGACGCCTTGATTTCGACGAGTGCGTCGAACTTGTGTTCGCGGCTTGATCAAAACTGGATAGGGAAGATTCGTACCAAGTATGTGGAGTTCCTCCTCGCCGGATGGAAACCAGCTAGGGAGAGTATCAATGCCCACTTGGCGACACGCTTGCCACAAAAGCCTTTTGTCGAGAACCCTCAGTGTGCTCTCAAGTGGAGGTTGATACAGACGGAAATTGGTCTCAAGCAATTTAAGGTTCGAGGCGAAGAGCAGTACCATCTCGTCAGATGTCGGAAGCAGGACGTGTCCCGGTTTCCGTTCACCGTAAGCCATGAGCCACTCGACAAAGCGGCCACCGTCTTGCACGGGGGGGCAGGATACAAACCGTGATGCGTGGCGTGACCAACGGGCTGCCGCCAAAATGTCGTGTCCAACAACGACCACCGGTACGCCACTCCGGCCAAGTTGCCTGACGGCAGCAAGGGTACCACCATACGCAGGCAAAGTAAGGAGCGCGGTAGAATAATGTGACCGCCGGATTGCAGGGAGGCCATTCATGACATGGTGATCTCTACAAATGTCCCGCGAAAAAGGCGTTCAGAAAATCCGACCAAGCTCGTCACTTGGTCTGGTGAAATGTCGATCCAGCAGTTCATTCATCCCTCGAGCTAGCGTCAGATTATATGGCTCTCGCAGCATCGTCGTCATGTGATCCCCGGGCACCTCAATGATCTCTAGACCTCTGCTGAATAGATTGTCCCAACCCAGGCTACCGTCTAAGGATCGGGCAGGTCTTTCGTCCTTTGGGTCTGCCCGAAAAAGAATACCGCGACAGTCAAGGCGGCGCAGGCGATAAGATCTCACCGCATTCATGTACACTCGCTCAACCAATCCCCAGTGCAGCGGCATACCCATGTCGTCAAGTCTCCCGGTAAGTTCGTCCAGATCCCGCAATACCACCTGAAGGAAGCGGCGGCCCAACCGTCTCATTTCCTTCACGAGCATCCACCGGATAATGGACAATGGACTTCCGAGGCGGGAGGCAATCGAACGTCGCTTGGGCGCTCGTTTCCAGTCCTTCTGCAATTCCTGCCACGCAACTTGATGCGGAGCCGGATACGTAGCTGCCGCATCCAACAATATCACCATTTCTACTTTAACGCCCTTTGCATGGAGTTGATGAGCCGCCTCAAAGGCGATCAATCCCGCGAAGGAATATCCCGCCAGCGCGCAGGGAGAGGAGCACGAATAGGAGCTAACTGCCGCCACGTACGGAGCGACTAGTTGTTCCATAGTCGGTAAGGCAGACACCTTGTTGTTAGCTGCTGCGTCACGCCATGCCAATGTCCACGGGACTTCAACCCCAAAGATCGCGTGCCCAGGACCCATCATTTGAGCAATGCGGAATATGGTGAGGTCGGCACCGATAAAATACAAAGAACTATCAGCCCTACCTTCTTGCAACTGAACCACACCGGACGACAATGCATCGCGGCCCAAGTTGCCGTGAGGAGTCGGGACGTTTGCTTGATCGTCAGTGCGATGTCGGATGACCCAATCTCGCATGCGGGATTCATCTTTCCTGCAGGCTTCGAAACACTTTTTTGAACAAAACTCTCCTCTAAGTAGGACGTGCCGCATGACGCCGAATTCCTCTCCACATTGATGGCATCTTCTCATGGCAATTCCTAGTTATCTTTTCGGATGCAATTTGACGCCTGCTTGCTTCCTATTTTCAGCCCAAACCGGCCAAACCAAGAAGCGCGGCAGTCGTCATTGGCAACCTCACCAGATTGCCTGCCGTCTCATGCGCTGCACAACAAAAGTCCGTAAAAAGAGACGGCCAGCGCGTTTGTCCTCCTAATGCGATTAGGTGTTTTGATCAATCGACTACAATAGGTGCGACGTTCTTCCGTTTCCTGAACAAATCTAGCGACCAATCATGTAAGCGGTTGGCTGACGGTTGTTTGGCGCAAGCCTGGTTTAACCGCCAAGTTCCGGATTTCATCAAGAGCGCGAGATAAGGTAATCGCCAGTTCCTCTGCTGCGCGGGACGTCATCTGAGTCTCAATTTGAACGACGCGTTTATCTTTCTTCGACCACCGCATAAAGAGTAAGTTTTATTGTATTGGCCAAAGCGCACGCTTTGGCAAGTTCCACGGTAAGTAGGTAAAAGGGCCGTGTTTACGCCACCTGCCGCCATATATTTAGTCCCTCACTGGGATGCCGCGCGCCTCCAACATGAGGTGCTTAAACCATATTGCTGCAGGCTCTCTTCGGTGCGGACCTGTTTATTTTATATATCAGGAATAATTCCGTCAGATAGTAGTGGACGCGCTTTTGTCCAATGTTGGTAAATCAGAGGTGGTCCCACTTCCTGAGACAGCCGGTTTAGGTGGATTCGCCGAAGCAGAGGACGAATCACCAAGGTCCACCCGGCACGGGCAAGAGTCACTTTGCCACTGCGCTCAGCGTTAAAAATGTCAAGGCCGGTCGCAGCCTTCGCCACCCTGGCCGATATCGTGGGTGCCCTCGCCAAGGCCGAACGCGAAGGACAATTGCGCGAGCGCATCCGCTTCTTCTGCGGCACCTCGCTCCTGATAGTCGATGAGATCGGATACCTGCCCGTCATTCCGGGCGGCGGGAATTTGTTCTTTCAGCTCGTCAACGCCCGCTGCGAGCGGGGTGTGCCATGATCCTCACTTCCAACCGTGGCTTCGCCGAATGGGGCGAGCTCTTCGGCGACCCCCTCGTCACCATCGCACTCCTCGAATCGTCTGCTCCATCACGCTGTCGTCATCCAAATCGAAGGAACGCACTATCGGCTCCGCCAGCATGCCGACCTCATGCCAGAGCACGTGCGCTCCAAAGGGCTCATCAACTCGCCAATCCCGACACAACCACCGCGCCGCCGCGGTCGGCCACCCAAAAATAAAGCCCCAGATCACCCCGCCGGCTGATCACCGCATCCCGCCAGCTGAGGAATTTTTACTTCGGCACAAGTGGGCACAGTTCACCCGGCGTTGCCAGACTGGTACGGCTCGCGGCAGATGGCACGGCATCTGCACCGCCACGGCTGGTGCGTTGGGCGCCATCGCATCCGTCGCCTGATGCACAAGATGGGTTTGGCGCCGATCTACCAGCGCCCGAAGACGAGCGAACCGCATCCGCAGCACCGGACATGGCCATACCTGCTTCGCCATTTGACCATCGACCGGCCGAACCAGGTCTGGTGCGCAGACGTGACCTACATTCCGATGCGCAGAGGCTTCCTGTACCTGTCGCGATCATGGACTGGTTCAGCCGCAAGGTTCTGGCGTGGAGGCTATCGAACACGATGGTTGCTGACTTCTGCGTCACGGCCCCGGAGGAGGCGATCACCCCGCTTCGACAGGCCTCGCAGTTCACCAGCTTTGCCTTCACCAACACCTTGATGGACGCCGACATCCGTATCTCGATGGATGGTCGTGGCCGCTGGATGGACAACGTGTTCATCGAGCGGCCGTGGCGATCTCTGAAATACGAATGCGTCCACCTCAACGCATTTGAGACCGGAAGCGAGGCAAGAACTGGGATCGGATGTTGGATCGGCTATTGCAACGCCGATCGACCCCACTCGGTCATCGGCGGTAGGACGCCCGACGAGGTTTATGCTACCCCGGCAACCGAGGAGAAATCGGCGGCTTAATCCAACCCAGAATCCACCTTGGCCAAACCGCCATTCTGTCCCGTAAAGCGGGACCACCTCTCGCCGCACTGCAACGCGCTACGATCGCCTCAGCAGAAACTTCCTTGCTGCCGTCTGCCCTTGTCGCCGTAGTCAGCTATTGGAAATACGTCCGAACCGTCAAGAGCCGACCCAGGGCTCATCTTGTCGATCGCGACCAGAGCTTTCGAGTGAACCCGAATACCAAATGAGCCACGCGACTGCAGCCACGGAAGGTCCAATAACAACCAGAATCCCCAAAAGGATAGTCCCCACATTGCTCTCCCGGATTAAGTCGCTACCCCCGGCAATACGTTTCTTTTTTGGGCTTATTTTACCTGCTAACCGATTCACTCCGTAATGTCCATGGGCATAAGCCATGAACAGCCGCTGCAGTGCGCGGCCCCGCCTTCGAAGCTTCCCGTGTAATTTAAGTTCAAGCAAAGAAATGCCGCTTGCAGATACTTCAGTTCAGCAAGGGGAAATTGTACTTAGCCCGGCGGACTTACCCCGATTGCAGCCTGCTCAACGGTGCCTCGCGGGTGAATCTGGTGAAGCGGGGCGCGTGCATCGTCGTCGCCCGCAGGCAATCGGCAAGCCCCGGCGAGTTTCGCTTTACATCGGTCATGCATGTTGTGCACGGTTCCGCCAAGACGTGCAACATCAAGCACCTCAAGCTATTCTAGGCAGAATTACCGATATAGATCAAGGTCTTATGGCAATGGGGCTCTTTGTGATGGTGGTCACATCGCCATCGCGGGATAGTCGTACGTTAAGGTTGAGTTAATTGGTACGTACCCTTCGTCCAGTATAGGTAGTAGCGTTCGAGACCATGTCCATTGATACGCCCACACGGAGCGATTTCAGGTCGGCGGCAATCCGGTCAGGCGTTGACGCGGTCCGGCCAAAATCAGTCAACAGGACGCGATGGCCTATTGTTCGTCGCAAAATCATGGCGATGGAGTTCCTCGCCGTCGCTGGTGCAGCATTCATCGCCAGCGTTGGCTATCATAACGTTGTGATGTTTTCGTCGCTCCCGGCGACGCAATACATTTTTGCGGCCCTATTCATAGCAACGTTGGTTTCGTTAGTGTCTGTAGGCTTCCAGCACTTTACTGCAATCCAGATGCGGCCGTTACACGTGCTCTTATGGAACGGAATCGGAGCGGTCGGACTTGCATTCTCGTTATTACTATCAACGATTTTTCTTCTGAAGATTGCCGAGGATTACTCACGTGGTACGTTCATTTTTCAGGTTGTCTGCGTCGGCCTTGCAGTAACTGCCGTGCGGGCGATTTCATATTCGTGGCTTCGGTCTGCGATCGCATCGGGTGCGATCGAAGCGCGGCACGTGGTTCTGATTGGTGATGCGATACGCTGTGCGCAATTCAGTGATCGACTAAGAACCAATGCTATCCAAAGCGTAGCCTCGTTCCGCGCTCCTTGGGACTGCGATGTAAAGACCGGGGGCGATGCTACGGACCACACCGATCAGAAAGTTCGCAAGCTGATCGAGGCATGCCGATCAATCCATCCGGACGACATTATCGTCCTAACAACCCAACAAGAATTACCTAAGGCAATGGCCCTTGTCACCTCCCTGACAGAGGTCCCGGTCGCCCTCCATATTGTTCCGGTGGATGCACTCGAACTTCTCGCGGGCTCTCGCATCGCCGAACTTGGCACGGTGCTGACCATCCAAGTGCACCGTCGTCCGCTGTCTGCATTTGACTTGGTTGTAAAACGGTCATTTGACGTCTTCGTCGCAACTGTGGGCTTGATTGTTCTCTCGCCACTTTTCCTGATCGTTTCGATCGCAATAAAGCTAGATTCCCGTGGGCCAGTCTTCTTCCGCCAAACGCGTCATGGTTTTAATAACGAGCCAATTCGGGTACTGAAGTTCCGGTCGATGACTACGTCGGAGGACGGTGATCAGTTCACGCAGGCCGTGAAAGACGACCCGCGCGTGACACACGTCGGTCGAATCTTGCGCCGAACCAACATCGATGAATTGCCACAGCTCGTTAACGTCTTGCAAGGAAACATGTCGATCGTCGGGCCTCGGCCGCATGCGACGGCTCACAATAAGTTCTTCCAGGCAAAGATCGCGCCGTTTTCACGACGGCACATCGTCAAACCGGGTATTACCGGCTGGGCGCAGGTGAACGGACTTCGGGGCGAAACTAATACACTCGAGAAGATGCAGCAACGCGTGGAACTTGATTTGTACTACATTGATAATTGGTCCTTTCTTCTCGACATAAAGATAATGCTGTTGACCCTACTTTCAAAAAGGGCTTACACAAATGCCTATTAGTTCGCGGCGTTGAGCGTAGCAGCGCCGCAATGATGGCATTGAAAGATACGCTCTAGTAGTTACTTATATGCGCGGCGATGCGAAGAAACTGCCAAAACTATCGCCAAACATAGCGCTCGTTTAGATTATGCCTATCAACAAACAGAAATTATCGCTCGTGCATGCTTTCGTGCTGATACCGCAGCAAGGGTGACAGCAGATAAGAGAGCACGGCTCGCGACCCCGTCCTGATTTCGACGGTGACCGCCATACCGGGCGAGAGGTTGGCGAGCGCATCATCGACCTGGATTTGCGTCCGATCGAGCGAGATGCGTGCGGAGTAAACGAACTCCTGGCCGTTGGGCTCGCTGCTTTCGCTTTCCGCGCCTTTCGGCTTGCTATTGTTCTTGTCTTGCGGAGTTTCGCGGACTATGGCATCCGGCGAAACGCTTACCACGTGGCCGTGAAGCAGCCCGTAGCGGGTAAAGTTGAACGTGTCGACCTTGGTCTGAGCGTCCTGGCCCGGGTGTACGAAGCCGATATCCCTGTTCGAGACCATCGCTTCCACTTCGAGAACGGCATCGGCCGGCACGATGACGGCCAATTGCTGCGCCGGCGTCACTACCCCGCCTAGCGTGTGCACCGAGAGCTGCTGAACAACGCCGTCGACCGGTGCGGTTAGAAGCTGAAGCTTAGTGCGCTGCTCCGCTTTCGCCAAATCGTCGGCGAGGCCTCCGGCCTTGCGTTCCGCTTCGGCAAGCTCGCCGAACAGGGTGCGATTGAACTCGGCGTCAGCTTGCGCGCGCGATTCGGTGATCGCGGCAATGGCAGCATCCGCTTCCTGCACACGGCTCTGTTGGACCACGAGGTCTTTCTCATTCTCGGTGAGTTGCTGGAGCGTTTCTAGATAGGTGAGCTTCGAGCCCAGTTCCCTGTCGGCGAGGTATTTGCGGATGTCGACGCGCTCTTGGAGAAGGGGCGTGGATGCTTCGAGCTTCTGGACAGTGGCCGCAATGGTGGCGCGCTCAGCTTCTTTCTGCGCCCGCTGGCGATCGAGCGAAGCGATCTTAGCCCGATGTTCCTCGATCTGCTTGGCGAGGAATTCCCGCTGCATATTGACAAGCGCCGGACTTGCGCCCGCAGGCGGATGAAACTCGCTTTCGAGATTAGCGCTCTCGCTCAATGCGGCGCGCAGTCGCGCGATGTCCAGTTGCGCAGCAACGAGATCATTCTTGACGTGCTCTCCCTCCGCCGTCGTCATGGTGGGATCGAGTTCAATGAGGACGTCGCCCGCCTTGACACTCTGTCCATCGTGGATGTGAATGAAGCGCACGACGCCGGTTTCGAACGGCTGTATCAACTTGACACGGCCACTGGGAACAACTTTGCCGGGCGCGGACGCAACGATATCGACATGCCCGAAGCTTGCCCAGATCAACGCCAGGCAGAATAGCGCGATGAGCGTTACGCCGATGGCCCGCCCGATCGGCGATGGCGGCGTCTCCACGATTTCCAGCGCCGCCGGCAGGAAGGCGAGCTCGTCCTTCTCGCGGCGTTCTCGCGCCGCAGGGAAGGTGATAACATTTTTCGTGGCTTCGATTGCGGCCTTAGCGGATTTCATGGATGCCACTCTGCAGTCGGTGAAGCGCCGCGTAGTGCCCGCCCCTGCGAACGAGTTCGTCGTGAGTGCCATCCTCGATCAGCCGTCCATGGTTCAGGGTCAGAATCCGGTCGGCGAAGCGAACCGTGGATAAGCGGTGGGCAATGATGAAGACCGTACGCCCTTTGGCGATCACTCCCATGTTCTGCTGGATGATTCGCTCGCTTTCATAATCGAGCGCGCTCGTGGCCTCGTCGAAGATCACAACACGCGGCTCGCATAACAGGGCACGAGCAATAGCAACTCGCTGGCGCTGGCCGCCCGACAAGCTGCTGCCGCGTTCACCGACGATCGTGTCGTAGCCTTCGGGCAGCTCCAGGATAAAGTCGTGAGCGCCGGCGAGCGTGGCCGCGGCGATGATGCGGTCGATCGGCATGCCAGGCTCGGCAAGCGCAATGTTGTCGCGTATCGAACGGTTGAACAGAATGTTCTCCTGCAGCACGATGCCTAACTGGCGCCGCAACCACATGCTGTCCACCATGGCGAGATCGACACCGTCGACGAGCACTCGTCCGCTTTCGGGGACGTAGAGGCGCTGGACGAGCTTGGCGAGCGTGCTCTTTCCCGAGCCGGATGGGCCGACAATGCCAACAACTTGGCCGGCTGGAACGCTGAAACTGACGTCGTGCAATACCTCAGGCCCGTCAATGCGATAGCGAAACGTAACGTGCTCGAACATGATGTCGCCACGGATCGCTGGCAACGCGGCCCGACCCGGACTAAAAGTCGGCTCGGCCGGTGTATTGAGGATGTCGCCGAGCCGCGCCACCGAGAGGCGAGCTTGATGGAAATCCTGCCACATCTGCGCAAGGCGCAGCACAGGCGCGCTCACCCTCCCTGCGAGGATGTTAAAGGCCACCAATTCGCCGATTGTGAGGGAACCATCAATCACGAGCTTGGCGCCGAAATAGAGAATCCCAGCGGTGACCAACTTGCTGATAAACTGGACGGTCTGGCTCGCCGTATTGCCGAGGCTGATGACCCGGAAGCTCGCGGCAACATAGCCGGCGAGTTGCTCTTCCCAGCGACGCTGCATTTGCGGCTCGACGGCCATGGCCTTGAGCGTCTCAACCCCCGTTACGCTCTCGACCAGAAAGGCCTGGTTCTCGGCGCCGCGCGCGAACTTGTCGTCGAGACGCTTGCGAAACAGCGGCGTCGCTCCTGCCGAGATGCCGATATAGAAGGGGAACGCACCTAGCACGATCCAGGTGAGCAGCGGCGAATAGATGAACATCACCGCCAGAAACACGAAGGTGAAGAATAGATCGATCACCAGCGTCAGCGCCGAGCTGGTGAGGAAGTTGCGTATGTTCTCGAGCTCGCGCACGCGCGCCACCGAATCGCCGACGCGACGCGCCTGGAAATAGGAAATCGGCAGCGCCAAGAGGTGGCGGAATAGACGGGCGCCCAGCTCGACATCGATGCGGTTCGTCGTGTGCGAAAAGAGGTACGTACGCAGAATGCCGAGGATCATCTCGAAAAGCGAAATGGCGACCAGCCCGATAATCAGAACATCCAGCGTGCTCAGCGTTCGACTGACCAGCACCTTGTCGATGACGATCTGGAAGAACAGCGGCGAGACCAGCGCAAATAGCTGGAGGAAGAACGAGGCAACGAGGACCTCGCCGAGCAGATAGCGGTATTTGTGGATAGCACCGAGGAACCAGCCGATGCCGAAGCGGCGGGAAAGCTCCAACAGCCCCGCGCGACCTGCCATCAGCACAAGACGGCCGTCCCAGACCGCCTCGAACTCTGCGCGCGCCATCAAAATGGGTCGCGGCGACAGCGGGTCTTGAACGAGGACTTGGTCCTCACTGGCCTTGCCAAGGAGGAGATAGCGGCCGTCGCGCAATACCGCGATACCCGGCAACGGCGTCTTGGTCAGCCGCTGCCAGTTCGATTGATAGGTCCGCGCCTTAAGCCCGAATTCCTTGGCGCAGCGCAGCATTTCAGGCACGCCAAAGTCATCACCGAAGCGGTGACGGATCTGCGCTGGGTCGGCGCCAATGCCGTGGAACCGCAGCAACAGCACAAGGGCAGCAAGCCCAGACTGTGCCGGAGTTGGCTTGTCAGTCGCTACGAACACCCCACCACCCCGTTATGCCTACAATTCGCGACCCGTCATCGGTCGTTAAGCCACACAAGCCACGGCGCGGAGGGTTCGCTTATGCATGCTGAGAAGCGGTCAGCAGCAGTTGATTGGCTGTTTGTGAGGCCTCGGCGACCACCATGGTGCCGCCGTGGTCATCACTCTCCGTGACAAAACTCGACGCCATATAGTTGCCCAGCAGCGCGATATTGGCGCTATGGGTGCCGTCGGTGAGCGACAGCGTACCCCCGGTCTGGTTGCTGTTCGGTAAATAGCCGAGGGTCGTGTCGGTACCGAAGGCTATTCCCGGCAGGTCAATAACGTCCTGCCCACTGAAGCCGGATACCGTTCCTGTAAACGTCGAGCGCTGGTCTAGCCATAAGGTCCCAGTCGAACCGGCGAAAGTCACCGTTCCACTGTCGGGCGTGTTGATCTCGAGCACCGTGCCGCTGGCGATGGAGGCCGCCGCATTATCAGAGCCTAGCGGCGGCAACCCTATTGTCACATTCAAGGTTGGGGAGGCCACACTCACGTTACCAGCAACAGTATCGGTTGCGGTAGAACTATAAGACCCATTCGCCAGCGAGCCGGTGAGGAAGCTCCACGTCCCGCTGGTGCTTGCCGTTGCGGTGCCGAGCTGCGTTGCTCCGTCGAACACCGTTATCGTGCTATTCGCCTGAGCGGTGCCACTAAGAGTGACCGAGTTGTTCGTATTGATGGTGTCATTAGCAATAATAGGCGCGGCTGGCGGTGTGGTACCGTTCTGCGAGCCGATCTGCGGGTCGATCTGCGGGCCGGTCTGGGTCAGGCCGGTCAGCGACAGGCTGGCGGCAGTGCCGGCGCCGTCCTTGACGGTCGCCGAATTGAGATTGACCGCCGTCGCCGAAAGACTAGCAGTGCTCTGCCCGGCCGCCACCGTGTAGCTGAAGACCAGCGCACGGGTGCCCGAACCGCTGACATAAGTGGCGGTGCCGCCGTCGTTGAGCGTGAGCGTCGGCGTGCCACCCGCCACCGTCACCGCCTCGCTCAAGTTGAGGGTCAGCGTGACGGTCTTGCCGGCGCCAAGGTCGCCGCTCGAGGGTGACTCCACCACCGAACTGATCGTCGGCGT
>Ga0187879_10001519_pt1 | contig 15890 bp, 13 predicted proteins | sample June2016WEW_19_1_FD_132423 | JGI IMG/M metagenome (GOLD analysis project Ga0187879, IMG submission 132423) | Peatland microbial communities from SPRUCE experiment site at the Marcell Experimental Forest, Minnesota, USA - June2016WEW_19_10 | ecosystem: Environmental > Terrestrial > Soil >... | reverse complement strand
GGCCTGAGCCACGTGGCGGCAGCTTGGGCGGTTCGAGGCAACCGAGTTAATAGGGGATGCTGACAGCTTTGGCACAGCAGCCGAGCGGTGCGCCATCCTGGGAAACCTGGTGGCCTTCCGATCCGCTCGGCTAGTTAATCGTGTCCGCGTTCGGGTGAGCGCTCCCAGGCTGATTTCTCTCAGCTTCCCGTAGCCCAATATTGCTGCATTCTGACGATGGCTTCTTCTCTCGTCATAACTGCCACCTCGGCCTCGCTGAGACGGACACGTGTGAGAAGCAGGTGGACGAGATCAGCCGGCAGTGCCTCCGGAGGAGGTTCGGGCGTTCCGCGGTCGGGTTTCGTCCCGTCCTGGACACACGCCCAGAACGTAGCCTCATCGACGTCAAGCTGATCTCGGAGGATGTGACTCCACAGGCGCGCGCCATAAGTATCGCGATTCACCGGGTGGGAAATTCGCGTTCGCAAGATCCGTCCATCATAAAGCTGCAACTCGTAGGTGACATGATGCGTGCCAGTCTGGCCCCGCGCGTTCCGGACTGGTCGCCAGCCTTCAGCCCTGCAGAAAGCGTCGTGGGCTTCGCGGGTCGGCGCGGGCCAGGTCACCGCGCTGCTGACCCGACGAGCCACTCGCGTAGCTGCTCATCGTCGCTGAGGCTAATCAGCTGCACCAAGCCCCAATTGTCGCGATGATTGGGTGCATGCAGGAGATGATCCTGCCAGTCTACGGCGTATTCGCGCAGCGCACTAGCCATCTCGGCGATGGCCTCCTCGAAAGTCTCCCCATCCGCAGCGAGAGGCAAGCCAGGGATGAATACTGACCATCCGCCAGCTTCTTGAACCACCTGAGCGTGCGACGGCACCACGGATGCCAGGAAATACCGCAGGCGCCCAGCGTCAAGGACAACCGCAGTCGCAGCGTCACGACGAACCGTCGCGACCTGACCATTCTCGGCAGCGTCGAGCAGGTTCTTAAGCTTGTTGCGTGCTTCGGTATAGCTGTCGTAATGAACCTGCGGCATCGGCCCCGGCCTCCATTGTTGCTTGACTCTAGTCAAGCTTATCACGGTGCGTACGTGAAGTACGCGAAGTACTTCCGAGCGAGGCGGCTTCAGGTGGGGTCTCCCGCCTGCGGAAAATCCGGAACGTCATGAAGTCCCGCCAGCCCAGCACCCAGCGACCGGCAGGGCGTTTACAGGCATGTCTATCCGCCACAGCAAGAAGGCCTCTCCCGGAGTTGGGAGAGGTCTCTGACCTGCCGATTTGGTAGCGGGGGGCAGTGATAGCGGAGGCTGTCGCTCGGGTCAGGTCCCGCGGCGTTGGGTCTCCCCGCCGCGGGTGCTGAGGCCGGTCAGGTCGGCGCTGATCTGCCAGAGCCGCGCGGCGGCGGCGGTGTCGTAGGAAGCCTTGCTTGAGGTTGTCGGCTTGCGGTTGGCGAAATACCGGCCGGTGACGCCTTCGGCCTCGGGCGAGGATGCCAGATAGATAGAAGTCGCCGCGCCGCGGGCGGGTGCCTTCATGAACGGCCGCAGCAACGGGACCATGACCTTCGACAGGCGGGATGGGTCCTCGGCGGAAAACGACGTGCGTACCAGGCCCGGGTGCAGGGCGGTGGCGGTGACGCCGGTGCCTTCCAGCCGGCGGGCGAGCTCGTAAGTGAACATGACATTGGCGAGTTTCGACTGGCTGTACGCCCGCTGCCCGGAGTAGCCGCGTTCTCCCTGCAGGTCGTCGAAGCTGAGTCTGCCCGCCGCCTGGGCGCTGGACGAGACGGTGACGATCCGGGCGGGCGCGCTGCCCGTGAGCCGGTCCAGGAGCAGGCCGGTGAGCAGGAAGGCGGCGAGGTGGTTGACGGCGAAGGTGTGCTCCAGCCCGTCGGCGGTGAGGTGCCTGGTGGCCCAGAACCCGCCCACGTTGTTGACCAGCACATCCAGCCGCGGGTAGGCGCCGCGGACCGCGACGGCGAGAGCGCGTACCTGGGCCTGGCAGGACATGTCGGCGGCGAACGCGTCCACCGCCGGGTTGCCGGACTCGCGGACGATCCCGGCGGCGGCGGCCTGGGCCCGCGCCTTGTCCCGGCCGGTGATGCCGACGCGAGCGCCCAGCGCGGCCAGGCCGGCCGCGGTCGCCCGGCCGATCCCGCCAGTGCCACCCGTGACCAGCACAGTCTTGCCTGCCATCGGGCCGGAGAAGTTCTCAGTCATGGGGGCGGTCCCTTCGTGTGAGCTGCCACCGTGACCAGTGCCCACGGTGCCGCGCCGGGTTCTGCTAGGCGGCCTGGACGTCCTGGTGCCGGGCAGCGCCGGTGCGAACGGGCCTGGGGCGGGCCCGGCTTCCGGCGGAAAAGCCCCGGACGATCAGCAGGAGCGGGAACAAGAGCTCGAACAGGCCACCGGGGGCGAGGAACACGATTCCGGCGGGGGATACGTGCCAGCCGATGCCGGCGATCCCGAGCAGATTGCAGACAACCCCGGCCAGCAGCAACCCATAGCCGACGATGCCGAGCACGGACAGGCTCCGCGGCACGAGCCGCGACGTCAGCAAGACCGGCGTCAGGACGAGCCCGGCCACGGCCGAGAGCGCGTAGGCGGGCAGCGCGTAGTCGTTCCAGTGACCGCGGCTGGTCAGGAAGTACGCGCACGCCGCCAGGACCGCGAGGCCCTCCGCCACTCTCAGGACAAAGTAGACCTGGGAGCGCACCGGCGCGTAGGGCGTCAGGACCGGGCGCATGGCCAGACCGACCGCAGCGTCGGCCAGGCCGCTGAGGCCGATCAGCAGCACGCCGCTGATGAGCGTGCCGGCCGGCTTGGCCGCGCTGGAGAAGTACGAATGGATCAGCGTGTTACCGATGAAGAAGGTGACCGTGAACGAGAGGAACAGCACTCCCACGACCACAGCGGTCCTTCGGTGAGCGACGGGTCGCTCCTGATCCCTGCCAGAAACGGTCGCTGATGTTGTCATGGCCTGATCCCTTCGTGCGATGTGCGTAGCCAGTAAGGGTTTCCGATTCGGAGTGCTGGGGTTGCCGGTGGAGGATGGCCGGCGGTCATGGCGAGCATGGCCATCGGGTTGCATGGCAACCAGGAAGCTGGCTGGTTAGGTTGTCGACGTCGTCGTTCTGTCCTGCGGGCCGCCGGAGCAGGGCGGTGATGCGGAAGGCGAGAGGGTCGCAGCCGACGCTGGCGAGATGTTCGCGGAGCAGGTCAGCTGCTCGCCCGGCATTGCCGGCGGCTGCGGCGGCGACCACTTCGATGTGGTGGCGTTCCCAGTTCATCTGCTGGTGGCTGGGACCTTGGCTCGCTGTTCCGGTGATGGCGTCGAGCTCGGCGACGGCGAGCCCGAAAGCCGGGTCGGCGTGGACCGCGAGCCGCAGCGCCGCAGTGGCCCGGCGCGAGTCGGCGGCGCGCTGTGCCTGCCGGTACCGCGCAGCGGCCGGCCGCTTCGCGGTGACCACGCGGCCGTGGACGTCAACCGCAGGCCCGGTTGCGGCCAGGTGGTCCTGATAGCTGGGGTTCTCGTCACGCATTGGCTGCATGACTGCCAGGTTGCCCGGGTGCCCTGAGGTGGCGCTGAGGTGGCGCTGAGGTCAGCTGGCGGAAGGTGGTCGCCGGAGCTTCAACGTGTGGGTTGCCGAGGGTCACGCCACCGGCGCCCGAAGGAACGCGGCGAAACGACCCGCGGCGAGGGCTGTCTCTGCCAGGCCAGGCCGCTCAGTGAGCGGGCAGCGCCAGGCGGGCCGCCAGCGCGGCCACATCTGGCTCATCGGTGAGAGAGCGATACGCCTGCCCCTGGGCGCGCCGCTGAGCAAGCGCGACGAAGGCCTTGGCATTGCCGCGGCTCGGGTGGGTGATCGCTGTGACTGCGGCCCTGGCGGTATCGGCGAGGAGTTGCGTGGCCGGGTCCCCGCTGGCCGAGGCGCCTTCGGCGGCGTCAGCGGCGAAGGCAGCAGCGGCGTCGGGGGGACCGGCGGCGAGTGCCCACCACGCCAGGCCCGCGAGCACACGGGGCGGGCCGGCCAGGAGATCGACGTCCCGGTAGTAGCTTCCTGCCGCGTCGAGCAGCGCCCGTGCCCGCGCCAGATCACCGAGCCGCCGGGCGGCCGCCGCCTGGCCGACCATGGCCTCAGCCGACAGCCACGGGTTGACGCTGCACCCGATCGCCTTCTGGTAAAGCCCGTCGGCTGCGGCGTCGTCACCTTGCCTGGCCCGCAATGCGGCCAGAGCGACGAGGCTGAACGGAATTTGCAGAGGCTGGCCGGTGGCCCGGCAGCGCTCCAGCAGCGCCTCGTAGGCCGCCGACGCGGCATCAAGGTCCCCCCGGGCCTCGGCGATGCTGGCCAGCGCGTTCAGCGGAGTGACGACCACCAGGACCTCTCCCTCGGCGTCGAAGCGCTCAAGGCTCGAACGGGCGGCTGGCTCCGCGTCCTCTGGCCGTCCCAGCGACACCAGGTTCCAGGCGACTATCAAGTCGTGGATCGCGAGGAGCCAGCCGTCGCCCGCTGGTTCCAGCAGATCCTGTGCCTCGCCCAGGGTTTCGAGTGATCGCCGGAACTGATGCGCGAACGTCAGTGCCGTCGCGAGCAGCACCAGCGCCTCCATCAGGCGACCCCGGTCACCGCTGGCCCTCAGCGCGGCGACGGCCTCCTCGCATTCAGTGACGCCCGCCGCCGGGCTGGACGACATGCCCACGCAATAGCCGTGCCAGACGTGGGCGGTCGCTCCCAGGTTGGGATCGCGCTGCCCGCTGGTGGCGAGCGCATCACCGAGCATGCGGGCTCCTTCGGCGAAGTCGCCGTTGATGAACCACAGCCAGGCCATCCCCGACGCGAGCGACAGCGCCGCGTCAGCGTTTCCGTTGACGATGAACCAGTCGAGCGCGGCCCGCAGGTTGCCCGACTCAGAGGCCAGGCGATCCCGCCATACCGGCCCGGTGGCGCCGCGCAGGCCATCGTGGGCCTCCTGGGCCATCTGCCGGTAATGGACTCCGTGCCTGGCGCGTATCACGTCAGCTTCGCCGGATTCCCCGAGGCGGTCCCGGCCGTACTGCCACAGCGTCTGGAGCTGGCTGAACCGCGCCTCACCACCGGCGCCGGGGCCAGTGACGAGGGACTTGTCGACCAGCCGGCTCAGCACATCGAGGACCTCACCGGCCGGGACCCGGTCGTCGGCACAGATGGCTTCGGCTGCGGTGAGTTCGCAGCCGCCGGTGAACACCGCCAGGCGGGCGAACAGGCGGCGTTCGTCCTCGAACAGCAGGTCGTAGCTCCAGTCCACCACCGCCCGCAGGGTTTGCTGACGGGGCAGGGCGGTGCGGGCGCCGCCGGTGAGCAGCCGGAAGCGGTCGTCGAGCCGTTCCGCCAGGGTGGCCAGCGGCAGCGCGCGGAGCCGCGCGGCGGCGAGCTCGACGGCCAGGGGCAGGCCGTCCAGCCGGCGGCAGATGTCCCCGATGACGTCGCCGGCCTGCCCGTCGGCGAGGAAACCTGGCTGGACCGCCCGGGCGCGGTCGGCGAACAGCTCCACGGCGGCCGGGATGGCCAGGCCGCCCACGGGCACCAGGACTTCCCCAGGAATGCCGAGCGCCTCACGGCTCGTGGCGATCAGCCGGAGACCCGGCACCGCCCCGGCGAGGGTGTCCGCCAGCGCGGCCGCCTCGGCGATGACGTGCTCGCAGTTGTCGAGGACGACGACCAGCGACCGGCCGGCCAGGTGGCGCACGATGAGCTGCACGGCCGATCCCGCGGGCTGCGGGCTCCCGAGCGCAGACGCCACCGCGCCGAGCGCGCCGGCCACTGCCGGTCCAACCCCGTCGGGCTCGGCGACGCTGGCGAGCTCGACCAGCCAGGCGCCGTCTTGGTACTCGGCGCGCAGCGCGGCGGCGGCCTCCACCGCCAGGCGGGTCTTGCCGGTCCCGCCCGGGCCAGTCAGCGTCACCAGCCGGCTGGCGCGGACCGCCTCGCGCAGCTGTTCCAGCTCGGCGTCGCGGCCGATGAAACTGCTCAGCCGCTCCCGCAGATTGCCGGCTGCCGCCGGCGCGGCCGCCCGGACCGGAGCCGGGGCGGCTGCGGCGAGCGAGGAGTCCTGGGCCAGGATCCGGGCCTGGAGTTCCCGCAACGCCGGCCCGGGGTCGATGCCCAGCTCGCCGGCCAGCCGGTCACGGACTTCGGTATAGGCGCGCAGGGCGTCGGCCTGCCGTCCGGCCCGGTACAGGGCCAGGATAAGCAGCTCCCACAGGCGCTCGCGCAGCGGGTGCTGCCGGCACAGCGCCTCCAGTTCGCCGACGAGCTCCCCCTGGCGGCCCAGCACCAGGTCCGCTCCGGCCCGGGTTTCGATCGCCACCAGGGTCAGCTCGTCCAGCTGCGCCCGCTCGGCCTCGGCGAAACCGGCGTAGGCGAACTCGGCCAGCGGCTCGCCCCGCCGCAAGCCAAGTGCCTCGCCCAGCGTGGCAGACGCCTGCGCCATCTCACTCGCTTCCGCCAGACGCCGTCCCTTTGCCACCAGCTGCTCGAACCGGACGACGTCGACCTCATCGGGACCGACCGCGAGGGCATAGCCGGCTTCGGTGGTCACGATCGCGCCCGCCCCGAGAGTACGGCGCAGCTGGCCGATCTGGGCCTGCAAGGCGTTGACCGGATTCGCCGCCAGCCCGTCACCCCACAGCAGGTCGATCAGCCGGTCGGCACTGACCGGCTCGCCGCGATGCAGCGCCAGCAAAGCCAGCAGGGCCCGCTGCTTGGCGCCCCGGACAGCGAGCGCCATGCCCCCGTCCGCCGCCTCGAGCTGGCCGAACAACCGCACGTCCATTGCCTCCACCCTACGGCCCTCACCCGGCCGCCGCGGGGGCGAGCCGTCAGGCATCGAGGTGGCGAGGAAGCAAGCGCAGGGCTGATGCAGCAAAGCGACCAGGCCCTCAGGCAGGTCCACGCTTGACCGGCTCCCGTATGGGCCGCCGAGGAAGACAAATCCACACGTGAAGCTACTCCCCCGGCGAGCTCCCCCGGGCCGCAGCCGCCCAGGCGCGCTATGCGTCTGCGACGCCCGGCGGTACGGCCGGAACGAACGGCAGACCCGGCCGGTGCGGAGTCCAAATCCGTCTGCGGCCTCTGGGCCAGGCACCCAGCAACGCCAGCAACGCCAGCAACGCCAGCAACGCCAGCAGGATCGTCCCGCAAGTTGGGCTGAAGATCCTTGGTACCGCTCCAGCCGGGCATCTCAATTACATGCTGGATATCATGCGAGCGGCGCAGCAGTGCCTTGACTGTCGAGGTCATCGGTGCGGGGACGTTCTCGTCGAGAAGCAGCTTCACGCAGCTCGCTCCGGCGGCTGTACGTAGCTGTCGACATAGGACGCGAAGTCGTAAGCGTCGCGCGCAGCGGCGGGCGAGACCTGAGGGAAGAATTCGCCGATGTCCTCAGCCGCCACTCCGTCACGGAGCAGCGCTGCGACCTCATCGTACGGAATCCTGGTCCCGGCAATAACTGGTTCGCCGCCGCGGACACCGGGATCGACCTGAACATGCTCCCGTGGCTCCAGCAGGGCCGGGATCTGCCTTCCCTGCACGTAAAATGGCTGCAGCACTTCGACGAACTGGTGAATGACCACGTTGCCCTTTTGCCGCAAGAGATCCACAGCATGGTCGGAGTCCGCAAGGTAGATCGTCGACCCGTCCGCAACGAGTCGGTATGAGGACAAGTGATCACGCAGGCCGAGATCGACGCGAAGGGTATCGAGTGCGCGCCGGATCTTCTGCAGCGACGCCTCCTGGCGCAACCGCACGCATGTCCGCAGCGCGATGACGTCGCGGAACGAGTAATCGATGGGACGCGTCGCCGAGTACTCAGGAGCCAGGACCGGCTGTCCGTCAGGCCCGGGCTTGCGCCAGTAAGCAAGCTGGCGGATGGTAGCTCCCGACAGTGCGGCAGCCAGTTTCGGCGCGTAGGACACGAGAACCACCTCCCTGACAACCAGTTCTACCAGGTACGTCTGTCCGCCTTCGGGATTGGACGCGGCAGGAAATCGGCATCCTGCTAACGCCTGCGCAAGCTAGACACGGCGTGACGTTGCGACCGGACGAGCAAGAGGTCGGATCCTTGTTGGATCCGGCCTCTGACCTGGTAGCGGGGGCAGGATTTGAACCCGCGACCTTTGGGTTATGAGCACTACGACGCCCGTCTCAGGTGTTGTACTGCGGCTCCTGAGAAACGGTCAGCGCTGGGCAAACGTCTTGCCGACGTCCCCGGGCATCGGTGCCGGTCTCCCCTGTTGCTGCCCGTCTCGCAGCGGCTCGTGCGCAAATCCGTACCCAAGACCGATCGGCTTGTCCCGCTAGATTCCCTGCTAGCGCGCGTCTGCCTGTTCGTCTTGATCGGGGATCGCGAGCTGGGCCTGGTCGAGGGTGGCGGCCCAGCTGGCCAGTAGCTTCAGCGCGTCGGCGCTGGGTGAGCCGGGCTGGGCGCTGTAGATGTGCAGGGTCAGGCCGGGGTCGGCGGACAGGTCCATGGCTTCCCAGGCCAGGTCCAGGTCACCGACGACCGGGTGGTGAAGGCTCTTGGTGCCGGTCTGGTGCAGGCGGACGTTATGGGCGGCCCACCGGGTGCGGAACGTCTTGCTGCGGGTGGACAGCTCCCCGATGAGGTCGGACAGGCCCTTGTCGTAAGGCGTGCGGCCGGCCTGAGTACGCAATATGGCGACGATGTCGCTGGCGGACCGGTCCCAGTCGCCGTAGAAGCCCGGTGCGGCGGGGTCGAGGAACACGAAGCGGGCGCTGCTGGGCGGGCCGGCCGGTGATTCGAACAGCGGCGCGTACAGGGCCCGGCCCAGCTGATTGGCGGCGAGGTAGTCCAGCCGCCCGTTCCGGACGAGCGCAGGGGCGCCGGTGATGGCGTCGAGCATCTGCTGGATGGCGGGCCGGATCCGCTGCGGGGCGGGACGGCGGCGACGGCCTGGTGTGGTGCTGGCCGCCCGGGCCAGGTCGAAGAGGTGGGCACGTTCAGCCTCGTCGAGCCGCAACGCGCGGGCCAGTGATTCCAGGACGCTCTCGGAGGCTCCGTGCAGCCCCCCGCGTTCCAGGCGCGTGTAGTAGTCGACACTGACTCCGGCGAGCATCGCGGCTTCTTCCCGCCGCAGGCCGGGCACGCGCCGGTGACCGCCGTAGGCGGGCAGCCCCGCTTGCTCGGGAGTGATTCTGGCCCGGCGGGTAGCCAGGAAGTCGCGGATCTCCTGCCGGTTGTCCATTCCCCCACGGTACGTCCAGGCCTGCTGCAGGTGGGGGGTCCTGTCAGTACCTGGAAGAACAGGCACTGCCACCCCGGACCTGGTTGCGGTTGGCTGACTGTCGCTAACAAGAAAAGGAGACAACCTGTGGAGATTCAGCCCCGGCGGCCGAGCACCAAGGCCCCGGCCGAGACGTTCACCGGCGATACCTGGTTGACGTGATCGCACAGGGCCAGCCGCCATCCCGGCTACGGGTCAACGTGGTCCGGTTTGCCCCGGGCGCGCGTAACGCCTGGCACGCTCACGCCAACGGGCAGGCCCGGAACAGCCTTACCGAAGAGGAGTAAGCCAGTGGAGTACCGCAAGCTGGGCCGCACCGGGGTCACCGTGAGCAGCCTGTGCCTGGGCGCGATGATGTTCGGTGACTGGGGCACCAAGGAACACGACGAGTCCATCCGCATCATCCATCGCGCCCTGGACGCCGGCATCAACTTCGTCGACACCGCCGATGTGTACTCGGCCGGGGAGTCCGAAGAGATCGTCGGAAGAGCACTCCGCGGCCGCCGCGAGGATGTGGTGCTGGCCAGCAAGGTCCACATGCCGATGGGCGATGACCTCAACCAGCGCGGCAACTCCCGCCGCTGGATCATCGCCGAGGCCGAGAACTCGCTGCGGCGGCTGGGCACCGACTGGATCGACCTGTACCAGATCCACCGTTACGACCCCGACACCGACATCGACGAGACACTCGGCGCCCTCACCGACCTGATCCAGGCCGGGAAAATCCGCTACGCCGGGCACTCGACCTGGCCGGTATCAGCCATCGTGGAAGCTCAGTGGACCGCCGCCGACCGGGCCCGGGAACGGTTCCGGTGCGAGCAGCCGCCCTATTCGATCCTGACCCGGGCCATCGAAAACGACGTGCTGCCGACCTGCGCCCGGTACGGGATGGGCGTCATCCCCTACAGCCCGCTGGCCGGCGGCTGGCTGTCCGGCCGGTACCGCAAGGACACGGACGCTCGGGGGCCGATGTCCCCGGCCCGGCAGCGGCTGGCCAACCGGTTCGACCTGTCGCTGCCGGAGAACCAGCGCAAGCTGGAGGCCGCCGAGCAGCTCGCCGCACTCGCCGACAACGCCGGCCTGAGCCTGATCGAGCTGGCCATCGCGTTCGTGCTGCGCCACCCCGCGGTGACCACGGCCATCATCGGCCCGCGCACCATGGAGCACTTGGAGTCCCAGCTGCCCGCGGCTGACGTGCACCTGACCGACGACGTGCTGGACCAGATCGACAAGATCGTGCCGCCCGGCGTGACCCTCAATCCCGCCGACAACGGCTGGGTCAGCCCCACCCTGGAGCCCGCCGCCCGGCGACGGTAACACCGTAACCGGACGCCGGTCCCCGCGATGAGCTGTCGCCGCGGGGACCGGGTTTGTTCGGCTCCTCATTACTCGCCTGGCGGGAAGTCGGTCGGGGCAGCCAGATCGGCCTGGGCCTCGAAGCCCGCGATGCGGTCCTGGAGGACGCCGACGGTGGTCTGCAGGGCCTGCGATCCGAGGATAATGCGCAGCGGGGCGGGCCGAAGCCGCTGCTGACCCCAGTGATGAGCCAGTTCCTGGCCGTCATGTCAGTGTCCTTGCTTGGAAGCAGGCGCGACCTCGTTGATGGCGGCGAGCGCGTTGAGCGTGCGGGGGTAGCCGATGAACGGCAGCAGCACGGTGAGGACGCTGAGCAGCCGCTGCCGGTCGTTGCCGACGTTCAGGTTGGCCGCCACGTGCCCGCGGACCTGGGCGTCGCATCCGCCGAGGGCCGCCAGCATCGCGAACCGACGCGTACATCCGCTCGACCCGGTCCACCCCGACGATCCGCTCCTGGACCGCCCGGCCTTGTTCGGTACGGGTCGCCGGGGTGGTGGTGGACTGCCCGTCCAGAAGCAGCGGGACGCCGCGTTCGGCCAGGACGTCGTTGGTGGCGTGGAGGAGAAGTCGAAGACCTTGCCCATCCCGGCGTAGGGACCGCCTGGTAGACGATCTCCCTGGCCTCGGCCGAAGTGACACCGATGGTAAGGGCGGCCCCGAGCATGACCCGGTACTCACTGAGGGCCTGGGCGCCGATGAGCGCCGCGAGCTGCACCATGAGCCGGATCCGGGTGTCCAGGCTGCTGTGCCGGAGCACTTCGTCGAAGGCGAAGGTGTCGAAGACCTCGACCAGCTCGGGGTCGGTCACCTTCAGGGTCGAGGCGTGGCCGGGAAACAGCTCGTCGTGGTTCTTCTGGGCGGTTTCGCTGATGACCATCGCGCTTACTTCTCCTCACCGGGCTGCGGGACCAGCCGGACGGTGCCACCGGCCCGGATCCGGCCGGCGCCGCTGGCGATGACCCGGCGGTACCAGGGGTTGTCCGGCCCGTAGGCCGAGCGAACGTACAGGCCGTCACCGGCCCGCACCGCCCACATCGTCACGTACGGGCGCAGGCTGCCATCGCCGCGGCGGGAGGCCAGCCCGATCTCCTCCGCCGCGCCAACGCGGTCGAGTTCATCCCGCGGCCAGGTGGCCGCGTCGGTGGCTGGCATCAGATCGCTCCCACCCGGACCAGAGATTTGATGGCCCGCCGCTCGTCCATGGCCCGGTAGGCGTCGGCGATGTGGTCCAGGCCGGTCTCGTAGTCGAAGACCAGCCCGGGGTTGATCGTGGCGTCGAGGACGTCGCCGAGCAGCTCGGGGATGTAGATGCGGGCCGGGGCCGGGCCGCCACGCCAGCCGACGTTGCGGAAGAATGTCCCGGTGAACGGCACCTCGCCGTGCGGGACTCCCACGATCCCGATGGTGGAGCCGGGCCGGGCGATCGCCGCGGCAGTGGCGATGGACTGCCCGGTGCCGACGCATTCCAGCGCGGCGTCGGCACCTATACCGCCGGTCAGATCGAGGACGGCCTGGGTGGCTTCCTCGCTACGTTCTTCGAGGATGTCGGTGGCACCGAACTCACGGGCGATCTTCTGCCGGTCGGGGTTGCGGCTGAGCGCGATGATGCGGTCCGCGCCGAGCCGCCTGGACGCCAGGACAGCGCACAGGCCGACGGCGCCGTCCCCGACAACCGCCACCGTGTCACCTTCCTTGACCCCAGCCATGGCGGCCGCATGATGCCCGGTCGACATCACGTCGGACAGGGCCAGCAGCGACCGCAACGTCTTCTCGGAGTGCCCCGAGCCGGGGACTGGGACTGGGACGAGCGTGCCGCTCGCCTGCGGGACGCGCACCGCCTCCCCCTGGCCGCCGTCGATCTCGCCGTTGCCGAAGTTACCGCCGACGGGGCAGGAGATCGTCGACCCGTTCAGGCAGTGCGGGCAGGTCATGTCGCTGTAAATGAACGGGGCAACCACCAGGTCACCCGGGCGGACGTTCCGTACGTCGGCGCCGGCCTGCTCGACGACGCCGATGACTCGTGCCCGATCGACCCGGCCGCGTGCGGTGACTCGCCCCGGTAATACCACAGGTCCGACCCGCAGACGCAGCCCAGCACCACCCGCACGATCGCGTCCGTTGGCTCCTGGATGACCGGGTCGGGCCGCAGACCGACCTCGACCACTCCAGGTCCGTTGAATATCGCAGCTCGCATCGCCCACAGGCTCCTTGATCTCAGATGTTCTTACTGCCTCCATCCCAGGCAACCACCGGTCGGCTGGCGCGGGGAGTGCCGCTCGTTCGGGGTACTGGCAGGGCCCCCCTCCCGGCAGCGGCGCCGAAAACAGCCAGCCCGGAGCCACAGCCACCCCACCGCTGATTAGGCAGAAGGAAGACTGCGCAGTGCCCATGACGTCGCTGGGCTCCGGTGGCACCTGCGCCCAGCGATCGGCAGCCGCGCTTCAGGCCGGACCATGAAACTGCCTGGTCAGCGACACCCTGAATGAGGAGTTCAGCGCAAGGTCAGGACGGGACGGAGCCACTTGGCCTACGGCCGTGCACAAATCCGTGCACAAGGCACAGAAAAAGGCCTCCCCCGGAACCGGGAGAGGCCTCTGACCTGCGTAAATGGTAGCGGGGGCAGGATTTGAACCTGCGACCTCTGGGTTATGAGCAAGCCGCGCGGCGTCTCAGCCCGTCTCCGCTGTAGCTCGTTAGCCCCGCTGGCCTCGGTCTACGCCCCGCCGCCGTCTCGTGCTGTCTCACCGTGTCTGAGCCCGTTGTGAGGTGTCTTGGTCACAACCTCGGTCACGTCCGTGCGGCCAGCTTGGGCAGTGCAGGCAGTCTCACGGCTCCGGAGGCGGTTGGCCGCCCGCACTCCCACCTGCGCAGATTGTAGGCCGACCCGTTGTTTGGTCCGTGTATGGTCCACGCAGACGCACATCTACCAGATCTTGATCGACGAGGCTTGGCGAATCCAATCGTCACCGAAAAGGGGATTCTCGCCCACCCCGTAGCTGCCGCTGAACCCGCTGCTGCTGCTCGACAAAGTGATGGATCTACCTTGAAAATTAGGCTCACTGAAGAGTTCTACCGTGTACGAACCGGATGGCGACGTGGCGTTCGGTATGCTCATTGAGCATACCGCATCATTGAGACCCAAATCACTCAAGTCCCAATTCCCCCTGTCAAGAAGTGTGGGTGGCCCCTGGTAATTGGGTTCACGATAGAATGCGGGAATGCTGTACTGCAAACGAAAGATGCCACCACCCTCAGGAAGCCATGACTCGCCGGGCTGGTGATCGATCACCGTAACGACCGGAGTGATAAACACGCCATTCCCCTCCTGCGGGTCGCCTCCTGAGGTCTCCGTCAATCTCCCCACAATGTGGTGACATCTCGGAGTGTAGACTATTCGTGCCGTCTGTCCAGCGGAGACAGTAAAGGCGAACGTCTCGCCTTCGGTTTGAGCCCTTGAGTAACTAAAACCGACAGAACCGTTTATGGCCTTGAACACTTTCTCTGGGTCATACTCAAGACTTATGCCAAGATCGAGACTCCATGTCGTTGTCGCACTCCGCCGCGGGTGCCCCGGCCTCGGCGGCGGGCAGTTCCGGGACCGGTGCCACCGGGACGCGGTACGGCCACCGGCCGCCGCCTGCGCCGTGGGCCTGGGCTACGGCTCCCAGGCAGGCCCAGGCCCGCGGCCACGCATCCGCCAGGTCCGTGAACAGATTGTGCTCCACGGTTACCGGGTTCCGGCGCCGGGCGGCCAGGAAGTGCGACAGCGGCGCCGCCGCCAAGGTGGTGATGCCCTGGATGCCGCCGGCTTCCACCGGCCCGTGCGCGTGCGCCTCCTCCAGCAGGCTGCTGCGGACCACCACGGCGACCGCGCCCTTCAGCACCAGTGACGAGCCGGCCGGCTCGTATCTGGCGACCTCTTCGGCAAACGGTGCTATCAGTACATTCCATGCCGTGTCGTCGAGCATCGCGTAGGATTCCGCGCGGGCCAGGATGTCTTCGCCGATTTGCGCGGCCAGGTCGGTGCCCACGTGGCACACATCAGTCAGCAAGTCCGGCACGACGACGTTGCAGAACCGCTCGAAGTGCCCTGGGTCGGGCTCGCCTTGCCTGTCCTTGGCCCCCGCCCTCACGGTGATTTACTCCCGTACGCCGCTGAAGTTCTGCCACGGACCCCGAGACCGGCTCCTGGCGGCCGATGCGGCTCAGTGTAGCCAGTTGCCTCCCGGTTGCTTGAGGGAACGAACCCTCGGCGTCGGCTCCATATTGGCTTAACGGCGGGCGGCGTCCACGGCGTGGCCGCGACCGATGCGGCGTTCGGGCTTCCACGCCGGTCGTCACGATCTCGGGTCCCGGAGGGGGCTGCGTCCGCCTACTGATGGCCGTCAGGAAAGGCCGGACGGAAAAGGATCGTGAGGCCGGGCGGCCCGCCAAGGTTGCCGCCCGGCCTCTGCCGTCTCACGGAAAACCGGCAGTGTCGTACGCGAGTTCGGCGTTGAGCTGGCGAGCGAGCGCGTTCAGCCTCTCGTTGGACCCCTTGACTCCTTCGCTTCGCAGTGTCCGCCGCGACACCGGCTTGCTCGCCGCGGCTAGCGCGCGGGCGATGCGGAGCGCCTGCTCATCCGCCTGGTGCGGGGGACCGGGGACCAGCTGCCCGTCTGTGCTGGGTGGTGCTGCCGAATCTGGGCGCGCAGGCTCGCTGGTCCTCGCTGGGGAACTGGTCCGGACCATGGTCCTGGCCGCATGGTTCTGGTCCGGCTGCACTGCGGGCTGGTCCCCGCCGGACCAGCCCGGGGACCGCTTGCCCGATGGTCCCGCGGGCCGGCTGTCCGGGCTGTCCTGGGCCGTGGCGTCGCCGCGCAGCAGGTGGGCCAGCGCGGTCCCCATGGCCAGGACCAGGACCGGCAGGCAGGAAACCACGGTGGTGATGCCCCACGGCGCCCGGGACTCACCCGCCTGGGCCAGGAGGTGATAGGCGACCTGGCCGGCCATGCCGAGCAGGAAGGAGCAGATCGCTGACCACTTGGCGAACCTGCGCGTCCGGGGGCTGATCCAGGGCTCGGTCGCCAGCCAGGCCCGCAGCGCGTAGGCCGCGTACGCCTCGACGCCGATCGGGAGGGTGATGGTCGTATCCAGGTGAAACGAGGACCAGATGCCCGGAAGCGGGGAAACCCGCCCGAACCCGGTCTCCTGCGCGATGCCGACCCAGCCGGACCACACCTCGGCGGCGGCGGGGAAGGCCAGCAGCAGCAGCGGCCAGGACCG
>Ga0187879_10001516_pt1 | contig 15916 bp, 18 predicted proteins | sample June2016WEW_19_1_FD_132423 | JGI IMG/M metagenome (GOLD analysis project Ga0187879, IMG submission 132423) | Peatland microbial communities from SPRUCE experiment site at the Marcell Experimental Forest, Minnesota, USA - June2016WEW_19_10 | ecosystem: Environmental > Terrestrial > Soil >... | reverse complement strand
CATTTCGGCGTGAAGATCAAATTCAACCCGGTGGCCGAATTGCTGCGCGGCAAGCGAATCGTGCTGATCGAAGACTCGCTGGTGCGCGGCACCACGCTCAGGAAAGTGATCCCGATGCTGCGCCAGGCGGGCGCGCGCGAAGTTCACATGCGCATCGCGGCGCCTCCGACCACCCACTCCTGCTTTTACGGCATCGACACGCCCACGCGCGAGGAGCTGCTGGCGTCTTCGCATTCGGTCGAGGAGATTCGCCGCTACATCACCGCCGACTCGCTCGCCTATCTAAGTTGGGACGGACTCTACTCGTTCAACGGCAGCAGCCGCGAGGGATTTTGCGACGCGTGCTTTACCGGCACTTATCCGGTCGAGATTCCGCGCGACACCGCACCCGCGCAGTTGCATCTATTTCTCGCAAATGAAGACGGGCTGAAGGCTGAGCGCCGCTAAGGCCCGCGCGGTGGCGGCACGCTCACCTTATCTGAACAAGGCTGTGGCAGTTGCGGCGGGCGAGATAGTCAAAATGAAATCATCGGCAATCAACCACTCGATACCGCCGGAGTCGGACTTGGGCCAGATAGCGAAGGAGATAACGACTATGACGAAGGCTAAATTCACCGGTGCGATGCTGGCGACGGCCGTCGCGCTGATTTTCGCGGGCAACGCCGTGCAGGCGGCGGATAGTCCCGGCTCGGCGCCGGCGCCACAGGTCAAGTGCGTCGGCGGCAACTCGTGCAAGGGCAAGAGCGCGTGTCAGAGCGCACAGAGTAGCTGCCAGGGACAAAACGCCTGCAAGGGTAAGGGCTACGTGATGACATCGACCGATAAGGAATGCATCGCGGCCGGTGGAAAACCGGACACCGGCAAAAAGGCCGACTAAGCTCGATCGCACCAGCGTTGACAAGTTGGCGGGACGATCGGAATGTCGGCGCGCCGGTTCTTCGCTGGCGGAGTTGCGCGGGTTTCCAAGATGAAACGTTCCGGCTTCCCGATGCTCGGTTACGGCGTCGGGCTCAGACGTCAGCACTATAGCCACGTCCTGGAAGCCCGTCCCAAAGTAGATTGGTTCGAGGTCATCTCCGAGAATTTTATGGTCGCGGGCGGCCGCGCGCTCGAAGTTCTCGAAGGTGTCCGCGCCAACTATCCAATCGCGATGCATGGCGTGTCGATGTCGATTGGGTCCACCGATCCGCTGAGTCGCAGCTACCTCCGGCAACTGCGCGATCTCGCGCGGCGATTCGAGCCCGCGTGGATTTCGGATCATCTATGTTGGACTGGCGTAGGCGGACGCAATCTTCACGACTTGCTCCCGATCCCGTACACCGAGGAGGCGCTGCGTCACGTCGTCGCACGCATCCGCCAGGCGCAGGACGTGCTCGAGCGCCCGATACTTATCGAAAACGTCTCCAGCTACATGGCGTTCGCTGATTCGACCATGACCGAGTGGGAATTCATCTCCGCCATCGCGGCCGAAGCCGACTGCGGAATCCTGCTCGACATCAACAACATCTTTGTGAGCGCGTTCAATCATCGCTTCGACGCCAATGAGTATATCGACGCGATGCCGGCCGAGCGCGTCGTGCAGTATCATCTCGCCGGGCATAGCGACCATGGTACCTATCTGCTCGATAGCCACGATCACCCGGTCCGCGAGGAAGTGTGGGCGCTCTATGAGCGCGCGGCGCGGCGCTTGGGTGAGGTTTCGGCGCTGGTCGAATGGGACGACAACATCCCGGAGTTCGCGGAATTGGCCCAAACCGCGGATCGCGCCCGCGCCATTTTCGACGCGACGGCGCCGAAACACGATTCGCTCGGAAGTCGCGACGCCGATTCAAGTGAAAAAACTGAAAAAACTGGAAAGCCTGCTCTATCGGCTGATCACCGCGCCTAGCGGCGTCGCCGAAGGAATCGCAGCCGAGCGCCATTTGGGCGCGGACGGCCTCGACGCGATCGTGCTCGGCGACGATCGCCTGTCGGCTGAAGCTCGCCTCGAAATTTACGCGAACATGTATTTCTACCGCCTCCTCGACGCGCTCAAAGAGGATTTCCCCGCCACGCTGACGGTCCTCGGTGACGACAACTTTCATAACCTGGTCACCGGCTATCTGCTCGAATATCCGCCGACCGAGCCGTCAGTCTTCTATTGCGGACGCCATCTCGCGGCCTTTCTGCGCGATCATCCGCTCCGCGATGGCGCGCCGTTTCTCGCCGACCTCGCGGCGCTCGAACGCGCCAGCGTCGAGGTGTTTCAGGGCCCCGATGCCGCCGCGCTGGAGCCCGACTCGATCCGCGCTATTGCACCAGCAGATTGGCCCGCCTTGAAGCTCAGAATTCATCCGTCAGCACAAATACTCGCTCTCGATTGGCGAGTCTCGGAGCTGTTGCGCGCGGTCGAGGAGCGGCGCCCATGGAAACCCGCGCAGCGGGGCGCGGTCAAAGTCCTCGTATGGCGGCGCAATGCGCGCGTCTTCTACCGCGATCTCGAACGCGCTGAAGCGGATGCGCTCGAGGCAGCCGGTGGCGGCGCCAGGTTCGCGAAGATCTGCGATCTCGTCGCAGCCGACGCCGGTAACCAGGATCCCATCGCCGCGATAAATCGATTGCTCGCGCGATGGCTCTCCGACGGCCTTCTCACGCGCGGATGATCTTTGGCCGCCCTGCGGCTATAAGACTCTTGAGCGCGCGATCAGGTTTGAATCATGGCGGCAAATCCCAAAGTAACCGGCGACACCATCAGCGTCGAACGGCCAACCAGCCGCGAACAGCTCGATGAGTTCGTGCGCCTTCCATTTCAAGTTTACGGCGCGCGCGACGCCTGGTGGCCGCCCGACATGCACAACGAGATCGATCTGGTGTCGCGCCGCAGCCTGCTCTCGGCATACCTGGAAGTTACGCCCTTTTGCGCGCGTCGCGCGGGCCGGGTCGTCGCGCGCGTCAGCGCGGTTATCAATCGCCGCTATATAGAACATTGGAACGAGCAACTCGGCCAGCTGATTCACTTCGAGGCGCTCGAAGGCGAGGACCTCGCCGTCGCCGCGATGCTCGAGCAGGCCGTGCAATCGATCCGCAAACGCGGCATGCGCGCCGTTCGCAGCGGCTTCGCGGCGTTTCTCGATTATCCCTACGCGATCGACAACTACGACTTGTTGCCGTCGTTTCTGCTGCGCGGAAATCCTCCCGCATACCATCGTTACTTCAAGCAAGCCGGCTTCGTCACCGAAAAAGGGCAAGTCGATTACACCGCGCCACTCGTGCCCGAAATCCTGGCGCGCTATCGCCGGATGGCCGACGCCGCGGTAATGGCCGGCGTTGCGATCCAAAGTTGGCGCGAGTTCGGGTTTCTGGCCGCGATTGACGCGTGGACTGACGTGACCAACTCGGCGTTCGATCGCCATTGGGGATGGAATCCGGTGACGCAAGCGGAGGTGCGTCCGATGCTCACGTCGTTGTGGGAAACTCCGGTCGCCGATCTCTCGATGCTCGCGGCGATCGACGGCGAGTGCGTCGGCGCCGTTTTCTCGGTGCCCGATTTCAGCGCCGTGCTGGCCCGTGTCCGCAAAGGCGCACGGCTCGAACCCGAGCGCGGCGGCGGTACACGAGGCGCGCTGATAAATGTCGGAGTCGTCGCGCGCGCCCGCGGACGCGGGGTGGCGCTTGCGATGGCGGCGCGATCGTTCCTGGCGATGGCGCAGCGCAAGATGCGCTTTGCCGGCTACACTCTGGTCCTCGACGACAACTGGGCCTCGCGCCGCACGGCGCTCAGCCTGGGCGCCCACGTCACCGGCAACTTCGTCACTTACCGCCGCGATTTGTAAGGTTCGCAGCCGGCGGGGCTTTGGCTGCGACAGAATGTTCCTTGACAAGCTTCCGGCAGCGGGCGTTTACTCGTTCGTCAACCCCGGAACAGAACCCTGCCGCCAGCTCGCGGTCGAGTTAAAGTGATACTTTAGAATATGAAAAAGCCGAGCGAACTCCGCGTCCCGTCCCTGCCGGCGGTTATCGCAGTTTTTTTCGCGCTGACGCTCTCATTCACGCCGGCTCATGCCGATGTCAAACCCGGCGACGTCATCACGCCAAAGAATGCGGAGCAGGTCCGGACGCTGGTAAGCCCGGGTGCCTACGTCGCAGTCGCCAAGGGCATGCAGATGAACATCGTGGCGCCGAGCCGCGTCGATTGGCCGCCGCCTTACCAGGACGCGACCGAAAAGTACTCGGGCCAGGTGCGCCTGGCCCCGGACCATCGCGACCTGCTCGGCTACGTCGCCGGGCAGCCGTTCCCCATCCTCGATCCGAACGATCCCGACGTCGCGACCAAGATCATGTGGAACCAGTACTTCAAGCCGATTGCGACCGACGACTTTGATTTGCGCTATTTCGAATGCCAGGTGGCGAGGCAAAATCCCGGCGCGCAGCAGCAGCTTATGCTGCTGACCGAGACCGGGCATCTGGCAGGCTATTCCGATATCGGCCGCACCGAGGTCGAGCCGCTGCCGGCCGACCCGGATTTCAAGGCTAGCGGCGTCTGGGCGCGGGTCGGAGCCTATCCCACCCTCGCGCCCGCCGAAGATCGCGGCAGCGGCGCCATCCGCTATCGCTACTGGGATGCGAACCGTGGCGACGACGCGTGGGCATTCCTGGCGGGAACGCGGCGCGTGCGCCGTGTGAACGAAGTGATGATGAGTTCCTCACCGGGACTTTCGACCTGGGACGCCGATCACGTCGGCGGATTTGGAGCCAAGCCGCAGGAGTACAATTTCAAATTCCTGGGCGATCGCAGCATGCTCGGGTGCGCGCACGCAATGAACTCGCCCGCGCATCCATGCCCCACGGACGGCGGCGCTACGTCATGCCCCGACAATTGGGAGATGCGTCATCTCTTTGTGGTCGAAGTCACACCGCGTCCGGAAAGAATCGCGGGCGTCCTGCAGTCGAAGACGATCGTGTACGTTGACGGCGAGGGATGGTTCAGTCCGTACGTGGACAGCTACGATCGGAATGGCGAGTTGTGGAAAACGCAGATTTATCTTAACAGCTACCGCGATCGCCCGGTGCCCGACGCCAAGGTTGCCGTCTATCCGTTCAAGCGTGAATTCGGCACTGCGGCCTCGAGCATCGACCTGCAATCCGGCGTCTCGACGACCTGCTACCTGCCCGGACCAGACACGCCCGAGCGCGAATGCTGGTACATCAACATGGGCGCGGTGGATAGGAGCTTCTTCACGACCGAAGCGCTAACCAAAGCCGGGCATTAGCGGGGGCTGGCCCCAGCTACTTGATCGCCAGCGCGTTGGGCGGCGAGCCGATACCGCCGGGTATGTTGAGCGGCGCCGACGTGAGGAAGAAGTCGTAGCGCCCGTCAGCGGCGCAATCTTCCGCCAGCCCCTCGAGATTCCACATCTCGCCTATCGGCATCCCGAAGAACGCCAGCATGTGGAAATGAAGAAACTCCGTATCCTCCGCGGCTTTCGGCAACGCCTCGAGCGCCGGCGAATCCGACGCGACCGCGGCCAGATGAGTGTCCCACAGCCATCGCGCTGTGCGCTGACTGGCTTCGATTCCCGGCACTACCGTCTCCCTCGCCAGGTCCGCTTTAATCTCGTCGCTCGCCGACAGGTAGAACTTTGTCCATCCGATCCGAATCAGCAGGATGTCGCCGGTGTGCAGCGCGACGCCTTCGTATTCGAGCGCGGCCTGCACGTCTTCGAGCGGAATCGACTCGGCCTTGGTGAAATCGATCTCCTTGCCGACCCGATCGTAATACCGCGCCACGTCGGCGAGCACTCCGCGCCCGGCGATTCCGCGCCGCGCCAGGTTGTCGATCCCCAGCCGCATCCCGCCGCGCCCGGTCATTTGATTGTCGGGAATCCCGTTGTATGCGCCGTACACAGGATGCTTAACGTGAGCCAGCGCGTCCCATTGCGACGACGATTGCGGATAGAAGTTGTCGAGGTAGTCGTCGAGCACGAATTCCGCGTTGGGGAAAACCTTGACCGTGTGGGTATGCCTGCCGCGCGTGAACAGCGGCGGGTCGGGGATGTTGATCGGGAGATTCAACGCGAAGACTTTGCCCGAGCGAATCGACGCGGCGGCCGCAATCACGCGCTCGGGCGTCAGCAGGTTGATTGTTCCGACTTCGTCGTCGTCGCCGAACACTCCCCAAGCCGCGCCCGCTGGCGCGCCTGCCCGCACCGGCAAATCGTCGTAGCCGGGAATTTTCGGCGAATGCGCGCGCTTGGCGCTTTTGGATGCGGCCTTCTTTACTTGGGTCGCTTTGAGAGAGACTTTGCGGGACTTTGGCGCCGCTTTCTTCATCTTCTTTTTGGACTTGGCCACTGGACGGATCCTCCTGAATTGCTCGATCCCGACCGCATCTTCTCTTAACAGACCGCCCGCCAATGGCAAGCGTGGACTTCCTGCCCAATCCCGGCCCCGGTCCACGCAATCCCTGCCCCGGTTCGTGACGGTCAAATAACTGCCCCACAGCCTTGAGAGCGACTACGCGCGATGGTACTGTACGGGATTGCTCCTTGCTCCAACTTGGGGCTGAAACCCGTAAGGAGGACATGCAGCGCGTGAGGCGCTACGAAACCATTTTTATTCTCCGCCCTGATTCGGGCGACCCCCAAATCAAGGAAACCATCAAACGCTACGAGGGTATCATCGCCGCCGGCGCCGGCGAGATGATCGAAACCGAGGAGTGGGGATCGCGCGAACTCGCCTACAAGATCAAGGGCGAGCGCCGCGGCTTCTACGTTCGTCTGGACTATGTCTCGCCCGGCCCCGTGATGAACGAGGTCGAGCGCAACTTGCGGCTCTCCGATACCGTGCTGCGCTACCTGTCAGTGCTGGTGGACGACGACGCCGATGTGGCCAAGGCGCGCGACGAACTCGAGGCGCGCAACCGCCGTATCGCCGAGGCCAAGGCTGCCCAGGAAGCGCGCGCAGCCGCCATGATGGCCTCGCGCGAGGAGAGAGCTGAGGAGGCACCCGACGCTCCCGAAGAAATAATGGAAGCGGCGGCCAAGGAAATCGCCGGGCCCGAAGGTGACACGGAACCGGATTGAGCTCGAAGGCCGGCTGCTCAATCAGCCCGAAGTCCGCCTCACCCCGGCAGGCACGCCCGTACTCCGCTTCACCGTCGATTGCGGCGCGCCCGGCGAGGAACTGAGACTCGGGATCGTGATGACCGGTGAATCAGCGCTGGCGGCAAAACAGCTGCTGGCGCCAGGTCGCGAGGTTAAGGTGATCGGCAAGTTGGTCGGACCGAGGAGAGCGTTGAAAGGTGGCTCAAAGACGCCCCGACCCGACGCTGCATTCGAAGTCGTAGCTGCGTCGATCGAGCGCCATGACTCGTGAGATGAAAGACTCGTGAGATAGAAGATTCGCCGCCGCCGGGGCTTATCAAGACAACCAAACTTTCGTCAAGGAAATGTTACCAGGGAATCTAAATGGCTGACGAGGAAAGATCTGAAAGAGGCGGCGACCGGCCGCGCGGCGAGGGCGGCGAAGGACGCGGACGCTACGGCGCGCCACGCCCCGAGGGCGAACGCGGCGAGGGCCGTGGCGGTGAGGGCCGCGGCGGCGGGATGCGTCGGGGGCGCCCCGGCGGACGGCGTAAGGTATGCCGCTTTTGCGCCGACAAGACGCTCAAGGTCGATTACAAAGACGTGCGCACGCTCGGCAGTTTCATCACCGAGGGCGGCAAGATAGTCCCCAGCCGGACCTCGGGCAATTGCGCCAAGCATCAGCGCCAACTTGCGGTGGCGATCAAGCGTGCTCGCGTCCTCGCGCTGCTGCCATTCTCGACGCTAGGAGCCTAGCTCGGCTTAATCCAGTGACGCGCAAGGCTGTTATAGGCATGGTTCGCGCAGCCGCGTTGGCGGGGGCGTTCTTCCTCGCCGGCGGCGCGATACCGATGATCGGCGGGATTCTGATGATGGTCGCGCCTGCACCAATCATCCTCTATGCGGTCGGGCGTCCCAGTCCCAACCTCCGCGCGACTATCGCAGTCCTGCTCGCGACCGCATTCGTAGCGATCCTGGCGGGATCGTTTGCCGGTCTCGGCTACCTGGTGTCGTTCGGCCTCGGCACGGGGATCGTATGCTACATGCTCGAGCGGCGCTCCTCGTTCGAGATGATCACCGCGGTTGGCGCAGGCGCGATGGTTGCCGCTTCCGTCGTGGCAGCGCTCGCGGTCATGGGCGGTCCCGACGCGCTCATCAAGACCATCCATGACGAACTTGCACAAGGGCTGGCGCGCGGGCAGGAGTTCTACAAGCTGCTCGGGATTCAATCGACGATTCCGGCCGATACGCAAGCCAGCATCATTTCGTTCACGATGCGTCTGTCGCCGGCGTTCGCGATGCTTGTCGCTGCAGGCTCGTTGCTGCTCAACTTGCGCGTGTTTTGGCGATGGGCCGGGCCGCAACGGCTGACGTACAGCTTGTTCGGCGATCTTTCGCGATGGTCGTCGAAGGAATGGCTGGTGTGGCTGTTGCTCGCGAGCGGGTTCGGGCTGTTCATTCGGGTCCCGGCGGTAAACGATATCGCGCTCAACGGCTTCATCTGTATCGCGGCGGTATATTTTTGCCAGGGACTGGCGATCGTCGGGTTTTATTTTCAGTCGCTCGCGGTTCCGTCGATCGTGCGCGGCATAATTTACTTTGTTGTGTTCGCGCAGCCGTTTGTGGCTGCGCTGGTGTGCGTCGCGGGCGTCTTCGATATGTGGGTTGACTTCCGGCGGCTCAAGCCCCCCAGCCCGGAAGCGAACAACCTGGGCGATTTCTTCTGAGCGCGGGGATGGAAACGAGGCGGTTAATACGATGAACGTGCAAGTCATACTGAACGAGGATCTTCCCAACCTGGGAAGGACCGGCGATGTGGTCAAGGTCCGCGCCGGCTACGCGCGCAACTATCTGTTGCCGCGCAAGCTCGCGGTCGAGGCGGATCAGAAAAATCTCCGCGCCTTCGAGCATCAAAAGCGCACCGCCGCGCGCCGGCGCGAGGCCAAGCGCACCGACGCGCTCGCGGTCAAGGCCAGGATCGAAGCGCTCGCGATCACGCTCACCGCGCGCGCCGGCGAGGAGGGCAAGCTCTTCGGCTCGGTTACCAACATCGATCTCGAGCGCGCGCTCCGCGAGAATGGTCTCGATATCGAGCGGCGCAAAATTCACCTGCCCGAGCCAATCAAGCAGCTCGGAGAATTCACGGTGCCGGTCAAGCTCGATTCCGAGGTTGAAGCCAGCTTGAAGATTACCGTCGCGGCGCAAGCCGAATGAGGACTTGCCCGATATGATCAAACTCTACGACTTCCTTTCCTGCCCCTACGGTCAAAAAGTCCGCATCGTCCTGGCCGAGAAGGCTCTGACCTACGAACTGGTAGCGGTGGATTTGAGCCAGCATGAAAATCGCAAGCCCGACTTTCTGCGGCTTAACCCGTTCGGACGCGTGCCGGTGCTCGTCGATGACGATACGACGGTTTACGATTCGACGATCATCAACGAGTATCTCGAGGACGAGTATCCCGAGCCGCCGGTGCTGCCGCCGATCGGTTCCAGCGCGATGCGTTCGCGGGCGCGGTTGTTCGAAGATTTCGCCGACACTTCGTTCACGCCGCCGGTCGGCCAGCTAATCGCCGAAGTCTCCAAGCCCGAGGGCGAACGCGATCAGAATCGCGTTCAGCGGCTCCATCAGTCGGTCGAGCGCGTGCTCGACTACCTCAACCATGAACTGCAAGGCAACAGTTTTCTCGCCGGTGAGTTCTCGGTCGCCGACATCGGATTTGCGCCGCGGATGCTGGTGCTGAACGAAATCGGAATCGACGTGCTTGGCAACAATCGCGGCAACATCGATGCGTGGATCAAGCGCATGATGGAGCGGCCGAGTATCCGCAATCTGCAGGGCGTCGCCGCAGTGCCGGTGGCGGGCGGCTGATCGATTTACGCGATCGAGCGGTGCGGCACTTTACACTGAGGATGGAGCTGAAAACGCGCGCGCCATCCGGATTTTCCGGACGGCGCGCGACGCAGTAATGAGGAAACGGATCTAGTGACGGACTAGGTAGATTAGATGATCCGCATCCGAGTTAATAGCGGGAGTCAGCTCCCATTTCGTCCTCATCGCTGCGCGTCGGCCCAACCCCGGTGGGGCGGAACAGTAGCTTGGCAGCGAAGAGCTTTTCGCCCATCCGTCCTTGGGACTTGAGTGAGCCACCGTGCCGCTTGCAGTGCGGACATGCCATCGAACCGCTGAGAAGGCTGGCGTTTTGAGGCGTTATTCTGAGGTCGAACTTAAAACCGCAGCCGGGATTCTGACAAATCGTGCGGTAAACTACTCCTTGGCTGCCATTTGTTCTGGATTCATTCCTGCTAACCGCTGTTTGCATTTTCTGTATCCTCCTCTCCTCGCGCTCCATCGCGAGAGGGCTGGCGCATCCGACTACCATAATCGATGTAGCAATTTAGACGTAAGATCCTCACGGAAGTTTCAAGCAAATGACGTGCCTTGCGGCACAATTGGCGGCAGGATGTAAAATCGAGTAAAATCAAGCGGAATTCGCCGCGCCGAAGCTTCTTTTGTGTGACTGACTCGTGCCACTATCGAAAAATTCCTGCGGCATTTGCTACAACTCAGAGATTTCACGGATGAAAAAAGCTGCACTTCAGCGCCGTCGGATGGGTTTTCGATGATGCCGCGAGCAACCTATACTTGGCGCGCTTATTTTGCCGAGGCGAGCCGCGCAATGACGATTCGAGTTCTTTTGCTCAAATGAGAACGCTGGCGTTAGTGATGGCAGGAGGGCAGGGCACCCGGCTCCATCCGCTGACCCGGGATCGCGCCAAACCTGCGGTCCCGTTCGGCGGTAAATACCGCATTATCGACTTCGTTCTCTCCAACCTCGTCAATTCAGGCATCTACGCGATCTATGTGCTGGTGCAATGGCGGTCCCAATCGCTGATCGAACATCTCAAGGACGGATGGCAATTCGGCGGGATGCTGCCCGATCACTTTGTCATCCCGGTTCCGGCCCAGATGCGGATGGGTGAGACGTGGTACCAGGGGACGGCAGATGCGATTTTCCAAAATCTTAATCTTATCGACGACACCAAGCCGGACCTGGTCGCGGTCTTCGGCGCGGACCACATCTACCGCATGGACATCCAGCAGATGATCGAGTTTCATATGGATCGCAAGGCGGCTATCACGGTCGCGACTCTGCCGGTGGCCGTGGACGAGGCGAATCAGTTCGGAATCGTCCAGGTCGATTCGGGCCTGCGCGTTTCAAGCTTCGTCGAAAAGCCCGACAATCCGCCCCAGATGCCCGGTGCGCCGGGGCGCTCGCTGGCCTCGATGGGCAACTACCTGTTCAATCCCGAAGTGCTGCGCGAGGCGCTGATCGAGGATTCGATCGCGGAAAACAGCAATCACGATTTCGGCCGCGACCTTATCCCGGCGTTGATCAATCGGGTGCCGGTTTACGCGTACAATTTCATGACCAATCGCATCCGCGGCGACTCCGAGCTCAATCTCAGCTACTGGCGGGACGTGGGAACCCTCGATGGGTACTTCGAGGCCAACATGGACTTGCGCGACGCGCGCCCGCATCTGAACCTGTACAATCCCTACTGGCCGCTGCGCACCGCATACTTCGATCAGCCGCCGGCGAAATTCGTCTTCGACGAGAATGGGCGGCGCGGGTTGGCGCTTCATTCGGTGATCTCGGAGGGATGTATCGTGTCGGGCGGCGCCATTCGCAATTCCGTGCTCGGGCGCTCGGTATTCGTCCATTCGTACAGCCTGGTCGAGGACTCGGTCATCATGGACTACGTGGAAATCGGGCGCCGCGCGAAAATTCGCCGCGCGATCATCGACAAGAATGTCTATGTTCCCGAGGGCGAAGAGATAGGATACGACCTTGAGCGCGATCGGCAGCGATTCTTCGTCACTGATTCGGGCCTGGTCGTGATTCCCAAAGGCCCCAAGCGCGAACGATCGGTGCTGTAGAGAGCGCCGCACACGATGGTTTCCGCGCCTTCACCAGCCAATCCCGAGCTCGATCGCCGCGAATCGCTCGATTCGGTGGGCGATGTGTTGAAGCGCGGCGCCGCTCCGGCCGACTCGGCTAACGGCGCGACGAAGCCGGACTTTCCGCTCGCTCGTGGCATCCCGCGGAGCACGCGCATCCGGCTGGGCCTCAAGGATCGGCTGATCTTCTGGCTGATGGTCGCTGCGCTACACGCGCTCAGCCTCCTCCCCGACTTCATCCTTTACAAAATGGGAGAGGCAGGCGGTCTGATGTTCTATCGCTTCGACCGCCGTCACGTGCGAATCGGAATCCGCAATCTCGAGATCGCGTTTCCCGAACTCAGCGACACGCAGCGAAGGCGCATCCTGCGCGCGTCGTATATCAACCTTGGCCGGACCGGCGCCGAGTTCGTCCGGCTGGGCGGATTCTTCTACCGCCGCCTGGCGCGCCGCGTCAGCTACAATCGGCTCGACATCTGGAACAATCTCACGCCGAAGTATCCCGGCAAGGGCGCGCTTATCCTGACTGCGCACTTTGGAGGCTTCGAGCTGCTGCCGGCGGGCCATGCGCTGCATGGGTTCCAGATAAGCCTGGTTCATCACACGCAACGCTTCCTGGCCGGCGACGCCCTGGTGACATTCATCCGCGAGCGGGTGGGAGTGCAGATCATTCGCAAGCATACCGCGGCGCGCGAGATGCTGCGCGGGCTCAAGCGCGGCGACATAATCGGCATCCCGCTCGATCAGAACGCCAAGCGTTCCGAGGCCGTCTGGGTGCCGTTTTTCAACGAGCTGGCCGCCACTCCGAGTGGCTTCGATCGCCTCGCAATGATGGCGGGTGTGCCGGTGCTGCCCGTGTTTATCGTGCGCCAGCCCGACGGCCGCAGTCACGTGATTGAACTTTTCGAGGAGATCCCGCAGCAGCGGACCGGCGACCGCAATGCCGACGCCCTGGTGAACACCGCGCGCTATCAGAAGGCGATCGAAGAGATGGTCAGAAAGTATCCCGAGCAATGGTTGTGGACGCATCGCCGCTACCGCACCCGCCCCGTGAGCGGCTCCCCCTCGCTGTACAACTAGTCCGCCATAAGCCGCTCGTCTTGCTAATCATCTCACATCATGACGCACTCGGAGTACGACAGTGAAAGGTGGAAAAGATGAAGACTCGGGCCGTTGCAGCGGCGAAGCATCCTGAATCGTTGGAGCCTTTCCTCGCCATCCGTACCGAGCGGGAATATGACGCGGCGGTCGAGCGGCTCAACGCGCTCGTGGACGAAGTCGGCGACAACATCAAAGACGCGCGTTACCGCCTGGTCGAAACTTTGAGCGTGCTTATCGAGGCGTACGACCGGGAGCATCACAGTGTGCCGGAAGCTTCCGGTATCGAGGTGCTTCGCTTCCTTATGAAGGAGCACGGTCTCACTCAAAAGGATCTGCCCGAGATAGGCAGCCAAGGCGTCGTTTCCGAAATGCTGGCCGGACGCCGCCGTCTCAACGTGCGGCAAATCCAGGCGCTCGCCGCGCGCTTTGGAGTTGATCCGGGGGTCTTTATGGATTCGAGCCACATCGTTCCTCACCGGCATCGAGAGCGAGCTTCCACCAGCTAGCAGTCGGCCGCCGTTCGGGGCGCGCCGGTGATTGGACGGAGCATCAGCAGGACAACTATCGCGATTGCCCATGCGGCGGCGCCGCCGATTAGCGGGATTGCTCCGCCGCCCGCTATCCACCATGGGATCGTGGCACGGTCGAGGATTATTTTCGGCCACATCTTTGCGCCGAGCACGAAGCCGCTGTGCAGTCCGATCGAGAAATACACACTGCCCGTGAGGATATACGCTTCGCCGAGAACGATCCCGAGAAGGAACAGGCCAATCAGCGTGGGAATCGCGATCGTGGGATCGGTGAATTGATCGATGCTGTGCGCGAGGGTGATCAATCCTGCCGCGGGATCGTAGCCGGTGACATAGAAGCGCGCGGGAGATCGCACCAGATGCGCGACGGCGTAGATGGCGGCGCTTAAAATCAGCGCTACTCGGTTGCCGAAGTCGCCTTTCATGCCGCCGAGAATGAACGCGCGGAAGAATCCTTCCTCGATGATCGCGATCACGATCGCCGAGAGAAAATATTTCGGGATCAGCGCCACGGCCGCTCCGCGATCGCCGATTCCGCTGCCGTTGCCGTTTCCGCTGACCGCCAGCGCCAGCGCGAATAGAATCGCGATCGCGCAGATTGCCACGATGAAACCGCGAAGCGCGCGGACGATGCTCGGCGCCGCCGGATGCTTGAAGCCGCGGCTCAGCAGCGATGCGAGATTCAAGTCGCGCGCGGCCCAAATCATCGCGATCAGCAGCGTCGCCATCACGGTCCGATCGAAGATTCGAGGAAACGGGAAGCGCCATCCCGCAGCCGATAATCCGACCGCCGCGAGCGATGCTAACACGACCGCGCCCGCGATTCCCGCGGCCAGCACGAGCGCGAACCTCGCCGTGAATGACATCGCCGCGCGCGCGTGAACGTCGGAACTCAGCGTGGACGCTCCGGATCGAGTTGCGGCTCGAGCATCACTTCGACCGGGCACGCGCCCGCGGGCGAGTTCACGATCTGCATCACGGCCTGGGCCACATCGGCCGTCGAAAGCATCGCCGTGCGGTCCAGGCGCTTGCTGTTCGGAATCAGGGCAGTATCGACAAGGCCCGGAACGATCACCGCGAGCTTGAGCCCGCTTTGGCGCAACTCGCCGAACGCCGCGCGCGTGAATGCGATCAGCGCGGCCTTGGTCGCGGCATAGACGGCCTCGCCGGCGGGCGCCTTGATGGCGGCCGAGGATGCGAGGTTGACGATCGCCCCGCCGCCTCGCGCGGCCATCGCCGCGGCGGCCATCTGCGTAAGCGCGATCGGCGCGCGCAAATTAACGGCGATCATCCGGTCCAGATCGATGGGACGCATCTTGAGCAGCGGCGTTCGCGGCGGGGCCCAGCCGGCGTTGTTGATCAGCACGTCGATATGCCCGTAGCAATCGAGCGCGGCGCTAATCAAATTGTCGGGCGCTTCCTCGATAGCCAGATCAACCAGAACAATCAACGCGCGTTCCGGCGGCAGCCCGGTCTGCGAGCGGGTTTCTTCGAGTTCATCGCGCGAGCGAGCGGCGAGGCATAGCGAATAGCCCGCGCGCGCGAGTTCGAGCGCAACCGCGCGTCCGATGCCGCGGCCGGCGCCGGTAACGATCGCGACGCGGGCTTCGGCGCCGCCTCGGGGCGATCTCCCCGCGGCGGTCATTGGGATACAGCTTGCGCTGACGTAGTCGCTCGCACAGACTGACGATAATGAATTCGCAAGTCTTCCGCGAGTACGACATCCGCGGCATCGTCGCAAACGATTTCGACGACGACTTCGTGGTCGATCTCGGGCGCGGCTACGCCACCTTGTTGCATCGCGCGGGGAAAAAAACCATCACGCTCGGCCGCGATTGCCGCCTGTCGTCGGATCGGTTGCGCGATCGGCTGGTCGAGGGTCTCCTTTCCGGCTGCATCAACGTGGTTGACGTCGGCGTGGTGCCGACGCCGCTGCTTTATTTTTCGGTGCTGAGCTGGAAGATGGACGGCGGCGCGATGATTACCGGCAGTCACAACGCGGCCGAGTACAACGGCTTCAAGCTGGGGGTGGGATCGACCACGATTTATGGAGCTGAGATTCAGCGGCTGCGCGAAGTAATCGAGCGGCACGATTTTGTCACGACCGGCGCCAAGGGCTCGCTCTCCGAGCGCCCGGTGATTCCCGACTACAACGACTTCATCCTGTCCCAGTTCAAACTCACGCCGGGACTCAAGGTCGTCGTGGACGGGGGCAACGGATGCGGCGGCGTGGTCGCGGCTCCGCTGATGAAGCGGCTCGGACT
>Ga0187879_10001511_pt1 | contig 15949 bp, 11 predicted proteins | sample June2016WEW_19_1_FD_132423 | JGI IMG/M metagenome (GOLD analysis project Ga0187879, IMG submission 132423) | Peatland microbial communities from SPRUCE experiment site at the Marcell Experimental Forest, Minnesota, USA - June2016WEW_19_10 | ecosystem: Environmental > Terrestrial > Soil >... | reverse complement strand
GGAGAGCAGGGAGCGGATCTTCCGCGAGCACCTGGCGTACACCCTCGGCCTGCTCGCCAGCGGAGAGCAGGTTGCCGCTGGGCCCGTCACCGACAGCCCGGCGCAGGACGAGGACATCTGCGGGCTCGGGCTGTACCAGAAGGGCTCGCTTGGCGCGGTCCGCCAGCTGGTGGAAAACGACCCCGGAGTACAGCAAGGGCTCTATTGCTTCGACGTCATGACCTGGCTTACCAAGCCCGGAACAGTGGCCGTCCCGCAGCGCGCGGACACCCGGGACTGAGCGGGGTCAGCGCCTGGCCAGCGGCCTGGCCGCGCTGCTGCTGCGGAGCCTTGCCAGCCGGACGGCAGCCAGCTTAGACTGAACAGTCAGTCAACGGTGTAGGAGCATGTAATGGCCCCTCCGCAGGCCGCCCCGATCGAGTCACCCGCCAGCCAGGAAACTGAGCACTCGTCCGGACCGGCAGGTGATCCCGCGTCTAGCGCCGACGGCCCCGGTATCCCCCGAGCTGGGTCGTCGCCTGGTTCCGGCACCTCAAGCCCCACCGAGGCTGAGGCGCCGGCAAGCGCAGGCGCGGGGTCGCCTGCCCCGCTTCAGGAGATCATCGCCTGGCAGGAGCGGATCTTCACCGAACGCCAGCCGGAGTCACGCCGGATGGCCGCGAAGGCAGCCACGGCACTGGCCGGCGGGGTCACCTCCAGCTGGCAGATCACCCGCCCGCAGCCGGTCTGGCTCAGTCACGGCAGGGGCTCCAAGATCTACGATGTGGACGGCAACGAATACGTCGACCTGCACGGCGGCTACGGCGCGGCGCTGGCCGGCCACGGTCACCCCGCCATCGTCGAGGCCGTCCGCGGGCAGGTCACCCTCGGCACCCATTTCGCCCAGCCGACGCGCAACGCACTGACCGTCGCCGAGGAACTGACCCGCAGGTTCGGCCTGCCGCTCTGGCGGTTCGCCAACTCGGGCACCGAGGCGACGATGGACGCCGTGCACCTGATCCGCGCGATCACCGGCCGGGACCTGATCATAAAGGTCGAGGGGTGCTACCACGGTCACCATGACTCGGTGCAGGTATCGGTCTGCCCGGAACCAGGCGACGAGATCGGCCCGGCGGGCAAGCCCGCCGGCGTTCCCTCCAGCACCGGGATCCCGCGGGCGATCACCGACCTGACCCTGGTCGCCAGCTTCAACGACCTCGACGGCGTGGCCAGGCTGCTTGATGAGCATCCGGGGCAGATAGCCGGGATGATCATCGAGCCGATCATGATGAACGCCGGGATTATCGAGCCGGAGCCCGGCTACCTGGCCGGCCTGAAGGAACTGCTGCACTCCAGGGACGCCCTGCTGATCTTCGACGAGGTGAAGACCGGGCTCACCGCGGGGCCGGGCGGGGCGACCGCCCTCGTCGGGGTCACGCCGGACATCATCTGCCTGGCCAAGGCTATCGGCGGCGGCGTGGCCGTCGCCGCGGTCGGCGGCACCGCCGAGGTGATGGGGCACGTCGCGGCCGGCGACTACGAGATGGTCGGCACCTTCAACGGCAACCCGCTCGCGATGGCCGCGTGCCGGGCGATGCTCGTGGATGTCGCTACGCCCGGTGCCTACTCGCGGCTGGAGGCACTGCGGCTGCGCGCCGTCGCCGGCCTGCGGCGGGCGATCGACGACAACGGGCTGCAGGCGCACGTCGTATCCGTCGGAGCCAAGGGCAGCGTTGTTTTCGCCACGGAACCGATCCGCGATTTCCGTGGTTTCCTTGACATCGACGACTCCTACAGTCACGCGCACTGGCTGTTCCAGCACAACGGCGGGGTATTCCTGCCGCCGTGGGGCAAGAGCGAGCAGTGGCTGATTTCCGTGCAGCATGACCAGGACGACATCGATCGCTTCGTGGCCAACTTCGCCGCGTTCGCCGCGGCGGTGCGGTAATAACGGGTACCGTACCTGAAATTTAGTACCTTATCCGGCCTTTTGGTGCCTCGGGCGTTACGTGCGGCGGCTGACCATGCTGTTACCCGGAAGGCCTTGTGTCCGCGCTCTCAGAGTAGTAAGTGTTGACGGAATGTTCAGTCAGTAGTTGCTGCAGGCACCCGGACCGTACCCCAGGGCACCCGGGGGCGACTTGGCTACGCTAGCGAAGGGCGGTGCGGCATGCATCCGAGAGAAGGCTGGCGCTCGGACGGGACACCGCCGCGCCCGGGAGCCTCCCGGCGCAGCTTCCTGCGGTCGGGCGCCACGGCGGGCGCTTTCCTCGGCGCGACCGGGGGCATCGGCTCCCTGCTCGCGGCCTGCGGCACGGGCTCATCGGGCTCATCGGGCGGCACCGGGCCGCTGACCTCAGGCGGGATACCGCTGCCGCGTCCCAATAACCCGGTCACCTGGCCGTTGTTCAAGGACAACCCGGCGATCAAGAGCGGCCAGCTCGCCGAGCAGGGAGCCACGCTCAAGATCTACAACTGGGTCGCGTATGTCAACCAGGCGTGCCTCGACGACTTCGGCAAGAAGTACAACTGCAAGGTCGAGGTGACCACCTTCAACACGATGACCGAGGCGCTGTCCAAGCTGGCCAGCGGGCAGCTGAACTTCGACGTGTTCATGGGCGTCACCGTCGACGTGCTCGGCCAGCTGATCGAGCAGAAGACGATCCAGCCGCTCAACCACAGCTATATCCCGAACATCCGCCAGGCCTGGGCCGATTTCAGCAACCCGTTCTACGACCAGCACTGGCAGTACACCGTCCCGTACACGATCTACACGACGGGAATCGCGTGGCGCAAAGACCACGTGCCGGAGAACCCGTACACGATGGCGAACCCCTGGGCGATGCCGTGGCAGGGCAAGTACAAGGGCAAGGTCGCGATACTCGACGACTACCGTGAGTCCATCAGCCTCGGGCTGATGAAGAACGGGATCTTCGACCTGAACACGACCGACCCCGCCGAGATCACCAAGGCCCAGCAGGAACTGCTGAACCTCTCTCAGCTGACCAATGTGCACATCGACAACAACGACTACACCGAGGTGCCCAGCGGGCAGATCTGGATTCACCACGCCTGGTCCGGCGACATGGCCGCGGCCGCGCAGTACATGCCCAAGGGCGTCCCGGTCGACGTCGTCGGCTACTGGTTCCCCACCGACGGCAAGGGACCGGTGGCGAACGACACCAACACCGTGCTCCGCGGCGCGCAGAACCCGGTGCTCGCTCACCTGTTCCTCAACTACCTGGAGGACCTGCCGAACGCCCTGACCAACATCAGCTACAACGGCTACATGCAGCCGGTCAACGGCGTCACGCCGCAGCGCCTGGTCAGCGACGGCATCCTGCCGCAGAGCCTGATCTCCACCGTGGTCCTGCCGTCGTACTTCCGGCGCGGGGTCAGCCAGCTGCAGCTGCCGATCGCGGCCAACCAGCTCTGGGAGCAGGCCTGGCAGACCGTCAGCCACGGTGTCTAGGCAGGGATCCGGGTGACGGCACGCGGCGGGCTGGCCAGGCGGCGCGGCGCCGCACGCGAGCATAACCGGATCTTCTGGGCGGCCCTGGCCGCACCGGGCATCATCTGGCTGGCACTGCTGTTCATCGTGCCGTTCTATGTCGTGCTCGCCATCGCGGCCGGGCAGCTGAACCAGCTCTACGGTACGCCCATCGCGGTCTATAACCCGCTGGACTGGAGCGCGGCCAACCTGATCGCCGTGTGGCACGATACCGTCGGCAGCGGCGCGTTCATCGGCCCGATCTTCGTCAGGACGCTGTGGTACACGGCGGCGGCATCGTTCATCTCGCTGCTGATCGGCTATCCGGCGGCCTACTTCGTGGCCAGGTTCGCCGGCCGCCGCAAGGCGCTCTTCCTGGTCCTGCTGATCGCGCCGTTCTGGATCAGCTACATGATGCGGATGCTGGCCTGGATCGACCTGCTGCAGACCAACGGCTACGTGAACAAGGTGCTCACCACCTTGCACCTGGTCTCGCACCCGGTCGACTGGCTGGGCGGGCAGTCCTACACGGTGATACTCGGCCTGGTCTACGGCTACATCCCGTACCTGATCCTGGTGCTCTACGCCGGGCTGGACCGGATCGACGGCTCGCTCCTTGAAGCCGGGCGCGACCTCGGCCTGGGCCGGGTGCGCACCTTCCTGCGGATAACGCTGCCGCTGTCCAGGCAGGCGATCCTGACCGGGCTGCTGATCACGGTGCTGCCGATGCTCGGCGACTACTTCACCAATCAGCTGCTGTCCGGAACCGCGGGAACGGCGATGATCGGCAACGTGATCGACGGGAATCTGTCGACGCAGTCCTTCTTCGGCCAGGGCGCGGTCCTGTCCCTGCTGCTGCTGCTGCTCCTCATCGTCCCGATGATCTACTACGTGGTGGCGACGAACCGGTCGTCCAGGGAGGCAGCGTGAGCGCCACCGCCGCAACCCCGGCCAGGCCTGCCGCAGGCACTGTGACCGCCCGGTCCCCGCTGCCGCGGCTGCGCCGCAATCCGTGGGGGCATCCCTGGTTTCTCGAGGGATTCACCTGGCTCTACCTGATCTGGTCGATCGTGCCGATCGCGCTCGCCGTGCTGTTCTCCTTTAACAACGGCAAGTCGCAGAGCGCCTGGCAGGGCTTCTCCATGCGGTGGTACTACGCCGACCCGGTGAACTCGGTCCTGCACGATGAGCAGCTGCGGCTGGCGGTCATCCAGACGCTGCGGCTGTCGGCCTACACCACGCTCATCGCGGTGCCGCTGGGCGTGGCGTTCGCGCTCGGCATCAACCGGTGGCGCGGTTACACGTCCGCGAGTTTCAACTTCGTGATGATCCTGTCGTTCGTCATCCCGGAGCTCATCTTCGGCGTCGCGATGTTCTTCATGTTCACGTCGCTGTTCACGTCCGTGGGCCTGGGCACGACAGCGGAGACTCTCGCCCTGGTCACCTGGAACGTCAGCTGGCCGGCGATCATCGTCCAGGCCCGGCTCGTGACGATCGGGAGACAGTACGAGGAGGCCGCGGCCGACCTCGGCGCGACCCAGCTGCAGACCATGCGCCGGGTGATGCTGCCGCTGCTCACCCCGGCCATTTTCGCCAGCGCGGTGCTGGTCTTCTCCAGCGTCATCGATGACTTCGTGATCGTGGACCTGCTGAACTCCAACGCCGCCAACACCCCGATGTCGGTGTACATCTACGCCCAGCAGCACGGCGGCAACGGCGGCCCCGCGCTCAACGCGCTCGGCACGATCATGCTGGTGATGTCGTTCGTGATAGCGACGGCCGGGTATGTCGGCTACCGGTTCATGACCCGCGGCGAGCGCGGCGACCGGCGGCAAGCACTGTCCACGATCGCCGGGATCTGACCGCCGCGACCGCAGCGCCCGGCCGCTACTGAATCAGCTGCAGGCCGGTGTCGGCGGGGTCGGCCGTGGCCGTCCCGGCGGCGCCGTTGTCGGCGAGCACCCGGAGGGCGTCCGGCGCCAGGAACGTATGGACCGGGGTGCCCTGCGCCAGCTGGGTATGCGAGCCGTCGTTCTGCACCAGCGCCTGGAGCAGCTCACCCGGCGCGAGCCTGAGCATGACCTGGGTGGCCGATCCGACGTAGACCAGCCGCTCCACCATGGCGGGCACCCGGTTCGGGCCCGGGGAGCCGAACGGCTCGATCCGGACCCGTTCCGGCCGGATCACGCAATATGCCGTGCCGAGCCCGTTGGCAGACCCCTGCTCGACGCTGAGCGCGGAGTCACCGAGCCGCACCACGCACTTTGAGCCCGCCTGGCGTTCCACCACCTCGACCGCCATGAGATTCGAGACGCCCAGGAAGTCGGCCACGTAGGTGTCGACGGGCTCCTCGTAGATCTCGTGCGGGTCACCGATCTGGACGATCTTGCCGCTCCGCATGACCGCCACCCGGTCGGACATGGTCAGGGCTTCTTCCTGGTCGTGGGTGACGTACAGGAACGTGATGCCGACCCGTTCCTGCAGCGCCTTGAGCTCGACCTTCAGCGAGCGGCGGAGCTTGGCGTCCAGCGCGCCGAGCGGCTCGTCGAGCAGCAGCACGGCCGGGTGCAGCACCAGCGCCCGGGCCAGGGCGACGCGCTGCTGCTGGCCGCCGGACAGCTGGCCTGGCCGGCGCTTGGTGAACGAGCCGAGGTGAACGAGGTCGATGGCCTCCCGCACCCTGGTTTGCAGCTCTTTCTTGCCCAGCTTGCGGTTGCGCAGGCCGAAGGCCACGTTGTCGAACACGGTCAGGAACGGGAACAGCGCGTAGCTCTGGAACACCGTGTTGACGTTGCGCTTATTGGGCGGCACCATCGTCACGTCCACTTCGTCGAGCAGCACCTGGCCGGACGTCGGCTGCTCGAAGCCCGCGATCAGCCGCAGCGTCGTCGTCTTGCCGCAGCCAGACGGGCCGAGCAGGGAGAAGAACTCACCGCTCGGGACGGTCAGGTCGACATCATCGACGGCGAGCTCAACGAAGCGCTTGGTCAGCGACACCAGCTGGATTTGCCCTCCGGCCACTGCTCACTCCCCTCCTGAGCTGCTCCCCGCCGGACGCCCGCGCCCGCTGGGCGCCCATCCGAACCCGAGCTGTTTCGCGGCGAAGTGCATGGTTAGCTCGAAAGCGGTCACCGGGTCGACGACCGGATCCTCGAGCGCCATCTGGATGGCCAGCCCGTCCAGCAGCGCCGAGAAGTGGATCGCGAAAACATCCGGGTCGACTTCGGTGAACTCCCCCGCCTGCTGGCCTTCCTGGACCAGCGCCCTGATCGTCTCCCGCCACCGCTCGTCCGACTTCTGCCGTACCGCGGCCACCTCGGCGTTCCTGGCCGCCTGCGCCCAGAAATCCAGCCAGATCAGCCATGAGTAGTCCGTGTCGGGGTCTGCCTCGGGCAGGCAGCTCATGGCGACGATTTCCTCGATCCTGGCCACCGCGGTCGGCAGCGCCGCCATCCGCCGCTGCCCGCTGGCGTACCAGCTGTCCTCCGAGTGCCTGATGGCCTCGGTCAGCAGCTGGTCCTTGGTCTTGAAGTAGTAGATGACCAGCGCCGGGCTGATCCCGATCCGCTCGGCGACGTCGGCGATCCTGGTTTCCGGGTAACCGCGCTCGGAAATGACTTCAAGCGCCGCGCGCAGCATCTGCTCACGGCGCTGGTCGGCGGTGCCTAGGGCCCCTGCAGCCGCACCTGCCTGGTCGGTCATCGGCGACATCCTCCCGGCCTCTTGTCGATACCGTAGCAGGTTTCTAGACTGAACATTCAGTCAACTTGCCACGCGGGCTCATGACCGCAACTGACGGAAGGCGGATCCATGGCCGCAACATACGACGCGATCGTGGTGGGCGGGGGGCATAACGGACTGGTCGCCGCGGCGTACCTGGCCCGCTCGGGCGCCAGCACCATCGTGCTCGAAGGCCGGCCCAAGACCGGTGGCGCGGCCACGACGGAGGCCCCGTGGCCGGACGCGCCCGAGTACCAGGTCACCCGGCTCTCCTATGTCATGAGCTTGATGCCGCCGACCATCATCTCCGAGCTCGACCTTGCCCGACATGGTTACAAGATCTACCCGATGGGCCCGTATTACCAGGCCTTTCCTGAAGGCGGCTCGATCAAGCTGTACGCGGATGACGCCAAGCGTAACCACGAGGAGGTGTCCAGGTGGTCCAAAAAGGACGCCGACGCGATGCCGCGCTGGGACGCCTGGCTGGCCGGGCTGGCCGAGGTCCTCGGCCCGCTGCTGCTGACCGTGCCGCCGGCGATCGGCTCGCGCCGGCCGCGTGACCTGGCCGGCACCCTCAGGCTGGCCTGGCGCCACCGCGGCCTGGACGTGCGCACTATCGCCGACGTCACCCGGCTGATGACGATGAGCATCGCCGACCTGCTCGACGACTGGTTCGAGTCTCCCCAGGTAAAGGGCGCCCTGGCGGTCAACGGCGTGATCGGCACCTGGGCCGGCCCGTACTCACCAGGGACCGCCTACGTCATGGCCCACCACTCCATCGGCGATGTCGGTGACGGTCACCTGGGCAACTGGGGCTTCGCCGACGGTGGCATGGGCGGCGTCTCGGCCGCCATCGAGGCCGCCGCACGCGCCCACGGCGTGGCGATCCGCACCGGCTCGCGCGTCGCCCGCCTGATCATCGAAGGCGACCGCGCGGTCGGCGTGATCCTGGACAACGGCGAGGAGCTTCGCGCGCAGGTCATCGTTTCCACGCTGCACCCGCGGACGGTCTTCCTGGAGCAGGTGGGCAGCGAGTACCTGCCGGATAGCTTCGTCTCCGACATCGAGCACTGGAAGACCAGGAGCGGCGTGGTGAAGATCAACCTGGCCCTCGCCGAGCTGCCCGACTTCACCGCCGACCCCGGCTCGCAGTTGCAGGAGCACCACACCGGATCAGTCGAGATGGCGCCGTCGATGGAGTACATGGAGCGCGCGTTCCAGGACGCCCGCAACGGCCGTCCCGCCCAGTTCCCGTTCAGCGACGGGGTGATCCCGACCACTTTCGACACCAAGCTGTGCCCGGAAGGCAGCCACATCATGTCGCTGTTCACCCAGTGGGTGCCGGCCGACTGGAGCGAGAAGCCGCACACCGGGGAACTCGAGGCCTACGCGGACCGGATGATCGACTGCTACAACGAGCTCGCGCCGAACTTCACGGCGTCGATCCTGCACAGGGACATCGTCGGGCCCTATCAGATGGAGCAGGAGTACGGCCTGGTCGGCGGCAATATCTTCCACGGCGAGCTCTCCCTTGAGCAGCTGTTCCACATGCGGCCCGCGCCCGGCTACGCCGACTACCGCACCCCGCTGACCGGCCTGTACTACGGGAGCTCGGCCACGCACGCGGGCGGCGGCGTCTGCGGCATCCCCGGCTGGCAGGCGGCCAGGGCCGCGATCGCGGACAAGAAGGCCGCGCGCCGGTCCCGGCAGCTGCACCGGCTCACCCGGCGCGCATGACGGCGGAGATTTGAACGGATGACACTCCAGGCTCCCGGCGCCCGGACCGCTCTGGGCACAAAGCCGGGGGGAGCCGGATGACCCTCCAGGCTCCCGGCGCGAGGACCGCTCTGGTCGCGATGCTGGAGGCAAGAAGCGTCGCCGTTGTCGGCGCATCGAGCAGGCCGGGCACGTTCGGCGAGCGGATGCTCGCAGAGGTCGCCGCGAGTCCGGCCCGGCCGGAGATCTACCCGGTCAACCCGCGGTACGCGGAGATCGGCGGGCGGCGGGCCTATCCGTCGCTCGCCGACCTGCCGGGCCCGGTCGACCTGGTGCTGCTGGGCGTTCCCGACGCCGCGCTGCAGGAGCAGCTCATGCTGGCGGCCAGCCGCGGCGACCGCGCGGCGGTCATCTATGGCAACGCGCACGAGGATCCAGCGGCCCGGTCCGCAGGCCGGCCGTCGCTGCGCGGGCGGCTGGCCGCGATCGCCACCGCGGCCGGTATGGAGCTGTGCGGCGCCGGGTGCATGGGCTTCGTCAACGTGGCCGGCGGGCTGCGCGCGACCGGTTACGTCGAGCCTGACCCGCTGCCCGCGGGCCCGGCGGCGCTGGTGACCCACTCGGGGTCGGTGTTCTCCGCGATGCTGCGGATGCGCAGGGGCATCGGCTTCACGCTCGCGGTCTCCGCCGGCCAGGAACTCGTCACCGCCGCGCCGTCCTACCTGGACTACGCGCTCGGGCTGCCACAGACCAGGGTGCTCGCCCTGGTCCTTGAAGCGATCCGGCAGCCAGCCCTGCTGCGCACGGTGCTCGGCCGCGCCGCCGAACGGGACATCCCCGTCATCCTCCTCACCGTCGGCCGCTCGGTCCGCGGCCGGCTGATGGTGGCCGCCCATTCCGGCGCGCTCGCTGCCGCGGACGGCGGGTGGGAAGCGCTCGCCCGGGCCTACGGCGTGCACCGGGTCGGCGATCTCGCTGAGCTGACCGACACCCTCGAGCTGTTCGCCATCGGCCGGCCGGCCGTGCTACCCCGCCGGACGGCCGTGCTACCCCGCCGGGCGGCCGTGCTACCCCGCCGGGCGGCGCCGCCCCCGCAGGCAGCAGGCGGCACGCCAGAACCGTTCCGCCCGGCTTCAGGCGATACGCCCGCCCCGCCCCGCCCGGCCCGCCCGGCTTCAGGCGATACGCCCGCCCCGCCCCGCCCGGCCCGCCCGGCTTCAGGCGCGGGCATCGCCACCGTGCACGATTCAGGGCTGGAGCGGGCCCACGCCGCCGACCTCGCCGAGCAGCTCGGCGTGCCGTTCGCCCAGATCGGGGCGGCGACCAAGGGCCGCCTCGCGCAGCTGCTCGACCCAGGTCTTGAGCCTGGCAACCCGCTCGACGTGTGGGGTACCGGGGCCGACACCCGGGGCCTGTTCGCCGGCTCGCTCGTTGCGCTGGCCGGCGATCCATCGGTCGCAGTGGTCGTGCTCGCGGTGGATCTGGTCCGGGAACTCGACGGGGATGACTCCTATCCGCTAGCCGTCATGGACGCGGCGCGGCGCACCGGCAAGCCGCTCGCGGTGCTCAGCAACCTGCCAAGCGCGATGGATCAGGACCTCGCGGAGCGGCTGCGGCGGGCGCGGATCCCGGTCCTCGAGGGGCTGCGGTCCGGCCTGCTCGCACTCGGCCACCTCCTCGACCAGGCCCGCGCCCGGTCGCGTTATTCTCCCTCCCGCTCCATCGTTGACGAGGCAGGCAGCCACGCCGCCGACCCGCTCCGGCCGCGCTCCGCCGTCGACTGGGCAAGCAGCCACGCCGCCGGTCCCGCCCTGCAGCGCCCCGCCCCTGACCAGGCCAGCCACGGCGCCGGTCCCGCCCTGCAGCGCCCCGCCCCTGACCGGGGGCGCCGCCGCCGCGCGGTTGACCTGCTCGATGCGGCGGCAACCGGCGGCGCGCCCCTGCTTGAGCTGCTGCGCGAATACGGCATCGCCAGTGCGCACGTGCTGCCCGCCGACACCGCTAGCGCCGCGCTGAGGGCCGCCGAGGCGATCGGCTACCCGGTTGTCCTGAAGACCGACGAGCCGGCTATCCGGCACAAGTCCGACGCCAGGGGCGTGGTCCTGGGCGTCGGCGACCGTGCCGAGCTGGCCACCGCCTACGGCGATCTTGCTGCCAGGCTCGGCCCCCGGGTGCTCGTAGGAGAGACCATTCCGGCCGGCATCGAGCTGGCCCTCGGCATCGCCCGCGACCCGGCGCTCGGCCCGCTCATCGTGGTGGGCGCGGGCGGCGTGCTGGTAGAGGTGCTCGGCGACCGGGCGGTCGCGCTGCCGCCGGTCGACGAGCGCACCGCCACGGAGCTCATCGGCGAACTGCGGATCGCCAGCCTGCTGAGCGGCTTTCGCGGCGCGCCGCCAGCAGATCTTGATTCGATCGTCCGCGCGATCACCGGCCTGTCCGCGCTCGCCGGCGATCTGGGCGAGGAGCTTGCTGCGCTCGACGTGAACCCGCTCATCTGCGGGCCCGCCGGCGCCGTGGCCGTCGACGCGCTGGCCATCAGGCGCGGCTCAGCCGCTGGCGAGTCCGTCGGTGGCGGCCTGTCCGGCCCCGCTGGCGCGGCGCAGGAAGTCGGCGAGTAGTTCGAGCTCGGGTCGGCATATCCGGCGCAGATCTCGTCTATCAGGCATTCATCCCCGAGTAGCGACCGCGCCATCGAACAACCCGAGGCGATCAGGCACGTCATCGGCATCGCCGGCTGACCGCGGCGGTGCGGTCAGCCGGCGATGCGACGGACGGGCTCAGGCCGCGTTGTTGAAGCGCGGCCGCTGCAGGGGCACGCTGGCCTGGACCGCGGGGAGCGTGGCCGGGCTGACGAACGAACTGCCGTTCGGCCCGGCCTCGACCGCCTCGTGCAGCGCGCTGCCCTTCAGCAGCTGCTTCCAGGACAGGAACCACTCGGTCCAGCCGTTGTCCCAGGTACCCGCGACGGGGCTGTTGGTGACGGTGACCGGATCACCGGGAAGCTCCATGTTGTAGTAGATCTCGGCGTGCTCCGGCGAGGTGTTCACGCAGCCGTGGCTGACGTTGACGTAGCCCTGCTCCCCCACCGACCAGTACGCGTCGTGGATGTAGACGCCGCTCCAGGTGAACCGGACGGCCCACGGCACCCAGAGCGCGTAGCCGGGCCCCGTCATGAACGTCGGGTTGGCCTTCTCGATGGTCAGGTAGGTCCCGTTGGCCGTGTCGTCGCCCGGCCGGCCGGTGCTGATCGGCCAGTCACCGAAGAGCCTGTGCTTGTAGTAGACCTGCATGTAGTGCGAGGTCGTGCTCGCCACGACGATCAGCGACGCCCCGATATTAAACGTCTGGCTCACGTTGCGGATGCCGTAGACGCCTCGCGCGGCCTCCACGCCCTTGAAGTCCCCCTTGACGCTTACCACGGTGTGCTGGGGCCAGTAGACCCTCGGCCGGAATTCCAGCGTCTCGTTGCCGTCCCAGTACCAGGCGCCCACGACTGGCTTGGACGTAACCAGGCTGAGCGAGCTCTCGACCGCGGCCTTATGAGTGATCGGGCGGTTGAACGTCAAGACGATCGGCATGCCGACGCCATAGCTCTGCTGGTAACCCTCGATGATCGAGGCACTGAAGGTCTTACGCGGCTTCAGCGTCTGGAACGTGCTCGTCACGGTGACCCGCTTGCCGCCAGCGCCGATGGCGGTGGCCGTCACGGTGTAGGTGTGCGACGGGTACAGCAGCCCCTCGCTGTGCCAGGCCGTCTTGCTGCGGCTGAGCAGGCCGGCCAGCGGGTCGCCGATAGCCCGGACGACGACGTTCCGCAGCTTGCCGTGCTTCGCCGTTACCGTGACCCCGGCACTAGGGCTGACATTCTGCACACCGCTCGCTGGCGTGATCGTTAGCTGCGCGGCCGGCGGCGGCTGACTGTGCCCGCCCAGTACCGAGCATGCTGCCGCCGACAAGACGAGTGCGGCCCCCGCCGCTGTGATGATGACCAGCCGGCTGCCCGATCGGACAGCGCCGACAATATATTGCTTCACCCCGAAAACCCCCGACCTATCCCCCGTGACCCCATCCCCCGATGAGGCCAGGGCCTTTCCCGGGGAGGGGTACCCTTTGGGCTGGTCGGCATGCACGTTTGGTCATTTGCCGACGCGTTCGTGGTTTCTTCATGGCTCGTTCATGACAATCGTTTATGCTCCCGTTGTCCTGCCCGCGCCTGATGGTGATACGTCGTGGCAGGGTGTGGTTAGTGGCAAGGTGTGGTTATGGGTGCTGATGACTTCCCGCGCCGTTTCGCCCGCACCGGTTGGTTCATGTATGGGCGGCCTGATGAGTTCACTGTGTCGCCGGATGGCAGCCGGGTCATCGATCCGCGGATCGACCCGGCGGGCCAGCGGATCGGCTACGTCAGCGAGGGCGCCCTGCGGGTCGTCGGGTTCGACGGCAGCGCTGACGCCGAGCTCGCCGCGCCCGAGGGCCCGGATATCAGCTACGGCCTGGCGGAGCACGTCGCCGCCGAGGAAATGGGCCGGTCGCGGGGTTTCTGGTGGTCGCCGGACAGTGACCGGCTGCTGGTGGCAAGGGTTGATGTCGCGGCCGTGCAGCGCTGGTATATCTCCGATCCCGCCAATCCGCAGAACGCGCCGCGGCAGGTCGCCTATCCGGCCGCGGGAACGGCGAACGCGGACGTCTCGCTGTGGCTGGCCGGGCTAGACGGCGAGCGGACGGGGGTCCGCTGGGACCGGGCGGCGTTCGAGTACCTGGTGGACGTCTGCTGGGGGCCGCGGCTGCTGATCGCCGTGCAGAGCCGCGACCAGCGCGTGGTGCAGGTCCTGGAGGTCGAGCCGGCCTCCGGCCGGACCGGCCTGGTTCACTCCGAACGCGATGCCGCGTGGGTGGCGGTCGGGTCGGGGGTACCTGCGGTCACTGCGTCCGGTGCCCTGGTGTGGATCACCGCGGCGGATGACAGCTACCGGCTGGTGGTGGACGGGCGCCCGGTGACCCCGCCCGGGCTGCAGGTCCGGGAGGTGCTCGACGTCGACGGCGACGCCGTGCTGTTCAGCGCGTCAACGGAGCCGGCTGAGATCCAGCTGTGGGCGTACGACCAGGGCGCCGGGCTGGTCCAGCTGACCCAGGCGCCGGCCGTGCACAGCGGCACGCGGGCCGGCGGGGTTACCGTGGTGACGCAGCGATCACTGGATCACGATGGCACCCTGGTGCACGTCGAGCGCGACGGTTTGAAGATCGCCGAGATCGCCGGGCGTGCCGCGCCGCTCGGGCTTGACCTCCGGATCGAGTTGTTCCGGGCCGGCCAGCGGGAACTGGTGACCGCCGTGCTGCTGCCGTCCTGGCACCAGCCCGGCGCCGGCCGGCTGCCGGTCCTGATGGATCCCTACGGCGGGCCTGCCCTGCAGCGGGTCATGCGCGCCAGGACGTGGTGGTTTGGCGTCGCGCAGTGGTTCGCTGAGCAGGGGTTCGCTGTCGTCGTCGCCGATGGCCGCGGCACGCCGGGCCGGGGCCCAGGGTGGGATCGCACGGTCCGCGGCGATATCGGCGGGCGGGCCCTCGACGACCAGGTCGAGGCGCTACATGCGGCCGCGGATCGCTATCCCGACCTCGATCTTGGCCGCGTCGGCATCCGGGGCTGGTCATTCGGTGGCTTCCTGGCCGCGCTCGCGGTGCTGCGCCGCCCTGACGTGTTCCACGCCGCCGTCGCCGGCGCGGCCATTTCCGACCAGCGGCTGTACGACACCTACTACAAGGAGCGGTTTCTCGGCCATCCGGCCACCGAGCCGGAGAACTACGAGCGCTGCTCGCTGCTGCCCGAGGCGGCCAGGCTGGAGCGGCCGCTCATGCTCATCCACGGGCTGGCCGATGACAACGTGATCGCCGCGAACACGCTGCGCTTGTCCGCGGCGCTGCTGGCGGCGGGACGGCCGCACACCGTGCTGCCGCTGTCCGGCACGACGCACATGACCGCCCAGCCTGAGGTCGCGGAGAATATGCTCCGGCTGGAGCTTGACTTCCTGCGGCGCGCACTCGCCTGACGGCTTGCTCGCGCTGAACGGCGGCTGCGCTCATATCCTTCGGGACATCCGCGACGACACCGGTGAGCCGCCCGGCAGGCTGCACGCTGACCGGCGCAGGGTTAGGTAGCGGCGGCGCCTCCGTGCGCCGGAGCCGCCAGCAGTTCGCTCACCGTCACGAACCTGTATCCGGCGTCCTTCATGGACGCCACCAGCCGGTCTAGTTGCTGCATGAGGCTGGCGTTCGGCTCCGACCCACCGTCATGAGCGAGCACGATGCTGCCGGGCGAGGCGTGCCGCAGCGTCGTGTCGACGTCGCCGCGGGCATTGCTGCCCGTCACATGATTCGACCACAGCATCACGCCGTAGTGCAGGCCCGCGCAGACCGCCAATCCGACGCTGTCGATGCGGCCGTAGGGCGGCCTGCACAAGCTCGGCGCGCGGCCGGTGAGGTGCACCAGGAGCTCGTGGGTGCGTTCCAGGCTGTCGCGGTCGAACGCCTCGTTATTCTGGGTCAGATCGCTGTGCGCCCACGTGTGATTAGCCAGTTCGTGACCCGCGTCCGCAGCCTGCACTACCCAGCGGGGCGCAGCCTGGGCCCGCTCGCCGACCACGAAGAACGTCGCCTTCGCACCGTGCTGCCGCAGAATCCTCAGCACCTGCGGCGTCCACTCCCGTGTCGGGCCGTCATCGATAGTGAGCGCGACGACCCTGGCGGACGGCGCAGTACGAAACGTCACTCGCGCCACGTACGCCGCCGGCCCTTCCGGGCGCGCGGTCCGCGCCGTCGGTCCCTCGGCCGACATAGCCTGCTCGACCGCAATCCCGGCGCCGGCTCCAGCCGCGCCACCGACGGTGACCAGGCCGACGCCTGCAAGGAATCTTCGCCGATCCATCTGACAAGTATCAGCCTTCCCGACGGCCCGCACCCGGCTGGAGTGCGGATCGTGATGTTCACCGCTGGCTGACCTGGATGATTCGCCCTGGTGGCCTGGTCCGGGGCTGGCGCCGCCCGGGCCCT
>Ga0187879_10001509_pt1 | contig 15962 bp, 14 predicted proteins | sample June2016WEW_19_1_FD_132423 | JGI IMG/M metagenome (GOLD analysis project Ga0187879, IMG submission 132423) | Peatland microbial communities from SPRUCE experiment site at the Marcell Experimental Forest, Minnesota, USA - June2016WEW_19_10 | ecosystem: Environmental > Terrestrial > Soil >... | reverse complement strand
TTCTGGTCGAGCGTTACGCCCGAAACGAGCACGTCCTCCATTGACAAATCCTCTTGTCCAACCCACGTCCCCTCGGCTTCACGGAAGCTGGAGCGGACGACGAGCGGCACGTTGTAACGTCGGGCGAGTTCAACCGAACGGGTTTGCAGGACCTTCGCGCCGAGTCCCGCCATCTCGAGCATCTCATCATACGAGATGCGGCCGAGTTTTTTGGCTTTGGGGCATACGTTGGGATCGGCGGTATAGACACCGTCCACGTCGGTGTAGATTTCACAAGCGTCGGCTTTGAGAGCCGCTGCCAGCGCGACTGCCGTCAGATCCGAAGCGCCGCGGCCAAGCGTCGTGATATCGCCGGCGGGGTTGACGCCCTGGTAGCCGGCAACCACGACGATCTGCCCATCGTCGAGAGCGCGCATCACGCGATCGCATTGCACGGATTTGATTCGCGCGCGGCCGTAATTCGAGTCGGTGGTCAGGTTCATTTGAAAAGCCAGAAAAGATACCGTCCGATGGCCCATCGACTGGAGCCGGATCGCGAGCAGCGCGGCCGAGACCTGCTCTCCCGTGGCCACCAGCACGTCGGTCTCGCGCGCGCTGGGCGAGTCGCTCAATTCGGAGGCGAGCTTGAACAACCGGTTGGTCTCGCCCGCCATCGCCGAGACCACCACGACGATCCGGTTACCGGCGTCGCGCGACCTTACGACGCGATCGGCGACCGCCTTGATTCGCTCGATCGATCCGACCGAAGTCCCGCCGTATTTTTGAACGACCAATCCCAACGCGATGACCCTATCCGCCCTGAAAAAAGGGGGAATTGAGTATTATGAGCGGAAGATAGGCCTCAAACCAGCCCCCTCGCCGGGCGCGCTTAGGCGAAGCGGCGCTTCAACTTGGAAATAATTTGCGAGTGACGCGAGTCCACCGCGCTCAATTCGATCCGGCGTATGTTAGCACCGGCGTAACTGATCCGGACTGCCAGGTATTCCATCTCCGCACCCCCGCGCAGACGCTCGAACCATTCGACGGCTGCGACACCTTCGGAAAACAAGTACTCGCGAAGGCCCAGGTCGTCGAGTGTGGCCTCTTCGAGGCGATACAGATCTATATGATAGAGCGGGAAGCGCCCGTGATGCTCCTGAATCATCGTGAAGGTGGGGCTCACGATGTCCTCTTCGCGCAGGCTGAGTCCCCGCGCAAGTCCTTTGATAAAGCAGGTCTTGCCCGCGCCGAGATCGCCAATCAGGCCGAGCAGTTCGCCCCCTTCGAGAAGCGAGGCGAGCCGCCGTCCCCACGATTTGGTCTCGTGCGGCGAACGGCTCTCGATCACCATCGTGACCACGGTCGCGCCCGACTCTTCCGATTCTGCAGCGGCATTAGCCATCGCGATTACTCAGTCACCAATATAGCGCAACTACCGCGTTAGTGCTTCCAGCGCCGCCGGCAGCTCATCAATCACGTCGCCGGCGATATAGCCAACGCGCCCCATCCGCGCCGCGACCCGATCCGCCGCGAACCCGTGGAGAAAAACGCCGAGCGCGAGCGCGTCGATCGGGCGCATCTTCTGCCCAAGCAGCGCGCCGACGATTCCCGACAGCGCGTCACCGATGCCGGGCGTGGCCATCCCGGGATTGCCGGTCGAGTTGATATAGACGTCGCCGTCGGGAGAGGCGATGACCGAGTGCGCACCCTTTATCAGCACGGACGCTCCGGTTCGCTCCGCCAGATTGCGCGCGGCAGACACGCGATCGTCGTTGATGATCGCCGGCGTCACGCCGAGCAGGCGCGCGGCTTCTCCCGGATGAGGCGTCAGCACGACCGGACCGCGCGCACGCCTTAAAGCTTCGCAACCGATCGCGGCCAGCGCGTTGAGTCCGTCGGCATCGATCAGCATCGGGCGCTCGCGCTCGGATGCGTCTGAAATCAGCCATTCGACGAGGCGCTTGGTGTCATCGCTGACGCCCATTCCGGGTCCCACGATCAACGCGTTCATCCCGTCGATTATCATCTTCAGCGCGTCGGGCGCGTGAGCGCCGTCAAAGTGGCCGTCGCGATCGGCGATCGGCTCGGTCATCAGTTCGGCCTGCCCCGCCGCGACGATTGGCTGGATCGACTCTGGGACCGCCACCGTAACGAGGCCCGCGCCCGTTCTCAGCGCGGCGCGCGAAGCGAGCAGTACGGCGCCGGACTTGCCGCGGCCGCCGGCGATTACCAGCGGATGTCCATACATTCCTTTGTGCGAATTCACCGGCCGCGCGCGAATCAAATGGCGCACGTCGTCGCGCTCGAGGAATCGGCCGCGAGGCGCTATCTCTTCAATCGCGCGCGCGGCGAAACCTATATCGACAATCCGCAACTCGCCGGATTGCCCGGCGCCCGGATATGAAACGTGGCCGAACTTCGCGAACCCGAAGGTCACCGTGAGCGAGGCTCGGATCGCCGCGCCCATGACAGCACCGGTGTCCGAGTTCACTCCCGACGCGATGTCGACGGCGATTGCAGGCACTGCGAATGAATTAAGAATCTCGATCGCGCGCCGCGGCTTGTCTTTAGCTTCCGCGTTCAGGCCGGTGCCGAAGATCGCGTCGATAAGGGCGCTCGGGCGCTTGCTCAGCGCGGCTTCGAGGCTGGACTCTCCCAATGCCTCGATCGCCTTGCCGCCGGATGCGCGGAACTCCGCGTATGCGCGCGCGGCGTCGCCCTTCAAGTCCGCCGCGCGACCGAGCAGAACGGCTCGCACCGCGAAGCCGTCCTGAATCAGGCGTCTTGCAGCGACGAATCCGTCGCCGCCATTGTTGCCCATCCCCGCCACGACCAGCGCATCGGTGGCCGCTTCGGGGAAGCGCTCGACGAGCGCGTCGGCAACGGCCTCGCCCGCGCGCGTCATCAGCAGGTAAGACGGAATTCCGTACTTTTCCTGGCTGATGCGATCGAGTTCGCGGCTTTCGGCGGCGTTGAGCAAAATCATCGTCGGCTGTCCTGCGAGAAATATTATACCATGCGCGGGAGGCGGGAATGCGGGCCGCGCTGGACTGGCTCACTGGCTCTGGTAGCCTCGGTGTCGGAATGATTCGCCTCAGCGTCAACGTCAACAAAATCGCGACGCTCCGAAATGCGCGCGGCGGAAATATTCCCGACGTAGTCGAGGCGGCGCGCACCTGTATCACCGCGGGATGCCACGGGATAACCGTGCATCCGCGCCCCGACGCGCGGCATATCACGTTTCAGGACGTGCTCGATCTCGCCGCGATGCTGACGGTCGAGTTCAACATCGAAGGATACCCGGGCGCCGAGTTTCTTGACCTCGTGACACGCGTCAGGCCGACGCAGGTGACACTCGTGCCAGACCCGCCCGGCGTGCTGACGTCGAATGCGGGATGGAACCTGACGAGCGGGGCGGATTGGCTTGGCGACGTGCTTGCCAGGCTGGGCAAGGCGGGCATCCGCACGAGTCTTTTTCTCGAGACCGACGCCCGGCAGATCAGGCGCGCACGAGAACTCGGCGCGGACCGAATCGAGCTGTTCACCGGACCCTATGCGAATGCGTTCGGCACGCCGGCCGGTCAAGAGATTCTCGCGGCGCATCGCGAAGCCGCGCGGCTGGCGCGAGAAATCGGACTGGGCGTGAATGCGGGCCACGATCTCGATCTCAAGAATATTCCGGCGTACGCGAAAGCGGTCAAAGGCTTGCAGGAGGTCTCCATCGGCCACGCGCTCGTCGCAGATGCGCTCCACATGGGCCTGACGCGCGCGGTAAAGGCGTATCTAAGGGCACTCGGATCGAAGCCGAACGTGAAGCGCAAGCGCGCGAAGCGCAATTGAGCAGGGGAATCACTTTATCGAATGCGGAACCCACCGTGGGTTCCGCACCTCCTTGGGCAGGGGTGACCCCTGCACCCAGTGAAAAGTGAAAAGAGAAGATGCGGGCTTCGCCCTGTTAGAAAGGGGTAAGAGGAAGGGTAACCTTGCTCCGAGCCGGTGGACTAAGGGAACGCGAGACGATAATGCGCGGGTCGAAGCCGTTCACGTGGGAGCGCTTCAGATGAGCGGGCTGCCGGGGGACAGGCCGAACAAGACACGGCCCGCCACTTCGTAGCGCGCCGTGTTCATCGTGATGTGCTGCGTGACTGCGTGCACGTCCCGCCAGCATCGCTCGATCGGCTGCCCGGTATGCATCGCAGTGATTCCCGCCGCGTCGTAAACGAGGTCGACCGCGTGCGCCGCGAACTTGCCGGCGGTGACCGACGCCAGTCGGGCCGAGGCGAGCGCTGGCGGATCGAACGGCGCACCGATCTCGCCTCGATTCCAGATCTCGTCCGTGCAGGCGTAGAGATAGGCGCGCGCAGCGCGGAGCGTTCCTTCGGCCTCGCCAAGCTGGAGCTGTGCGACCGGGCGATCGCGCAGCGAGGCCATCGTGCCGAGCGGCACCTTGGAGACGGCGATCTCTTTGAGCGCGTCGATCGCGTGACGCGCGATGCCGAGCGAGACCGCGGCGAGCGTTCCGCCGAGTTGAACCATCAGCGGGATCCTGGCGGCCGGACCTTTCTGCCAGGTGGGCCGGGGATTCGGAAATTCGAACGTGTATTGCGTCGGAATGAAAACATCTTCGAAGGCGACATCGTTGCTGCCCGTGGCGCGCAGCCCCGAGACCGACCAGGTATTCAGGATGCTGGCCTGCTTGATCGGCATCAGGCCGGCCCTGATCCGGGGAACGCCATCGACAATCTCCGGCGCGCCGTTGACGAGTTCGATCGCGCTCGCAACCAGCCAGGTTGCCTGCGCCGATCCGCTCGCGTAGGTGGATTTGCCAGTGAAACGAAAGCCGCCCTCGCATGCGGCAGCGCTGTTGCCCATGGGGCTGAACGATCCCGCGAGTAGAGCGCGCGGATCGGCGAAGATCTTCTCGAACGCGTCGCGCGCAGCGAAGCCTGCGATGATGGGACCGCCCGAGCCGATCGCGAAATTCCATCCGGTCGCGCCGTCGAAGCGCGCGATCTCTTCCACCAACTGGCATTGCTCCGGGATGGTGAGCTCCGAGCCGCGCATCGCGGCAGGCAGCATCACGCGGAACAATCCCGCGTCGTGTAACGCGTCAACGACCTTGGGCGACAGCTGTGCGTTGCGTTCGGATTCAGCCGCGTGTTCGGTAATGATCGGTTCGAGGGCGCGTGCCCGCTCGAGACACTCAGCGAGTCGGCTCATGCTGGATCGATTCATGCGATCCTCCGCCGCGAAGCATTTTATCGAATTGGTAGTTCACTTAGGAAACGGAAACTCGGGTCGATCGGTCACGGCGCGCCGGCGTACTTCTGGATTGCGGCGCCAATTTCCTGAGCGAGCGTTTTGATCTGAACGGCGTCCTCGCCTTCGACCATCACGCGCGCGAGCATCTCGGTACCCGAATATCGCACCAGCAGCCGGCCGGCGCCCGCCAGCCGCCGTTCGGCGTCGGCGATGATTCGTTGAACGTCGGGCATCTCGGCCAGCGGCACGCGATTGAGGACGCGCACGTTTTCCAGAACTTGCGGCACGCGGCGCATCGCGCGAAGTTCGCCGAGCGTCCGCCCACTTTCGGCCAGCTGCGCGAGCACCATCAACGCGCTGATCAGTCCGTCGCCGGTGGTCGAGTAATCCATAAAGATCACGTGGCCCGACTGCTCGCCGCCGAGGTTGTAGGAGTTGAGCCGCATCTCGCGCGCGACCGCAGGGTCGCCGACCTCGGTACGAATCAGCCGCACGCCGGCGTCGCGAAGCGCCAGCTCGAGTCCGAAGTTGCTCAACACGGTTGCGACCACGGCGTTGCCGGCGAGCCGGCCCTGGGCGGCGAGCTTGCGGCCGAGCAGCGCCATCATGTCATCGCCGTCGAAGACTTCGCCGCGCTCGTCGATCAGCATCACGCGATCGCCGTCGCCATCGAGCGCTATGCCGACGTTGGCGTGCTCGCGCAAAACGGTTTCACGAATCGCGTCGAGATGCGTCGCGCCGCAATTCAGATTGATATTCGTGCCGTTGGGCTCGGCCGCGATCGCTACGACCTCGGCGCCCAATTCCTCCAGCGCCTCGGGGCCGACTTTGTAGGCCGCGCCGTTGGCGCAATCGATCGCGACCTTCAACCCGTCGAATGCGACCGAGCGCGGCAGGCACGACTTCAGAAATACCAGGTAACGGCCGAGCGCGTCGTCGATTCGCGCCGCCTTGCCGATATCGTCCGCGCGTGCGCGATGCTTCCCGACCTCGGCTTCGTCGAACACCAGCGCTTCGATTCGGCGCTCGGTCTCGTCGTCGAGCTTGAATCCTTCGCCAGAAAAAAACTTGATGCCATTGTCCTGGAAGGGATTGTGCGAGGCCGATATGACCACGCCCGCGTCGGCGCGCATGCTGCGGGTCAGAAACGCGATCGCCGGGGTAGGCAGAGGACCGACCAGCCACACGTCCACGCCCATCGAGCAGATTCCGGACTCGATCGCGGTCTCGAGCATGTAGCCCGACAGGCGGGTATCCTTGCCGATAAGAATTCTGCGATGACGGCCCGCGGAATTGCGGAACACATGCGCGAGCGCGCGGCCGAGCTTCAGCGCGGTCTCGGAGGTAATCGGCTCCTGATTGGCGACTCCGCGGACGCCGTCGGTGCCGAACAGTTTACGATGGATGCTCATCGGCCGTAGTTGTCAGCTTCTCGTGATACGTCCGCAGTCTAACCTTGTCGGGCGACTGGCGCACCAACTGCATTCCGTCGGGCAGTGTCACTTGCAGCGGCAATTCGTGCGAGCCCGGCGCGACGCCCTTGGCGTCAACGTAGGCCAGCCCCTTCGGCGCGAGGCCCGCGAGCTTGACCGCGGGCCCGCGAATCGTCAGCGTGGCCTGCCTGGGCTCGACGCGGTACTTGAAGCCACTGTCCTTGACCTCAACGTCGACCGCCCGAAACTCACGGTCGGTAATCGCCTCCCCGACATTGACCCGGGCATCGACGTGCCCGGTAGAGAATCCCAACGCCGGATTGGGCGCCGCGATATCAACCGAGCGGCTGGTATCCGAGGTTAGCCCCTTCAAGTCGAAGGGTTCCGTGCTGACCGACGTAAGCGGCGTGACGAAACGGCTGGGCCCGGCGATGGTGACGGTTGGCGGTGTAATATCGACCGAGGTGATCGTGTAGCCCGGCTCGACCTTGCCCTGAACCGCCAGATGGACCGGCACGTCGCGCGTAACCACGCGATCGACGTCAAGCGACAATTGATCGGGCGAGATGCTGGTCACGGCGGTATTTCGTTGCACGTTGAACATCGCGGGATAGATCTTGAACTCGGATTGTCCCGCCGCAACGCCGCGCAGATCGATCTTGAGCGTGAGCCGCTCGGGGTCCAGCAGCGACAGCAGGTTGCGCGGCCCGGTGACTTCGATTTTCACGACTGTGGGCGGATGGTTCACGATCACCATCCCCGCCGGCAGCGAGCTATAGCTGATAGGCACCGTGAGCGGCGCGAATGAATTCCGCTCGGCCGTGTTGACGAATATCCACAGTCCGATCGCGAGCACCACCGCGAATATACGCAGCCCGAGGTCGGCGCCGCGCAGCCGCCGCGCGCCACTAATTGCGAACATATATTTGAAGTCGCCCAGCCTCATCGTGCGTCGTCCCGTCGCTCTTTTGCCTCCGCGCTCCTAACCCGGCAGCTTCCTGAGCGCGGACAGGACCTCGGCCGGTTCCAGTCCACGGCTCAGCACACCGCCGCGGGCAAGAGAAATCGTTCCGTTCTCCTCGGACACGACCAGCACAACCGCGTCGCTGTCCTCGCTCATTCCAATCGCCGCGCGATGACGCGTGCCCAGCGACAGGCTTACGTTGGGGTTTTGCGACAGCGGCAGCAGGCACGCCGCCGCGAGTACCCGGTCGCCGTTTATGATCACGGCGCCATCATGCAGCGGAGAGCCGTTCATGAAAATCGTTTCAAGCAGTTCGGGCGAGACCTTGCCGTCAACGATTCTTCCGCTCTCGACGAACTCACCCAGCCCATCGTCTTGTTCGATCACTATCAGCGCGCCGACGCGACGCGCCGAAAGCCACGCCGCCGCGGTTGCTATTTCGTCCGCAGGCGTGACGGCAGCCGTGCCGCGGCCCAGGAAAGATTGCGCACCGACACGGGTCAGCGCGCGCCGAATGTCCGCCTGGAAGATAACCACCAGGATCACAAACAACGAACCAAGGAAGTTGTTCAAGAGCCAGTTGAGGGTGAACAGTCCGAGCACCTGCGACGCCACGAACGCGACGCCCACGATCACCATCCCGACCACCATCTGCATCGTGCGCGTGCCGCGGATCAAAAGCGCGATCCGGTAGATCACGTAGGCCACGATCAGGACGTCGACGACGTCCTGCCATCGCGGCTGCGGTATCATGGGTATGTAGTTATGCATTGCGCCTGAACCGCTGATCCCGTCCCGCCATCGCCGCGGCCATTGCCACCACCGCGACTGCCGCGCCTGCGTCGTGCACGCGCACGATCGACGCGCCAGCAGCCACTGCCAGCGCGTTAGCCGCCGCGGTGCCGAATTCCAGCTCTCGCTCGCCCGCGCCGGCTATTCGCGCCACAAAGCTCTTGCGCGACGCTCCCACCAATACGGGATAGCCGAGCGCACAGAGGTCGGGCAAGGCGGCCAGCAATTTCAGATTATGCTGGGCCGTCTTGGCGAAGCCTAGTCCTGGGTCGAGAATGATTCGCGAGCGCACAACTCCCGCCCCAGCGGCAAATCGCGCGCGCGCCTCCAGGTATTCGACGACCTCGCGCACCACGTCGCGGTAGCGTGCGAACTCAATGTGATTGGCGAGACCGCCGCGCATATGCATCAGCACCACCGCGCACTTTGCTCGCGCCGCAAGGGCCGCCATTTCGCAGTCGTGCTCCAGCGCCGTGATGTCGTTGATTATCGCCGCGCCCGACTCGAGCGCGACGCGCGCGACCTCTGCCCGCCGCGTGTCGATCGAGATTGGCACGCGCAGCCGCTTGCCTAGGCGCGCGAGCACCGGCCTCACTCGCGCGAGCTCGATCTCAACCGGTATCTCCGACGCGCCCGCGGGACGCGAGGATTCACCGCCCACGTCGATCAAGTCCGCCCCTGCCGCTTCCATCGCAAGCGCGTGCTCGACGGCGCGGTCCGCCTCCAAATATCTCCCGCCATCGGAGAAGGAGTCGGGCGTGACGTTGAGCACGCCCATTACTGCGGGGAACTTGATTACGCGCCCGTCGTAAAGCTTGAGATGCGGGGATTGAGACGCCCGCCGGCGCGAGCCGCGATCACATGATGATTTGGTTTTGATCCACGAGCGTCGCATCGCACCGGCCCCACTCCCTCCTCACCCACGCGGCAATCGACTCCGCCGTGGCGAATCGAATCAATTGGAGCGCCGCGACCACGCCGGCGAAGACGACTACACAAGAACCGGTTTCGGCGGGAGTCCGGGTATCGGGCTTTCCTCGTCGGCGCGCTTTTCCTTGCCCGGGTCCGCGCCCAGCCGCGGCGGAGGATCATTGCGCACTGCCGCGGGCGACGGCGGCATCTCGCGCCCTTCGCGAAACGCCGTCACCATCGCCTCGACTTCGCTGCCGTCGAGCACTTCCTTCTCAAGCAGCCGCGCGGCGACCGCGTGGAGCAGCGGCAGATGATCCGACAGGAGCTGGCGCGCCTTCTGATACGAGTCGTCGATGATACGGCGCACCTCGCGATCGATCTCGAGCGCGGTCTGCTCGGAGTAATCCTTATGATGCGAGATATCGCGGCCCAAAAAGATCTGTTCCTCGCGCCGCCCGAAGGTCATCGGGCCCAGCTCCTTGCTCATGCCCCATTCGCAGACCATTTTGCGCGCGAGCTCGGTCGCTTTTTCGATATCGTTGCCAGCGCCGGTCGTCATCTGACCGAACACAAGTTCTTCCGCGGTGCGCCCGCCGAACATCACCGCCAATCGCGTCACCAGGTAGTCGCGGGGATACGTGTAGCGATCGTCCAGCGGCAATTGCTGCGTCACGCCCAGCGCCATCCCGCGCGCGACAATCGTAACCTTGTGGACCGGGTCCGCACCGGGCTGAAGCACCGCGACCAACGCGTGACCGCCTTCGTGATAAGCGATTATCTTGCGCTCCGTGCCCGACATCACCATCGAGCGCCGTTCCGCGCCCATCATCACCTTGTCCTTGGCCAGCTCGAAGTCCGACATCTCGACCTTGTCCTTGTTGCGGCGTGCGGCCAGCAGCGCGGCCTCGTTGACAAGGTTTTCGAGGTCGGCTCCCGCAAAGCCCGGAGTCGAACGCGCGAGCTTGGTCCCATCGACGTCGTCGGACAGCGGCACCTTGCGCGTGTGGACCTTCAGGATCCCCTCGCGCCCCTTAACGTCGGGCAGCGGCACCACCACGCGGCGATCGAAGCGGCCCGGGCGCAGCAACGCCGGGTCGAGCACGTCGGGGCGATTGGTCGCCGCCACCAGGATCACGCCCTCGTTGGCCTCGAACCCGTCCATCTCGACCAGCAACTGGTTGAGCGTCTGTTCGCGTTCATCGTGACCGCCGCCAAGCCCGGCCCCGCGATGACGTCCCACCGCGTCGATCTCGTCGATGAAAATGATACACGGCGCATGCTTCTTGCCCTGCACGAACAGGTCGCGCACGCGCGACGCGCCAACGCCAACGAACATCTCGACAAAGTCCGATCCCGAGATCGAAAAGAACGGCACGCCCGCTTCGCCGGCGATCGCGCGCGCGAGCAGCGTCTTGCCGGTTCCCGGCGGCCCGACCAGCAGCACGCCCTTGGGAATTCGGCCGCCCAGCCGCGTGAATCGCTTGGGGTCGCGCAAAAACTGGATTATCTCTTCGAGTTCGTCCTTGGCCTCGTCGATACCCGCGACGTCGGCAAAGGTAACTTTGTGGGTATTCTCAGTCAGCAGCTTGGCGCGGCTCTTGCCGAACGACATCGCCTTGCCGCCGCCGATTTGCATCTGGCGCATGAAGAAAACCCACAGCGCGACTATTAACAGCAGCGGGAACCACTGCAGCAGCGCCTGCATCCACCACGGATCGCCTTCGACCGGCTTGGCCGCGATCTTGACGCCCTTTTCGCGCAGCGTCTTGACTAGGTCGGGATCGTCGGGCGCGTAGGTCTTGAAATGCTCGCCGCTGGTCGTATCGCCCTTGATTAGATTTCCTTGAATCGTCGCCTCGGCGACCTGGTTCTTCTCAACCTGGTTAAGGAAATCCGAGAAAATTATTTCGGGTTCTTTGGGCTGTTGCCTGCTGAAGATATTGAACAGCAGGAGGAACATCAGTCCCAGCACCAGCCACAGCGCAATACTGCGAGAAAACTGATTCATGCTATAAGACAAAATATCACGCGCGTTGATCCGCACGCAACGTGTCATGCGCTAAGCCGCGATTGCAGACGCCTCAACGCGCAGTATGGTTTCGGTGGCCTTGGTCACCAGCGCGCAGTCCGCGCGCGCAAGCCCCGGCAGCCACGCGATTTCACCGCCGACCGTGACAACCGGGAAGCGCTCCCGGCTTGCGCGCGGCAACTTGCCATCTACAAACACGTCATGGACCTTCCGCGTGCCACGCATCCCCATCGGATGCATCCGGTCGCCCTTCATAAAATTGCGCGCGACCAGCCCCGCATCCGCGATTTTCGCAGCATCGAACATTGCTACCAACGAAAACGAAGTGTCGGGCATCGACAGGTCAGCGGCCGCAATAGTCGAAGCCTCGAAATTGAAACCTGCCGCCTCGACGACTGTGATTCCGTCCGCCGCAATCGCAACCGAGAATCCCGCGGCGGTGCCGACCGCGGCGCCGGTTTTGCTCCCGGCCCGCGAATGAACCAGCCGAAAAAAATTGTACTCGCGCTCGGCGCGCCAGCCGCCCGGAAGATCGATCGAGTCGCTCGGACCTCCTTCGAGTATCAGTTGGCGGACGGCCTCGATATGCGCGCGCGAAATTCTGCGCAAAGATCCCATCCGCTCGGAGAGCAACCGCCGAATCGCAACCGCTTGCACCGCGCGATTCACCCCGCTGAATCCCGACACGTCGAACGCGCCGCCGCGCCGACGCATCGCGTCCAACTCGCGCGCGGCAATCGCGCCGGCCAGCTCGTCGAGCGAGCGCATCTCGGCCGCGACTTCCACCAGCCGGGCACCAAGCCCCGGCGCGTACTCGCGCTCGAGCATCGGGAGCAGTTCGGCGCGAATCCGGTTGCGCAGAATGTCGCGCGACGAATTCGTCGAATCTTCCACGAATGCAATCGCGCGCGCGTCCAGGTAGCCGCGAATCTCGGCGCGCGAAATCGACAGCATCGGACGAATCAACCGACCCGGCCCGCGCTCGGCCATCGCCGCCATCCCAGCCGCCCCCGCGCCACGCATCAGGCGCATCAGCACCGTCTCGGCCTGGTCGTCCCGATGGTGTCCGAGCGCAACAAAGTCGGCCCCGATGCGGTCCGCAACGCGCCCAAGAAAATCGCGGCGCACCTCGCGCGCCCGCTCCTCCAGGTTCGCGCTGGAAATCGACGCGCCGAGTCCCTCGGCGCATTCGACGATCAATTCGGCGCCCAGGCGCACGCACATGGCGCGCACGAAAGCTTCGTCGCGATCCGACTCATCCCCTCGAATCCGATGGTTCAAATGCGCCGCCGCAATCCGGAGTCCCAGCCTCGCGCGAAGCTCAAGCAGCGCACAAGTAAGCGCGACGGAATCCGCCCCGCCGGAAAGCCCGATCAGCATGGATGCGTCCCGCCGGACCCCCGCGCGCACCAGGGCCGCCTCGATCGCGCCGACCACGATGTTTTCAGCCTCCCGAACCATCACGGATGAGATTAGCAGGGGTGACCCCTGCACCCAATGTTAAGATAAAGGTGCGAGCTTCGCCCTGCTGAAACCCACGGCGGGTTTCACATTAAATTAAGTGATTTCCTCTTCCCCCTCGCCTCTATCGCCCCATCTGATCCAGCAAATGCAAAATCACGCTGATCCCCGGAATATTCACTTCGAGTTCCTCGCCGAGCGTGCGAATCACGCGGACCCGCCGCAACGCTTCGCGATCGTAGAGCGCCTCCGGCCGTCCACGCACTCGCTCCACTCGAACCGGCGCGATCAGATCCTCGCGCTCCCACGACGCCAACTCGCGTTCACTGATTCCGCCTATCGAGCAGAACACGCTCCTGCTCATCAGCACCACTTTGCCGCGATCGGCGCGTCGATGCGTCGAAGTCGAGCCCGTAGATGAAGATCGCCGCGCCACAGTATTCAGCTCCGCGTCATTTCGACGCCATCAGTTCCGTCCGCGGATCGGCAATCCCGCGCGCCTTCAGACTATCGGCCAAATCCTGCATGAGCGCGCGCTCCTTGGCGTTCAATTCCGCCGGCGCGAGCACCTTCAGTTCGTAGAGCAGGTCCCCCGCCGGCTCCTTGCCGCGTGCCGGCAGTCCCCGCCCGCGCAGCCGCATCACCCTTCCCGCCTGGCTTCCGGCGGGAATCTGGAGCGACACCCGCCCGTCAACCGTCGGCGCGGTGATTTCGGCGCCGAGCGCCGCTTCGTAGTCCCATACCGGCAAATTGACGCGGAGGTCGCGGCCCGAAAGCGCGAACACCGGGTTCGGTTCGATTCTGACCGTCATGATGAGATCGCCATTCTGATCGGGACGCGGTGCACGGCCGCCCTGCCCCTTCAAGCGCAACTGCGTGCCGTCGGCAACGCCCGCCGGGATTGTGACTTCGAGGGTGCGTCGCGCCTGCACCACGCCAACCCCGCCGCAGGTCGGGCATGGCTCGGCGGAACGAATCACGCGCGCCTTGCCCTGCTTTTCCTCGCGCGCGATCATCCCGCTGCCGCGGCAGGTGGCGCATTCGTCCTCGGCGACGAGATCGAGCCGCCGCTTCGCGCCCTTGACGGCATCGACGAGCGGGATTCTGACTTCGGCGCGCAGATCCGGCGCGCGCGCGGGCTCGGTGCCCGCGCCGCTGGCGTCGAAATCGAAGCCGGAAAATCCGCGTGACGAACCGCCGCGGCTGCGCCCGCCGGCGCCGCGTCCGAAACCGCTTGCTCCGCCGCCGAAGAATTGCGAAAAGAAATCGCTGAAATCGCCGCCGCCGAAGTCTGCGCCCGCGCCGGCCGCCGATTGCTGGCGCGCATAGCGGCGCATCATCTCTTCCTGCGAGACGCCGTGCTCCCAATCGGCGCCGAGCTCGTCGTACTTCTTGCGCTTGTCGGCGTCGCCGATGACCTGGTAGGCCTCGTTCAGTTGCTTGAATTTGGCCTCGGCATCCTTGTTGTTGGGATTTACGTCGGGATGGAATTTGCGGGCGAGCTTGCGGTAGGCGCTTTTGATTTCCGCCCCGCTGGCTTTCCGATCGACGCCGAGAGTTTTGTAGTAGTCGCGAAATTCCATCCAGAATACTCAGTCGGCAGCATTCGCAACCTCAGTTACTATACTCACTTGCTATGCTCGATTAGCAAATTGCGTCCGGCGATCACGCGAACCCGGCTCAAGTCTCGGATTGCGGCTGCGGCGGACCGCCGGCCGCCGGCTGCTCCCCCAGCGCCGCCATCCGCGCCTCCAGCGTGCGAAGTTCCGCGTCAAGCGCCGCCTGGCGGCGCCAGATGAACATTACGTACAGGAAAATCACGGCGAAGATGATGCTATACGCGGCGAACAGGTATCCCAGATGTTCCATCAACTCAACTCCATTAGTTGGGGTCGGATGCCGCCGCGGTCGCAAGCGCGATCCTGGTGGCGAGCCGGCGCATCCTGCTTCGCGTCCGCAACTGCGAGAATCGCAGCATCAGGAACCACGCCCACAACACCGTAAATGCCGTCAGCGACACCAGCAGCGTCCAGATCATCCGCGGATCCTCCAACCCATGGCTGCCCTGCTTGGTAACCAGCACCGCGGGATGTATCGTGCGCCACAGCCGCACCGACGCGATAACGATCGGCACGTCCAGCGCGGCGACGATTCCGATCACCGCCGCGAAGCGGGCCACCTCCGGCGTGTCATCGGCGCTGGCGCGCAGCATCAGGTAGCCGCCGTACATCAGCCACAGGATAAAAGTCATCGTCAGCCGCGAGTCCCAGGTCCACCACGTGCCCCAAATCGGCTTGGCCCAAATCGAACCCGCGACAATCATCAGCGTGCAGAAGACCATCCCGGTTTCGGCGGCGGCGTAGCCGAGGTCGTCCCAGAGCTGATCGCCGAGCCACAGGTAAAATATCCCCGCTATCGCGACCAGTCCGAACGACGCGAACGCGACCCAGGCGAGCGGGACGTGAAAATAAAAGATCAACTGGGCGATTCCCATCTCGGCGTCGGGGGGAACGTAGTCGAAGATCATGAACAGCGACGCCAGCATCAGGGCCAGCGTCGAGAATCCGAGCCAGTTGCGAATCGTGGGGTTGTTCATGGGGCCACCGGTTTTTTCCTTTCGTCAGTCCCCTCCTACCACATGCTCGAACAGCAGGTAACCGGCGGTGACGAACAGCACGTCGAACGCGATCATGATCTTCAGCCAGTCGCCCATCGACTCAAACGGCGCGCCCGCGAGCGCCGCCGCACTCGCCTTGACGCCCGCGATCAGCGCCGGCACGAAAATCGGCACGGCCAGAATCGGCAATAGCATATCGCCGCCGCGAGTGCGTCCCGTGATTGCGGAGAGCAGCGTCGCCAGCGCGGAAAATCCGATCGCGCCCAGCACCAGAATCGGCGCGAGCCGCGCCAGCGACGCGTCGAAGTCGAGATTGAAGAACAACACCATCAGGACGACCGCGCCAACCTCGGCCACCGCCATGAAGATCAACGCGGCGCAGAGTTTCGCGGCGTAGAGCGTGGAGGGATCGAGCGGGCTGAGCAGCAGACCGCGAATCGCGCCGTTGTCGCGCTCCGCGAGCAGCGCGCGATTGGCGCCCAGCATCCCCGCGAACACCATCGCGACCCACAG
>Ga0187879_10001508_pt1 | contig 15968 bp, 8 predicted proteins | sample June2016WEW_19_1_FD_132423 | JGI IMG/M metagenome (GOLD analysis project Ga0187879, IMG submission 132423) | Peatland microbial communities from SPRUCE experiment site at the Marcell Experimental Forest, Minnesota, USA - June2016WEW_19_10 | ecosystem: Environmental > Terrestrial > Soil >... | reverse complement strand
TAATACTGAATACCGGCATCGATGAATCTAGGATGGCACACTCAATCCTGAAATCACAGTTCAATGGAGGTGACACTGATCAGGTTGGCTGGTTATGTCGTCAAACCGCAAAATTCCCTCCGGTAGTCTGCTGGGCTATTACTGGGCTATGAGGAGTACGTTTCTTCTGAACCATGGCCTGCGCTGTCCGTCGCCAAATCCGAACACCTCCTTATACACACCCGCATCTGTATGAAAGTACAGTGGTTGTGCTGGAAGCGAGCGCTATTCTGTGGCAGTGACCGGCGGAACTTGACACGAGCGCCAAAAGGACGCGAGAATTAATCAATCCCTCGATAAGACACTATCTCCCTCCCTAGAAGATCCTAAGAAGATCCTGATTCCCCTAATTGTCTAACGAAGTGCTTCATTCATAATCCAGGAGAATGCCTTGTTCGAATCGACCGTAGTGGTCGCCCCCGGTGTGCCTGCCAAGCGGCGAGTACAAACCAAGGAAGTTGTCGTCATTGGAGCCGGCCCTTATGGATTCAGTGCGGCAGCTCATCTGCAGGATGCTGGAGCAGAGCCCCATGTCATCGGCCAATCGATGGCGTTCTGGAAAAATAATATGCCGGCCGGAATGCTCCTCCGCTCGAAAAGTGAAGCCTCCAACATCGCAGCTCCGCAAAAGCACCTCTCCATCGCAGCCTATGAAAAAACAATAAAGCGCAAAATAGCCGACCCTCTGCCCATCGAGGACTTCATCGCCTACGGAGAGTGGTTCCAAAAACAGGTGGCTCCAAGTCTTGATACGCGTCATGTTCAGCAGGTTTCCCATGACGGAACCGTCTTTAACCTTACTTTGGACGACGGTGAAAAACTTCAGGCCAAGTCGGTTATCTTAGCGCTCGGTATAGGACCTTTCCTTCATCGGCCCGAACAATTTGCGGAGATTTCGCGAGAACTTGCTCCGCACTCTTCCGACCTGAATAATTTTTCGCGATTCACAGGGAAACGGGTCGCGGTAATTGGACGGGGTCAAAGCGCGCTGGAGTCCGCCGCACTTTTGCGCGAGGACGGGGCCGAAGTTCAGATTCTCACTCGCGATCCGGCGCTGATATTTCGTCCTTATGCGTGGCGTAAACACATCTTCAGAAAATTAACGTCCGGACCGCTGCTGCCGCTCTCCTACCGGATCATTCCTCCAACCGATCTGGGCGATGTCTGGACGGCGAGGAAAATGGCGAATCCAGATTTGTTTCGACGGCAAGCGCCGGAAGTTCAGGAGCAGCTCTTGCGGGCGTGCGCTCGGCCAATCGGCGCCTACTGGCTGCAACCAAGGCTACAGGACGTGCGCGTGAGAACGGGCGTCAGCGTCGCGCGAGCCGCAATCGCGGGAACTGGATTGAGGCTGGAATTGAGTGACGGCACCATCGACAACGTGGATTTTGTGGTCTGCGCGACTGGGTACAGAATCGACATCTCGAAATATCAAATTCTGGACAGCTCACTACGGCAACACACCCAAAAGACAGCAGACGGCTATCCAGTGTTGGATATGAGCCTTCAAACATCGGTGAGCGGGCTCTACATGGCTGGAGTCATCGGCGAGCGGACCTTGGGCCCTACGTTGAGATTCGTAACCGGAACCTCCAATGCTGGTCCCCGCTTAGCGGCAGCGATCACAGGCAAGCGATCCTCCAGTGGGTGGTAACGAAGCACGCAAACAGAAATGGGGCCCAGGGGTAAGAGTGAAATGAGTAAGACTGATAAGGGTAAGACTGATCAGAGCAAGACTGTTAAGAGCCAGCCAGGAGCAATCGTTCTAGGCGGAAATTTTGTTGGCCTGGGAATTGTGAGAAGCCTCGGAGCGCATGGCATTCCGACGTGGGTCTTCGACGCGGATCGATCCAAATCGATCGCACAATTTTCTCGATATACGACGCGATTTGTTGAAACCAAAGAAGCGATTGTCGATGCACTTCTTCAAGAGGGACGAAAGCACAACCTCAACGGTTGGGTGCTGTTCCCAGTCACTGACGAATACGTCGAAATCCTGTCAGCCAACCGTGAGTCTCTAAGTTCAATCTACCGCGTGACGACGGCGCCAATCGAGGTCACCAGATTTGCCTTGGATAAGCGACTGACCTATTCCAAGGCCGATGAATTGGGAATTGCTGCGCCTTGGACTTCCGTCGGTAACTCTGTGGTCGATATCGAAGCGGAAGGCGTTCCCTATCCAGTAATTCTAAAACCCGCCGTCAATCATCATTTCTTCCCTCAGACGAATATCAAAGCTTTGCCGGCCGACGACGCGTCCGAGTTGCGTCGAGGATTCGCTCAAATGAGCAGATACATTCCGTCGCAAGAAATTCTGATTCAGGAGCGTATTCCCGGAGGGGGAGAGAATCAGTTTTCCTTCTGTGCGATATGCAAAGACGGGCGCGCCTATGCTTCGCTCGTGGCCCAGCGCAGAAGGCAGTATCCAGTCGATTTCGGCAATGCCAGCACATTTGTGGAAACCACGGACCAACCCGTCGTGGAAGCCGCCGGGCGACGCTTCCTGGAAAGCATCGGATTTGATGGGTTGGCTGAGGTTGAGTTCAAATTCGATCCCAGGGATGGAAAATACAAGATTCTCGACGTCAATCCCAGAACCTGGGGCTGGCATACGTTAGGCAAAGCTGCCGGAATGGATTTCCCATATCTACTGTGGCAGCAAGCCGTGGGCCTACCGGTAACCCCCATCACCACGCATCGCGAAGCCGCGTGGATCCGGGAGATCACGGACTTTGTGTCCATCGCTAAGTCACGTAATCGTGCGGCTGCAATCAAGAGATTGCTGACGGCAATCCTTAGCCGCAAATTCACTTCCGCCACGTTTAGTCTCATGGATCCGCTCCCGTTTTTTGCCGAGTTTGCCTTATGGATCTCGTCAGGGATATCGCGGCAAAAGAAAGCGAAGGATTTTCTCCAACTCGATCCTCAGGGTTCGCGATCGGATCCATCGATCGGTCGGGTGCAACAAGCATCTCATCGCGCCGACGATTCGGATGCTCCTGCCTGGCCACTATCCGATGTTCGGGTTGCGAATTCGCCCGTGGTCGCAAGAGTCGGTCTCGGTGAACTTGAAGTGCACCAATCTGAACGTGGTCATGCGGGAGGAAGCAGCGCTGGAGCGGGCGAAGCCGCCATGAAGTCTCGCGAATGATTCCCCTCCATTGCGGAGAGCGGAAATGCGCGGTTTAGAATGGGCTGGGCGCAATTTCGTAAGGACGACTATCATGGCACCGACTAGCTCGCGGCACCAGGCTTCGTGGTCGCAGGCCCCTTCGATGCTGACGTTTCCAACCAATCGCGTTGACATCTGGAAGGTGTGTCTTGACCAACCGGCGAGCTCAGGCTCCGAGGCCAGCGTTCTCTCTTCCGATGAGAATGCGCGCGCCAGCCGATTTCACTTCGAAAAAGACCGGATTCACTTTACCCGATGTCGTTCTGCACTGCGGTTCCGGCTAGCCGCCTATCTTGCAATTCCCGCGGAAAGGATTCATTTCGAATATCTGGCCAGCGGCAAGCCGCAGCTCGCAGCGAACCAGAATCCAAGAGCGCTGCAATTCAACGTATCGCATTCGGCAAACCTGGCGCTGATCGCAATTGGCAGTGAACATAAACTAGGCGTCGACATCGAAAAAATACGCAGCGACGTAGACACCGCCGCGCTGGCCGAGCGATTCTTCTCCCTTCGTGAACGCGCGGGACTCCGGGCGTTGCCCGACTATCTCCGAGCGCCGGGCTTCTTTGCCTGCTGGACGCGTAAGGAAGCCTTCCTGAAGGCCACCGGTGACGGACTCTCTTTTCCGTTGGAGGATTTTTCCGTCACCACCCACCCCGACCTCGATCCTGAACTTGAAGAGATCCGAGGAAACTCCGAAGCTCGCAAGCAGTGGTTTCTGGCAGATGTCACTGTCGTCCAGGGCTACCGCGCGACGGTGGCCGTCGAGGGCGCGTTTCCTCACCTGAAAACCTATTCTCTGACCTAGCATTCTGGGACCACCGGGCACCGGGAATCTCATCTCATTTGGAACTGGAACTTGGAACAGAAATGAAAATCGGCATCATCGGCGCAGGCAATATCGGCGGCACCCTCACCCGTCGCCTCACCAGGCTGGGACACGAGGTTTCCGTGGCCAACGCACGGGGGCCGCAGACGCTCGCCCACCTCGCCGCGGAGACCGGCGCGACTGCGGTTTCGGTCACGGAAGCGGCTCGGGGCAAGGATTTGGTCGTCGTAACGATTCCGCAAAGAAATGTCCCAAACTTACCTGCCAGTTTGTTTGCAGGAACAGCCCCTGGTGTGGTTGTCATAGACACCGGTAACTACTACCCAAGGCAGCGCGATGGCCGCATCGATGGGATCGAGGCCGGTACCGTCGAGAGCCGGTGGGTTGAACAGCAGCTGGGCCGGCCCGTGATTAAGGCGTTCAATAACATCTATGCTGGCCACCTGCGGGACTTTGGCCGGCCTGCAGGTACCGCCGGGCGCATCGCCCTGCCAGTCGCCGGTGACGACAACGCAGCCAAGGCCGCCGTGCTACGACTCATGGATGAACTCGGATTCGATGGCGTCGACGCGGGTGGTATTGATGAGTCATGGCGGCAGCAGCCCGGAACCCCGGTCTACTGCACCGACCTCGACGCCGCCGGCGTCCGCCGCGCGCTGTCACAGGCGAGCCGCGATCGAAAGCCGAAATGGAGCGCCGGCACCAACAGCCCCGTCACCTATGCATACTCGGTTGCGCGATGGCTGATGGCGAAGTGGCGCACCGCTCGCGGATATATAGATCGAAGGGCATGAGCAAGACGCCTTGCTGCCGCGCTTCTCCTTAGGTATGAAATCTTCTTCCACTTATAGGTGTGTATCTCGTGTGATGTACATCACAATGGCGCAATCGAAAATGTGACCAATGTCACTAATTCGCTGGCTCTTCTCATGACATATTAGGAACAAAAGACTTATACGGTAACCATAACCTGAAATTGTGCCTGTTATTGGTGCGCGAATTGCTCGTTGAAGTCTCAAGATGGGAACAGGAGTGATCTTTCCTCACTATGGTGCCCGGCGAGACTACCCGCTGACGCGAGGCCCGCACGAGTTCATTGAAGACCAAGTCGAGCGCACGCCTGATGCTCCCGCGTTGACCCTGGGCCCGGAGCAGATGTCCTACCGGGAACTGAACTCGCGCTCGAACCGCCTGGCAAATTTTCTTCGCGAGCAAGGAGTCGGTCCCGAGAGCCTGGTTGGTGTCTGTCTCGATCGTTCGTTTGATTCGGTTGTGAGCCTCCTCGCCATCCTTAAATCCGGTGGGACCTACCTGCCGCTCGATCCGAGGTTTCCAAAAGACCGCCTGGCATTCATGCTGTCTGACTCCGGAGTCTCACTCGTTCTGACCCATTCTTCCATGCGGAAAAGTCTGCCGGAGACAAGCGCCCGAGTTGTTCTGCTCGACCGAGAAACCGAGTCGCTTTCCAGGGCGGGAGCGACGAAGCCTGACCTGAGCAACAATCCTGAACATCTCGCCTATCTGATTTACACCTCGGGCTCGACGGGAAAGCCCAAGGGAGTTATGGTCCCGCGGCGCGCGCTGGTCAACTTCCTCTTGTCCATGGTGGAAACGCCTGGGATGGCGGCGTCCGATACACTCTTGGCGGTTACTACAACTTCTTTTGACATCTCGATCCTCGAATTCCTTCTCCCCCTTGTGTGCGGTGCTCGGATCGTCATAGCCACTGCGGAACAGTCGGCGGACGCGCGTGAGCTGCAACAATTACTTCTACTTCGCCAACACGCGGTTACGGTGATGCAGGCCACTCCAACGACCTGGCGCATGCTGCTCGAGAGCGGCTGGGAAGGGAAGAGCGACCTGCGAATCCTTTGCGGAGGCGAAGCTCTGACCCCGGATCTCGCTCGGCAATTGCTCCCACGTTGCCGCGAACTTTGGAATATGTATGGGCCGACCGAAACCACCATCTGGTCCTCCACGGAACGAATCACTTCTGCCGACCATATCTCCCTCGGGCCGCCCATTGCCAATACGCAATTTCATGTTCTCGATGCTCTAGGTGACAACCACAAGCCGGTTTCCGGGGGCACGCCCGGCGAGCTAGCGTCCGGCGAACTATGGATTGGCGGCGCGGGCCTGGCTTGCGGGTATCTCAAGCGTACCGAGCTGACGGCGGAGAGGTTCGTGATTGATCCCACCAGTGAGAGTCCCGATGCGCGCCTCTACCGCACCGGAGACGAGGTCCGTTACCGCCCCGATGGCAGTCTTGAATTTCTGGGGCGTCTCGACCACCAGGTGAAGCTCCACGGTTTTCGCATCGAACTGGGCGAGATCGAGAGCGTGCTTGCCAAAATCGAGGGAATCGGACAGGCCGTCGTCATCCTTCGAGAGGATCGTCCCGGCGATAAGCGCCTGGTCGCCTACTACACGGGCCGTGCCGACTTGAGTTCTACCTCTCTGGTTCAGGCCCTCCAAGCCATGTTGCCGGACTACATGATCCCCGGAGTCTTCCTGCATTTGGAGAAATTTCCCCTGACCCCGAATGCCAAACTCGATCGCAAGGCCCTGCCCCGGCCCGAAGGCAAACGGCCACTTGTCGCCCAGGACTTTATCGCTCCGCGGACAGCGACCGAAAAGCAATTGGCAAATCTCTGGTGCGAGCTGTTGCAACTGGAAGAAGTTGGCGTCGACGACAGCTTCTTCGATCTAGGCGGCAATTCGCTGGCAGCGGTGCGCATGGTGAGTCAATATCACAATCGTTTCGGGCGTGAGATTCCACCGGTCAAAGTTTTTCAATACCCCACGATCGGAAAACTTTCAGAATTCTTGGAACCGAGCGAGACGAAGTCCGATTTTCTTGCCGAAGCCGAAAACCGTGCGCGTCGTCATCACAATTCGCGGCGTAGCCCAGAAGCCGGGAACGACCGCGCGCGCGATGCCGTCGCTGTGATCGGCATGACCGGCCGCTTCCCGGGCGCTGCCAATCTTGATCAACTGTGGCGTAACCTCTGCAATTCCGTCGAATCGATATCTTTTTTTACCCCTGAGGAACTGGGCCCCGGCATCGACGAACATCTTCGCCACGATCCGGACTACATCCGCGCTCGGGGGTTGATTGAGGGAGCGGATCTTTTTGATGCCGCCTTCTTTGGCATCAATCCGCTCGAAGCCCGAGTCATGGATCCGCAACAGCGTGTCTTTCTCGAACTCGCGCACCAAGCGCTCGAGAACGCGGGGTACGATACGGAACGATACAAAGGGCGCATAGGCGTGTTTGCGGGCATCGGCGACAACCACTACTACACGACCAATCTCCTGACCCACCCCGATCTGCTGGCTATGGCCGGCAAGCTCGCCGTAGAGTATGGCAACCAGAAGGACTACATCGCTCTTCGCACCGCCTATCTACTGGATCTCCGCGGGCCCGCGATCAGCCTCAATACCGCCTGTTCAACCACTCTCCTAGCGGTGGACCAGGCCTACCGCTCGCTCCTCGACTATGAGTGTGATATCGCTCTCTCCGGCGGCGTCGACATAACCGTTCCGCAAAAGAGTGGGTTCCTCTATCAAGAGGGAGGAACGTTTGCAAAGGATGGACACTGCCGTCCTTTTGATGCCGACGCCACCGGAACCATGTTCTGTGACGGCGCCGGCGTAGTTATCCTGAAGCGGCTAGCCGATGCGATCGCCGATGGCGATACCATTTATGCTCTCATTCGCGGTACCGGCAAGAACAATAATGGCGCCCGCCCCGCATCCTTCCTGGCTCCGAGCGTGGATGGCCAGGCTGATGCCATTGCCCTGGCGCAGTCGAATGCCAACATCCCCGTCGAGACCATTCGCTACATCGAGGCGCATGGCACGGGCACTCCGGTCGGCGACCCCATTGAATTTGAAGCGCTGCGAAAAGTTTTCGAGAGCAAGACGAAGAAGAAGCAGTTCTGCTACATCGGCTCCATCAAAGGAAACATAGGGCATCCGACCAATGCCGCCGGAGTTGCGGGCCTGATCAAAGCGGCTCTCGTTCTCCATCACGAACAAATTCCTCCGACTTTGCATTTCAAAACGCCCAATCCCAAGATTGACTTTGCCGGCAGTCCTTTTCTCATGGCCGACAAGCTCATCCCCTTCCCTCGGGGAGAGGAAGTGCGCCGCACCGCGGTCAGCTCCTTTGGCTTTGGCGGGACTAACGTCCACGTCATCCTGGAAGAAGCGCCCGCGCCCGAGCGCAAGTCCAGTCAGAAGATCGCAAGTGCTTCGCGTCCGCTGCAGCTCTTGCCCGTCTCGGCCAAGACTACGGCGGCCCTGGATGCCTACAGCCGGGCATTGGCAGAACATCTGGCCGAGCATCTTGCGAGCGCCGCGCCGGAAGCTTTTGCGGATGCGGCCTACACCTTTCAAACGGGGCGCAAACAGATGGCGCACCGACGATTCGTGGTCGCCGCCGATTCAAGTGAAGCCGCCAAACTTCTTCTGCAACCGAATCCCTTGTGCTGTAGCAGCAAACGCTGTGAGCGCCGTGATCCTCCCATCGTCTTCCTCTTCGGGGGTCAAGGCACGCAGTACGTCAATATGGGCCTGAACCTCTATCGCGACGAGCCTCTTTTCCGCGCCGTCGTGGACGATTGCTGCGAATGCCTCAAACCTCATCTCGGCCGGGATTTGCGCGAACTTCTCTATCCCCAAAGTAGGGATGAAAAGACGGCCCAGATCTCGTTGCAGGACACATTTTTCACCCAGCCATCGATTTTCGTAATCGAATTCGCCCTGGCGCGTTTCTGGCAGAGTCTGGGCATCGAACCTGCCATGATGGTCGGACACAGTATCGGAGAATTTGTCGCGGCCACGCTCGCCGGCGTGTGGGAGCTTGAAGACGCTCTCGGCATCATCGCTCTGCGCGGCCGCCTGATGCAGAACCTTCCGCGTGGTTCCATGATGGCGGTTAGCGGCAGCGCGGGTTCGATCGCGAAAAGTCTTCCGGCTACACTTCAGATCGCTTCCAATAATGCTCCCGCTCTATGCGTCGTGTCAGGGCCGGAAGCGGATGTCGTCGAATTCCAGAAGCAGCTCGAAGCGGAAAATATCGTCTGCCGCCATCTGCACACCTCGCATGCCTTTCACTCCGCGATGATGGATCCTATGGTTGAGCCCTTGCGCGAGGCCATCGCCAAAATCCAGTTGCGCGCTCCGGTGAGGCCGTTTGTCTCGACGGTCACGGGACGTCCTATCACCGCCGCAGAAGCCACCGATCCCGCTTATTGGGCCAATCATGCCCGCGCAACCGTGGAGTTCACGAAAGCAATCCAGTATCTCAAGGATAGTGACCAGGGATACGACCTCTTCCTGGAATGTGGACCCCGTTCCACACTGTGTTCGCTGGCTCGCCAGCAGTTCACGCTCGACCGTCCCTGCACAGCGATTCCTACGTTCGCCGATACGCATGAGAACAACACCGAGTGGGCGACCCTGCTTTTCGCCCTCGGGTCTCTCTGGCAGAACGGCGTGTCCATTGATTGGGATGCCTTCTACGCCAACGAAGAACGCCGGCGCATACCTTTGCCAACTTATCCCTTCGAGCGGCAGCGGTTCTGGGTAGACCCTGCCATAGTGGCGCCCGCTGCGCAAAGCCTCCAGGCCGCGAGTTTCGCTTCGGCCGTTCGTCCCCCAGATGAACCCTTGGTTGAGCCATTCGCTTGCTCCGTGCCGCCAATGACAATGACAACGAGCGTTGTCTCGGGAAGTTTGCCTGCTTCACGCAAAGCATCGCGCAAAGCATCGCGAAAAGACCGCATCGCTTCGCGTGTGCTTGACCTGCTCGTCCCAGTCTCCGGACGCGAACGCTCCGAGATCAGCACCTCCACCACGTTCATGGAGCAGGGATTCGACTCGTTATCCTTGACGCAGGTCGCCTTTGCCATCCGCAAGCAATTTTCCGCCAAGGTCAGCTTCAGTCAGCTCATGAATCAATGGCCCAACGTTGACATGCTGGCAGCGCATCTTGACGCCATTTTGCCTGCCGACATTCTTGCGGAAACCCCTGCCATTCCGGCCGCTCTACCTGTTCCTCCACCACTTGCTGTGCCTCCGGCTGCGGAAGTCCGTCCGGATGTCCGGCCGATCGGCGTACTCGAGGAAGTTGTTGCCGAGCAAGCACGCACCATCGCCCGCTTGGTTACCCTTCTCGAAAAGGCTGGCATCAATCATCCATCTGCCACCGCCCGCGCCGGAACACCCATGGTCGCAACGCTGCCGGAAGACAACGCACCAGCCGCCACTCCGGTGTTTTCCGGCCCCCTTGAAGTTGAATCCACGATTCCGCAGCGCGGCATCTTTGCTTCCTCGCGCCTTTCCGAACGGTTGTCCGCCTCGTACAACGAATCCATGACGGTGCGTTTTACTGGCAACATCTCAGTCGAGAAAATGGCGCGCGCCATGGAATGCCTGGTTGAGCGGCATGATGCTCTTCGCGCCAGCTTCGATGAAGCCGGTCTGGTGATGAAGATCGCCGCGGTGCTGAAAATTGCGATGCCGGTAACCGATCTTTCTATAATTGAATCTCCGACCAACGGCACAGCTCGGCAAGAGGAGCGTCTCCGCAAACTGATTGCCGATGAAACCGCCTTATCCTTTCCCCTGCCCGCAGGGCCGTTGTTCCGCTGCCAAATAGTTTTGCTCGGCCACGATCGCGCGGCGGTCATCTTCACGGCGCACCACATCATCTGCGACGGTTGGTCGTTGGATGTCCTGATCCACGATCTTTGCGCTTTCTATTCAGAAGAACTTTCGGGTGCATCCGCATCCCTGGAGCAAGCCAGGAGTTACACCGACTATGTGCAGAGCGTAACCGAGCGCCATACCTCCGGCGAATTTAAGGCAGCGGGCAGCTATTGGCATGCGAAATTCAAAGATGGTTTTCCCGTGCTCGTGCTTCCAGCTGATCACCCGCGCAGCGCGCGGCGTGAATTCAGCGCGCGCCGTCTCGACCACCCCATTCCGGCCTCGGTCGTACAAGAGCTCAGAGCAGTAGCGGCAAAACAGGGGTGCAGCTTCTTCGCGGTCGTGCTCGGCTCCTTAGCCATCCTTCTCGCCCGCATTTCACGGCAGCGTCGTTTTGTGATCGCTCTGCCAACTGCGGAACAACCCGCCATCGGCCAGCCCGGTCTCGTCGGACACTGCGTAAATCTTCTCCCCTTCGCGGTGGAGTTACGCGAAGGCGAAGCCGCCAGCGCTTTTCTCAAGAGAGTACAAGGCGAGCTTCTCACTGCCCAGGACCATGCCATCTTCACGATGGTCAGTTTGCTGGAAGACCTGCATCCAATCGCGCCTGCGCTCGGCATTTCCCCGATCTCGACTGGCCTTACCAACGTCAAGAAGTTCAATCCCAACGACTTGCCGCAATCCGGATTTACCGTCGACTACCATGCCAACCCCAAAGGCTACGAATCGTTCGAATTGTATTTGAACGCGGTCGAGACGGAAGATAATCTGGAACTTCACTGCCACTATGACATCAAGCTTTTTGAGGATCTCACCATACGAGAATGGCTCGCAACGCTTGGTTGTATCTTTCAGGACGTGGCGGCAGATCCTTCGCGGGAAGTTCTGGATCTTGCCCGACTCAAACGTACCGACGCTTCTCCTGCAACCGAAGTTGTTTACACTCAGACCCAGAACCAAGAAGCCGCTCACGAATTCCTTGCGGACGCTTCGGTCGCGGCACCAGACCTGCCACGCCAATTCCCAGATTCGCCGGCAATCTCCACTAGATTTACAACGAGATTTACGACCATGGCGGAGCCGGAATTGCTCCGAGCGCTGCTCCCGCTTTGGCAGCGCGTATTGGATATCCGCGAGGTTGGGCCGGACGATGACTTCTTTGCCTTAGGCGGACACTCCATTGCTGCAGCGCAGTTGTTTGACCTGATCCAGCGCGAGTTAGGCCGCGCCGCGCCGCTCGCGATCCTCTATGACGCTTCTACCCCGCGGATGCTGGCGAGCGTTCTGAGCCGGGGCAGCAAAATAGAAGACTGGCAATCGCTCGTGGCCATCAATCAGCCCCGCCGATCCGGCCGATCCGCTGAATCGGATGACCGGCCGCCGCTTTTTCTCGTGCACGCCGCCGAAGGCAACGTCTTGCTCTATCGTTCCCTCGCTGCCCAGCTCGGCGCCGATCAACCCGTTTTCGGTTTGCAATCCGCCGGCCTCGATGGGCGTTCTTCGGTCGATGGCCGATTCGAACATGTGGCCCGCCGCTATATCGACGAGATCCGCCAGGTACAACCGCATGGTCCCTATATGCTGGGCGGGTACTGCCTGGGTGGCACTCTAGCCCTGGAAATGGCGCGGCAACTCATCGAATCAGGAGACACCGTGGGCCTGGTCGCGCTCATTGAGATTTACAATATCCGCTCGATGCGCTGGCCGCTCCCATTGCATCAGAGGTTAATCAATCGGTTTATTCTCAACCCCTATTTTCACCTCCGGAATGTCATCGGAGCGGAGGGTGAAGGCAAACGTGCTTTTTTCATGGAAAAACTGCGTGTCGAGGCTGCTCGAATCAAAGCATCCGCTCATTTTGGTTGGACTCGTCTTCGGCATCGCCTCCTGCCCGATGCCGCTACGGCCACGCCTCAAGCCAAACTCGCGGATATCTATGAACAAGCCCTTGCTCAATACGATGTCAGGCCCTATCCCGGAGAGTTGACTCTCTTCCTGGCGGAGCGTCATCTGGCGGGTTTTCACGATCATTGGGGAGGCTGGGGAGATGTTGCGCAAGGTGGCGTTCGGCTCTTCTCGCTTCCCATCAGTCCCCGCGGCAGCCTGGTAGAGCCCTATGTTGGGCATCTTGCCGCCCTCCTGCGCGGTTGCCTCGACCGGGCGATAGAACGCTCGAATATCGCTGTGCCCGTAGATGGTAGCGAACCTAGTCCCGAACCTAGTCCCCAACCCAGTGTGGAACTCCTTACCACGAATTAGTCTGATGACATAAGCCGTGTCCGAGAGTGTTAGATTAACCCCAGAACTTAGATCACGTACATGACGACACGCAGTCAAGTTCTCACTTTCACTTTTCTATGCGCGACGTCGATGTTGTTCTGGTGGCATCCTCTGGTCACCACGCTCGGGCTGGCGCTGGCGAACGATGCCTACACCCACATCCTTTTGATTCTCCCTCTCAGCGTCGCTCTCATTTACTTCGATTCAAAGTATGCGGATTCGAAAGCGCTGCGGATCGAGCGCCGCCCAAGCCCTCGCCTGGGCGCGGCTCTGCTGGCTCTGGCGTTGCTGATCGGTAGTTGCGCAAGATGGGGGATGGCTGTCGCGGCCGACGATGTCCGGCTGTCGCTCGCTATGTTCGCCCTCATGACCTGGTGGATCGCCAGCGTGGTGGTTTGCTTTGGAAGCAAAGCCTTTCAGTCATTCCTGTTTCCTCTTTGCTTTCTTTTCCTGATGGTCCCGATCCCCGAGTTTGTTTTGAGATGGATCGTCGAATTCTTGCAGCAAGAGTCTGCCCTGGCGGCGCAACTCATGTTCCGGGTGGTTGGGGTTCCGGCGACGCGGGATGGAATCATGGTGTCTATTCCTGGACTGGACATCGAAGTTGCACGCGAGTGCAGCAGTATTCGCTCCAGTCTGATGCTGGTCGTCACCACCATGGTTTTGGCTCATCTGTTCCTGCGCTCGGGATGGCGGAAAGCTTTGCTCGCCTTGGCGGCGATTCCGTTGTCTGTGGCCAAGAACGGACTTCGCATCTTCACCATCGCAGAACTTGGAACTCGAATCGACCCGGGGTTCCTCAACGGAAAACTCCATCACAACGGAGGGATACTCTTCTTTGGTCTTTCGGTGGTTGCGGTGGGCGTGCTGCTCTGGATACTGCGCAGAACCGAGGAGGACCGAAGCGAAAACCAAAAAATCAGGCCTACCGTGCGCCCGAACATTGGCGCAAAGTAAGCCCAGTTTTCTTGCCCCGCGAATTACGATTGCGCGGATTTTGCCATCCGGGACCGGAGGAACATCGCCCCGAAACATGTGAGCCCGGCGCCGAGAAGATAGATCGCAGTCGAACCACCCTCCGGAACCTGCTGACTACGACAATTGCCATTTTGCGGATTGCATTGCACACCTGGGTCGTGGCTTCGCTCCGCAAACGTAGCAGGAGCCAGGCAACAGATCACCACAATTGCTAGCCACCACTTTCTGTTATCGCTCATTGGGTACTCCCTTTTGTAGCAATACGTCGAACCACCAAGAAGGGGAGTATCGGGGGATGGGACTTCCCTGGGATTCTACTGACTACCCCTATATTTGACGGTCTCCGGGGCCTGCTGTCAAGATGATAGTTTTTGCAATAGTTGCACACAAATGCAACCGCCAAGCGGGCTAAACCGACAGACGATGGAGCGACGGGCGCCTCGCCCGTCAGAAACGCCTGGCTCTCCACAAATAAATGGCGGCAAACCATGACGGAGGGGTTCGAACCGACCGTCTTGACAAAAGCCGACCGGTGAGGGATACTTTTGTAGGAGAACAAAAAGCGAATATCGATCTCGCCCGGGCTGATCTTGCCCTCTACGTTCCCTGACAATAGTGAGAAAGTATGTCTGCCTCTCTGGTTTTTTCATCGGCGGTCACAGGCCGCCCTTTTATTTTTTCTCCGCCGTCTTCTCCGCGCTCGACCGCGGAGAAGGTCGCAGTAGAGGTCGCAGTAAAGATCGCGGAGAAGACCGTAAAGAAGACCGTAAAGAAGACCGCCGAGCCGATCACAAACCAAAACACAGACAAAAAGAAGACTGCAGAAATTTTGGCCCGCTTGGGCGCCATCCCCAAACTGACCGCGGTCGTTCCGGCTTCGCGGCTTGATACTCGCCCAGCGCCGGAAATGGTGTCGAGCGGCATTCCGCAACTGGACTTGCTGACCGGCGGCCTCCCTCGCGGTTGCCTTACGGAAATCTGCGGCACAGCCTCATCGGGAAGAACCAGCGTCTTGCTTTTCGCCCTGGCCCACGCTACCCAACGCGGAGAAGTTTGTGCGCTGGTGGACGCAAGCGATGCCTTCGATCCCGCGTCAGCCGCGGCGGCCGGCATGGAGATGAGCCGTTTGCTGTGGGTGCGATGCGGAGAAAAATATCCATCGCATATACATCCTTCGGCTGTATTAACCGGCCGCGGAAAAACGCGCGATTCGTATCGCAGCATTCCGGCCGGCGCTTCGTATCAAGTCAGGACTGCAGATGGTTCGTATCAGGGTATGCCTTCAGGCATATCGCAAGGTTTTAGGGAAGGGCACGACTTCAGTCGTGCCGCAAGTCCCGCGCATTCATTGCCAGCTTTAGCCGCTGAGGGCAGCCGAGGTCTGCAACGCCGAAATTTTTCGGGACGGAAAAATCCAGAAGGCCGGCACTGGGAATCGCATCTGGAACAAATGTTGAAAGTCACCGACCTGCTGCTGCAGAGCAATGGTTTCGGAATGATTGCTCTCGATCTCGGCGACGTTCCGGTATCGAGCGCGCGGCAAATTCCTTTGGCATCGTGGTTCCGTTTCCGCCGCGCCATTGAGCACACGCCCACGGCACTGCTGGTTTTGGAACAGCACCCCATTGCGGGGAGTTGCTCGTCGGTGCTGGTGAAGGTGTCAGGTGCCAGATCTCAGCTCTCAGGAAATCCGCCGATGCATTCGGAATTGGCGCACGCGGAATTGCCGCATTCGGAATTGTTAGATCAATTCGAGATCACTGCCGAGTTGTTGCGCTCGCGCTTGGAAAGCAAATTGGAGCGCAAGCCAGTGCAATCGACAGCAAGTTTCAAAAGTCGAGCCGCTTGGACCGCAAGTTCGAAATCATCTAGTTCTCAGACTCAGAACTTCTTGTCCTCATCATTCAATGCATGAGCCTTTACTGAGAACTGAGAACTGAGAACTGAGAACTG
>Ga0187879_10001503_pt1 | contig 16015 bp, 18 predicted proteins | sample June2016WEW_19_1_FD_132423 | JGI IMG/M metagenome (GOLD analysis project Ga0187879, IMG submission 132423) | Peatland microbial communities from SPRUCE experiment site at the Marcell Experimental Forest, Minnesota, USA - June2016WEW_19_10 | ecosystem: Environmental > Terrestrial > Soil >... | reverse complement strand
TGGTAGATGATCTCTGCTCGGGTCACGGTGATGGGCTCCTTGGCTCTGTAGTGGGAACCACAGAGTCCATCGCCGGACCCCTTAACGGGGTGGATGTGCAACCTCAACCTTCGGTCCGGAAGCTCTAGGGGAGTGACCGAGCGTTCCTCAGCGGAAGTCGAACGCGACCTTGATGGCGCCGCTCTGCTCCTGGGTGGCCAGCGTGATGAACGCCTCGCGCCAATCGTCCAGCCGGAAGATGTGGGTCAGCATGCCCGTCATGTCGACGCGGCCCTGCTCGGCCAGGCGTAGGTAGTGGGCGATCCCGTGCATGCGGATGCCGTCGACCTCCTCCACCCCGAATGCGTTGGAGCCGACCCAGGAGATCTCCTTGAAGTACAGGGGCGACCACTCCCAGCGCTCCGGCGCGTGCACGCCGCTCTTGACCATGGTGCCGCGGGCCTTGAGCAGACGGACGCCGATCTCCGCGGTCTGCGCCGTGCCCACGGTGTCGTAGACGACGTCGAAACCACCCGGGTGCGCCATGGGCAGCGCCTCGCCGCCGAACTTCTGGAGCACACCGCCGGACCACGCCGCCGCTTCCTCGAGCAGCTCCTCGACGGGGAACGGGTCGACGACGGTCGCGCCCAACCGGCGGGCCAGCGCGGCCTGGGCCGGGAAGCGGGCGACCACCATGACGTCGACATCGGGATAGAGCGCACGGACGATGGCCGCGGCACAGCTTCCGAGCGCGCCGCCGCCGTAGATGAGCACCTTGCCGCCCGGCGGTGGCGGGTGCCTCGTGACCGAGTGCAGCGACACCGCGAACGGGTCACCGATGACGGCCACCTCGTCGCTCAGGCTGTCGGGGACGGGGATCAGCATGGACTCGTGCGCCGGCAGGTACTCGGCGAAGCCCCCGGGTGCGTCCCTCGACGTCCCGGTGTGAATGCCGGCCGCGATCGGCCCCTCCGTGAAGTGCCAGCACAGGCTGTAGTCGCCGTCCTGGCACGACGGGCAGGGGGGATCGATACCCCGTGGCCCGCACGAGAGCCAGGGGTTGAGGACGACCCGCTGCCCGACCTCGAGCGTCGTCACCGCGGGCCCGACCTCGACGACGTCGGCCACGACCTCGTGACCGAACACCGTGGGGAAGGAGAAGTACCCGTTTAGCGCGCTGTCGCCGAAGTCGTCGCCGAAGTCCATGAAGACCATCTTGGCGTCGGATCCGCAGATGCCGGTCAGGCGCGTCTTCAGCACCGCCCAGTCGTCACGGACGAGCCCGGGTCGCTCGAGCTCCTTCATGACCATCGGCACCCGGGAGAGCCCGGCCATGAGATGGTTCGACTCGTCGGGCGGTGTCCAGCGCTCGGGTCGCACACCGTAGAGGAGACCTTGCATGCCGTTCTCTCCTTAACCGAGGACGTTCACGGCGTTGAGCACGAGCACGACACCGTTGTCATTGTTGCTCTGGGCTGCGACCACGAAGACGACGACGAGCAGCGCCACCACGCCGAACCCGACGATGATGCCTGCCATGGCGAGACCGTCGCCGCCCTGGGACCCCTGAGACTGGCGGATCTGTGACCGTGCGACGAACCCGAAGATGATGCCCAGGACGGCCGGGATGCCGATCAGGAAGATGCCGGCGCACGAGCAGACGAGCGACGCGATGGCGAGCCCGTTGGTCTTGCGTCTGGCGACGGCGCCGTACGTCGTCTGCTGGCCGTAGCCGTAGGGCTGGTACGGACTGCTGCCGCCGTACGGGCCTGGTGCGCCGGGCTGTCCGGGTGGCACCGTCCATCCGGTGCCGCCGTACGTCGGTGCTTGCGCCTGGTTGGCCGTCGTGGTCGATTGCGGAGCCCCGGGTCCGGGTCCGGCGGCGGGCGGTCCGGTCCACAGCTCGGGCGGGTACCACTTGCCGTCTGATGCCAACCACCATCCGGGACCCTGAGAGGTGTCGCTCATTTCCGTGACCGTTCCGTGTGCGCCGACTGCCGCATGGAGCATAGGAGGCATGCCTGTCGCATGCCGTGACTCAGGTGACGTACGGGCAGTGCCGGCATCCGGCTCCGCAGCAGAAGCCACGCCGGGCGAGGTACCCGGCCGTGAGCACCATCAGCCCCGAGCTCGGGTCGACATAGGCGTCGGCACCGGCGTGCAGTGCCTCGTCGTGCGCCCGGAGGATCTGTCGGTACGCCGGATCGTCCGGCGACAGCCGCTCGGGATCCGGTGAAGAGAGAGGTCTGTCGGCGAACGGCTCAGCCCGGGGGGCGTCCGTCACCTGGCTCTCGTCGTGACTCGGCTCGCCCATGCGACCCGAGGCGTGTCGCCCGGTCCCGTTCCCGGGACCGGGCCGACCGCGCTACCTCTTTGCGGCCCTCTTGGCCGGGGCCTTGCGAGCGGTGGTGGCCCGCTTGGCGGGCGCCTTGCGCGCCGCCGCGGCCCTCTTGGCCGGAGCCTTCTTGGCCGGAGCCTTGCGCGCCGCGGTGACCTTCTTGGCGGGCGTCTTGGCGGCCACGGGCGCAGCCGACTTGCCGGCGGCTGCAACGGCCGCGTCGGTCGTCGGGTAGGCGCCCTTCACGAGCTTTGGTGCCTTTGACGGAGCGAGCACCGCGTCCTTGAATGCCTTCACGGGGGTGATGCGCGCCTTCTTGGAGGCCTTGATCCGGATGGCTTCGCCCGTCGCCGGGTTCCGGCCCATGCGGGCCGGGCGATCGACCTTGACGAATTTCGCGAAGCCGGGGATCGAGACCGGCTCCACACCCTTGGCCACGACCGCGGTCACCACCTCGGTGAAACTATCGAGGACGGAGATGACGGTCTTCAACTCGACATCGGCCTGGACTGCGACAGCTTTTGCTAGTTCTCTCTTGTTCATGGCGCCCATTGTGGCCGAAGCACACCCTGTGATGCACATCTTACGGGTCTTTTTCGCCATTTTCTGTGGTTCACGTCACTTGCATCCACCGGAACGGTCGCCCGAGAGCCGTTCCGGGGCATGGCGCCACCGAGCCGCAAACGTCCGATTGGCACCTCCTCCTGGGCACCGCCGCCCCGTTCCTGACGACCTCTCAGGGCAGTAATTGGCCCCAGTAGGGACGGTCGCCCTCGCTCTTCTCGAGGAGGATGATGACCGTTCCCCACGGGTCGCGGCACCACGTCGTCTTGAGCCCGGCCACGTCGGCGATCCCAGCCGTCAGGAGCTCGACGCCCCGCGTCTCGAGATCCTCCCGTGTGGCGCGTAGGTCATCGCAGAGGATCCCGATGTGCGTGATGCCGACCCTCGTGACGGAGGGCCGGCCGGGCCCGGCGGGCTCGACGTCTGCCGCCGGGTACTCGATCAGCTCGATGACGCGGTCGTCCTTTCCGAAGCCCACGATGGCGGCGGTGACGACGACCGGTGAAGGCACGAGCTCGCCCATGTCGTGCTGAATCTGGGGGCCCTCCATGCGGTAGGGGGGTGACAGCACCCGGAGCCCGAGGACGTCGGAGTACCAGCGGACCGCCGCCTCCACGTCGGGGACGCAGATGGCCGTGTGCGCGAAGCCGGTCAGCACCCGGTCAGCGTAGGTCGCAGGGGATCCCGGACCCGCGCCCGGGACCGGCTTCTAGCTCCAGCGGGCGATCTCGTGCTGGAGGCGCTTGCTCCAGACGCGGGCGTGGAAGCTGAACCGGCGCTCGACCTTGCGCAGGACGATGATGCTCACGAACACTAGCGGGGCGAAGAGCGCCGCCAGGGCGCTCACCGCGATGATCCGCAACCTGCCCTCCATACCCCCGGCCCTCTCCACCTCCGTAGTCGTAGCAACAGGTTATCCGTGCGCACTAGGGCCGTTTGGCACTAGGCATTAGGGGATGAGAGTGGGGAAATGAGCGACATGGACTCCGAGGAGATGCCTGAGGGTACCGTCGCGGGCGCACCCGTGATCGAGGGGACGGCACAGGGGAATCTCAAGAAGGTGCCCCGGGCGCGCCGTACGAGAGGGATCACCGCATGGGTGCTGGTCGTGCTGGCATCGCTGTTGATCCCCGTCTCGGTGATCTCGGTCTGGGCGATCCGCACGGTGACCAACACGGACCAGTACGTCGCCACCATGGCGCCGCTGGCGCGGGACCAGGTCATCGTGGACCACCTGGCGCAGAGGGCCACCGACGAGCTGTTCTCGACGCACATCGTTCAGAACAAGGTGACGGCGGCGCTGCCGCCGAAGGCGAAGCCGATCGTCGCGCCGATCGTCAGCCAGGTCCACAACTACGTGTACGGGCTCGCGCTCAAGGTCTTCGAGAGCCCCAAGTTCGGACAGCTGTGGGACTTTCTGAACCGCCATACCCACGACGCCGTGGTGGATGTCCTCACGGGCAAACAGTCGAAGCTGACTCAGAAGCTCGAGAAGGGCGGCGGGATCGTCGTCAACGTGACCCCCGCGCTCAACAACCTGATCAACCAGGCCAATGCGAAGGGCGTCACCCTGTTCAATCCGCTCAAGGCGGTACTGGCCAAGGGCAACTCCCTGGGCGTCACCGTCGTGTCGAAGTCGCAGGTGTCCCAGTTCACCGCGCTCTTCAACGTGATCGTCACGCTCAAGTGGGCCATCCCCGTGATCGCCCTGGTGCTCGCGGCCCTGGGCATCATCATCGCGGTCGATCACCGCAAGACCCTGCTGCGGGTGGCCATCGGGGTGGCCCTGGTGACCATGCTGCTGCTGGCCGGCCTCTCGCTGGGGCGCGTCACGTTCATCAACCAGGCCGGGCACACCTTCAACCGGCAGGTCGCGGCCTCGGTGTGGGACACCGTGCTGCGATTCCTCAAGAGCGACCTGCGCTGGATGCTGCTCTTCTCGGTCCTCGTCGCCCTGGGATCCTGGCTGGCCGGCCCGGCCCGCTACGCCGTATGGATCCGCTCGACCTGCGCCAAGGGCGGCCGCTGGGTGGCCGCGCAGGCTCATGAGCTCACGAGTGGCGCCGGGCGGGCCGCCGCCGGTTCGGACCGCACCCGTCGGACCGGCGGGTGGATCCTGGAGCACCTCAACGGCCTGCGCATCCTCGGTGTGGTCGTTGCGGCGCTGTTCCTCGTGTTCGGCGGCAACCTCACGGGGTGGAGCCTCCTGATCATCCTCATCGTGCTGGCGGTGTACCTGGGGTTGTTGCAGCTGGTCGCCGCATGGGCCCGCAGGATCTCCAATTCCGTCTCGAGCTCGGGCACGGCGAGCACGGCCTAGGGGGGTCGGCCGGTACCCGGCCTAGGCTGAGGCCCAGGCAGAGGGGCCAATTGCGCCGGACGTCACGGAGGGCACCCGCCTGCCTTCGCCAACGGCCGGGGCGTAGGGTGGAGCCGATCACTTGGGCGCCCGAGAGCACCGGGTGCCGACGGAGGCCGGGCCGCCATCGAAGCGGGAGCGGCCGGAGACAGGGGTACCGCCATGATCGAGTCACGCGACACCGAGCACGCTGTGGAGAGCCCGTCCGAATCGCCGGCCGAGCGCAGGGTGCACCGAGCCCGCATCGTCCAGATCGTGCTGGGGTGCGCCTGGATCGTCGACGCCGTCCTGCAGTTCCAGCCGCGCATGTTCGGGCAGGGGCTCGTGAACCAGATGATGCTGCCGATGGCGCAGGGCCAGCCGGCCCCCGTGGCGTGGTCGATCACGCAACTGGCCCACTTCATCCGCCCGGACGCCGGCGTCTGGAACTTCTTCTTCGGCGCCACACAGCTGTGCATCGGCGTGGGTATGCTGTCCCGCCGGACTGTGAAGCCGGCCATCGTCGCCATGACCGTCTGGGCGCTCTGTGTCTGGTGGTTCGGCGAGGGATTCGGCATGCTGCTCACGGGCACGGCGTCCCCGTTGACCGGAGCACCGGGCGCCGTGCTGCTGTACCCCTTGATCGGGCTGCTGGTCTGGCCGACCGAGGCACCGGCGCGCGACGTCGAGCCGGGGATCCCGTCCTCGGCGGCAGCATCGGGGCCGCTCGGCAATGGTGCGCCCCTCATCGCCTGGTCCGGCTTCTGGGCGCTCTCGGCCGTGCTGTGGCTCTTCCCGGACAACCGGGCCGGCGGATCGATCAACTCGACACTGGTCTCTGCGTCGAGCGGCCAGCCGTCGTGGTACGCCCACGTCGAGACCTCGCTGGCCAATGCACTGCCCCACGGCGGCTCGGCACTGCCCTGGGTGCTCGCCATGCTCTCGTTGGCGATCGCTGTCGGCCCGTGGCTGAGCCGGCGCGTCCTGCCCTTCCTCGTCGCGGGCGTGGCGCTGCAGGCCCTCTACTGGGTCACCGGGATGGCTCTCGGCGGGATCCTGACCGGGATGGGCACGGACCCCAACGCGGCGCCGCTGGTCGCTCTGCTGGCCTTCGCCATGGTGCCGACGCTGCACGCCGTTCCGGCCAGCTCGCCCGGCCGGGTGCTGGTGGCGCGCCATCCCGTGGCCGGTGCCGCGACCGCGGCGGCGGCGCTGGCCGTCCTGGTGTTGAGCTCCACCTACCCGATCGCGTCCGCAGCGGCGTCATCGTCGACCGCGTCCCACGCGGCATCGGCGCAGCCGGCCATGGCCGGCATGGCCACGGCCGGAGCCTCGTCGAGTGGGTCGGCACATTCGAAGAGCACGGGGCTGGCGATGCCCGGCATGGGGGGCCGGTCGGATCCCGACTGGCACTACACGGGCCCTCCGCTCCCCGCCCAGGAGCAGTCGGTGCTGACGACCGTGTTCGCCGAGACGGAGAAGGGCCACGCCATGCAGACCCCGAGCTGCGGCACGCAGCCGACGGGGTCGCAGATGGAGGACGCCATGCAGTTGGTGCAGACGACGAGCTCGGCTGTCGCCAAGTACAAGGACCTCAGCGCGGCAACGGCGGACGGCTACGTGCCGATCACCGACACCCGGTACCCGGTCGTCCACTACCTGAAGTTCTCCTACATGCAGGGCAAGTACGTACTCGATCCCAACCACGTCCAGTCGCTCGTCTACGCGTTCACCCCGTACGGTCCGGTGCTGGTCGCCGCCATGTACCTGATGCCGTCGGTGGGGGACAAGGGGCCCATGCCCGGTGGATGCCTGACCCAGTGGCATGCGCACACCAACCTGTGCACCGGCGGTCCGGCCGGGACGATCTCGGGCTTCTCCACCGACGGCGTGTGCCCCTCCGGTGAGAACCCGCTCCTGACCCCCGAGATGCTGCACGTGTGGCAGGTGCCGGTCCCCGGTGGGCCGCTCACCATGGACCCGACGGACCAGCAGGTGGTCGAGGCGGCGATCATGGCCCAGCAGGACGGCCAGGCACCCGTCACCCCGGGCGCGCAGGTCCCCGCCGTCACGGGGTCCTTCGGCACGTAAGGCTGATTTCGGTGCGGAAGTGACCTTCGTCCCTATCTCGGACGCCCACCCGGCCGCAGACTACGAGCAACGGAAAGTGAGAACGCGGCGCCGGGTCAGTGGTGACCGGCTCGGTTCACACACAGGGGGGATCGTCGAGATGGCAATGATCACGTTGATCGTCGGCTCGGTCGGACTGTTCGCGGCCGGCTTCGCGGCCTGGTACACGATCTGGCACCACCGGGCGGCGTCCTTCGAGCGGGTACCGGTGAGGACCGGGCCCTCCGTGCATGTCGTGCGCGAGGGCGAATCGGGCGACCGCACCGCGTAGGCGCCCCACCCCGAGAACTCCCGCGTCGTCCCGTCGGCCGGTCGCAGGCGAGCTCGAACCCTCCCCGACACCCGATTCTTATGTGGCGCTTATCAATGACCCGTAGCGTGTGCACCATGCGCACGCGGTGGCGATTCGGTCTGGTGGCGATCATCGCCGCCGCGGTCGTCGGTGGCTTCATGCCGCACGCCGTGCTGTCGGGTGCCGAGAGCACCGCGACGCAGATGGTGCAGATCGCCGAATCTCCGGTGTCGACGCCCGTGCTGTGCATGGACGCCACCTGCGGCAAGGGCAGTCCGGCGCCCGCAGCGCCGGCTCCCGCCGTCGCCCTCGCCGCCGTACTGGCCGGGATCGCGATCGCCGCCGCGGTCGTGTCCACCATCCGGCGCCAGCGCTCGCACGCCGTCCTGTTGCCTGCTGGGGCACGCGACCCGCTCTTCCACCCACCCCAGTTCTCCTAGCTCGTCACTGCGCGCCGGCGCGCTCCTCGCCCCGTTGAGCGGGTGCGGTCGCGTCGGCTTCATCAGCCAGGGAGGCCCTCTGACGGCCTCCGCATCGAGCCCCCGAGCGCGTGCACCTCACGCCTCGGTCACCCAAGGAGAACGAAATGTCGAAGTCGACCACCGGCCCGTCGCGTCAGGCGCGGCCCACTACGAAGAATCCGTACACGAAGCGCCCGCCCGGCGGGAGCCCGTCCGGCAACGGCGGGGCGAAGAAGCGCCCGACCGGCGGCCACCGGGCCGCCGACGGCTCCACCACCACCCGGAGCCCCGCGAGAGCCGGCGGCGGCCAGGTCAGCGGGCACGCCACCAGGACCGGGACCTCGTCCCGGAGGAGCGGCCGCAAGGCCGCCTCCTTCCGGTCCCGGCACCCTGTCCTGACTGCCCTGGTGCCGGTGATCCTGGTGATCGCCGTCATCGCGACGATGGTGCTGATCAAGGCGACGGGGGGCCCGTCATCAGGTGGTGCCTCCCACCTGGCCACGGGAAGTTCCACTGCAGCGGGAGCGAACGCCGGTACCACCGCCCTGCCACAGAGTGTCCTGGCGTCGCTGTCCGTGTCGTCGGCGACGCTCGACTCGGTGGGCAGCCCGGGGTCGATCGTGCCGCCCAGCCGCGTCGGAGGCAGCGGGGCGATCCTGCGGGCGGCGGACGGGAAGCCCGAGATCACCTACGTCGGCGCCGAGTACTGCCCGTACTGCGCCGCGGAGCGTTGGGCCCTGGCGGTGGCGCTGTCACGGTTCGGGACGTTCTCGAACCTGTCGGGCACGCACTCGTCCAGCTCCGACGTCTACCCGAACACACAGACGCTCTCGTTCTACGGGTCGAGCTACTCCAGCCCGTACGTCGACTTCCAGGCGGTCGAGGAGGCCACCAACCAGCAGGTCGGTGGCACGTACCAGACGCTCCAGGCGCCGACGGCAGCCGAGAGCTTGCTCCTGTCGACGTACGACACCCAGGGGAGCATCCCGTTCCTCGACATCGGCAACAAGTACGTCATTACGGGCGCGAGCTACTCGCCGCAGGTGCTCCAGGGCCTGTCGCGGGCCCAGATTGCGTCCCAGCTCGGTGACGTCTCGAGCCCGGTGGCGCAGGCGATCGACGGGACCGCCAACAACATCACGGCTGCCATCTGCAGTGTGACGGGCAACCGGCCGAGCAGCGTGTGCGACTCACCCGCCATCGCGGCGATCGCCAAGAGCCTGGTGTCGTGACGATGGCAGTCACGATCAGGTCGCGACAGGCGCCCGGTCTGGGCCTGGACGAATCTGCTGGCCCATGGCACCGAGGAGCTCATCGGCGAGATCGTCGCCCGTCCCTATCGAACCCGTCGGGCGGGTCTCAGTTGGCGGATCGCCCGCTCCCACCTGGCCTACGAGTTACTCGAGCTGACGGACGGCCGTTGCATGCTGTCGGATCTGCAGACCACGGTCCTGATCCCGCTCGAACTGGAGATGGCGGCCCGGCCCGAGGTCAGCCGCTGGAGACCGCGTCAGTGGGTGGACACGGTGGACACGGCGATCTGCAATCAGCATTCCGCCGCGGAGCAGTAACGGCGGCCGTTCCGCTCCACGACTCGCAGGGATCCGCGTCCGCACCGCACCGGACTACGACGCGACACGATCCACCCAGCGCTCGACCGTGCGCGCCAGTGCGGGAAGGGGAAGTGTCCCGGCTCGGAGCACGAGGTCGTGGAACTCCCTGAGGTCGAAGCGCGCACCGAGGGCGTCGGCCGCGATCGAACGGAGCCGAACGATCTCCCGCCGACCGACCATGTAGGCGAGCGCCTGGCCGGGGTACGAGGTGTACCGGTCGACCTCGGACTCGATCTCGATACGGGGCATGGGCGTGTGCTCGGCCATCCAGTCGACGGCCTGCTGACGTGACCAACCCATTGCGTGCAGGCCGGTGTCGACGACGAGGCGGCTGGCTCGCCACGAGTCGGCGGCGAAGAGCCCCATCCGGGCGAGATCGTCGCTGTAGAGCCCCATCTCGTCGGCCAACCGTTCGCTGTAGAGGCCCCACCCCTCGGCGCACGCGGTGTCGTGGAGCACGCGTCGGGCCGTGGGGAGGTCCTTGGACTCCATCGCGATGGTGAGCTGGAAGTGGTGTCCCGGCACGGCCTCGTGGAATGCGATGTCCTCGGCGGCGTAGCGGTGGCGTTCCTCGGGCTTGGAGGTGTTGAGGAAGTAGGTCCCCGTGCGTGAGCCGTCGATCGCTCCGGGCATGTAGTACGCGGCGGCCATCCCGGCCTCCTCCGACTCAGGCACCGCCTCGACGGTGCACGGCTCGTCGGGCACGGTGGCGAACCACCTGGGTGCCTCCGCCTCCGCGGCGGCGACGACACGCCGGGCATGATCGAGCATCTCCTGGCGGCTCTGGTACCGGAGCGCGAGGTCGTTGGACATGCGGCCGAAGATCTCCGCCAAGTCGCTCGTGTTCCAGAGTCGGGAGCCCGTCTCGGTGAACTCTTCGCGTACCTGCCCGACGATCTCCCGGCCCATGGCGTGCAACTCGTCGGGGGAGTAGGTCGTCGACGTGTGGAGCCGGGCCAGAGCCAAGTACATCGCGTCGCCACCGGGCAGGAAGCAGATGCCGGAGTGGTCGTCGTCACGGGCCGAGGGCAGCACGTCGGCCCGGAGCGCGTCCCGGTAGTCGGTCAAGGCCGGGCGGACGTGCTGCTCGATTGCGGAGGAAACCTCCGTGGCGAAGGTGTCGTCGTCCACGTCGGTCCGGGCGATCGCTCCCAGGGTGGGATCGCCGATCATGAGATCCAACTGGGCGATCGCGGATTGCACCAGTCTGGTCACGGCCGTCCGGCCGGCGGCGGTGCCCTCCAGGTGTCGCCGTGACGCGGTCGCCAGCATGTCGGGCATGCTGCGCAGGCGGGCGATGTAGCCTTCGCGCCGCTCGTTGGTGTCGAGCGCGACCTTGGGCAGCATGGTCAACACGGCGCAGACGGGCGCCGCGAAGGTGTCACTGATGGTGAACTCGGTGGCGGGCACCGCGGCGGCATCGGCCATCTGCCGGGCCAGGACACGGACGAAGTCCAGGGTCTGGAGTTCGGTCTCACCCAGGCCCTCGTCCGGCATCTGCTCCGCCCGTACGGCCACGGACGTCAGCCTCTTCGCTTGCTCCGTCTCGGCGGCGTCGCTGAAATCGGGAAGGAGGTCGTCGTAGCCGGGAAACCCGTAGAGCGACCCGGACAGTGGGTCCGCATCGAGGACCGTCGTGAGCAACTCGGCAGCAAGGTCATGTGCGGACATCGCGGGAGGCTACCGCGGGCAACGCGTGCACGTCCGTGTCGGCGCCACGGCTGACGGACGCCGTCTAACGCACCACTGCCGTGATCGTCTCTCGACAACGTGCGGGCGGGCGAGAAGGTGCGAGCCGAACGCCGCACTCCCCGTCGGTCACGCCGCGATCGGCAGCGCGGGCTCCTCGTCGTGCCGCGGCTCGGTGGCGACGTTCATCCGATTGGGCGTGCCGGTCTGGGTGGCCGTGTGGCGGTGATGCTTGTGGGACATGACGATGAGGGGGATCACGGCCATCGCGACGGCGGCGATCATGAGTGGGACGCTGATGATGAAGAGTGCCATTTCGAGTTTGGAACGGGATGGTCGGCAGTCCCGCTCCTCTCCTTTCGGCACCCATCGTGCGCAATCGAGGTCAGAGCGCCGTGAGCGGTTGCTGGGCGGTTTCTGTGAGTGTCCGCCCGTCTGGACAACACGGCATCAACAAAATGACAGAAGTGTTTCGAGCGACCGCTCTCGGGAGATGAACGGGAAACACTCGTCGTCGGTTACGACGAACTCGGCCGGATCGGCTCCCGTGTATCAGCACCGGCTCCGTGCCAGCGGCGACTCTCGGCCTCGCGGGCCGGTGTGCGCGCTCGGCTCCGATCTTCGTGGTGCACGTCATGAGCATGCTGACGGCGTGCGTGGTGGGCGCGGCTGTGTTGCTCACGGTACCGCTCGAATCCCGACCCGATATGACGCAGTTCCTTACGTGATATGGCAAGCAGCGGAATGACCGCGATGCCCACGGCCACGAGCATGAAGGGGATACTGATCATGAAGAGTGTCATGGGAACCCGCCTTTGTCTTGGTGTGACCTTGCGAGTTCCCATGCCATCGGCGCTCAAACACTCCGCACGTCACGCTGCAGGTGGTGCGGAGAGGTCCGACATCGCCGAACCATGCATTCACCCGAAGTAGAAGATTGCCTCAGGGGGTGAGTCTCAGCGCCACCAGCTGTGCGGGGGAGCCGACCGGGACATAGATCTCGCTACCGACGACGGACATCCATCCGTTGACCACGCCCGGCCCGGTGTAGCTCCATACCACCGCACCGGTAGCTCGGTTCAAGGCGAGCACCTTCCCCTGGTACGTCGCCGTCAGCACCAGGTTGTTCACGATCGTCACGCCACCGGTCGGGTCGCCCGGGACTTTTGTGTCCCACACGACCCTCCCGGTGCGAGCGGACATTGCCACGACGTCTCCGTCCATCGTCCCAACCTTCCCGCCGAAGTACGCCGTCTGGTCGGGCTCGAGCGTCGATGGGGCATTCAACGCAGCCGCATAGACGACGCCGCCGGCCGATGCCGGCGGCGTGAGCACGCCGCCGAACGTTCCCGGCAGGATCGTGGTGGGGCCCGTAAGCCGGGGCAGATCCCCGTCCCGGTGGATCCCCACAGCCGTCTTCCACAAGAGTTTGCCGGTCAGGGGATTGAGCCCGAGCACGTAGCCGCCCTTGCCGGTACTGACCGCTACCTGGCGGGAGCCGTCGACGGCGCGGCGGACGGGGACGAGCATGGCCTGCACCTCGTCGCGGTCGTAGAGGTCATGGGGGAAGACCTGGTGGTACCAGAGGAGCCTCCCGGTCGTGGCGGACAGCGCCACGATGGAGTCGGTGTAGAGATTGGCGCCCGGCCGGCTCGATCCGTTGGGGTACTGCGGCGTGCCGACGAACGGGGCCGGATTGGCGACCCCCCAGTAGACAACCCCTCTCCGGGTGTCGATCGCCGGCGGGTACCACGCGCCTCCACCCGAGTTCACGGCAGGGTTGCCCCACAACTTCTTCGAGCGGACGGTATCGAAACGCCAGTCCACCTTGCCCGTTCTGGCATCGAGCGCCTCGAGGTACCCGACCGAACCCCCGCTGTAGTACTTGCCGATCGTCACTGGCACGCTGGCTACGTAGACCCGTCCGCCATAGGCGAGCGTCTGGATGTCGACTCCTTGACCGGGCGTCGTGGTGATCTGACGGCTCCAGAGCGGGTAGCCGTCAGACATTTTGAATGCGGACACGCCGGTTGGTGTGGCCGCGAACACCATTCCCCATCCGATCGACACCCCAAAGGGCCCGATGCTGAAGCCGAGCGGCTTGGTATGCCATTTCACATGACCGGACCCCACGTCAATGGCGTAGACCGTTCCGGCCTGATCCTGGACGTACGCGATGCCACCCACGACGACGGGGGAGGTCGAGGCCCCGACGGACATGGGCACGGTCCAGGCCGGCGTCAGCCGGGACACCGTCCTCGAAGAGATCGATGACATGCCGGCATCCCTCGAATTGAGATAATCGTGATCGGGGAGCGGCCAGGCGTTGGCCTCCCCACGGACCTCCGGAGGCACTCCCGAGAGGGTGGTGACGGCGCGTGGTCGACCAGCCGCGGAGGCCGGACCGCTCACGCCCAACGCCAGCCCTGTCAACATGAGAGCAAGCGCCAACCACACCGCCCCGTTGGTGCGCGTGTGGTCGCCCGGCCTAGGTCCCACTCTCTCCCTCCCCCTTTTGGCGCAACCATAGTGACGGCTCCTCGGCGGCGGCGTGGAGAAGGTGACACTCAGTGCGGTCGAGTCGGGACGCGACATCACCGATGCAGCGGTCAGACCGGCCACCGGGCGTTCGCTGCAGCGACGACGCCGACTGGTTCACCGTCCATGATCCACGTTGACGAACACGGTCGTCCGGAGCATCCTCCTGCCTCGCGCGCTCTCATTCGTGAGCCCTCTCTGGTCTCTGGCATGGAAGGTGGCGCCATCGAGCATCGCCAATGGGCAGCACGTAGCCTCTGCTGCGGCCACAGCGTTCGGCCTGAAATGTCCCTACCATGGGCGCCGTGCCCTCTGAGTTGATGCCAGCAGCCGTGTACGTAGGCGACGGCAGGATCGCCGTCGAGGAGGTGCCCCGTCCGGAGCCGGGGCCCGGAGAGGTGCTCGTCGAAATCGCGGAGTGCGGGATCTGCGGATCCGATCTGCACATGGTGCTGGAGCGTTACGCCAAACCGGGCGCCATTCTCGGTCACGAGTGGTCGGGCATTGTGGCCGCCGCGCCCAGCGGGTCCGGCTGGTCCCCCGGCGATCGAGTGGTGGACAACCCCGCCCCGGGGTGTGGCGTGTGCCGGCCCTGCCGGCGGGGGCGCCCCTCGGTGTGCCTCAATCGTGCCCCGGCGAACTACCTCGGGTACCGGGGAGCGTTCTGCCGCTACAAGACGGTCGCGGCCGACAGCCTGATCCGGATTCCCGATTCCCTTCCGACCAGGGTGGCGGCTCTGACCGAACCGACGGCCATAGCCCTGCACGCGATGCAGGTGGCCAGCGTCGGACTCGACGACCGGGTGCTCGTCACGGGGGCCGGTCCGGTCGGGCTGCTCATCATCGCCGTGCTGCGCGCAGCGGGGATCTCCGACATCACTGTGAGCGAGCCGTCACCCCTCCGGCGCCAGCGAGCACTCGACGTCGGTGCCACCCGGGTGGTGACGCCGGACACGCTGGAGGAGCCGCCGATGACCTTGCGGGTGGCAGAGCCCTATGCAGTGGTCTTCGAATGCTCGGGACACGCCAGTGCCATTGAGACCGCGTTCGGCCAGCTGGACTATGCCGGCACCCTTGTGATCGTCGGTACCGGGTTCGAACCACCTCGAATCAATCAGAACCGCGTGATCATCTTCGAGCTCGAGATCGTCGGGGCCTACAACTACAACGACGACGGCTTCCAGCCAGCGCTGGACCTGCTCGATAGTGGGACGTTGCCACTCGAGTCATTGATCGAACCCAACGACATTCCACTCAGCGAGGTGATGGACTCCATGGAACGGCTCTCCCGGGGCGAGATCCCCGGCAAGGTGATGGTCCGACCGGGTATGTCGTCATGAGCGGGACACCGTTTACTCCCCGCATCAATCACGTGGCGATCAGCGTGGACGCCGACGTCCTCAACGACGAGGGCCGGGCCGCGCTCCTCGACTTCTACTCCGAGATCTTCGGATGGACCGAGGGGGACAACAGCACGGAGAAGGGAAATCCCCTGATCCTCTACACCGGGACATTGGGCCAGTTCCTCTACCTGCTGCCGGCGAAGGACGAGTTCATGGTCACTCCGAACATGGACCACTTCGGGATGGAGGTGTCCTCCAAAGAGGAGTTGATGGACATACTGGAACGAGTCAAGGTGTACCAGGGCAAGGACGACCGTGTCCGCCTCACCGATATCGGGACCATGGTGACCCGCTACCACGATAACGAGTACACGCTCACCAACGTCTACATCTGGTTCTTGATCCCGCTGTGGATCGAGTTGCAGCACATCGAGCGACATTCCGGAGGCTGACCTCGTCGCGGCCTAGGACTCCTCGGCCTTGCTGGTGAGGATCTGCTCGAGCCGATCCCGCACCTCGCCGGCGCCATGTTCGTCAGTGAACACATAGTTCCGCGGTCGGCGAATGGCGTCGATCACGTGTGCGGCGACGACGTCTGGCGACACCGAGCCGAAGGGGTTCATCGCCGTCTTGATCCTTCCCGGCATGACCACGCTCACGCCGATCGGCGCGCCGATCACTTCGAACTCCGCGCGCAGCACGTCGGAGAGTCCGAGCACTCCGTGCTTCG
>Ga0187879_10001500_pt1 | contig 16025 bp, 15 predicted proteins | sample June2016WEW_19_1_FD_132423 | JGI IMG/M metagenome (GOLD analysis project Ga0187879, IMG submission 132423) | Peatland microbial communities from SPRUCE experiment site at the Marcell Experimental Forest, Minnesota, USA - June2016WEW_19_10 | ecosystem: Environmental > Terrestrial > Soil >... | reverse complement strand
GTGACCGAGATGACGACCGGAGTTGACATCGTCAAGGAGGGCATACGCGCCGCAGCCGGGGAGGAACTCGCCTACGCACAGGCCGACATCGAGCTGCGCGGGCACGCGATCGAGTGCCGCATCAACGCCGAGGACGCCTCCAAGAGCTTCGCCCCCGCCCCCGGCAGGATCGGCGCCTACCGCGAGCCCACCGGCCCGGGCGTGCGCGTCGATTCGGGCGTCGAGGAAGGCGGGGAGGTCTCGCCGATGTACGACCCGATGGTCGCCAAGCTGATCGTCTGGGACGCCGACCGCGAGCAGGCCACCAGGCGCATGCTGCGCGCGCTCGGCGAATTCGAGATCGAGGGCCTGAAGACGCTGATCCCCTTCCACCAGGCGCTGCTCGCCACCGAGCAGTGGGCCAGGGGCGAGACGTGCAGGGACCTGCTCGAGGACAGGAAGTGGCTGAAGACGCTCGCGTTCCCGGCGCCCGCGCACCCGCCGGGCGACGGCGAGGAGCAGACGGAGAAGGTCGAGCAGACATACGCCGTCGAGGTCTCCGGCCGGCGCTTCGACGTGCGCGTGATCGGGCCGCCGTTCGGCGGCGGCGGTGGCGGGGGCGGTGCGGCCACGAACGGCAGCAGCGCGGGAGCGCCGCGCAAGGCGCCCAAGCGCGGGGAGCGCAAGTCATCGAGCGGCGGCGGGCCGGACACGCTGCCCTCGCCGCTGCAGGGCAACATGTGGAAGGTGCTCGTCAAGCAGGGCGACGAGGTGCAGGAGGGGCAGCTGCTGTGCATCATCGAGGCGATGAAGATGGAGAACGAGATCGCCGCCCACAAGGCCGGCACGATCGTCGAGCTGCCGATCGTCGAGGGCGCGCCGATCCAGGCGGGCGCGCCGATCGCGACGATCAAGAGCACGGACGCGGGGGGTTGAGAGGCACGTCCCGCCGAGCAGAACCAGCCTCGTGTCCATCACGGAAACGATAGTACGCATCTCCGAATGCTTTGAAGTTCCTGAATTGGAGACACTGACGATCATCGCGTGTTCGGCGGGAGCGGCCGTTCACCGAAAGTCACCTCCAAGCCGTCATCGCCCGACCGTGCCTTGGCTACACTCGCGCCGGTGCGTTCTCGGCTTGGTCTCCACCCGTGATACTTGAACAACTTGCGTCGCGAGAGATCTCCGCGCGGCGCAGGCGAGGACTCGATCTGCTCGAGCGTCCTTGCGCGCAGGATGCCACTCGCGTGTCGGTGCTCAGCACCTTCAACGTGGAGCTCCTGCCTCCGTTCCTCGCAGACGCGTTGGAGCGCTCCAACCAGCCTCCTGCCACTGTCTCCTTGGGGGCATTTGGGCAGCTCGCCCAGGAGCTGCTGCCGCCGAGCTCCACCCTCTACCGAGATGCTCCGGAGGTGCTTACGGTCGTGCTCGCCGTGGAAGACCTCCTTGCCCCGCTTTACGCGTCCGCGCCCTCGCTGCCCTCCTCTCTGGATGCGGCGGCGTTGGTCACAGACCATGTCGATGCGCTTCGCAGCTGGCTCGGCGTGGCGCTCGAGCGCCTGCCGGGGACGATCTGCTACGTGGCGCTCGTCGGCCCCCTGGGAGCGCCCCTCGAGCATGTTCTCGCGCCACTTGCCCCCGAGCGCGGACAGGAGCTGGTCGCGCGTCTGCGGGAGGGTGTCCTGGCGCTGGGTGAGCTGGGGAAGCGGGTCGTGGTCGTCGATTGGGAATGGCATGTGCGGGCGCTTGGGACGGCGGCTCTCCACGACCCGCGACTCTGGTACCTCGCTCGGATGCGTCTGAATCAGCGAGGTCTCGCGACGCTTGCCGAGATGCTCGCACGCCATGTGGCGGCCCACCGCGGCGTCGCGTCCAAGGTCGCCGCAGTCGACCTGGATGGTGTCCTCTGGGGTGGGGTCGTGGGCGAGGCCGGCCTGCAGGGGATCGAGCTCGGGGAGGAGGGGATCGGCCTCGCGTTTCAGGACTTCCAGCGTGAGCTGCTGCGCCTGCGGGAGCTCGGCGTGCTGCTCGCGATCTGCAGCAAGAACAATCCACGGGACGCAGAGGACGTCTTCGAACGACATCCGGGGATGGTTCTGCGCCGCGAGCACTTCGCTGCCGAGCGCGTGAACTGGCAGGACAAGGCGACGAACCTGCGCGAGCTTGCGACCGAGCTGCGGGTCGGTGTCGACAGCTTCGTGTTCATCGACGACAGCCCGATCGAGCGCGGGTGGGTGCGCCAGGCGCTGCCCGACGTGGTGGTGCTCGAGTTGCCAGATGATCCCGTCGAGCGGCCCGCGATCCTCGGCGCGGCACCCTGCTTCCAGCGGATCGCGCCCACCGACGCCGACCGTGGCCGCGCCGCTGCCTATCGGGCCGAGCGCGATCGTCGCGTCTTCGCCACGACGACGGCGTCGTTCGATGACTTTCTCGTCTCACTCGAGCAGCAGGTCACGATCGAGCCTGTCTCGGATGCATCGCTCGCGCGCGCGGCGCAGCTGTGCCAGCGCACGAACCAGTTCAATTTGACAACGCGACGCTACACGATCGCGGACCTCGAGCAGCTGCGCCGAGAGGAGGATGTCGAGCTCCACATGCTCTCGGTCAGCGACCGGTTCAGCGACAGTGGGATGACGGGCCTTGCGATTCTACGCTTCACCGACGAGGAAGCGGAGATCGACACCTTGCTGATGAGCTGTCGCATTCTTGGGCGCCGCCTCGAGGACGTGCTGCTGGCGTTTCTTGCCGAGCGCGCCGAGGCCCGCGACGCACGCTGGCTCGTCGGTCGCTTCGAGCCCACCGCGAAGAACGCGCAGGCCGCCGACTTCTACCCGGTGCGCGACTTCGTGCCCGCGGGCGGGGGATGGTTTCGTCTGGACCTCACTTCCCGCCGGCCGATATCGCCGCCGGAGACGCGTGTGAGGGTCGTCGCGGATGCGTGAGCGGCTGAAGGAGGTGATGGCCGATCTGTTCGGCTGTGCGCCGGAGGATATTCCCTCCGACGCGGATCCCGACACGCTCGCCAACTGGGACTCGCTCCGTCACGTCGAGTTGATGCTCGCGCTCGAGACGGAGTTCGATGTGCACATTCCGACCGAGGCGATGCTCGAATTGGTCTCGCTGGAGAGGATCCACGACTACCTCTGCGAGCACGCCGCCGGAGCACGGACGTGAACGCAACCGCGGCGCGGCTTCACCATGTCGGCATCGTTGTCTCCTCGGAGGAGCAGGCCGGCGTGCTGATGGAGCTGCTGGGGCTCCTCGAAGCGGGACGGGGCTACGTCGAGCGCTATCAGGCGCTCTGCATCTTCACTGAGGGAAACGGTGGTAGCCCGCTTGAGCTCGTCGTGCCGAGCGGTGGGCGACTGCTGCGGTTCAACCGTGGCATCGGCGGCTTGCACCACGTCGCGATCACGGTTGACGACCTCGCCGAGCTTACGAGGAGATTCGCCGAGCGAGGCACTCCACTGCTCGAGCGGGAGCCCGTGCGCGGCGCCGGCTCGTTCCTCTGCAACTTCCTCGCTCCCGTCTACTCGCGCGGCGTGACCGTCGAGTTCGTCGAGGAGTTGCACGATCCCGCGACGCCATGAGCAGCGCCACGCAGATCGATTGGCTGCCTGCCCGCGCGATCGGGGAGCTGCAGGCCCTCATCGACGAGCACTGGCGACGCGGACACATCCTCGCGCGCGACGCGCAGCTCCTTCGCTGGCAACACCGCTTCGAGGGCGACCCCGAGCGGCTGTCCGTGCTCGTGGCGCGGGACGGCGAGCAGATCGTCGGTGCGCTCGGCATGATCCCCGTCTCCTTTTGCGTACTGGGGCATCGCTCGTCTGGGGCCTGGCTGGCGATATGGATCGCGACGCCCCGGGCGCGGAAGCGCCAGGGAGGCCTGCTGCTACTCCGGCGTGCGCTCGAGGAGCGGCTTGGCTTCGTGGGTACGGCCGGCGCCAACGAAATGGCACTGAGGATCTACCGGGCACTCGGCTTCTCGATCCGCGAGAGCGTCCCGCGCTGGGTGCGGGTCATCTCCGACGACTCGCTCGCGAGGCTCCTCGGAGACCGCCCGGCGCCGTACGGCGAGCCATCGGCGCCACCGCCCATGACCACCGAGTCGCTGCGGATCTCCACGTGGAGCGAGGGGTGTGCAGGGCGCTGGGATGAGACGTGGAAGCACCGGATCGCACCAACGCTGATCGGGACCTGGAGGGACAGCAGCTACCTTCGCTGGCGGTTTCTCGAGCATCCGCGGTTCACCTATGCGGTGCGGGTCGCCGACGACGGCGGGTCGCTCCGCGGCCTGGCTGTCCACAGGATCGCGGACATCCGAGGTACCGAGAGCAAGGTCGTTCGTGTCCTCGACCTGCTCGGCGACCGCGAGGCGGCGATCGCCCTCGCGTCCGATGTCCTCGCCGCGGGCGCTCGCGCGGGCGCGGCGTTCGCGGAGTTCTATTGCACGGCTGGCGCGGTCGCGGAACCGCTCGAGGCGTGCGGGTTCACATTCGAAGCCGAGCCGACCGACAGGCTCCCGGCGCTGTTCGAACCGCTCAACTTCGACCCGCCGCCGAGGATGACCGCGGCCCTCAGCGCCGGCGGAGATACGGCGCTTTTCGAGTCGGACGCGCTGTACATCACGCGCTCGGACTGCGACCAGGACAGGCCACACGAACTGACCTGAGCGTTCGCCCGCACCGGGCGAGGCGCTTCCCGCTGGTCGAGTCCGCCGCCCCATGCTCACGGTGTCCCTATGCGTGTGTGCGGAACACCTCGCCCGGAGGACACCCTTCCAGGTGCGCCTGCACGTTGCCCTGGCGGTGCGCGGCCTCCATGCGCGTAAATGCCGCCGCGATCGCCTCCAGCGTGCGCGCGATGTCGTCCTCGCTGTGGCTGTATGTGGTGAAGATCGGTCCACCGAAGAGCACCCCGCGCCTGTGACACTCCTGCAGGAAGAGACCACGCAGCAACTGCGAGGGCTGCCCTTCGCCGTCGCGAAAGCCGAGCCACGAGCGGGACGGGTTGCCGGCCAGCTCGACGCCGAAGCTCACACCGGCCACGAGTCGCTCGATTCCCGCGCGCAATTCGGCGCCGCGCGCCCAGATGTGATCGATGACCGGCTCGTGGCGCAGTGTCTCCAACGTGGCCGTCGCGGCCGCCAGCGAGATGGTTTCACCCGCGTAGGTCATCGAGAAGAAGATCTCCTCGAAGGCCCGCATCGCCCACTCGCGGCCGACGACGGCGGCGAGCGGATAGCCGTTTGCCATGCCCTTGCCCAGGCACGCGAGGTCGGGGACGAGCCCGAACAGCTCCTGTGCGCCGCCGAGGGCGTAGCGAAAGCCGGTCACTACCTCGTCGAGGATGAACAGCGCGCCATGGCGATGGGTCGCCTCCAGCGCACCCTGGAGGTAGCCGTCACCCGGGTCGGCGCCCGGGATCTCCATGATCACGGCGGCCATCGCCTCTCCACCGAGCGCCTGCTCGAGGGCGTCCAGGTCGTTGTACGGGACTGCGTGGATGAGCTCGCGATTGAGCGCTGGCACGCCCGCGTCGCGCTCGGTCGAGGCGATGTACCAGTCGTGGTAACCGTGATAGCCGGTCGCGATCACGTGCTCGCGGCCGGTCAGCGCCCGTGCGGCGCGGATGGCTCCGCCGGTCGCGTCGGCTCCGTTCTTGGCGAAGCGCACGCGCTCGGCGCATGGAATCAGCTCGACCAGCAGCTCGGCCACCTCCACCTCCAGCGGGTGCATGAGCGTGAACGTCGTGCCCTCGTGCGCCTGCGCCACGACCGCATCGGTGACCGCGGGGTGGTCATACCCGAGCAGGATCGGGCCGAGCGCCATCGGATAGTCGATGTACTCGTTTCCATCTACATCCCACACGTGCGAGCCACTGCCTCGTCGCAGGAACTTGGGCGAGACGCCATCCACGAATTGGGAGGGCGCCTTGCTCAGCGTCTGCGTGCCACCCGGTATCACCCGCAGCGCACGCTGCCACAGCGCGTCGGAGGCCGCGATCGCGGGTGCGGGCGCAGGCAGGACGCACGGCGACGCGGAGGAGGGCGGTGAGATGGATTGGTATGACTTTGAGATAATTCCATATAATACTCTCTCTTGTTACACGCATTGATCACCGGTGCAGCGGGCTTCGTCGGCTCGCACGCGAGTACCCATCTGATCGAGGAGGGTTGCGACGCGCGCCGGATGGGGTCGTTCACCACCCACTACGCCGGGTTCCCGAAGGAGCTCAACATCGCTGCGCCGATGAGTGAGAGACATCTCCACCCGAGTGCACGCGAACGTCAGCGCGACGCGATCGCGCCGCGTGACCGGCTCGAGCGGCGGCTGGCGGAGACCGGCGTGCGACCCACCGAAGCGGCGGTCCGCTAGCCGTGGTCCGCTTCATCGCCGAGATTGGCTCCAACCACAACGGCGAGCGCGAGCGCTGCCTGGCGCTGGTGGACGCCGGGGCGGCGGCGGGCTGTGTGGCGATCAAGCTGCAGGTCTTCCGTGTGCAGGACCTGTTCACGGCTGAGGCGCTCGCTCGCCACCCCGAGTTCGCGGCCAGGCGCGCGTGGGAGTTCCCGCTCGAGCTGCTGGACCCCGTCCGCGAGCGCTGCGCGGAGCACGGCGTCGAACTGGGGGCGACGCCGTTCGCACCATGGGCGGTGGAGGCCCTCGCCGAGCGGGTCGACTTCTTCAAGATCGCCTCCTACGACCTGCTTCGGCACGACCTGATCGGGATGTGCGCGGCAACGGGCAGGCCGCTGGTCCTCTCCACCGGGATGGCCACGCTGGCGGAGGTCGCCGCCGCTGTGGCAGCGGCGGGAGCAGCCGATGTGCGGCTCCTGCACTGCGTATCGGGATACCCGACGCCGCCGGAGCAGGCGAACCTCGCGGCGATCGCGACCCTGCGTGAGCGGTTCGGCGTTCCGGTTGGATGGTCGGACCACACCTGCTCTGAGTCGGTCATCCGCCGCGCTGTGACCCGCTGGCGCGCGAGCGACGTGGAGGTCCACATCGACCTCGACGGCGTCGGCTACGAGGCGAGGGGGCACTGCTGGACGCCCGAGCGCCTGCGCGCGCTGATCGCTTCGCTGGACGCGACCGGCGGCGACGACGACGAACGGCTCGACGGCGACGGCGTCAAGCGCCCGATGCCTGTCGAGCGAGCGGATGTTCCCTGGCGAGCGGACCCGGCCGACGGCCTGCGGCCGCTGCGCTCGCTGCGCCCGGAGCTGGTTGGAGCCTAGTGCTCGGCGAACCAGCGCTCGACGAGGTTCAGCCAGGAGCTGTAGGTAGGCGTGAAGTGCAGCGTGAAGCGGGGGTGGCGCACCAGCCAGCGCTGGATCGAGGGGGTCTTATGTGTGGAGGAGTTATCGAGCACCACATGCACCTCGAGGTGCTCGGGCACCGACGCGTCGATCAGGTTCAAGAAGCGCCGGAGTTCCTCGGCGCGATGCCGGGGAGTCATGTCCGCGATCACTTGGCCGGAGCTGAGGTCGAGGGCGGCGTAGAGGTTGGTGGTGCCGTTGCGGACGTAGTCGTGGGTGCGGCGCTCGGGCACACCCGGCATCAGCGGCAGGATCGGCGCCGAGCGGTCAAGGGCCTGGATCTGGGACTGCTCATCGACGCACAACACCACCGCAGCATCCGGAGGGTTCAAATACAGGCCCACGACGTCGCGCACCTTGTCGATGAACTGCGGGTCGGGAGACAGCTTGAACGCCTCGGTCTGGTGCGGTTTCAGGCCAAAGGCGCGCCAGATGCGGCTGACCGCCGACTGGCTCATCCCGGTCGCGGCCGCCATCGATCGCGTCGACCAGTGCGTGGCGTTCGGCGGCGACTGCTCCAGCGTCTTGACGATCACCCGCTCGATCTGCTCATCGCCGATCGAGCGCGGTTTGCCAGGACGCGGCTCATCGTGCAGCCCATCCAGCCCCTGGCGAGCGAACCGCCCGCGCCACTTGCCGACCGTGTCTTTGTTGCAGCCCAGCCGCGCCGCGATCTGGATACTCGGCTCACCCTCGGCCGCCGCCAGCACGATCCGGCAACGCAACGCGAGCGCCTGCGCGCTCTTCGGGCGCCGAGCCCAACGCTCCAACACCTCCCTCTCCTCATCAGTCAGCACGACGTGCGCAAGCGGCGGCATCTCGGCCTCCAATCGTCGTTGATAACCACGATGGAGTTCGACACCACCCACGCGGTGCCTACCAACCAACGACTCAGGTGACTAGGTGGCCGCCGGCGATCTGGAGATCGTCGTGCACGCGCGTCAAACGCACGCGGCTCAGACGGTGAGCGCACGCAGTCCGGCGGCGAAGCGTTCGGGCTGAAACACTTCCGTGTATTGCGCTAGGCCGCGTCCGAGCCCACGCGCGACTTCGAACGCCACGCCCGGCCGCTGGAGCAGATCGTCGACCAGTTCGTCGAAATCGCTCGGCAACTGGAACATCCCTGGAGCCCACTCGGTCCATGGAGGCACGAAGTGCTTACGGCGAACCCACTGTGGGGCCACGCCCAGCCACAGCAACACTGGGAGGCCCTGGGCGGCGGCCTCGAACGCCACGGAGGACGTCGAAGAGATCAGAATGTCCGCGGCGGCGACCGAGAACGGGCCGCCGGCGACGATCTCGACGTCGAGCTCCCGCTCGCTCAGCATGCGGCGGTAGCGCTCGGGGTCCTCGTTGGGATGCGGGCGCAGCGTAACCCCGACGCCGGCCGCGGCCAGACGTCTGACGCCGGGCGTGAGCACGTCGATGAACGTCTCGCAGAACGCGCTTGACGTGATCGGGGTGTCGACCGTGTCGCTGGTGGCGATCAACGCGCGGCGCAGGCTCGTGGCCGAGGGAGCCGCCCGAGACACGTGTGTCCCTGGGACGCCGACCGTCCATACAGCCGGCCGCGGCTCGGGCCAGGCGTGCATCTGCTCAGTCGTGGCGGCTCCCCAGCCGAAGATCACGTCCGCGCGTCGGTCGCCTCCGTCGAACTCCCGGAATGAGTAGATGCCGTGCTGCATCGCGCCCACGCGCAGGCCACGCTTGTGCGCCCAGTCGATCAGCAGCCGGGAAGCCCCGTAGGCGGCGCTCGGCAGCACGAGCGCCCGCAGCGAGCTCGCCCGTGTCAGGCCGGTAAGCGCCGCTACGGCCTGCTCGAGTTCGGAAGCCGTCCCGGCCAGCAGCCGGCCGACGAGCAGGGTCATCGCCCGATCGAGCGGCTCGGCCTCGTCGAGCCCGAGCCGAGCCGGCATGCATACAGCAGGGCCAGGGCCTGGGCGCCTGGGGCCGTACGTCGCGAGAAGCGGGAGCCGGCGACGTAGCGCGAGCAGCGCGCCGTTGCCGTGATCCAGGCCCGGGAACGGCATCGCCCCGACGCCGGCTGCGCGTAGCTCAGCGGCCGGGAGCGAGGCGAGCGCCAACGAGAGCTTGCCCGCGACGACCGCTGCGATCCGGACGCGCTCCGGCCTCGAGCCGGCGGCGAGCGCCCGCATGAGCGGGCGCGCCACGGTACGCGTGACCCGCGAGCCCGGCAGTGCCGGCGGGATCGCATACGGCACCGAAGATGGGTCGAGGTCGAGGCCGGCGCGCGCACCCATGATCAGCGCCGGCGGCGCTCCGGGGTCGCAGACGAGCTCCCGTGCTCCCGCGCCGGCGCGCGCGAGTGTCCACCCGCACAGCAGCCGTGCGAGCTCAATTCGTAGGCGCAGCTCGGCGAAGTCGATCAGACGATGGCCGTGGCGTTCGATGGCGGCGACCGCCGGGGACTCCCTGATCGCGACCAGCAGCTCGGCGATGCGACACTCTGCCGCGCTGCGCTCCTCCCAGCTCTGCAGCTCGTCGAACAGCAGCGGCCGGCGACTGGCGAGGTCGTGATAGGCGATCCCGTCGAGCACGATCGTCAGGTCATCGACCCGGGGCGGCGGGATCCAGTCGTAGCGTCCCGTGAGGTCGGCCCGGCATACCGCGATCAGCCGGCCGGGGGCCGGCGTCGGATCGCCGCCGCTCACACGACCGCGACGATCGGCTCCGCCATGCTGCGGATGCGAGGAACGAAGACCTCGCCGCCATGCATGAGAGCGGTGCCGAACGACCCCGTCCCGCCGGTCACCAGCACGACCTTGCCCTGTAGATGTGGACTGGGAACGGAGCTCATGAGTGAGCTGCCGAGTATCACATACTTCCAGTTGGCTATTCCAGTTATTGGGCCGAGTTCAGCAGTAATGTCTCCAGCACGACGGTGGCGAAATCCACCCACTCAACGTGCGCAACTAGCGACGTTCTGCACGTGGACGTGCCGCTGGGTCCTCGTGCGACGGGCGGCTGGCAGCGGGGCGTCGGTGCCGCGCTCGCGCAGTGCCTTCAGATACGCGCGATCTTCGTCCAGGACCTCCAGCGTCCGTGCAGCGCCGAGAACCGGTCCGTGACCCGGGACGACGTGCTCAGCCGCACCGACCAGCGGGCGCAGTCGCTCGAGTGTCGCGAGGTACGAATCGACCCCGCCTCGCTCGTTCAGAGCCGGTATCTCGACGCTCGAACAGTAGTCTCCGAGCACGAGCACGCGCGCCCACGGGATCCACATGGCCATGCCATCCAACGTGTGTCCGCCCGCCTCGTGCAGCTCGAGCTCGGAGCCGCCCAGCTCGCAGCGCCCGGGAACGGGCAGCGCCTGCACGGAGCCGAGCGCGAGCGGGCGCGGCCGCTCGATCAGCAGCTCTTCGTCGAACGCGCGCAGCTCCCGCTGGGCTTCGCCCGGCGAGGCCCGCAGCCGCTCGGCGGTGCTCTCGGCGCAGCCCAGCGCGACGTCGGGGAAAGCGAGGCGCCCGAGCAGGTGATCCCAGTCGCCGTGCGTGGCCAGCAGACCGCTGGGGGCGGCGAATCGGGCCTGCTCGAGCAGCGCGGGCAGCGCGTCGAGCTCGTCCGGCAGGACCGGCGAGTCGATCACGAACGTCTCCCCGGCGGGCTCCGGGCCGCCCGCCCATCCCTCCCCCGAGGCGCGCTTCGGAGCGACGGCGGCGCCCTCCTCCCCACCCGCGCCGCGGACGACCACGCAGTTGACGTGCAGGACCGCGCTGGTGACGACGATCACGTCGCGGTGCAGCGAGACGGCTCGCACGCGCGCGAGGCCCGTCTAGGTGACGCCGAGGAGTTTGGCGGCCTCTTTGAGGCTGGTGACCTCGGCGGTGGGCTTCTTCTGCGAGGAGTCGAGCGTCTCCTTGTTGCGGTTGACCCAGATGACGGGCACGCGCGCTTTGACGCAGGGCACGACGTCGTGGTAGTGGCTGGCGGCGACGTGCACCCAGCCGCGCTTGCCGCCCATGCGCCTGGCGCACTCGGTGAAGTGGGGCGGTTCGGGCTTGTACGAGCGCACCTGCTGCGCGGTGACGACCAGGTCGAAGTCGATCGCGATGTGCCGGCGGGTCTGCCCGAGCAGCTTGTCGTCGATGTTCGACAGCAGGCCGAGCTTGTATTTCTTGGCGAGCTTCGCCAGCTGCACGCTGGTCTCCTTGAACGGCATCCAGCGCTGCACGGAGTCGGGCAGGAAGCCGGAGCGCGAGGGCTCGAGCGGCCACTCGAGGCGTTTGGCGATCTCGATCGCGGTGCGCCGCAGGACCTCCGCGTACAGCTCGTAGGAGCCCCCCTCGATTTCGCGGGAGATCTCGTGGAACATCGACATCAGCACGCCGCGGTCGATCTCGACGCCGTCGCGCGCGGCCTCCTTGGCGAACGCGTCGTAGATCCCGGTCTCCCAGTCGATCAGCGTGCCGTAGACGTCGAAGGTGACGAACGAGATGTTCTTGGGGATGGGCACCGCGCGGCATTATGCCCTGACGGGGGCCCTCGACGCGGCGCGCCACCCCAGCGCGGGGCGTGCGTGCACGCGATCGCCCGGCTTGCGTTAGAGTCCCGCGCCGCATGGACCTGCTGGAGTATCAAGGCAAGCAGCTGTTCGCCCGCCACGGATTGAGGGTTTCCTCGGGCCAGGCGGTTACGACCGTCGAGGACGCCGTGCGGGCGGCGAGCGAGGTCGGCTACCCGGTCGTGGTCAAGGCGCAGGTGCTGATCGGCGGGCGCGGCAAGGCGGGCGGCGTGAAGCTCGCGGCCGACGAGGGCGAGGTGCGCGAGCACGCGGGCGACATCCTCGGGATGGACATCAAGGGGCACGTCGTGCGGACGCTGTGGATCGAGCACGCGTCGGACATCGCGTCCGAGTACTACGCGTCGGTGCTGCTCGACCGCTCCGCCAAGCAGCCGCTGGTGATGTTCAGCGTGGAGGGCGGCGTGGACATCGAAGAGGTCGCCGAGAAGACGCCGGAGAAGCTGGTCCGCCACCATGTGGACGCGCTGGCGGGCCTGTCGCGCGGGGAGGCGGTCGAGATCGCGAGGCAGGGCGGCGTCGACGCCGACGTGGTCGAGGGCGTGGCCGACGCGCTGCTGGCCCTGTACGAGGTTTGGATTGAGGAGGATGCGACGCTCGCGGAGATCAACCCGCTGATCGTGACCCCGGAGCGGGAGGTGAAGGCGCTCGACTCGAAGGTGTCGCTGGATGGCAACGCGCTGTATCGCCACCCGGAGAACCAGGGGCTGTCGGACAGCGAGAACGAAGACCCGATCGAGCGGCGCGCGAAGGAAGAGGGCGTCCAGTACGTCAAGCTCGACGGCGACATCGGCATCCTCGGCAACGGCGCGGGGCTGGTGATGTCGACGCTGGACGTTGTCGCCCAGGCGGGCGGCTCGCCGGCGAACTTCCTGGACGCGGGCGGCGGCTCGGACGCGGAGAAGATCAAGCAGGCGGTCGACCTGCTGCTCGCCAACGACGCGGTGAAGGCGGTCCTGTTCAACATCTTCGGCGGCATCACGCGCTGCGACGAGGTCGCGCGCGGGCTGATCGCGGCGTTCGAGGAGATCAAGCCTTCCGTCCCGTTCGTCGTGCGCCTGGACGGGACCAACGACGTCGAGGGCCGGCGCCTGCTGCAGGAGGCGGAGCTGCCGAACGTGCACGCGGCGAAGACGATGAACGAGGCGGCGGAGAAGGTCGTCGCGCTGGCGGCCGGCCAGGGCGTGGGAGCACCGGCCTGATGTCTGTCCTGATCGACGAGAGCACACGCCTGTGCGTGGCTGGCATCACCGGCCGCGAGGGCACGTTCCACACGCTCAACAACCGCAACTACGGCACGAACGTGGTCGGCGGTGTGACCCCGGGCAAGGGCGGCCTGGACGTTGAGGGCATCCCGGTGTTCGACACGTGGGAGCAGGCGATGGCCGACGCGCAGCCGAACACGGCGATGATCTTCGTGCCGCCGCGCTTCGCGGCCGACTCGATCCTCGAAGCGGCCGCTGCGGGCGTCGAGCTGGTGATCGCGATCACGGAGGGCATTCCCGCGCACGACGAGCTGCGCGTTTACAACACGCTGAAGCGCGAAATAAAGAATGCCCACCCACCCACGCGCCTGATCGGGCCCAACTGCCCGGGCATCCTCTCGCCGGGCAAGGCCAACGTGGGGATCATCCCGGCGTCGTTCTTCAAGGCGGGCAGCGTCGGCGTGGTCTCGCGCTCGGGCACGCTGACCTACCAGATCGGCAACGAGATCGCGCAGGCGGGCGTGGGCTGCAGCACGATCGTGGGCATCGGCGGCGACCCGGTGCCGGGCTCGTCGTTCGTGGACGTGCTCGAGCTGTTCGAGGTCGACCCGGAGACCGAGCTGGTGGTGCTCTCGGGCGAGATCGGCGGCTCGGCGGAGGAGGAGGCGGCGGAGTACATCGCCGAGCACATGAGCAAGCCGGTGGTGGCGTACATCGCGGGCTTCACCGCGCCGGCGGGCAAGCAGATGGGCCACGCGGGGGCGATCGTGTCGGGCAGCGCGGGGACCGCCGCGGCGAAGGCGCAGGCGCTGGAAGCAAGGGGCGTGCGCGTCGGGCGCACGCCGACGGAGACCGCCGCCATCGCCGTCGAGGTCCTGGGCGGCGCGCTCGCGGCCCAGTAGGTCGTCGCGGGCGTTGGGGATGGGGCGGGCCAGCGGTCCACAGCGCGAGGCCGCTCGCTAGCATCGTCAGTCGCGATGCGCGATGCGATCGAGCTCCATCCCGAAGGGCTGGCGCAGGACGAGCCGAGCGACACGGCGCACGCGACGCCGCCGCTGATCGCGTTCGAGAGCGTGAGCAAGCGCTACACCGACGGCGACCGGGAGACCCTGGCGCTCGACCGGGCGTCGTTCGAGATCCATGCCGGCGCGTACGTCGCGTTCTACGGCACCCGTCAGTCGGGCAAGTCGACGCTGCTGCGGCTGATGGCGGGGATCGAGACGCCGAGCGCGGGAACGGTGCGCTTCGAAGGGCGGGACCTCGCCGCCATGTCGGCGGCGGACCGCAGCCAGATCCTGCGCAGCCGCGCGGCGTTCGTGTCGCCGCAGGACTGGTCGTCGAGCCCGGGTCAGAGAGTGGTGGACCACGTGATCGTGGCCTCGGCGAGCAGCGGCCTGAACCTGCGCGAGGCGAGGCGCCGTGCGCTGCTGATGCTCGCCGACGTGAACCTGCTCGACCGCGCCGACGAGCCCGCGAGGCGGCTGTCGCCGCCCGATCGCATGCGGGTGATGCTCGCCCAGGCGCTCATCCGGGAGCCGTCCCTGCTGCTGATCGACGAGCCGGCCGTGTTCCCGAGCCCGACCGACAAAGACGCGTTCCTCGCGTGGCTGCGGGATCTCGTGACGGAGCGGCACATGACGCTCGTGATGGCCTCCGTGGACATGCGGGCGCTGCAGGGCGCGACGGAATTGATGTCGATCGCGGACGGCGAGTTGATATCGACGGCGAGACAGGCGACGATCGTCGCGTTTCCGACGCGCGGCGCCGCCGAGACGAGACCGCCGAGGGAAGACCCCACGAACGATCAGCACGCGTGAACCGCGCGATCGCACGGCCTGTACGCTAGGCGTCCATGGACCAGGATGTCGCGCAAACGCTGGGCGAGCTCGAGCGCAAGCTCCTCGAGCTCGAGCGCACCCTCAACGCGATGAGCACCGGACAGGAGCCGGGCGAGGGCGAGGGCGCCGGCGCCGGCGCCGGCGAGGCGTCTCGACACGCCGGCCCCCTGCGGGCAACCACCGCGGCGCCGCAGGGCTCCGGCTGGAGCAGGATCGTGGACGAGACGATCGAGCCACCCGGTGCGCCGTGGCCGCCGAGGGCGCTGCAGCCGCCCGGCGCCCCGCCCGGCGCCCCGCCGGGCGCGCAGCCGCCGGCATCGCAGCCGCCGCGCGCGCCACAGCCGCCGCGCGCATCGCGGCCGCCGAGCGCATCGCAGCCCCGCGCATCGCAGCCCCCCAGCGCGGCGGAGCTGCTGCATTTCCGCGATCGGCTGGAGCGGGCGGCGCGCGAGCTGACCCACGACTACGACGAGCTGCTCGGACGCCTAAGCTACGCCGCTGTGCCAACGACGACCGGCCCCACGATCTCCTTCGCGCGCGGCGCGCCGTCGCTCGACATCGTCGACGTGGACGGCCTGCGCGACGCGGCGGTGCGCGCGTTCGAGAGCGACCCCGGGGGAACGACGGCGTACGGCACGTCGGTTGGCTACCCGCGGCTGCGCAGCTGGATCGCCGACCGTCACGGGGTGGAGCCGGAGCGCGTGCTGGTGACGAACGGGTCGATGCAGGCGGACGCGTTCCTGTTCGAGCAGCTGGTGCGCGAGGGCGACGAGGTGATCGTGGAGCGCCCGACGTACGACCGCACGCTGCTGTCGCTGCGCGGCCGCGGGGCGCGCGTGCACGCGGTCGAGCTGCAGCCGGACGGCATCGACACGGAGGCGCTCGCCGACCTGCTGACGGGCACTGGCGGCGTGCAGCCAACGCTCGCGCACATCATCCCCAACTTCCAGAACCCGGCGGGCTACACGCTGTCGTTCGAGAAGCGCAGGCGGCTGCTGGAGCTGGCGGCGGACCACGGCTTCATGGTGTTCGAGGACGACCCGTACGTGGAGCTGCGCTTCAGCGGCGAGACGCTGCCGACGATGCTGTCGATGGACCCCGAGCGGGTGGTGTACGCGTCGTCGTTCTCGAAGACGGTG
>Ga0187879_10001497_pt1 | contig 16050 bp, 14 predicted proteins | sample June2016WEW_19_1_FD_132423 | JGI IMG/M metagenome (GOLD analysis project Ga0187879, IMG submission 132423) | Peatland microbial communities from SPRUCE experiment site at the Marcell Experimental Forest, Minnesota, USA - June2016WEW_19_10 | ecosystem: Environmental > Terrestrial > Soil >... | reverse complement strand
CCGGTCCATCGCCACGTGATGCCCCAAGGGCTGGCGGCCGGCGAGGTAGCGCTCGGCAAAGGTTCGGTTGATGATCGCCACGTTGGGAGCAGCCGCAGTATCACGATCATTGAAATCGCGCCCCACCAGGATCGGAACTCCTAGCACGTGGAAGAAATCCGGTCCCACACTGTTGCAGCGCATGGCGGAGTACTGCCCGGCGCGCGGGACAGTTCCGTCAACATAGGCGTCATTGTTGTTGCTCCATCCGGATCCTATGCGGTTTTCCATCAACGTGGCGGACTCGACGCCGGGCAAAGAGCGCATCCGGTCCATGAGTGACTGAAAGAAGTGAACGACCTCCGCGTCGGTGCGCAGGCTCTGGGGCGGTGTGATGCCGAATACGAGCAACCCCTTCGCGCGCATCCCAAGGTCCAGAGTCTCGAGGTTTCGAAGCGTGCGTAACAACAGGCTTGAGCACACCAGCAGCGCCAGGCAAAGCGCGATCTGAAAAGCCACTACCGCCTGCCCGCGGCGGTGCTGGTCCTTGCCGCGTGTGGCACCGGGAGCGCCGGTTGTGCGAGTGAAGCCGGGGGCGGTGCGCACTGCGTTACGCAGCGGAGCGAGGCCGAATAACAGTGCCGCGAGGGCCGAGAGGGCCAGGGTGAACGCCAATACCCGTTGGTCGGGCGACACATTGAAGTCGAACCCTGCCCAGGCCACCATGGCTTCCGTGGCCCAGGTGGCAAAGAGCCACCCTAGCGCCGTTCCCGCTCCCACCAGAACCAGGCTCTCGGTGAGCAACTGTCGAAACATTTGGAGGCGGGTTGCACCTAAAGCCAAGCGCAGGCTGAACTCCTGACGGCGCGCGGTATTCCTGGCCACCAGAAGCATGGCCACATTGCCGCACGCAATCACCAACACCACGCCTACCATCGCCATCAGAACCAGGAGTGGTTTCTCGTAGTTCTCCCGGAGGTTCTCGATGCCTCGCACGGGTGAGAAGAAAAGCTTCACCGGTGGCGCCTTCGGGTCCGGCTTGACGCCTGTCGCGGCCAATGTGCGTTGATAGACGGGGTTCAGTTGCGCCAGCGCCCGCCCTTGGCTGATCCCGGCTTGCAGTCGTCCGATCATCAACAGGAACAGCCATGTGGGATCACCGTAGAGGCTGTCGCTGCTGTCCGGTGAACGGCCCCACGGCTTCAGGTCCGCGCGCGTCTGAAAAGGAACCCAAATATCGGTCGGCTCGCCCTGTCCGACTCCTCCAAATTCCCGCGGCGTAACTCCGATGACCGTGAACGGTACTCCCTTGATGTAGAGGGTCTGGCCAAGTACAGAAGGATTACGAGCGAAGCGCCGCGTCCAGTACGCATAGCTCAGCACCGCCGTCTGCGTGTGCTGAGACTCGTCCTCCGAAGTAAATCCCCGGCCCCGTGCCAGCCGCACTCCCAGCCCCGAAAAGAAGTTCCCGCTCACCATATCGGCATTAGCCTCTTCCGGCTCCTCGCTGCCGATGCGCACCGCCGCCTTTCTGTAGCTGAGCGGCACGTAAGCAACGACGTCCGAAAGAACGTTGTGTTGCTTGCGGAGTTCCTCGAAAACGGGTTCGGTCAAGGAAGTGTCGTTGTAGCCCGTCTGCGAAGTGTCGGGAGGCTGATCGGTTGTATGCAGTCGAACCAACTGCTCGGGGTTGGCCACCGGCAAACGGCGCACGAGCGCGGCATTCATCACGCTGAAAATCGCCGTGTTCGCGCCGATTCCCAGCGCCAGCGTCAACACCGCAACCGCCGTGAAGCCGGGATTCTTCGCGAGCATGCGAATGCCGTAACGAACGTCGTGAAATAAGGTGCTCATTGGCCCCCTCGTCCGACAATCGGGAGATCGGGTGATCGGGAGATCGGGTGAACAATTTGTGATTTGTGATCTCTGATTTGCGATTGAGCGTTTCAACCATCAATCACCAATCGCCAATCACAAATTGTTCACCCGATCTTCCGATCACCCGATCTCCCGATAGCGTCATTCGTATCGTAAAGCCACCAGCGGATCGACCTTGGTCGCGCGGCGCGCGGGAATGTAGCTGGCGAGCAATGCGACGGCAATCAGCAGGAGAGTTACGGTGAGGAACGTGAGCGGGTCGGTGGGCTTCACGCCAAAGAGCAGGCTCGACACAAATCGCGTCAAGGCCAACGCGCCCAGGATTCCCGCTCCCACGCCCGCCAAAACCACCCGGGATCCCTGACCCACCACCAGTTTCAGGATATCTCTGCGCTCCGCCCCAAGCGCCACGCGCACACCGAATTCGTGGGTTCGTTGTGCGACTGAATAGGAGATCACGCCATAGAGCCCGACCATCGCCAGCACCAGTGCCAGCGCGGCAAACAGGATGGAAACCATCATGGTGAGGCGTTCGGGCGCAACGGACTCTGAGGCCAGACTCTCCATGGTGCGCACGTCCCCGGTAGGCTGATTGGGATCGATGCTGTGAACGATCTGGCGGATATCGCCGACGAGTTTGGTCGGGTCTTCGGTGGCGCGAACCACCAGCGTCATGTCATCCCCGTTCTCCATGAAGTACATCGCAATGGCGGGCTCGGCGGCGGGTCCAAGCTCCTTCACGTCGCCCACCACGCCCACCACCGTGTTCCAATGGCAGGGAGAGTCGGAGCAGTTGACGCCGAAGCGCCTTCCGATCGGGTTTTCGCCGGGCCAGTATTGCTTGGCCATGGCTTCACTAATGACGGCATGGTCGCTGTACCAGTCGCTCGCCTCGAACGATCGCCCACGCAGCAGAGGGATTCCCATGGCGCGAAAATAGCCGGAGGTTGTCTGACGATGCGCCGCCCAAATCGAACCAGCGGCGCTGTGCGGCCGGCCTTCAATCTCAATGTCCTGTCCCCAACCACCGCCCGTAAGCGGCGCGCAGTTGATGATCCCCGCCGCTCGCACCTGGGGCAGAGCAGTGATCCGCTGCAAGAGCGGGTCGTAAAACCGTTCCCCCACGTGTTGTCCCGGGCGGTGTAGCCCAACCGTCAGGACGGAATCAGGCTGGAAGCCCAAAGCGACAGTGGAGATTCGAACAAAACTCTTGGCAAGCAGTCCGGCTGCTGTCAGGAGTATTGCCGCCAGCGCCACTTCGCCTGCGACCAGTACGGCTCGAGAGGAATGGAGCCCCGCGGCCGAGTGCGCATCGCGCAGCCCTTGCTTCAACGTCTCATTCAAGTCGAAACCGGCGGCGCGCAACGCCGGCGCCGTGCCAAACAGCAGGACGGTGAGCAGCGAAATTCCCAACGAGAACAACAGCACCGGGGCGTCAATTCCGCCTCGGACGAGCGGATTCCAGCCGATCGGAAGCAGCACGTATAACAGGCTCACCCCGTCGGTTGCCATCAGCACGCCCACTGCGCCGCCCACGAGGCCCAGTAACCCGCTTTCGATCAGCATTTGGCGGACGATTCGCGAGCGCCCAGCGCCCAAGGCGCGACGAATGGCGATCTCCTGCTGCCGCCCCGCGGCGCGAGCCAGCAGCAGATTGGCGAGATTGGCGCAGGCGATAAGCAGCACGAGACCGGCGAATGCCAGCAGCGCCAGGAGCGAGGGACGGAGCTCTTTGGCGTATCGGTCGCGCAGGCCTTCAACCACAACGAACTGGTCCGAGTTCCATTCCTGAGGGAATATCTTGGTCAGTTGCACGGCGAGAGTTTCCATGTCGGCCTGCGCCTGCGGGAGCCTGACTCCTGGCTTTAACAGTCCAAGGGCGTGCAAGTAATAACCGCCCGCACCTTCATCGAGATTAGCTTGAAGAGGTAACCAGAGGTCCTCGGGCACAATCGAGAACCGAAATCTAGACGGCAGGACTCCAATGACTTCGAAGGGTTTGCCATTCAGGATCAGCTTCTTTCCGAGAATGCCTGGGTCGCTGCCGTAACGCGCTTGCCAGAGTGCGTGGCTGATGATGACCACACGGTCGCCCCCGGGGCGGTCCTCCGCAGCGGAGAAAGTCCTGCCGAGAGTTGGCGTCACGCCAAGCACGCGGAAAAATCCTTCGGTCACTTCCTTGGCGTGAACCCGCTCCGAGCCTTCCGGGCCGGTCAGGTAGTTCTGCTCCTGCGCACCTTCGCCGGCCCACGCCGCCATGGCCTGAAAAACCTGATTGTGATCGCGCCAGTACTTGAAGCTGGGCTGATCCGCCCAGCCTCCCGCGGTCGCCATCCCCGATTGCATGATCTTGCGCTGTTGACACTTCACCATGACCACTCGGTTGGAGTTGCCGAAGGGCAGCGGGCGGAAGAGGAAATCATTGGCGACCGTGAAGATGGCCGTGTTGGCGCCGATCGCCAGCGCGAGAGTGAGAATTGCGATGACTGCGAAGCCAGGATTGCGTCCAAGCTGGCGAAGGCCGAAGCGGAGGTCGTGGAGTAAGTTGGTCATTGATTTTCCCCTTTCTAGATAGGAAAATCATCCTGTTGGACTATTGGCCATCCAGGAGGCGCTGCAAAATGACAGTCGGAATTTTCGAAGCGAAACAGAAACTGTCGCAACTTGTCGAACGAGCGTCGAAGGGCGAAGAGATCGTCATCACCCGTCGAGGCAAGGAGCAAGCTCGGCTGGTGGCGATGCCTGCCGAGCGCGGGCGGACCCTGAAAGAAATCTTTGACTCCATCAGGAACCGCCCTCGGATCAAGCTCCCCCGTGGCGTCACGATCAAGTCTCTCATCGAAGAGGGGAGGCGTTTTTGAATTACCTGGTTCTTGATGCATCGACGGCCCTCGGGTGGATGGTAGACGCGCCAGCGCCCCTCGTGTCTTTACGCGCGCTCCGCCTCCTGCAATCGGGCACGATCGGGGTCGTCCCTGATCTTTGGTACTACGAAGTCTCGAACGCTCTAATCATGGCTGAGCGTCGAGGCCGAGCCACCGCGCAGCTTGTGTCTGCGCATGTCGACGATATCGAGCGGCTTGCCGCATTCCTGGAGGTTAGCCCGACTACCCCCTCCGCCTTGATTGCCGCCGCTCGCCAGTCCGGGCTGACGGCCTACGACGCCGCTTATTTCGAACTGGCGCTCCGTCGCAACCTACCGCTGGCTACTCTCGACCTCAAGCTGCAGGCCGCCGCTCAGAAAGCTGGCATCGAACTCCTCAGGTAATCAACTAGCCACTGGGGACTAGGCACTAGCCACTGCTCTAGTTCAGCCTGATCCTATTGAACGCGTCCCACGTTGACATATCGGAAAGCACGACGCGGTCGCCGGGCTTGAGTCCGTCCAGGATCTCGACGGTGTTGACAGAGCTTCGACCCAGCTTTACCTGTATGCGCGAGGCGCCGTTGCCTTCTTCATCCAGCTTGAAGATTCCGACTGTGCTGTTGGGCTGGCCAAACGCCGGCCGGCCGACGTAGACCACGTCCTTCAGGTTCTCGATTTCGATCGTGCCTTCCACGCTCAAGTCGGGGCGCGCGCCCTTCGGCAACTCGCCTTCCAGTTTGACGTCCACGGTGACCGTTCCGTTTATCACCGCCGGGTCAATGCGTTCCACACGGCCGGCAATGATGCCGTTGCGCGTGTCGACGGAGGCTTCTTGGCCGATCAAAACGTCCTTCGCCTGGGTCTCGGGAATCTTCAGTTCCGCCTTCAGCTTGTTCGGCTGGGCTACCTTGGCCAGGATCGTGCCCGCTGTGACCTGCTGGCCGACTTCCACCGGCACTTCCTGCAGCGTGCCGTCCTCAACTCCTGCGCGCACTCTCAGCCGGTCCAGTTGCGACTCCTTCAACTCGTAAAGGGCGCGCAGTTGTCCGACTTTGGCTTTCGAGGCCTCGAGTTGGGCTTGGGCGGAAGCGGCACTCACGGCCAGCCGATCCTGCTCGATTTTATTGCGGGTGGTCAACTCGTTGGCTTTGGCTTGCGACAGCTTGGCATTCAGCTCTGCAGCTAAGCCTGCCTTGGCCAGCGCGTCGTCCTTTTCGGCATTGAGCAACGCGTTGGTGTAATCCGCCTGGACTGTGGCAGCGGCCGCCTTCTCGTCCAGTATTTTGCTGTCAAGCTGCGCTTTCAGACTGTTGTAGTCCGCTTCCGCGGCCTTGAGTTGCCATTGGGCGTCGAGAGCGGCTTGCTCGAGTTCAGGGTTCTTGAGCTCCATGATGATCGTGTCGGGCTTCATGTGCTGGACGCCGGGCAATAGCCGCTTCACCACCCGCCCGTCCGAGGTTGCCGGAATCCACAGTAGTTCATCCGGAACCAACGTGCCCAAGCCTCTCACTTCGAGTAGCATTGGCCCCCTTTTGACCGTTTCGATCCAGACTGTGGCTTTGTCCACGCTGGGCGCGGCAGGTTTTAGGCGCGAAAGACCATAAGTTACAGAAGCAATGGCTAAAAGGCCCACAGCGGCAAAAATGATCCTGCGTATTAGGCGTTTTCGCTTTGCATCTTCACGTGGTATGTCCATGTCGATACTCCCCGAGGATATTTAGGGCAATAGCACTGCCAAGTCCAATTGTAGATTACATCCTTTAGTTTCAATGTATTAAGTGGAATGACCGCAAGGTGGCCATCCACAACTGTTCGATTTTGGGACGACCCGTTCCGAGTTCGGGATTGGGTGCCGTCGGGGCGGCCATTGGGGCCGGCCCGGCCGGCTTTTCACAGTGATCACGGAGGGCGGCCATGAGGATCGCCCTACGAAGCTAGTTCACCGGCGTCCCGGGAATGTTGGGCGCCCGCTTGACTTCTCCTTGTACAGCCTCGTTCAGGTCGATCTTGTTCCTTTCGAGCAGAGTGCCCGCGGCTTGTTCGTACTGGATCAATGCCTTGGCATAAGCCGCGCGCGCAGTAACCACAGTCCCCTGGGCGTTGGCGAGGTTGGTCTGTGCGGTGATGACATCTTCTACCGTGGCCGAAGCTAAGGTGAACTTCTGCTGTTGCATCCCAAGCACCTGTCGTGAGATCGTCTCTAAGTTTACGGCGGCGTCAAGTTGAGCCTTGGCTTGCTCCACTGCGCTCACCGCCTTAGCCACATCCCAGACTGCCTGGTTCTTGGCTTGCTCGAGCGTCGTTTGCATCTGCCGTTGCTCGATGAGGGCCCGGGCGGCGTCGGCCTGGGCAACGCGGTTGCGAAGGGGAACTCCCAACTGAACGCCGTAAGAGATGTTGGGGTAATCGTTTGCAAAGATATTCCTAAAGGTCGGCGTTACACCCCCAGCCAGCCCGTAGAGGTTATAGGTGGCAAAGGCCTGGAGTTGGGGCAGCAGGGCATTGCGTGTCTGCTGGAGAACGTACTCCTGATTGCGCAGGTTGAGATCGGCCTGTTCGATCTCCGGCCGATGGTTGGCCGCTTCCCGCATAGCCTCATTCAGTGGGGGCACATCCTCCGGATGCGGCTCCGGCAGCTTATCAGTTGGGAGAATGTCCACCTTGGCCAACTCATCAGTGAAGCTCTTGGAAATCTTGGCCTTCAGGGTTTGGGAATCCTGTGAGAACGTGTTTCCCGCCGTCAGCAGGTCTTGTTTCCTCAAGGCTACTTCCTCTTGGCTCCTCAGCACGTCATATTGGGCAACAGCGCCCATCTTTAACTCCGTCTGGTTGTTTTCCAGGAGCTTTTCGGCATTTTGTAGCCCCTCTTGCGCCACGCGGATTTTTTCCTCGTCGGCCAGCAGGTCGTAATAAGTGCTCACCACCGCCGCCACCTGGGTGATCACGGCTTGCCGGAATTTACTCATGGCGAATTTCAGCGTGTTTGGGCCTTGGCGGATGAAAACGCCATTCGCTCGGCGACCAAAACCGTTCAATAAGTTCTGGGTAAAGCCGATCGAAAGGCCCGAGTAAAACTCCGGATTGAACTCTGCGCCTACGACGTTCGAGGAATAGCGCTGCGTATACTCATACGCAGAGAAGCCTGTGCCCGTCAGAAAACCTTGGCTGTACCCCGCTTGAAAGTAGGCATTGTGACTGGTCTCAACATTCGTACCGCTTACCGCAACATAGTTCAAGGGGGTGATGGCATTGCTCCAGCCGTAGAAAGCGTATACGCTCGGGTCACAACAGCCCGATGTACCCCCGCCGTAGATGCCGCCCCCGAGGGTGCTGCCGGCGCCAACGCTTCCACCGCTACCGCTACTGCTCAAACCCCCGCCCAAAGCGCCGGAAAAGGCCGTAGTGGATACAAACGAACCTGCCGCGCCACGCGCCGCCCCGCCCCCTTTGGTGCGCAAATAGTCGGTTTGGGCAATGGGCAAGTTGTATCGCGCCACCTCGACATCCAGATTGTTCTCGAGAGCCAGAGCGATGGCGTCTTCCAGCGTCAGCACCAGTTTGCCATTCGAAATCAGATCTTGGAGCCGTGGCGAGTTGTCCAGCCGCGGTCTCGGAACAAAAGGCCTCATGTAAGGTGAAAAAATACCGGGGAAGGCGTGACTGGTCGAGTAGTCAAAGTTCGTCGCCTTCTCAGCTCCGGGATCTTTCTTGCCCTCCTGCCCAGCCGCAGGCTGGATCGAGCCTATCGCCAGGAAAATTGCTGCCACTAGAATTCGCCAAAATGCCATTTTCGTTACCATTTTCACTTCTCCATTGGGATACTCGTTTAAACCGCCGAAATGCAGAGACTGAAACCAAAGGCAAAGGGCTAAAGCCAGACTGCTGTGGGCTACATTTCCTTTCTCCCCGCCTCTGCGCCTTCGCGGTGAACGTCATTCCAGCCGGATGCGGTTGAAACTGTCCCATGCCGACATGTCGGAAAGGATCACCTTGTCGGCGGGCTGCAAGCCGCTGAGGACCTCGATCGTGTTCGCCGAAGCACGACCCAGGCGCACCTCGACTAGGCTGGCTCCCTTGCCGTCCGGGTCAACCTTGAACAGCGATACGGTGGAGTTAGGCTGGCCGAACACCGGGCGCCCCACGTAGGTTATATTGTCGAGTTTCTCGATCTCGATGCTGCCGTCCACTTCCTGGCCCGGCTTTGTTCCTTCAGGCGCCGGGCCATCGAGTTTCACGTCGACCGTCATTACCCCCTCGACCGCGACGGGCGCGACGCCCGCCACATGACCGGGAACAACTCCGTTGTGTGTGTCGATAGTCGCCGCTTCGCCGGTTCGCACGTCCTTGCCCTGCGCCTGGGGGATTTTCAACTGCACCGTCGTGCTGTTAGACGGTGCTTTGGCGCCTTTCGTTTTCGGGGCAAAAACCCCTAAACCTTTCACCGCAATCACCATCGGGCCCTTCTTAACCGCGTCAACCCAGATGGTTGTCTTGTCCACGACAGGCAAAGCGGGTTTAAGGCGCGCCAGGAAAATAGTGATGCCTGCGATGGCCGCGATGCCAACAACGCAATAAATGATCATGCGCATTCGCCGCTGTCGCTGGTTTGACTCGCGCGGAATGTCCAGTACACCATGCTCGGACTTCATCGTTTTCCCTCCATTCGACCGGGATTCCCGCTCCTCGTTAGGCGTGCCAAGCGTGGCTGAGCGGCGGTGTTTCTCGAGAACCCGTCGTCCGATTGCCTCTCGTCCGCCGAGACGGGGAGTCGCTTTTCAAGGCAGCAAGGAACTTCGCTCCACTCCGTTGGTGCTTTTAGGGCACGAGACTTGCCATCCTGTTTGTGCGTACCGCTGTTTATTTACAATGACTTAGGAGGAAGATGAGCCTAAGCCGCGGAAGGAGGTGTTCGTTTTTGGGATTAGCCCGTCCCGAGTTCGGACAGTGACAAGCTTATCGATTGCCGGTGGACAATGGACGAGTGTGGGCAGCGCAATGCGTCGGCGCGACAAGGGCTACTTCTCACGAATGCGCCCCCTTCGAGCACCGGAGTCACCGCGAAACTCTGCGCTTTGCTCGCGGCTGGTCCTAAGCTAGAATACTGCTGCCCGCGTTTCGTGCGTTCCGTTTAGCTCGTGATTGAGTGCCTGGGAAAGTGAGGGAATCTGTTTGAGCGCAAAAGCCCATTCTATCGTTCTGTTGTGCGGAGTTCTTGCCGCCGCATCCTTCGTGTTCTGTTCTGAAAACCAAGGCCCCGCGAAACCGGCCGCGAGTGCCACCGCCAAAGCCGGCGCGCTTCCTTCGGTTTGGAAGTCCGCATCGACCGGCAGAGAATATCGCGTGAAGGTTGAAGGCGACCGCTTCACTGCCGAGTGGTCAAACATTCCGCCCCAGGCTGCCAAGCAAGGCGCGTACATTCGCAGCGACTGCCGGCGAACCGGGTCGCGGTGGATTGGCACTTCACGCATTCTTCTTGGGTGCGCCTTGCCCGATGGGAAGACGAAGATGTGCCCGATGCTGCTTCGCTTCGAGGTGGACTTCATCTCGCCCGACCGGATAACGGGAGGCGGAGAGATTCTCAGGGAGTTTGATTGCGGCACCTGCCAGGTTCGGAAGACCGGATGGGGGCCGTTTACCTGGGTGCCTAAACATTGAATTAGGCGCCATGGCAGTTCTTAGCCGGCGTAAGTATAATAACCAGTGGCGCTTAGATTCGAATGGGATTCGCAGAAGGCGGCGAGAAATCTCGCGAAGCACGGAGTGCCGTTCGAGGAGGCGGCGACCGTCTTCGGGGATCCGCTAGGCCACATCACGAGCGACCCGCGACACTCTGTGGATGAAGAACGTTTCGTCCTACTGGGGTCTTCGCGGCGGCAGCGCTTGCTTGCCGTCATGTTCGCGGAGCGCGGGCAAGCGATTCGCATCATAAGCGCCCGACGGGCGACACGCCGCGAGCGGAGGGACTATGAACAAGGAGCACCGTAAACGTCGAGAAGCGGGTAGGGTCGATGTCGATGACATACTTCCAGAGTACGATTTCAGTCGCGCTCGGCCCAACAAATATGCGTCGCGCTACGCTGCGGGCAGTATTGTGGTGGTGCTTGAGCCGGATGTAGCGGCCGCGTTCCCGAGTGCGGGACAGGCCAATGAGGCCCTACGCGCTTTAGCGGGAATCATCCAAAAGCACCGGCCGCGCAGGACGGAGGCTGGGCGCAACAGCACCCATCGTTGACCTCGATCATCGTTGGCGCCGTTCCCTGGCGGCCGACTCGAGGCTCTACGACCGCACGGTAGAGGCCGCGCGCACCCGGCGCTGGCGTTTTCTCGTAATGCGGACCGGGAAGGGTTTTATGCATGTCAGCCTAAACAGGAGTCGGGCCGGAGAGCCCCGGTTGCACACCAATTCAGAAGGGCCACAATGAGTCCAGAAGCTAACCGGCTGTCGCCCCGCAATGCTCTCGGTGTGATCGCGCTTTTCGTAGGTGTCGTTGAGCTGGCCTTCGCCTATCCGGTGGCAGTTTTGTCTGGTTCCATGGAGGTCGTTCTCGTCGTTTTCATGGTGAGTTTTCCGGTACTCGTCCTATCCGCATTCCTGTTTGTGGTGATTCGCTATCCGGAGAACCTGTATTCTCCATCTGATTTCCAAGACCCTCAGGCATTCGCTCAACTCGTAACACGTCGTGACCGGTTATTGGAGAAGCGCCTTGAAGCAACAACCGACCAGTTGGGGGTACTCATCTCGTCCGTGCAAGCCAACCTTCGTGATACAGCCGAGCAGATGAAGTCCATCTCCTCCCGCATCGCGATGTTGCCGGAATTGGATCGCGAGCGGCTTCAGCGAGAAGCCGACCAGTTGCTCAAAGCGGTCAGTCATGCGAACACGGTACTTGGCGACTATCTGGCGCGACAGTTGGAGCTGTACGCGCATCACGAGTTTTTGGGCGCACATTCGATCTGGTTCGACACCGAGAGCCTCGGGAGCACCTGGTCTCTCGATTTCCTTGTCCGGGTTGCGCTGGCGGTCCTGCAGGAACTGCGCGGGCAAGGACCTCTGGCTCCTGGCGTGGGCGAGGTCGTCATTGAAGACGGCGACTACGACCGGTCGTTTGAGTACGTCGTCTCGGTCTACAAGCACAATGGTAGCGTCAAGATTAAGCATGTTGGTAGCCACTGCACGACCGGTTGAGGCGCGCGGTACGGAAGGGGCGGCCCAACCAGCGTTTGCAGCCGACGACAGCTGGCGCGACTATGCGCCCCAGAGGCTGAAACCTCACTTAGGCTGCATAGGAGACTGTCGCAGGATGACCTGCCGAAAGCCGTGCAGATGGCGAAGATGATGCCTTCTAACCGATTGCCCGCGAAAGCAAGCGCGAGAGAGCTCATGCTTAGGGCGATAGATCTTGCACGAAAGTGCAGCAGCGAACCAGGCAAAATCTCCCCAAGAGTCGGAGCGATCATCGCTCGCAATGGCAAGGTACTTGGGGAGGCGTTCCGCGGGGAACTGGCCCAGGGAGAGCATGCGGAGTTCACACTCCTCGAAAAAAAACTAGCGGAAAAGACGCTGGCAGGAGCGACGCTCTTTACGACGCTGGAGCCGTGCACATCGCGAAATCACCCTAAAATTGCCTGTGCCGAGCGGATAATAGAGCGGCGGATAAAGCGGGTATTCATCGGCATTCTGGACCCCAACGATCAGATTCTTGGCCGTGGCGAGCTACGGCTTCGTGAAGCCGGAATCGAGATCGCTCGGTTTGATCCCGACCTGATGGCCGAAATTGAGGAGCTCAATCGCGACTTCATGAGGGAGCACGCCACCGGCCTGAGGCGACGCCGGACGAAAGCTCAGACTACCGATCCCGTCAAACCGGGAGAGGTGGGACCTAATGGCCACAGAATCGGCTATACCAAGCACGGCGACAAAGTGGAGTGGATTCCCGATGACGAGAATCCGGGCAAGGAGTGGCCGCTCCTATTGCGGCGTAACGACAAAGCCATCTTGAAGGCCTACAACGAGTTCTGGGACAAGGTTTGGTGGAATAGGCACCAAGTCTGGCTCGAGAAGATTAAGAGCAGGGAGGAACCGCTAACAGAAGAGCAGAAGCCCATTCTGAAGAGGGCGAAACAGGCTGCCAAAAGAATCGAAAGGAAATACGGCAGAAAAAATCTGGGGTGGGATGACTTCGAGTGGGGGCTGCTGAGCGGTCGGATGTCTGCGCTCGCATGGGTCACGGGCGCGGAATGGAATGAATCCCTCGACACGTGAAGCGACCGAATACGGTGTGAGCCTAACTCGGCGCTGCGAGGCGAGGGCCAAAACCTGGTTGCGCCTGAGCGGCCAGTCGCTGGGCCGTCTGAACAATCCAGTGGAGGGGACACTATGAAGGCGACGATCCTGGCGGTGGGAGCGCTCAATCTGGACATCATCGCCCGGGGCTGGCGCAGAGCGCTAGCTCTGCGTTGTGAAGAAGCGTCCTTCTCCTTAAGTAGATAGCGCCGCCGTTCTTTCTATTGGGAAACCCGCAGACGTCAATCACAAAGGTCTGCGCCAGCCCGCCAATTGCGGTGACGAGTGACGAGCAAGAAGGCCGGCTCGTCACTCGTCACTCGTCACTAGCTTGTCTTGAGCTTCTTGACTTCTTCCGTCAACGCCGGAACGATTTCGAAAAGGTCCCCCACAATGCCGTAGGTCGCGGCCTCGAAGATCGGTGCTTCCTTGTCTTTATTGATCGCCACGACCGTCCGCGAGCCTTTCATTCCTACCATGTGCTGAATGGCGCCGGAGATCCCCAGCGCAACATAGAGCTTGGGGGCCACGGTCTGCCCCGAGCTTCCCACCTGGCGGTCCATGGGCAGCCAGCCGCTATCGCAGATTGGGCGGGAGGCGCCGATTTCGGCGCCCAGCGCTTCCGCCAGTTTCTTGGCGAGTTCGATGTTCTCAGGCTTCTTGATGCCGCGCCCGACGGCCACGATGATCTCCGACTGCGTTAAATCCACGGCCTGCTTCGCCCCGCGAAAACGCTCACCGGGCTTGGTCCGGACTTTATCTGCTGAGAAATTGACTGTGACCGGAGTAATCTTGGCAGAAGCAGTGCCCCGCCGCACGGAGTCCTCGCGGAAGGCCGCGGCCTGGAAAGAGACGAAGTGGGGCGGCACCCCGGCAAACTCCACATCCGCAACAAACTTCCCCTGAAACACTTGCCGCACGAAAATCAACCGCTCGCCTTCTGAACGGTAGCCCAGGCAGTCGCTCACCAGGGCCTGTTGCAAAGACGTGGCCAGCTTGGAAGCGAAGTCCCGCACCAGGTAGGTGTGGCTGAAGACGACCATGCGTGGCTTCTCGCGCTGGACAACCTCACGGAGCGCCGCCGCGTAGCCGTCGGGAGTGTACTCGGCGAGCACTGGGGAATCGACGCACAGGACTTCCTCGAGTGCGAGGGCGGCAAGTTCGGAAGCGAGTGGGGCGATCTGGTGTCCCAGAAGAACCGCAGACACCGTTCCTCCGAGTTGCTGGGCGAGTTGTTGCCCGGCGGCCACCGCCTCCCACGTGGGCCGGCTTAATTTGCCTCCCTGATGCTCCGCAAAAACCAGAATTGATTCAGCCATATTTGTTTCCTATTCGAACGAAGAGCCGCGGACCTCAACAGCGGAGGTCCGCGCTACCCACTCCGTTTCCTGCTCACCTTTCCGAGGACTCCCCGCGATAGTGTCATTCCGAGCCCTTCGCTGTCATCCTGAGCACAGCGAAGGATCTCGCTCTGGGCGCTCAGGATGACAGCGAAGGGCTCGGAATGACAGCCTGAATGAGGTTCTCAAACAGGCTCTGAAGCCCCGCCCTTCCCGAACCCTGGTAAGAAAGTCGGGCTATGCGGCACGCTTGGCTTTCTTTCTTGGCGTTCGCGCGGCAGTCCCGCCGAACGAGCACAAGCACTCACAGACCAGTTCGAGTGGAATGGTCTTGTAGAATTTCCCCGCTTCAAACTTCTTGATTTGATCCCGCCAGACGGGATTCGTGCGCGCCGCCTCGAGAGCTTTGTGGTCCCTCCAGAAGACTATCCAGAGGTATTCAGGCCTGCGGGCCTGGAAGACCTTAACAAAGTAAACCTGCTCGCAGCCGTCGATTTTCTGAAACGCCGCCAGCGTCAACTGGCGCCCGAAGTTCTCGTAATCCTTGGAGCGCTTTTTGCGCGCGCGCATTCTCCAGATATGAGCAAACATGGCAAGCCTCCTCAGATCACGCGTGCCTCGTTCCGTAGTTTATCGACCAGGAGTGCGGAAACTTCTTTGGGACTCCCCTGCAAGAACTGTGTTTGACTCGTCTTCGCCGGCGCATAGACTTTCAGGATCCGTTGTCTTGGTGCAAGGTCCGGCTGGCTCAACCCCAGGTCGGCCGCGTTCAATTTCTTGATCGGCTTGGTCTTTGCCGCCATGATGCCTTTGAGCGTGGCATAGCGCGGCTTGTTGATGCCAGACTGGATGGTGAGCAGCGCCGGTAGAGGCATTTCGATCCATTGAAACCAGCCGCCCTCGAGCTCCCGCTTCACCTTGATCGCCTTGCCCTCGAGTTGAATTTCCATGATGATGGTGGAGTAGGGCAGGCCGAGCAGCTCCGCCAGGATGACCCCGGTTTGAGCAAAGCCAAAATCATCCGACTGCAGGCCGGTTAGAACCAGATCCGGCTGCTCCTTCTGAATAGCCCGCGAGAGAGCAAGTCCGACGCCGTAGGCGTCGAGGCCCTCGAAAGCCGGGTCGTCCAGATGCAGGGCGCGGTCGGCTCCCTTGGCCAACGCTTCTTTAATGGCCTGCTGCGCGCGCGCCGGGCCGAGGCAACAAAGCACCACTTCCCCACCCTGTTTCTCTTTGAGGCGCAGCCCTTCCTCGAGAGCATAGATGTCGGGCTCGTTGATATCAAAGCCCAGGTCGGCTTCCTGGATCCAGGTTCCGGCCGCGTTAAGGCGAAGGATGGAGTCGCGTGCAGGTACTTGCTTGAGGCAAACCACGATTTTCACTGCGTACCCCCTGGCAAATCGAGTACCACGTGGATGAGAACGCGTCAAAGAATCGCGAACTTGTCATCCTGTAGTGTCCTGAGTCAGAAGTTCGTTGGAGAATTCAGCCCGTCAGCTGACGGGCGGCAGCAAGTAGCCCACGGCGCAAGCCGTGGGTTACGAGGGCCCGCCCTCACCCCCGTCCCCTCTCCCGCCCGGCGGGAGAGGGGTGCCGAAGGCGGGGTGGGGGCAGCTGTCACCCAGGGCTTACGCCCTGGGCTACTCTATGCCGCCCCTGACGGGGCTCTAAGAAACGGTCGCGCATGAGAAAGACTTTCTTAT
>Ga0187879_10001493_pt1 | contig 16064 bp, 12 predicted proteins | sample June2016WEW_19_1_FD_132423 | JGI IMG/M metagenome (GOLD analysis project Ga0187879, IMG submission 132423) | Peatland microbial communities from SPRUCE experiment site at the Marcell Experimental Forest, Minnesota, USA - June2016WEW_19_10 | ecosystem: Environmental > Terrestrial > Soil >... | reverse complement strand
GGTTAATGGAGAGCGCCTCGGTCGTCTTCTCGAAGTGCGCGAAAGCGCTCAGCGGCACGGCATTGCTGGTGGCCGAACTGGTGACGCCGGCGGAGTTTGCTCCCGTGCTCGACGTCGAGGAGGCGCTCGGGGAAAGAGCGTTCAGAGGAGGAGCAAGGGTATTTGCCGCTGGAGTGTACAGTGCTGAAGTCGTCAGCGCATTGGACCCGGCGGAGGATGATCCGGACGAAGCGAATGAGGAAGCGGCTCCGGCACCGCTGGCTCCGGCAGAAGCATTGGCCTGGATGTAGATATGGTTCAGCTTGTCGGGGTCGAGCTGAAACTGCGGCTGACTTTCGAGAACAACGTGGTACTGATTCACCTGCGTATACATCGTGCTGATCTGCCGCTGACCGAAGGCGTCATAGAGCGTGTTATCGATGGTCGTAGGCGCGATACCCAGTCGCGAGGCGGTGACCCGGTCGATCACCAGAGATACAGCGAGCCCTCCCGTTTGCTGGTCGGTGGCGACATCTTCCAGTTCCTGCAACTGCTTCAGGCGATCGACGAAACGGTTGGTCCAGTCGTTGAGTTCGTTGGCATCGGGGTCTTCGAGGGTGTACTGATATTGCGTTCGGCTCACCCGGTCATCCACGGTAATGTTCTGCACTGGTTCCATAAACAGCTGGATTCCCTGAACCCGGTTCACTCTGGAGTTGAGCCTGCGGATCAGGTCTGACGCACTGATCTTGCGCTGGTCGAGCGGCTTCAAATTGATCGACATCCTGCCGCTGTTCGTCGTTGTATTCGTGCCATCGGCGCCGATAAACGACGAGAGGCTTTCCACCGCCGGGTCATCCAGAACTGCCTTTGCCAGCTCCAGTTGCTTCTTTGCCATGGCCTTTGAGCCAATCGTCTGCGGCGCCTGCGATATGCCCTGGATGACGCCTGTGTCTTGCACCGGGAAAAATCCCTTGGGGATGATGATGTAAAGGAAAACCGTGAGCAGCAGTGTGGCCACCGCGACCAACAGGGTCGTTGTTTGGTAGCGAAGAACAAACTTCAGCGTCCGGCCATAGAACGCGATCATTCCCTCGAAAGCACGCTCTGAGGCTTGATAGATGCGCCCCTGCTGCTCCTTTGGCCGATGCCGCAGGATTCGCGCGCTCATCATGGGGGTGAGCGTAAGGGAAACCACTGCCGAAACTATGATGGTGACGGCCAGGGTCACGGCAAACTCGCGGAACAGGCGCCCTACCACGTCACCCATGAATAAGAGCGGAATCAGCACGGCAATGAGGGACACGGTCAGCGAGAGAATGGTGAAGCCAATTTGCTCCGCGCCCTTGAGCGCCGCTTCCATGGGTGGATCGCCCGCTTCGATGTAGCGCGCGATGTTTTCGATCATCACGATGGCATCGTCCACCACGAAGCCGGTGGAAATGGTCAGCGCCATCAGTGATAAGTTATCCAGGCTGTAACCCAGGATGTACATGGCCGCGAAAGTGCCGATCAGTGACAGCGGCACCGCCACGCTCGGGATAATGGTGGCGTAGAGACTGCGCAGAAAGAGGAAGATGACGAGCACAACCAGTCCGACCGTCAACAGCAATTCGAACTCAACGTCGGAAACCGATGCCTCGATGGCGGTTGTGAGATCGGTCAGCGTGGTTACCTGAATGCCCGTGGGCAGATTCGCCTCAAGCTGCGGCATGAGTTGCTTGATGCTCTTGACTACGCGGATGGTGTTGGCGCCGGGCTGGCGTTGCACGTTCACGATGACCGCGGGGGTCTGGTTCATCCAAGCGGCCAGATTATTGTTCTCCACACCATTCACGATGCCAGCTACGTCGGGCAGCATCACCGGCGCACCGTTACGGTACGCAACTACAACTTTCCGGTAGTCGTCGCTGGTGACCAGCTGATCGTTGGCGTCGATCTGGTAATCCTGGCGCGGCCCATCGAAGTTCCCTTTGGCGGCGTTCACGCTGGCTTGGGACAGCGCAGCGCGCAGGTTCTCGAGGTCGATGCCATAGGAGGACAGAGCCGTAGGGTTCGCTTGAATGCGGACTGCAGGCTTTTGGCCGCCGCTAATGGTCACAAGACCGACTCCGCTAAGCTGCGAGATCTTAGGCGCAAGGCGTGTGTCTACCAGATCCTCGACCTGAGAAAGCGGCATGGAACTTGAGGTGATGGCCAGGGTGAGCACGGGGGCATCGGCGGGATTGGTTTTGCTGTAGGTCGGCGGCGCGGGCAGAACCGATGGCAAAAGACTCTGCGACGCGTTGATGGCAGACTGCACCTCTTCCTCAGCTACATCGATATTCAGAGTGAGGTTGAACTGCAGCACAATGACGGAACATCCGCCCGAACTGGTGGAGGTCATCTGGCTCAAACCCTGCAGTTGGCCGAATTGGCGCTCCAGTGGCGCCGTCACCGTGGTCCCCATCACCGTCGGGCTGGCTCCGGGATAAAACGTGAGCACCTGAATAGTCGGATAATCGACTTCCGGCAATGCGGAGACCGGCAGTTGGGTATAGCCAACAAGGCCAACCAGGAGGATTGCGGCCATCAGCAAAGAGGTCGCAACCGGCCGCAAGATAAACGGGCGAGATGGACTCACGGGGCGCTGCTCCCAGTCGTAGCGGCTGCGGCAGGCTTATTCGAAACTTTGTTCGAAATGACGACCGCGGTGTTGTTCTGCAACTTATCGAAGCTGCTGTTGGCGACAACGTCTCCAGGATTGATGTCGTCAACCTGGGTCATACCGCCGGCGGTGACTCCCGGCTTTATGCTGCGCATCTGTGCGATATCGTTTTGAATCACATACACGAACGACGCCTGGCCGTTTTGTTGAATGGCGGATGCTGGAATCAGCGTGACCCCTTGCAACGTATTCACCAGCAGGCGTGTGTTAACAAACTGGTTGGGGAAGAGCGCATCATTCTTATTGTCGAAGACGGATCGCGCTTTTACTGTCCCCGTCGTAGTGTCGATCTGGTTGTCGAGCGTCAGCAGCACTCCGCTTGCGATTTTCGTCTGCGCAGTACGATCGAAGGCATCGACGGTGAGCTTAGCCTTCTTTTTCAGTTGAGCTTGAACTGGGCCTAGACTGTCTTCCGGTAATGTGAAAATGACGGTAATGGGCGACACCTGCGTGATGACGGCAAGGGTTACGGTTCCCGCCGACTGCACCACGTTGCCCGGGTCCACCAGCCGCAAGCCCACGCGGCCTGTAATGGGCGCGGTGATATGGCAGAACTCGACCTGCACCTGGTCAAATTGCACCGTTCCCTGGTCGTTTTTTACTGTGCCCTCATCCTGCAGGACAAGCTTTTCCTGGTCATCCAAAATTTGTTTTGCAATCGCATTGCGCGCCCACGCTTCACGGTAGCGCTCCAGGTCCATGCGGGCCTGGGCCAGCACGTTCTCGTCTCGCTCGAGCGCCCCCTGTGCTTGCAAAAGATTCGCGCGGTAGGGACGCGCATCGATGTCAATCAGCGGATCGCCCTTGCTTACCAGCTGACCTTCCGTATAGTGCACGGCGACGACCAAGCCATTCACCTGGCTGGTAATCGAATCGGTATAGACCGGAGTAACCGTACCGATGGCCTCGAGGTAAACGCCGATGTCTCCTGTCTTGGCTGTCGCGGTGGTGATCGTGATCTTCGGCGGCGCGGGCTTGGGTTTTTTCGCGGCCTCGTAGTGGCGCCATACCAACACGGCTGCAACCACTACAACGAGCAACAACAGAATCCAGATGATGACCCACATCACTTTGCGTCGGTGAGATTCCGAACCGTGAGCCGGGAGTTGATGGCTACGATCGATGGAGGGACGCTCATTCGTGTCAACGGTCAAAAGGAATCTCCTTTTTTCAGCGGCGAATTCCCAGCTTTTCTTGCACCAAGCAAAAAGTTAGTGTAGCGCTGAAGGCGGAGTTTGTCCGCCGCCGCAGTTCTGATGTATTTTTGAGAGGGCACGGCTGCCGTGCCGCTTAGAGCCCGGAAATCGCGGACTAACGAAGGATCGAACCCAGTGCGGAGGCAGCGATCACGAATCCTCAGCCGGCGGAGTTACAATGAAGCACAAAGCCCGGATGGCGGAATTGGCAGACGCGCACGGCTTAGGACCGTGTACCGCAAGGTGTGCAGGTTCAAGTCCTGTTCCGGGCACCATCTCTCCTGCCTTCCGCGTGGCCCATCAATCTGTCGAGCTAGAAGCTTCCTGAACTAGATTTGCTGGTGGTTTTGCGGGCTTCGCTCAGATTCCCTTTCGCGCCACCAACTCCGCCGTCGCTTTCTCCGCCACCTCTTCGCGGTAATGCAATACGCTCAGGCCGTCCGCCAGTTGCAAGAGTTCGCCTGGCTCCAGCAAGTGCGCCGGATCCTTCGGGCCGCCCGGCAGTTCCAGTTGCGCCACCGTGAGCGTCTTGTAGACGAGCAGTCCGCCCGGCCGCACCGCTTTCACCATCTCCGAAAATATCGCTCGCTCCAGATAGAAAAACGCCATTACCACTTCGAACCTTGCTTCGAACTGGGTTTGCGAAGCCTTGAAGTGAGTGAGATCATCTACTACAAAATGAATGTGCGACGCGAGCGGTCCGGCATTCTGCCGTGCCTGTTCGACTCCGGTCTCGGAGATATCAATGAGCGTGACTTCCCAACCCTGTTTGGCCAGCCAGATCGCGTGCCGTCCCGCTCCTCCCGCGAGGTCGAGCGCGCTTCCTCCATGCGGAAATTGCGGCAGAATGTATTCGGAAAACGCCCGCTCGAGGAAGGAATCGGGGACCGTCCATGTCTCTGTGCCGGACGCTTCCAGATATTTCTGGTTCCAGCGCTCGCGTTCGTTATCAGAAGAAGCAGAGGACGACATGCAATGCGATTCTAAACCCGGTCGGCGAAGCGAGCGTTGGACATGCCGCGACTGACGCCCTTTTCGACGCGTCCCTCCGGCCACAACGGCGCCTCGTTTCCGCCAAGCACCGGCGGAGGTGACGACGGCCGCGGGCGCGATGGCGACGACAGCATGCCTGACCTTATTCCTAATTATGGCGAGCGCCTGCGCCGGGCGCGGATGGGACTGGCCGTCGCCATGACGCCCATCGTCATGCTCTTCATTTCTTTCACGGCTGTCTATCTCATCCGGCGTGGATTCCTCAGTCTTGATCTCAGCAACGCGGGTTACATCCAAACCTGGGTTCCGGTCCGATTGCCCTGGACGTTGTTGTTGGCCAACACTGCCGTCCTTGTCGTCAGCAGCATCACGATCGAGCTGGCGCGGCGTGAAATCACCCGCGAAGCCGCGCTCGCGCCGGTGCAATCGATTCCTGGCATCTCGCTGGGCGACGAGCGGCGCGTCCCCTGGCTCGCCCTAACTACCGTGCTCGGTCTGGTGTTTCTTGCCGGGCAGCTTTTCGTTTGGAGCAAGCTTTCCGCCGCGGGTTTTCACCTCGCGGGCGGCACCAGCAGTTCCTTCGTTTACATACTTACTGCGATGCACGGCCTTCATCTGGCCGGCGGGGTACTCGCTCTTTTGTTCGCCGACGTCGCGTCCGTGCTGCATCGCCCGGTTGAAACCCGCCGCATCGTCGTCGACATTACGTCATGGTATTGGCATTGCATGACCGGCTTGTGGATTTACATCCTTATATTGTTCTCGTTTGCGGCACAGTGAGTCGTCTTCCGGGGTTTTCAGATGATTACGACCGGCGGGGCGCCTGCCTGAAACTCTGCTTGTAACATGAAATTAACATGACACCCTGGAGGCCGGATGCTACGATTTGAAAATTTTGGACGCCCAAGGAGACGGCAGAGATATGGCACAAGATGGTTCGTTCCACTGTGAAGTTGAGAAGTCGAAAGATAAAGATCAACACGGGAATCAGGTAACGACGATCAATTGTCATGGCAGGCTGGTCAGCGACACTGCGAGTCAGTTAAAAGAACTGGTAAGGCCCGTCATCCCTCTTGGCGGTCGCATAATTGTCGACCTCGGCGATGTAAATTATCTGGATAGCTCGGGCCTCGGAGCGCTGGTTGGCCTCAAGGTGTCCGCAATCAACCAGGGCCTTTGCATCCTCGAGTTCGCCAACATGACCCCGCGCGTGATGGAACTGCTGCGCATCACTCGTCTGACGCAGATGTTCTCGTCGTAAGGCCGACGTGTGATCTTTGACTTCATCCCGATGGACGCCCCACAGGTGCCGGGGTGTCACGTTGAAGCTCTGTTTGGGCGGGCGGACGAAAGCATCGACGGCTGATAAAGTCGGCGGCTAATAAAAATGTTTTGCGTTTCATGATGATCGGTGTCATCCTCGCAGCGGAGAAAACGAGCCGTGTGCTTTTCAGCAACAGCGAACTTTGTTGGCAGCGGCGTTCTGGCCGGCGTGGGCGTCGTTACCCTGACGAAGGTGAAGCACAGGCGCGAACTGCTTTTCGCAGCACTGCCCACGCTATTCGCCATTCATCAGTTCATCGAGGGCTTCGTCTGGCTGGGATTGGATGGGATTCTCTCGCCTGCCGTGGCGCACGACATGGGCGCGGCGTTCATGCTTTATGCGCAGGGGCTCCTCCCTTTTTTGCTGCCGCTGAGCGTGCTGCTGTTCGAGCCTACCGCGAAGAGCCGCAGGCGGATGCTGCCGTTCCTGGTGCTCGGCGGAGCAACCACGCTGTATATTCTGTGGGCATTGACGGCGTATCCGCTGCAGCTGTACGTCAAGGAAAATAGTATCGTGTACATCAATCAAGCGACCAACAATACAGCCGTTGCGTTGCTCTATGTGATTGCAACGTGTGGCTCGCTGTTTTTCTCGAAGATCAGGATGATGGTGGTCTTCGGCGCGGCGAACCTGGTGATACTGCTGGTTGTCATGGTGGTCAAGCGCTACGCGTTCACCTCGCTGTGGTGCGCTTACGCGGCGATCGCGAGTGTGATCATCCTCGCCTACTTCTGGAGAAGCAGCGAAAACCGGCCGTTCCTCTACGCGTAGACAGGCCGATTTGAGGCTTGCGACGGCTGCCGGGCGCGGATGCCCGGCTCTCCATTAGCCAGCCCGTCTTCCGGCCCACCCCGCTTTATAAACCACGCTTTATAATAGAAAGATTCGGTTGCGGGTTTTGATCCGTCCGTAGTGCCAGGGGAAGATGTCGACAGATAGCATTGTGGTTCGCGGGGCCCGGGTTCATAACCTCAAGAACATTGATTTTGAGATTGAGCACAACGCTCTGACCGTCGTCACCGGCGTCTCCGGTTCCGGCAAATCGTCGCTTGCCTTCGATACGATCTACGCTGAGGGCCAACGGCGCTACGTCGAGTCGCTGTCCGCTTACGCTCGCCAGTTTCTGGAGCGGATTGAGAAGCCCGACGTCGATCTGATCGACGGCATCGCGCCCGCGGTTGCCATCAAGCAGAAGAATTCCACCCGCAATCCGCGCTCCACCGTCGCCACTGCCACCGAGATCTTCGATTACCTGCGCCTGCTCTTTGCCCGCGTCGGACGCACTTACTGCCTGCAATGCGGTCAGGAAGTGAAAAAAGATACGGTGGACGAAGTCGCGGACCGCCTGCTCGCTCTGGGCGAGGGCACCCGGTTGAATGTGTTGTTTCCGATTCAGCCGTACATTCCTGGGGGGCCTGGGGGGCCTGCGCCGACTGCGGAAGGCAGAGGCGCCAGGAAATCTCGCGGGAAGAAAAAGCCGGATGGGTCGAATCTGCCCTCCGACGCTATTTCCGACGCGATTAAGACACGGCTTTTCGATCTGCGCAAACGCGGCTTCAACCGGCTCTTTCAGAACGGCCAGGTTTTCGAGTTCTCGACCCCGGAATCGCTGCTCGACCTTGACTTTTCCGAGCCTGTCTTTGGCTTAGTGGATCGTCTCGTCGTCTCCGCCGACCAGCGCTCCCGCATTGTCGATGCCATCGAGATCGGCTATCGCGAAGCGGGCGAGGTCATTTTCGAAACTGCGCGCCGGAGTGGGGATGGGAATGGGGATGGCGGTGAAGGCGAAACTCCTCAGCGGCTGCGCTTTTCCCAGCGCTTCGAGTGCAAGAGCGACGGCAGCCGCTACGAAGAGCCTGAGCCGCGGCTGTTTTCATTCAACAATCCTTATGGCGCCTGCCCACGCTGTCAGGGCTTCGGCAACACCATCGACATCGATCTCGACCTCGTCATCCCCGACAAGAGCAAGACCTTGAACGAAGGTGCGATCGAGCCCTGGACGAAGCCTAAGTACAGGCCGCTGTTCACCGAGTTCAAGCGCTTCGCGCGCCAGGCGGAAATTCCGCTGGACGTGCCCTGGCATGAACTCGATGCCGAACACCAGAAACTGATTGTCGAAGGTGGCCGCGGTTTTGCCGGCGTCCGTGGCTTCTTTCAGCATCTCGAGCGCAAGAAGTACAAACTGCACGTCCGCGTTTTTCTCAGTCGCTATCGTGGATACTCGCTTTGCTCGGCTTGCGGTGGGAGTCGCCTGCGCGCGGAAGCTCGCCAGGTAAAAATCGATGGCAAGAACATCTGCCAGGTGTGCAGTATGACGGTTGAAGAGGCAGCCCGCTTCTTCGGTCAACTTACGCTCTCCACTCAGCAAGCTGCGATTGCCGACAAGCTGCTGATCGAACTTCGGGAACGCCTGCGTTTTCTCAACGAAGTCGGGCTCGAATACCTGACGCTTGACCGTCTCGCTTCAACGCTCTCGGGCGGAGAAGCGCAGCGCATTCAGCTCGCGACTTCTCTCGGTTCGCGTTTGGTCGGCACACTGTATGTGCTCGACGAGCCTTCCATCGGACTCCACAGCCGCGATACGCATCGGCTCATCAAGATTTTGCATGACCTGCGCGACCTGGGAAACACGATCCTCGTGGTCGAGCATGATCCCGATATCATGCGCGCCGCCGACCGCATTCTCGACCTCGGCCCGGGCGCCGGAGAAAATGGCGGAAAAGTCGTCGGCGCTGGAACCTACAACGAGATCATCAAGATGCCGCACTCGCTCACCGGCCGTTACCTCGCCAACGAACTTCACATCCAGATTCCGTCGCGACGACGGCAGCCGGGATCGCACAAACTCCGCATCACCGGCGCCCGCGCACACAATTTGAAGCACATTGATCTTGAAATCCCGCTCGGCATGCTGGTGGCGATTACCGGCGTCTCTGGCTCGGGCAAATCCTCGTTGCTGCATGACGTCCTCTATCAGGCGTTGGCCGTGGCCAAGCGGCAGACCAGTGGCGGCGCCGCCATTTTGTGCGACAGCATCAAAGGCGACGAGTTTCTCGACGAGGTCGTCCTCGTCGATCAATCGCCCATCGGGCGCACTCCGCGCTCGAACCCGGTCACTTATATCAAGGCTTTCGACATTATCCGCGAGCTGTTTGCTTCGCTACCGGAAGCCAAGAAGCGCGGCTTCCCGGCCGGGAATTTTTCGTTTAATGTGCCCGGCGGCCGCTGCGAAAACTGCCAGGGTGACGGCACCGTCACCGTCGAAATGCAGTTTCTGGCTGACGTTGAGCTGATCTGCGACGAATGCAAGGGCACGCGCTACAAGCCGCAAGTGCTCGAAATCCACTACAAAGGCAAGAACATTCACGAAGTTTTGAACCTGACCATTCGCGAAGCGCTCAAGTTTTTCGCCGACGTTCCCCGGCTCACGGAAAAATTGCGCGTGCTCGACGAAGTTGGCCTCGGCTACCTGCGTCTCGGCCAGTCGGCGACCACGCTCTCCGGAGGCGAAGCGCAGCGCATGAAGCTGGCCGCGCACCTTCAACCGGGAGCTCGACAGCCCGGAACTCGCCCGGTAAGCCGCTCCGCGGAGGGCGGTGACGGGCGCAAACGCAAGCGCCGCATGCTTTACATTTTCGATGAGCCTACGACCGGCCTGCACTTCGACGATGTCAGCAAACTACTTTCCGCTTTTCGCCGTCTGATCGATGCGGGAGGCTCGATTGTCGTCATCGAACACAATCTCGAGGTGATCAAGACCGCTGACTGGGTCATCGACCTCGGTCCGGAAGGCGGCGACCGCGGCGGGAAGCTGGTCGGCTCGGGCCCGCCCGAAGCGATCGCGGAGCTCGAGAACTCTTACACTGGACAGTACCTGAAGCAAGTCTTGAACGGGAACGGCGTACGCGAAGGAGGCAATAATGCAATTGAATCCGCATCTGGCATTCAACGGGGAATGCGAGGCGGCCTTTAAGTTCTACGAGAAGTACCTCGGCGGCAAAGTCGTCACGATGATGACGTACGGGGATTCGCCCATGGCAGAACAAATGCCGCCCGCCTGGCGCGCGAAGATCATCCATGCTGCGCTCGCCCTGGGCGACCACCAATTGACGGGCGCCGATGTGCCACCGGAGAGTTATCAGAAACCGCAGGGCTTCTACGTGTTGCTCAACATCGGCGCTGAGGCGGAAGCGGATCGCATCTTCAAAGCTCTGGCAGAGAACGGTGCGGTGCAAATGCCGGTCCAGGAAACCTTCTGGGCGCGGCGTTTCGGCATGCTCGTTGACCAGTTTGGCACGCCGTGGATGATCAACTGCTCAAACCCGGCCTGACCACACATGAGCCGCATGCTCACCAACGCGATTCTGCTCGTCGTCCTAACCGCCGTCGCGCTCGCCCAGACCCACACCACCGTTCGCCATTACAAAGAGCGCATCGATGACACACCGCCGGAAATCGCCCAGGCCGAAGATGCCATCCAGAAAAACGATTTTGCCGGCGCGGAAACGCTGCTGAAAAAGGCGATCGACAAAGATCCTAATAATTATCAGGCATGGTTTGATCTCGGATTCGTTCTCAACCGCCTTGGGCGCCCCGACGAATCCATTGCCGCGTATCGCAAGTCGGTCGCCGCCAAGCCCGACGTTTTTGAATCCAATCTGAACCTTGGCCTGATGCTCGTGCGCGCCAATAATCCCGAGGCCGAGCAATTCCTGCGCGCGGCCACAACGCTCAAACCCACCGATCAGGCTCAAGGAGATCACACGGAAGAAGGTCAGGCCCGCGCCTGGCTCGCACTCGCGCATCTGCTCGAAACTAAAAAGCCGGACGACGCGCTCCAGGCTTACCACAAAGCCTCGGAGCTCACACCGAAGGATCCCGAACCGCACCTCTCTGCCGGTCTGCTGCACGAGCGGCAAAAGGAATTCTCCGACGCCGAAGCCGAATACAAACAAGTGCTGGCACTCGATGCTCGCTCGACGGAGGCCGCGATCGGCCTCACCAACATCTATATGAAGTCGGGCCGGCTCGGCGAAGCCGAACCCCTGTTGCGCCGGCTGGCCGCCGATCGCCCCGCTGACGCCGGCATTCATCTCCAACTAGGGCGCGTGCTGGCCGCGCAGGGCAAGAAAGACGACGCCATCGCGGAAATCCAGACCGCGCTGAAACTCGCCCCGGCGGACGCCGACGCGCAACGTGATCTCGCCGACCTTTACGCAAGTGCCGGAAAGAATGATCTCGCGGAAACCGCCTATCGCGTTCTGGTCGCGGCCCGGCCGCAAGACCCGGAATTGCATCGCGGGCTGGGGAAGGCTCTACTGCTTCAGAAGAAATTCCCGGAAGCGCAACAGGAGTTTCTGGTGGCGGTCCGGCTAAAGCGCGATTGGCCCGATGTCTACGTCGATCTGGCCTTTGCCGCCAACGAGAACAAGAACTACGACCTCACGGTCAGAGCCCTCAATGGGCGCAACATGTTAAATGCGGAGATGCCGCCGCTCTGTTTTTTTCTTCGGGCCTCCGCCTATGACCACTTGCGCGACTACAAACACGCCGCTGTCGATTATCATCACTTTCTAGAGGTTGCCAACGGGAAGTATCCTGATCAGGAGTGGCAGGCTACCCACCGCCTGATCGCCATTGAACCGAAGAAGCGTTGACCGCCATGCGCCACGCTGCCGTTTGTATGCTTGTCGTTATCGTTGTCCTTGCCCTCGCCTGCCCCTACGGCGCGGCCAAGGACGAAACCGTAGACGAACTCAAAGCACGCTTCGAAAGCGCGCATCCCGAAGACCGTGCCGAACTTGCCATCCGGATCGCACAGTATCAGCTCCGCAATGCCGACAAGCTCTACAACGATGGCAAAGACGACCAGGCCCGCGCCGCCGTCGATGACATCGTTACCTACTCCGAAAAAGCTCGCGACGCCGTAACCCAAACCAGGAAGCACCTTAAGAATGTCGAGATCGATGTCCGAAAAATGGCGGAGAAGCTGCGTGACATCAAGCGCACTCTCGCCTTCGAGGACCAGCCTCCGGTCGAGCAGGCCATCCGGCGACTGGAAGACGTCCGCACCATCCTGCTCAAAGAAATGTTCGCCAAGTGACGATAACTAAGGAGAAGCAATGATGCCGGACGTCCATCAGCATTGGCACGGGCGCCGGTGCACCGCGCTCGGCCTGGCGCTGCTGCTCGCGCTCCCGCTCTGTTTGCCCGTCGGCTCGCCGCTTTGGGCCCAGCGCCGCCGCGACCCGCTCAATCCGCTGGAGATCGACCAGCTCCGCGACGCCATGCTCTACCCCGAAGAGCGCTTAAAGCTTTACGTGAAGTTTTCCCGGGATCGCATGACCAAGCTTGAGCAAATGCGCAGCGATCCCAAGACCACTGAGCGCGCCCGCCAAACTCATGACATGCTCGAAGATTTCCTCGCCGTCTACGACGAACTCAACGACAACATCGATATGTACGTCGGTCGCAAGGATGACATACGCAAGCCGCTGAAAGTCATCATCGAAGCCGACACCGAATTTCAGTCCAAGCTGCGCGCCCTCAAGAACACCGCGAACAGCGATGCCGCCGAAGCAAAACAGTACGAATTCCTGCTGACCGACGCCCTCGATACCGTAGACTCCAGCGCCGACGACCACCGCAAAACCGCCGCCGAGGTCGAGGAATACATGAAGCACCAAAAGAAGAAATAGAGCGATGCCGGACGCAGCAAACCTCGTTACCACAGGGAGCACAGGGGAACACAGCGGAAAACAGGGGAAAACTTTGAGTCTCCCTGTGTACCTCTGTGCTCCCTGTGGTTAGCTTTTTCCTTTCGGCGATCGTAGTTAAGCTGGTCGTGCTACTCTTCCCTCAACGTGTCCCCAAAGCTCGCCGAGATTTTTCACGAGGCCTATCGCGAACTCCGGCCCCGCACACCCTCGCTGCCCATGCCGCCCATGGATGTTCGTTTCTATCCTTTCGTCGCCATCAACAACACCATCCGTCTCCGCCAGGGAAAGCTCTACATCCGCCTCTCCGATCTACTGGAAGGCGCTCCCGAAGCCGTGCAGCACTCGATCGCCCACATTCTGCTGGCCAAGCTCTATCGCCGGCCGGTCGATCGCATCCACAGTGCCCGTTATCGCAGGTACGTCGCCAGCCATGATGTTGCCGCCAAAGCGCGGCTCGTTCGCCAGATGCGCGGACGCAAGCACATCCACTCCGCCCGCGGCCATTACTATCATCTGGAAGAAATCTTCGACGACCTCAACCGCCGCTTCTTTCACGGACTCATGGGACGCCCGCAACTCACCTGGAGCCGGAACCACGCCCGCAGCAGTCTCGGCCACTACGACCCCGCCCACAACGCCATCGTCATCAGCCGCGTCTTCGACCACCCACGCGTGCCCCTCTATGCGGTCGAATACATCGTGTTCCACGAGATGCTGCATTTGAAGCACCCGGTCAAACTGCGCGGGAGCCGCAGATGCGTGCACTCGCGGGAATTTCTGGCGGAAGAAGAGAGCTTCCCCGAACTGGCGGATGCTAAGAAGTTTTTGCGGATCATCTGAAAGTGAAGGGAACTCTGGCTCTCAATGAGTGAAATCGGGAGATATCGGCAGGAATCACGCTTACTGCACCGCTCAAACCGAAGAATGCTTGAATTGGGCGCCCGCGCGGATTAATGAAGGTGTCCCGACGGCCTAGAGCACACTGCCGAGGCGAGCACTGCAAGCATATTCGATCAGATGAGGCCTGAGGTCTTTGTGCCGTGCGAGAAACGCATCCACGATCTGCTCGACCTGCTCCGGGTGGTGGGCATGCCAATGGCCGAGACCGTGAAGGGCGCTGAACTGGCAAGTTTCGGAGGGCAAATCGAGGACCTCTGACATTACGCTCACGGTTGCTTGATGGATCTCGGGCTCAATCTCAAGTTCCAACACCTTCGAGAGATCGATCCCAAGCTGCTTGAACCTTTCCCGCATGGATAGCAGCTCGGCGGGTTCTGGTAAGTGACTGCGCATATAAAAGTGCATGGGAAAAATGTCCCACCACATATAGGCTGCGCCGGTCACTCCGATTGTGGGTGCTTTAGGGTCAAAGTGGCCGGGAGTTACGGCGAGAATGAAGTTGCGGAAGAAGCTGGACATTGCATGGATGCAGGCAACACGGTCGAGGAGCACCGCTTCGCGCCTGAGCAGAGCTTTGCTTGAGCAGCCCGGAGACGACTCGGCGACCAGAAACCACAGGCCCTGCTCAACTTGGTCAAGCGAATACGGTCTCAGAACTTCCGGCTCCAGGAAAAGCCGCGTCATGTATTGGACGATGAGTGCATCGGTGAGTTCGAGCGTCTCCCATCGGGAGTCGAAGTCCTCATCCCAATACCACTCGTGCTCGCGAACGGGGTTGTTGAAGACGAATTCAAGCCACTGTTCGAAGGTCGCGCTCATAGTGCCCATTGTACCGGGGCTAGGTTTTGCAGCTAGAAATCGTACACTCAAGTTGTTGGTGAGAACGGGTTCAATGCCCCCTTTCCCCATGTGATGCAAATCACAGCAATAGGTGATTCACTGCGTTGACCGCCTCCCACGCAACACCGTATCCTATTGATAATGAAATTGAATTTCATTTTCAATTAGGAACCGGGTACTTAAATCATGCTCCAGGCATTCATCATTACTCTCCGCGAAGGCGTCGAAGCCGCTCTCATCGTCGGCATTACTCTGGCCTATCTGGCCAAGATCGGCCGCAACGATCTGCGCAAAGCGGTCTATGCCGCCCTCGCAGCCGCTTTCGCCGGATCGATCGCCGTGGCTGTCGTGGTTTCCCACTTCAAGCTGAATGAGGACATTTTCGAAGGCTGGGTCATGCTGGTCGCGGCCGTCTTCGTCGTCACCATGATCGTGTTCATGATGAAGACCGGCCGCAAGCTCAAAGGCCAGATCGAAACGAAGGTCGGCTTGTTCGCCCGTGGCGACGCATGGATCGGCCTCTTCCTCTTCGTCTTTCTCATGGTCATGCGCGAGGGCGTCGAAACCGTTCTGATCCTTTCCGCCGTCACCCTGAACTCGAGCGAGCTGATGAGCTTCATCGGCACGGTCATGGGAATTGCCGTCGCCATCCTGTTCGGCGTGATGTTCGTCAAGGGCAGCGTCAAGATCAATCTGCAGAAGTTCTTCAAGGTCACCACCGCGATTCTTTTCCTGGTGGCCGGGCAACTTGTGATCTCCGGCCTGCACGAACTCTCCGAGAACGGAGTGCTTCCCTCTTCCCGCCAGGAGATGGCCATCATCGGTCCCATCGTCCGCAACGATTTCTTCTTCTTCATCACTATTCTCGCGCTGGCCGCGCTGATGGTGCTGTTTGAAATGAAGAGCCGCCAGCCGGTGGAACTGCCGCAGGCCGGGGCCGCCCGCCGCAAAGCGCTGTGGACCGTGCGCCGCGAGCGTCTCTGGATGGCATCGGTCTATATCTTTTCGTTCGCTTTCATCGTCATGGTCACCGCCAGCTTCATCTACGAGAAGAGCGCCAGCGCCCTGTCGCCGGCAGCGGAAGTGACCTTTGTCGACGGTAAAGTGTCGATCCCGCTGAAGCAGGTTTACGATGGCGAACTGCACCGCTTCGAAGCGAAGGAGGGCGGAATTGAAGTGCGCTTCTGGCTTTATCAGAAGCCCGACGGGAAGATCGCGACGCTTTTCGACGCCTGTGAAATCTGTGGCCCGGTTGGCTTCTATAAAGGAGCGCAGGGAGTGATCTGCAAGAACTGTGCCGCACCTATCAATCCGCAATCGGTCGGCATGCCGGGCGGCTGCAATCCGATTCCGCTGAAGGCGCAGGTCACCGGCGATGCGGTCATCGTTTCCGAAGCCGATATCGC
>Ga0187879_10001492_pt1 | contig 16092 bp, 13 predicted proteins | sample June2016WEW_19_1_FD_132423 | JGI IMG/M metagenome (GOLD analysis project Ga0187879, IMG submission 132423) | Peatland microbial communities from SPRUCE experiment site at the Marcell Experimental Forest, Minnesota, USA - June2016WEW_19_10 | ecosystem: Environmental > Terrestrial > Soil >... | reverse complement strand
TCACGGCAAGATCCTGTTGAGCGGAGTGGTCAAGTCGGCCCAGGCCGCAAAGCATGCCGGCGACCTCGCGGCCGCCGCACAAGGCGTCACCGGGGTAAAAAATCAGCTGACCTGGAAGTAGCCGGCCGCCAGTGAGCTTGGAGAGTTAAATCACGATGCTGTTGATTCTCATTGTTTTGCTGATTCTATTCGGCGGCGGTGGCGGCTACCGAACCTATCATCACGGCGCCAGAGACCCGGGCGGTTTGTTGATGCTGGTGCTCATGATCATGTTGGTCGTCTGGTTAGTCAACGGCGGCCTTCACGTCTGATCATTCGCTCATGTCGTCGCCGCGAGTTGTGCCGAGGCTAGCCGAGCGACAGCGTCATCCCGGAGCCGCCGATTGCCGTGGCGATGCGAACTGTATGGGTACTTTACAGTGATTGTGCGTGCGGCGGTTCAGGCGCGGATGCGTCGCCGTTCGTTTCGGCATCGCGGGTCGCCTTGTGAACGGCGGCCAGCAGGGTGGCTTTCTTGACCGGCTTGAGGACGTACGCATCGCATCCCGCTTCGATTGCTTTGTCCAACGCCTCGGCGAGGACGGAAGCCGTTAGTGCGATGATCGGGATACGGGGGCGTCCGGTTTCCTTCTCCATCGCGCGTATCGCCCGGGTCGCCGAGTAGCCGTCCATGATCGGCATCTCGATATCCATCAGCACCAGATCGTAGATGCCGGTCCTGAACTTTTCGACCGCCGCGGCGCCGTTCTCGGCTTCGTCGACAATGTAAGGTGTCTTCGTGAAGTAGGCATGCACCAGCAACCGGTTGTCGCGTGAATCATCGGCCAGCAGGATCCTGAGCGGGCGCATCTCGTCCGATACATCGCTGCTCAAAGTCGAATGGACGCCGTCGCGCCCGGCGGGCGAGGTCATTTGCGATGATGCACCCTCGGCGCCAAGTGCCCGGTTCAGCACGGCGAACAGATCGGCGCGCTTTATCGGCTTGACCATGAAGATCTCGACGCCCGCTTCGCGAGCGCGCGCCATGGTTGCGCCAAGGTCGTCGGAAGTGAGCATCAGTATGATCGGACGGTCGTGCGACCCGAGCCCGCGATGCCGGATCCGATCGGCCACCTCTACTCCGTCCATCCCGGGCATCCGGCAATCCAGCAGTACCGCGCGATAGGGGTCGCCGCCGGCCGCGGCCCGATCGATTTCCTCCAGCGCAGCCTGGCCGCTCGCGACACAGGTAACCATGACGCCCCACGAGGTGAGCGCCGCGTCCAGGATCATTCGGTTGACGGCAGTGTCATCGACGACCAGGATGCGCATGCCGATCAGGTCCATGCTCGCCGCATCAAGCGCGACCGTCACGGGGGCAGGCCGGGTCTTGAACTCGGCGGTGAAGCTGAAGGTGCTGCCCTTGCCCACCTCGCTCTGGACGGCTATCGCGCCTCCGTACATCTCGACCAGACGCTTGACGATCGTGAGGCCTAGCCCGGTTCCGCCATACTTTCGCGTTGTCGAGGAATCGGCCTGGGTGAAGGCGTCAAAGATGCTATCGGTCTTGTCGTGCGGGATCCCGACCCCGGTGTCCGCCACCGAGAACCGAATCGAGGCGGTGCCCGAGCCGGTATCCGCCCGCGCCATCTCGACGCTCAGTACGATCTCGCCGTGGTCGGTGAATTTAACCGCGTTGCTGAGCAAATTAACAATCACCTGCCGCAGGCGCAGCGGATCGCCAACCAGGTTATGCGGCACGTCGGCCGCCACGTGGCCGACGAGTTCGAGCTGCTTCTCGTGCGCCCGCAGCCCCATCGTCTCGGTGACTGCGTCGATCAGCTCGCGGATGTCGAAATCAATTTCCTCCAAGGTGAGCTGGCCGCTTTCGACTTTGGCGAGATCGAGAATCTCGTTGATCAGGTGGAGCAGGGTGGCGCCATTGCTGCGTACGATGTCCAGGTAGTGGCGCTGCTCCTCGGTCAAGTCGCCTTCCGACAGCATGTCGGCCATACCCAGCACCGCGTTCATCGGCGTGCGAATCTCGTGCGACATGCTCGAAAGGAAGTCCGACTTGGCCCGCGAGGCCTCGAGCGCTGCTTCGCGCGCGGCGATTAGCTCACGCTGCGTCTCCTTGATCACGCCGATATCGCGAGTGATCGTGATGCAGCACAGATGCCCGCGGAGCCTGAGATTGACCGCGGAGATCAGGCCGTGGTAGGTGCTGCCGTCCTTGTGGTAGAAGGTTGCCTCCATGTTCCTGACCAGGCCGGCTCGTTTGAGCTCGGTGCTGAAGCGCTCGTTTTCCTCAGGATTCACGAATGACTTGATTTCGCGTGAGCGTATGCCGATGATTTCGTCGCGGCTGTAGCCGGTATTTCGGGTGTACTCTTCGTTGATGTCGATGTACCTGCCGGTTTCGAGATTGAGAATCGACATGGAATCGAGGTTCTGATCGAACACCTGGCGCATCGCCGTCTCGCTCTCGCGCAAATTCGCCGCAATCAGCTCGTTCTCGGCTATGATGCGATCCTTGGCCCGCGAGGCTTCGAGCGCGGTTTCGTGCGCGGCGATTAGCTGACGCTCGGTTTCCTTGACCACGCCGATATTGCGAGTGATCGAGACCGTGCACAAATGTCCGCGGAGCTTGAGATTGAGCGCGGAGATCAGGCCGGAATGGATCGTGCCGTCCTTGTGGCGAAAGCTGGCCTCCATGTTCCTGACCAGTCCGGCTCGTTTGAGCTCTTCGACGTAACGATGGTTATCGTCGGGGTTCACGAATGTCTGGATTTCGCGCGCACGTTTGCCGATCACTTCTTCGCGGCGGTAGCCGCTCCTTCGGGTGTACTCCTCGTTGATGTCGATGTATCTGCCGGTTTCGATATCGATAATCGCCATCGAATCGAGACTCTCATCGAACAGTTGGCGCAGCGCCGTCTCGCTCTCGCGCAACTTGGCCGCAGCCAGCTCGCCTTCGGCTATGATCCGGTCGCGGTGCGCAACTTCCTGTTCGAGGCGAACCTGCACTTCGTGTCGAGCGGCGACTTGCGCAGCCAGTTCGCCGCGAACAGCCTCGAGCTCGCGCTTTGCGGCCTGACGCCGGCTGATCTCATCCTCGGCGATGTCGGTCTCGGGGCGTCCCATTCTGAATCCAATCCTCCTCGCTGCGCGGCTCGATGGCCTCTCAGGTAGAGAATGAGCAACTGTCGTGCCTCAGAATCGAGGAACGTCGCGATAGTCAGAAAAGCTCGAGCAACTGGGAACGAAGACGACCTAAGCGAATGCCTAAGTAAGGTGGATAACGAAGAGTCGCCCCACGGCGGCGCTTCATCGCCGCGAGGCAGAAACGAGTGCGGGATTTCGCGGGTGTCAGTAGCGGTTGAGCCGAGCCAGCCGATCGGCGTGAAAGTTCGCATCGCCGAACAGTTCCTGGCCTACGCGGACCCGCTTCATGAACAAGCCGATGTCGAATTCGTCAGTCATCCCGATACCGCCATGCATCTGCACGGCTTCATTGACGGCGAGCGTGGCGCTAAGCCCGGCGCGCCCCTTTGCCACCGACACGATTGCACCGGCGCGGTCGAAGGAACTGTCCAGCGTTTGCAGAGCCTTCAGCACCGCCGAGCGGGTGACTTCAAGTTCGCAGTAGAGGTGAGCGGCGCGATGTTGCAACGCTTGAAATTCGCCGATCGCCCGGCCGAATTGCTTGCGTTCCCGCAGATAGGCGACCGTGCGGCTGAACGCTTCCTCGCTAGCGCCGACCATCTCCGCCGCCACCGCGGCGCGGCCCGCGTTCAGCACCCCCTCCAGCACATCCCAACCCGCGTCGATCCTGCCCAGCACATTGTCGGCGCTGACATTTACGTCCTGGAACGTGAGCCGCGCGGCATTGTGCGTATCTACGGTCTGGGTGCGCTCGGCGCGAATTCCGCTGGTGCTCGCGTCAACCAGGAACAGCGTGAGTCCGTCGGTATCGCCCGGTTTGCCCGCGGTGCGAGCGAGCGCGATCAGAAGATTCGCGACGTGGCCGTCGATCACAAAAGTTTTGGCGCCGCCCAGCTTGAAGCTCTTGCCGGCACGCGCAGCGGACATCGCCGTTTTTTCCGGATGATGCTTTGCGGTTTCATCGACAGCCAGCGTGGCGATCAAATCGCCGGCAACGATTTGCGACAGGTAATGCTTTTTCTGCTGGTCAGTGCCGGATCGAGCGATCGCGGTTGCGGCCAGAACCGCGGTCGATAGAAACGGGGAGGGCGTGAGCGTGCGACCCAGTTCTTCCATCACCACGCCGGCCTCGACGTATCCAAGTCCCAGGCCGCCGTACTCTTGAGGGACGAGAATTCCCGCCCACCCCATCTCGACGAATTCCTTCCAAAGCGCGCGCGAGAATCCGTCGGCGTCGCGTTTGTCGCGCAGCGCGCGCAAATGGGCGATGGGTGCATTTTTGCCGAGAAAGCCGCGCGCGTTGTCGCGCAGCATCGTTTGTTCGTCGTTGAGAACTAGCGCCATGTGATCACACCCTGTCGCGATCGGTGCAGTAGCGGCCCGGTCCGGTGATTCACCGGCCCTCTAGGCACCGGGCAAATTCAGTATTCGTTTGGCGATGATGTTGAGCTGAATCTCGCTGGTCCCGCCCTCGATCGAGTTGCCTTTGGAACGCAGCCACGCGCGCGCGGTGCGGCCTTCACGCGAGCGCTCGCCTTCCCATTCCAGCGCGTCCGTGCCGCCCGCCGACATCACCAATTCCATCCGCCGCTTGTTGAGTTCGGTGCCGTAGTATTTCAGCAACGAGGATACCGCGGGATGAGCCTGGCCCAGCTTGGCCATGTCGCCCACGCGATCCATCGTGAGCCGGAAGGCGACCGCGTCGATCTCGTAGGCCGAGATCTGTGCGCGCAGCGCGGTGTCCGCGAGCATCCCGTTGTCGGTCCCAACCGTCTCGCCCGCAATCTGTCCGAGCGAGCGGTTTTCCGAGGTGCTGCCCATGCCGCCGATCATGTCGCGCTCATGAGTCAGCAGATACTTCGCGACATCCCATCCCTTGTTGAGTTTGCCGACGAGGTTCGCCTTGGGCACGAGCACGTCGTCGAAAAAAGTCTCGCAAAACGGCGACAAGCCGGAGATCAGAACGATTGGCTTGGTCGATACTCCGGGGCTTTCCATGTCGAACAGTAAAAAGCTGATGCCTTCGTGCTTGGACGCGCTGGGGTCGGTGCGCACCAGGCAGAAAATCCAATCCGCCTTGTTGGCGTAGGTGGTCCAGATCTTCGAGCCGTTGATGAGGTACTGATCGCCCTTGTCTTCCGCGCGGGTTTGCAGCGACGCCAGATCGGAACCCGCACCGGGCTCGGAATAGCCCTGGCACCATCGAATCTCGCCCCGGACAATCTTCGGCAGATGCTCGCGCTTCTGCTCCTCGGAACCATATTTGAGCAGCGCCGGTCCGAGCATCGAGATGCCGAAGCTGGTCAGCGGCGCCCGGCAGTTGAGCGCGCGCATTTCCTGGCGCAGAATTTTGGTCTCGTCGCGCGTGAGGCCGCCGCCGCCGTACTCGCGCGGCCACTCCGGCACTGTCCAACCCTTCGCCGCCATGCGCTCGAGCCACAAGCGCTGCTCGTCGGATTGGAAATCCGGATGCCTGCCGCCCCAGCAAGCGTCTTCCTCGCCTTGCACCGGGCGTCGCATCTCGGGAGGACAATTCGCCTCCAGCCATGCGTGCGTGTCTTTACGAAAAGTTTCGAGATTATCCATAGATATCTCTGGTCCTAATAGGTTTGCCCGCGCGATTCAAGGTTTCCTAATCGGCTTGATGCGGAACCCACCGTGGGTTCCGCACCTCCTTGGGCAGGGGTGACCCCTGCACCCGCAGTGAGAAGACGCGAAAATCTGCGCAGCGCATCTTTTCGCGACTACGCGATGGCAGGGGTGAGCAGGGCCGTGGCGACGGCAGCGCAGTATTAAGCCGTTGGCATGGGACGCGCGCGACAACGGAGCGCGGCCTTAACGGTGGGTGCAGGGCTCAGCCCTGCATTTGCGAACCCAGACCGCGCTGACTAGCCTGCGATCTCGATCGGAGGACAATGCCTGATATCGACACCATGCCCGCGGCCGAGAACGGCGATCACGTCCCGCTGCTACCGCCGGGCGAAGGGACAATTCCCAGCCGCGGGGCGTTTCGCGCGCTTCGGCATCGCAACTATCGTCTCTACTTTTTCGGCCAGCTCACCTCTCTGGCCGGCACCTGGATGCAGAGCGCCGCGCAGGCGTGGCTGGTGCTGAAGCTGACGAACTCGTCGACGATGCTCGGGGTAGTATCGTTCGCTCAATTCACGCCAATCCTGCTGGTGGGTTTGTTTGCCGGAGTCATTGTCGATCGCCTCGACCGCCGCCGCCTGATAATCGCCACCCAAATCCTGCTGATGCTGAGCGCCTTCGCGCTTGCGGCGCTGACGTGGAGCGGGGCGGTCCGCGTCGAGTACGTGATCATTCTCGCCGCATTCAACGGCACCGTCAGCTCGTTCGACATGCCCGGCCGGCAGTCGTTCGTGGTCGAGATGGTGGGCTACGAAGATCTGGCCAACGCGATCGCGCTCAATTCGATGATGTTCAACACTGCGCGCATGCTCGGCCCCGCCGCCGCGGGATTGCTGATCGCATGGCTCGGCATCGGAACCTGTTTTTTCTTGAACGGGGTGAGCTTCCTCGCCGTCATCTGGAGCCTGACCCAGATGGAGATCCCCGCCCGCGTGATCGCCGGGGCCGGCGCGCGCATGTACCATCAACTGCGCGAAGGTCTCGCCTACGTCTGGAGCAACCGCCCGATCTTTTACCAGATGGCGCTGGCGGCGGTGACCAACGGCTTCGGCTACACGTACCTGGTGCTGGTTCCATTGTTCGCCCGCAACGTGCTTCACGGCGACGCTCGCACCTACGGATTCCTGGTCGCGATCCAGGGACTGGGTTCGGTGGTTGGTGCGGCCACGCTGGCTTCGCGAGTGACGACGCGGGGAATCAGGAACAATCTCATCGCGGGACTTTTTATCTCGGCGGCTGGAATCGTGGTCTTCGGGATGTCGCGCTCGATTATGCTCTCGATGGCCGCGCAGTTTGTAATCGGCGCCGGGCTGACCAACTTCAGGGCGAGCAATAACACCCTGGTGCAGATGTTCGTGAGCAACGATCTGCGAGGCCGGGTGATGAGCACCTATCAGTTGGCGACTGTCGGGATGGCGCCGATTGGCGCGCTCGAGGTCGGCTACATGGGCTCGCACCTGGGCCCGATGCAAACGGTCGTCATATGCGGCGCAGTCACGATGATTTCCGGGTTTGTGCTGCTGACCCGCCTCAAGTCGATTGGAAAGGATGCGGCGCCGTCGTAATCTGCTCCTTGCCAGACAACGAGTTCGCGTGTTCAATACCTCATCTGTATCGATACGCGCCGGATAGCTGTTCGTTGCCCGCCAACCGTTCAACTCAAGGAGTCCCTATATGAAGCCGTGGATTTCGAAAACCGCAATCGCGATCGCGATAGCAATCGTCGTGGCGCTTCCCGTCCTCGCGCATGCCGATAGCTGGCAAATCGATTCGTCGCACACCAGCGTCGAGTTCACCGTGCGCCACATGATGATCTCGAACGTGAAGGGGCAATTCCAAAAAACCACCGGAACGATCACTGCCAACGGCAACGATCCGGCCTCGGCGAAAATCGACGTGACTATCGACGCGTCGTCGGTCGACACGCGCGTGGAACGGCGCGACGCGCATCTGAAGAGTCCCGACTTTCTCGACGTCGCGAAGTTCCCGACGATCACCTTCAAATCCACCAAGGTCGAAGCCGCCGGGCCGAACAAGTGGACGATGACCGGCGACCTGACGATTCATGGCGTGACCAGGCCGGTGGTGCTCGACGTCGAAGGGTCCGGGGCGCCGATTCAGGTGATGGGCCATACGCGCGCGGGCGCATCGGCGACGGCGAAAATCAAACGCAGCGATTTCGGCCTTACCTGGAACAAGGCGCTCGAGACCGGCGGCGTGCTGGTTGGCGACGATATCGCGATCTCGATCGACATCGAGGCAGTCAAGGAGTAACTATTTTTTCGGATTGCGAAGCGGGTTCGCTCGTGGCGATATTGGCGCTTGATGCTAATCGTTCTGGCTAACAGTTCGCTGGCGGGTTATCCGCTCGGCGGTGGCGTGTGGTCCTGGATGCTGCAATATCCACTTGGGCTGCGCGCGCTGGGTCATGACGTTTTCTGGATCGAGTCGATGGAGTCATGCGGCGATCCCGCGCGGGATAGGGAGTTCGCCAATGACTTCTTCACCCGCATCGCAGCTTACGGTCTGGCGCCGCGCTGTGCGCTTCTGGTGTTCGAGGATCTTGACGTGCAGGACATCGATCGCGCGCAGGTTTATGGCCCGCCGCTTCAGGCCATCCTCGATACAGTGCACGGTGCGGACTTGTTATGGAACATAGCCTGCTCGATCCGGCAGCCGCTGCTCGCGAAGTTCGCCCGTCGTGTGCTGATCGACGTCGACCCCGGGCATCTGCAGATTTCGGCGACGCAGTTCGAGATGGGAGTCAGCGATCATCATGTGCATTTGAGCGTCGGCGCCAAGCTGCACGATCCCGATTGCGGGGCGCCGACGCTGGGCCTCACGTGGCATCCGTTTTTGCCGTTTGTGTACCTTCCGATGTGGGAAGCGGCGCCCGACCCGGGCCCCGAGGCGCCATTCTCTTCGATCACGCAATGGACGTGGGAAGAAATTTCGTACCAGGGGCGAACGCTAAGCTTGTCCAAACGCGCGGCCTACCTGCGCTATGTAGATCTTCCGGCGCTCACCGGACGCGCGTTCGAGCTCGCCGCATTCATCGGCGATAAAGATCCGGCGCACGATCGCGCCTCACTTCGCAACGGCGGCTGGCGCATCGTCGATCCGCACAAGGTCGCCAACACCCCGGAGGCTTACCAAGGCTATCTGCGCGCCTCGCGCGCCGAGATTTCGTGTCCCAAGCCGATCTTCCGCGAATTGAACACCGGATGGTTCAGCGATCGCAGCGTCTCCTACCTGGCGCTGGGCCGCCCGGTCGTGGCGGAAGATACCGGGTTTGGCGACGTGGTGCCGGCCGGGCGCGGCGTTCTGAAGTTCCGCGATAGCGAAGAAGCCCGGGCCGCCGTCGCCGAGATCGACCGGGACTACAGTCTTCACAGCCGGCGCGCTCGCGAGCTGGCTTGCGATCTGTTCAACTCCGACCGCCAGCTCAAGGCGATGCTCGCCGCCTGCTGAAGCTGAGTCGCGAGATCCAGCCGCCTACGGTTTGGCGGTTCGATGATGCTCTATGGTGCGGGCGGCAACTGGACGGCGACGGTATCAGAGCGCAGCTCATTCATCTCGGGCGTGTCGCCGGGCGGCGCGAATTTGTTGGCCACCGGATCGTATAGTTCAGTGGAAGAAAGCATAGCGACGACGCCTTTGCCGACGCTCTTCACGCCGCCGGCGATTAGAATTTTGCCCGCGTTTTTTCCCGAAAGAATCGGGGTCGCGGTGTGTCTGGCGCGGCCGGTGTTCATGGATGGGCCGGGCGAAAAAACGTTGGTGTCAGGATCGTAGAGCTCGGTCGAAGCCAGCAAGCGGGAATCGTCAAACCAGTTCCCGCCACCGGCGATCAGAATCTTCCCCGCATTCGGTCCCGAGGTAATCACTGTTGCCGTGTGGTATCTGCGGATGTTTCTCACCGAGGGGCCGGGCGAAAAAGTATTGGCGTCCGGATCGTAGAGACCCGTCTGAGCGAGGGCTTCTTGGCTCACCTTGTCGGTCGTGTCGATCGCGCCGACGATTAGAACCTTGCCCGCATTTTTTCCCGAGGGAATCGCCGTAGCGCTGTAAACGTCGGGCATGTTCATCCTCGGGCCGGTAATAAATTTGTTGACGGCCGGATCGTAGAGCTCCAATAGAGCCCCCGGGCCCCGAGAATCGTAGTGGTTGGCGATCAGGATCCTTCCGGCATTTTTTCCCGACGCAATCACCGTGGCTGTGCACAGAGAGCAGGCGGCGCCAATCACCGGACCGGGAGAAAATGTGTTGGTGGCAGGATCGTAAAGCTCGGTCGAAGACAGCTTGCTACCGTCGGCGTCTGTGCCGCCGGCGAACAGGATCCTTCCCGCGTGCGGCCCGGAGGGGATCGCCGTGGCAGTGTGGCCGGAGCGGGGGGTCTTCATGGCCGGGCCATCCACAACGGCGTTGGTGGCGGGATCGTAAAGTTCGGTCGAGGCGCGCGGGATGCCGTTGGTGTTGTCGCCGCCCGCGATCAGGACTTTGCCGGCGTTGGGACCGTTGACAAGCACGGTTGCGGTTGCCCACACGCGGCCCTTCATCCGCGGCGTGGCAATTTCGGACGCAAACCGGTTCGACGCCGGATCGTATAAATCGGCGGTGTCATCGTTGGTGCCATCCCCGCGCCCCCCGGGAATCAGGATTTGTCCCCAGGTGGGATGGCGCCGCTGGGCGTGCGCCGGCTGCGCCGCAAAAGCGACCGCCAGTGCGCACGCGATTGGAATTGCGATTGCTCCGATCCGCGACGGCCTCATCAGCGCACGCCGCGCCAGTGTTTTCGATTTTTCACCGACGGAACTCACCTGCTCCACCTGCGTGAGGTTTCGGGATAAGGCCCTACGGCTTGGCGGTTCGATGATGCTCTGCCGTGTGCGCACCGAACTGGACGGGAGCGCTGTCGGATCCCTGCACCACCACGACGCATCGCTTCGGGTCGGTGAGATCCTCTGCCGAGAGTCCGAGCTTGTCCGCCAGGTTGGTCGCGATGACGACCAGGCCGCCGGGCGTCTGACGCGCGAGCTGCGCCGCCGTCGGCGCACTGAGCACGTCGGTATGCAGCCGGCGTCCAAGCGCGTGGCCGGCGTCGCGAATCAGATCGAGCAGTTCGGTATCTTCCGTGGTCCCATCCTCGGGCACCAGCACCGCGTGCAAGCCGGACTTCTTGCGCAGCGCCACTCGCAGGGCCAGATCGAGCGCCGCGCGCCCGTGGATTCCCCGATCCACTACCGCAAACACCCGGTCCAGCGGCCGCTCGCCGCCATGAACCACGACCGCCACGTGAACCGGCAATTCGCGGGCCTTGTCCAGAATTTCGCGGACCACGCCGCCCATGAAGTCGGAACCGAAGACCGCGCGATGCGATCCCAGCAGCAGCCATCCGATTTGCGGCTGTTTGGCGAACGCCAGGATGTCTGCCGCGGGATTGGTGGTCCAGACTGCCTGCGGGGTAATGATGCTGCCGCGCTCGAGTGCCAGGTCCAACGCTGCCGCCAGCGCGGGAGAGCGGGGCGGCACGCGCAGGTCGGCCTCGCGCAGTCCCGATCGCACTCCGCCCGGCGGAGTCTTCACCAGTGCGAGCACGCGCGGTGGCGGGGCGCCGTGCGGCGTCGCCGCCAGCGCGAGTTCGACCAGAACGGCCACGCCTTCAGGGTTCGAGACCGGCACCAGGATGGCGCTGTGCTCCGTTCCCGCCAGCATCGGGCGCGCCGGCGGCGGCGCTGGCCGCGGCGCGGGATGCGGCGCGAGAATCGGAGCTGGCGGCGCGACCAGGGGCTCGGGCGAAAATGTGCCGAGTTCAGGAAACGGCTCAGCGTCTGGAATTTGATGGCGCGTGATCAGATGCAGAATTGGCGTGGTCGCAAAAGTGGTGACCAGCGCCATGATCACCAGCATCGCGAACAGGGTCGGCGAGATGACGTTCATCTCCAGCCCGATATTCAGCACGATCAGTTCCATCAGGCCGCGCGTGTTCATCAGCACGCCGAGCGCCGACGAGTCGCGCCAGTTGAGTCCTGTGATTCGCGCCGCGACGACACTGCCGCCAAACTTGCCCGCCGACGCGACCACGACGATCAGCGCGCACATCATCCATTGCTCGTATCCGCTGACCAGCCCGATCTGCGTGCGCAATCCCGTGTATGCGAAAAATGCCGGCAGCAACAGCACGATCACGATGTCTTCGAGGCGGTCGGTCAGCTCGCGCGCCATCCCGCTGTCGTGCGGAATCACGGCGCCGAGCGCGAACGCGCCGAACACGGCATGGATACCGATCAATTCGGTGGCTGACGCGGAGAACAGCAGCGCGACGAATACCGCCGCCATCACGCCCTGCGTCAGCCGCCCGCGATTTCCATACACCAGCGACAGACGGACCATCGTGGGCCGCACCACGAAGATCATCAGCGCAATAAACCCGAGCGCCATCGCGATTGTCGCCACCGCGCCCGCCGCCTGTGCTCGCGCCACGCTGACCACGAAGGCGAGCATGCACCACGCGGTCACGTCATCCACGGCGGCGCAAGTCAGCGCGATCACGCCCATGCGGGTTTTGTGAATCCCGCGATCGGTCAATATTCTCGCCAGCACGGGAAACGCCGTCACCGACATCGAAACGCCCAGAAACAGCGAGAAGCAGGTGAACGGCACGTCGCGGGTCGAGAGCCTTGGATAAAGGTAAAGCGCGATCGTCGCGCCGAGCAGGAATGGCGCCACGATGCTCGCGTGGGAGATCGCAACTGTTGTATGGCCGCGTTTGCGAAGCAGCGCGGGGTCGAGCTCGAGCCCGACCAGGAACATGTACAGGATGACGCCGACCTGCGCGATTATATTGAGAGCCGGCCCAACCGTAGCCGGGAAAAGATATCCTTCCGCGCCCGGCGCCAGGCGCCCAAGCAGCGAAGGACCGAGCACGATCCCCGCCAGAATTTCGCCGACCACCTGTGGCTGACCAAGGTTGCGGAAGATTGAACCCATCGCGCGCGCGGTCGCGATTACCACCACCAGCGCGAGCAGCACGTGAAGCAGATCGCCTTCAGTGGCACGCGACGCGGCCGAGCCGAAGATCGCTGTCCCGCTCGCCAGCGGCGCGCCCAGCGTCTGGCCGTATGAGCGAATCCACAAATACAACAGCACCAGGCCGCCGATCATCAGTCCGTATACGGCGACGGCGCGCGTACCCGCGCTGCTAATTCGCGGCTGCCCCTGAGCCATCGCTGAATTCTACCAGAGCGCCAGCTTCATGCGCAGCGCAGTATTAAGCCGCTGGCAGGGACCGCGCGCCAACGGCGGGCGGCCTTAATACTGGGTGCAGGGGTCACCCCTGCGCGGACGGCTTCTTTCTGCGCGCGGGTGCCTTTTTCGGCGCTTTGGTCGATTCGCGCGCCGGCGCCACATCTCCGTTCGATGAAACCGATGCGGCCAACGCTGCGGGCTTGCGCCGCCGGCGAATCGCAGAGATGGTCGCTGCGATTTCGACTGCATCCGACGGCGCCGCGCTATCTCCGCAGCTATGGTTGACAACATCGCTCAATGACAGGATTCCGACCAAGCGGCCGCGGGAATCGGTCACCGGGAGACGGTGAATCTCATGCGTACGCATCAGGCGATGCGCGGTGTCGAGTTCGTCGCCGCGCGCACATGAAATCACCCGTGGCGACATCACGCGCTCCACAGGAATCGCGTCGAGCGGAAGGCCTTGCGTGTATGCGGCCATGCAGATGTCGCGATCGGTGACTATTCCCGCGAGCTTGCCGTGCTCATCGACGACCGGCGCGCATCCGCAATCGTGATCCCACATTATACGCGCCGCCGCATTCAACGAGTCATGAATCGTGCACGCTCGTACATCGTGGGTCATCAAGTCAGTGACTTTCACTCAGTTACACTCCTTACAACGGGTTTTGCCCGGCGAATCATTTCCAGCTGGAAAATGGTTTGCTCGACAGGTTTGAATTGAAATAGCGCGGATCGCCGCTCACTTCGCGGTCGATCCAGTCGGGAAGTTCAACTTGCTCGGTGGCATCGATGAGTTCGACTTCGGCGACCGTCAGTCCACGATTCGCGCCGCCGAACTCATCGACCTCCCAGGTATGGCCCTTGAAGACAATTCGGTAGCGCGTCTTTTCGATTGGCGGATGCGCGCACAAGTTGTTCAGAATCTCGTTCGCGTCACGAAGCGGAATCTCGTACTCGTATTCGTCGCGGGTAATTCCCGACGTGGCTCCCTTGATCGTCACATAAGCGCGGTCTCCATAGGTGCGCACGCGCACCGAGCAATGCGCCGACGCGGACAGGTATCCCTGGCGAATGACGAGGCCGGCCCCAAGATCGCTCCATTTGCGCGGACGAGTCAGGAATTTCCGTTCGATTTCTTTCGCCATGCCCCTTCACAATCGCCGAAGATCGTTTCACCAGCATAGCGTATGTTTGAATGAGAGTTCAGGCCACGCCGCGCAATCGCGCGCCGGGCCGATCTCGAAACGGGCCAGGATGATTTTCCCAAATGCGGAATTCGAATGTTGCCGGCGGAGCACTCATCGCCGTCGCAGCCGCATCTCATCGCAGCCGCGCATCACGATAGCACCACCGCCGGGCGCGCGGAGAAATCACGCGGCGATCTATTTTCAGGTTTTTAATTTTTTATTTTTAATTGCCGACGCTCTCTCTCATTCCTGCTCCTCGGGCGGATGAACCGGGATTGCCGCCGGCCGATCGTTTGCGCGATGAGCGTCCGGCGCGTACGACTTGCCTTCGGCCCACCGAGCGCATCTGCTTGGTCGGCAGATCGTCGACGCTCATCAACCCGAGCCGTTCGCGCAATGCCACCGGCTCGATTCCGAGCACGTCGCATACATATTCAAAGGAAAACGGACTGTGGGTTCCCGCTTCCGCATGGAACCATCGCCGAACCTCGTCGAATTGCTCGCGGTCGCATCGCCGCGACGAGTTCACCGTCTTCACGTAGCATCGGACCGCGTCTTCCAGCACCGCGAAAACCAGTCGCGTCTCGCCGTCGAGCGTCGATCTGCGCCGGGTCAGATCAAAAAACTGAACTGGTACCAGAAAATCCGGCTCGAAGCGCGCGCTCAGCCACGGATCTGGTCCGGCACACTCGTCGACAACCCGGTTCTGATTCGAAGGCCCCGGTTGAACCTGTTCTGAAGCAGATGCGTACATGCTAATTGGACCTCCTCTGAAACGAAGCGGAATTGCTGCCTGCAGAGCATGGCCTGTGCCAGTTGATCTGAGCGCGATAGAATGAAAATCAGCAGGGAATTTGGAATCTTTTGATGACAGTGACAGCGGGTGCTGCTTATTTGTTAGGCAGCAGTGCAATTGCCAGTGTGCAATGAGATCCCGCCGGGATGCGGATTCAATCGTATCCAGGGCTCTCGCACGTCCCGCGCGATCCGGTTACAATGCCGCCCTTCGGGAGCGGCAACTCCCGATTTGGCAACCATCTGGAATAATTTCCGTATAAGGAAGGACTCGACTCGGATGGTGTTCAGTAAGACTATTGAGATCGGTCGTTTTTTTCTTACAGTGGCGCGAGGCGCGATCAATGCTCATATTAGGATACGGACTGATGCGCGTGAACGGTCCTAACTTATGAAGACTCGACCTAAAACTCGACCGACGAAGACTCGCAAGAGGCCTAAAACCAAAATGGAAGCCGCAGTTAACACTGGCGGAACCGCCCGGCGGCGAATCGACGCGCTCAAGCATCTGCTTGCCAAAGAGCGCGCCGAAACGCTGGCCCGGGTCAAGGAATTGATGCGCGAGCAAGCCCGCAATGGCGGGCAGCCGCCTGCCGATGAGATGGATGTGGCGAGATCGCTGTCAGAAGTCGATACGCATGCGGCGTTGTTCGACCGCGCGCGCGAGCGCCTGAGCGCGATCGACGCGGCAATCGCCAGGCTTGGAGCGGGAGTGTATGGAACCTGCGCGCGATGCGGCGATGAAATCCCGCTGGCGCGGCTCCAGGTCATCCCGTTCGCGCAATTTTGCGTCGATTGCCAGAACGAAGCGAACACTGAAGCTCGCAGCGGTCAGGGTGGATTGGCCAAGCCGTTCGCTGTCCGATGGTCCGGGTCCGAAGAAATGAGCGGCGGCGATGACTCGGAAGAGCACGTCGAACCGGTGCGCTCCGCCGACGACGACGTGCAAATTGACAGCGCATTCGGCCCCGACGAGGACGAACTCGAAGCGACCGGAGTCGAGAAGCGCCGCCGCGGGCGTCCGCCGAAAGCAAAGAAGGCAGCGGTTCAGAAGAAGATGCGCTAG
>Ga0187879_10001484_pt1 | contig 16132 bp, 13 predicted proteins | sample June2016WEW_19_1_FD_132423 | JGI IMG/M metagenome (GOLD analysis project Ga0187879, IMG submission 132423) | Peatland microbial communities from SPRUCE experiment site at the Marcell Experimental Forest, Minnesota, USA - June2016WEW_19_10 | ecosystem: Environmental > Terrestrial > Soil >... | reverse complement strand
TTGACTTATGATCGTCTATCTTTTATAAGACACACACCTGTACGGGCACGAGCGACTTATTACGATCATGATCGTACGGTTGGAATGTTTTGGTCCGTAATGAAGAGTATCCTCACATCTCTGTTGATGCGTGGGACGTGAATGAAGACCCGACTGCGGAATCCGCGGACATCGCGCTGAGCGTTAACCTACAGTCGATGTGCTCTATCTCCGATGCTCGCGGATAAATACGATGCTCCGCTTGCCGACACTTCTTTGAGAGGCCAAAATGACAATCACAAAGATCGGTAACGTGCTGCTATTGGTGACTGCGGTACTTCTCACCACTCGCGGCCTGATGGCGGGGTCCGGCGCTGCAGACAAGTACGATGTCGTGATCCTGAATGGGCGGGTGATGGACCCTGAATCGGGATTGGACGCCATTCGAAACATCGGCATCCGCGATGGCAAGATTCTCGTCGTGACAAAGTCCGCGCTTCGTGGCCGGGAGATAATTGACGCAAAGGGGCTCGTTGTCGCGCCGGGATTCATCGACCTCCATGAACATGCGCAGCTCCCGCGGAGCTACGCATTTCAGGCGCGCGACGGAGTGACAACATCTCTTGAGCTGGAGATGGGAACCGACGATGTGGACAAATGGTACGCCGACCGAGAGGGAAAGACCCTAATCAATTACGGCGTCAGCGTTGGAGAATCGCTTGTACGTATGGATGTTATGGCCAAGGTACTGACAAGCACCCCACTGGAGGAAGAGGAAGCTTCTCACCGCACTCCAACGTCGGAGGAACAGAAGAAGATTCTCGAACTGGTAGAGAAGGGGCTCAGGCAAGGCGCGCTTGCCGTCGGATACGGAATCAACTATACCCCAGGCGCGTCACGGTGGGAGATTTTTGATTCCTTTCAGCTCGCAGCTAAGTACGGTGCCATGAATGACGTACACATGCGCTTCTTAGGAACGGTCGAACCAGGCAGCGCGATGGAGGGGTTGCAGGAGTTGATTGCGGATGCCACAGCGACCGGCGCGTCGCTCAACGTGGTCCATATTACGAGTATCGGACTTAGGGACACCCCGCGTCTTCTTGACGTAATCAAAGGAGCGCGGGAGCACGGCCTTGTTGTTTCAACGGAATGTTATCCTTACACAGCGGCAAGCGCGCCTTTGAACACGGCCTTATTTGATTCCAATTGGCAGGAACGAATGGGGATTACGTACCAGGATTTGCAGTGGGTGGCCACGGGAGAGCGTTTGACGGCGGGAACATTTGCGAAATACCGGAAGCAGGAAGGCACAGTCGTCATCCATTTGATTCCGGAAGAAATCGTGCGACTCGCGGTGGCGGACCCCATGGTTATCATTGCGAGCGATGGGATGCCCATATCCGGGCCGAAAATTCACCCGCGCGGACAGGGGACTTATTCGCGGGTGCTCGGACTCTATGTTCGCCAGGAGAGGGTACTGTCCCTGATGGAAGCGCTGCGCAAGATGACATCGATGCCAGCTCAGCGGTTGGAGAACCACGCCCCGGCATTTAAATACAAAGGAAGAATTCGCGTGGGTGCCGATGCGGACATTACCGCGTTCGATCCCGAGCGCATCATAGATAAGGCGACATTTGAAGATCCCCTCCAATACTCTGAAGGCGTGGAGTTTGTTCTGGTCAACGGGATTCCGGTTGTGCGCGAGAGCCGACTTGTCCAGGGCGTGACTCCGGGGCGAGCTGCCCGTGCGCCCATCATTCGATAAGCCGAATCTCGATAGTCAGAAATCTAATACATCTGACCATCGCAGTCACGACCTGTCCCACGGGAGAATTCGAAGGTTTTGATCCTGATGTCAGATTCCGAACTCAGTGATTGCTCGAAGCAATTAGAACAGATGCGATCGTCAGCAGGCCTAGACCAAAGGCGAGGTTTCGCATCGGGCGCTTCCCGACATCCTTCCACTCGCCCGTGACGAGCCCGGATAGATTGGCCGCAAGAATGACAACAATAGAAAAAAGGCCCCAGCCAAGAGCTGTTCCTAAGGCGCCGAGATGAGTCGTAGCGATTCCTTATAGTGCGATCGAGCCCATCCACAGTATTGCCATAAGAATTGCGCCCAGCCAGTCGTTAGATTTTGCAGCGAACACCCCCAAGTGCGCTTGCGGCTAAGCAGGTAAGAGCAATAGAGCAAATTGACCGGCAAGCCTCCGAGCAGTGCAACGACCCACACCGAATATGTGGCATTCGCCGGAGTGGCACCCATGCGCCTGGCATGGCTCAGGATGGGCTCACCAAACGCGAGTGCATAATTCAGCATCGGAGTCGGGGCTCCCGCAGCGATTGTAATGAGCAGCGCTGCGCCGTAGTTTGATGTACTGAGGGAACTGTTCGGCAATGACTGCGCTCGTTGCTTCTCACGTTCTTCCCCAGCTTTGGCGCAAAAAAGGATGCCGCACGACATAATTACGATGCCCGCAAGAATTACGGAACCTTTAATGGAGAGAATCGTGTGTAGGTGAAGTGTGATCAATGGAATGAGAGTTCCGAACGTTGCTGATAAACCAATGACGATGGCAAAAGTTAGCGCCATCCCCACGCGGTCGATTGAATTGCCTAGAAGTACCTCCGAAATGCCCCAGCCTGTGCCGAAGAGCAGTGGACTCATAATTTCAGTTCGCGATAGCGTACGATATGTTCCCGAAAGATGCGGATTTGTCAGATACACCAGCCCCAGAGGGATCAAAACAAAAGCAACAACGGAGTAGACTGTCCAGGAGTTTTCCCAGGACCATTTTCGATTGTGCTTAAGCGGCAGAGCAAAATTGCCATTGAGCACGGCAGCTACGATCGTAAGGAAGACACCAATCCAAGTGTTCATTCAACCTCACGGCTGACTGATTGGAAAAGAACTCGTGGCGCCACCCTCGGATTGTTTCTGCAGCATCATGGCGCCGAAATTCGCAGATTTTTCAAGAGTGCAGGGCCCTCGTTCACAAAAGCGCCCCCAGCGCCCTCGTTTCAGGTCGTAAAGGCGTGTGTTCATAGCTACTTGTTGTGTGCATAGACAACGCATACGGTGTTGTCGATGAGCACTTTGAGATCAATCGGCCTCCCAGGCGAGAGAGCGATGGGTCGCTCCACTCCGACATCGCCATAGCCATTAGCCTTGACGCTCGGGATAATTTTCTGGTGATCGGCCACCGATTGACGGATCAGCTTCAAATTACATCGCAAGGCGTCGAGATCAACGACTGCTCTCAAGTGCGAAGCGGCAAATGCTTCTAACGATTCCTTCAGCTGTTGTTCCAGCGAACTGTTGGCGATCGCACTCGCGCGCTCCGGCCGCCGACTGCTATTCGGCATAACAGGCTCCTCAGAAATCTATTGGCTTCAGATGTGAGCTGCTACGTTTTCAGGGCACAGAAAATGAATGTTTCGACAATGATACGCATATTGCGTTTCTGCGCAGGCGTGACTATACACGGATACCATGCGGGATGTAAAGATGAGCTTCTTAGCTGGAAAATTGGGGGGGGGTCGCAAGAACGCGGTGAGACACATAGTGCGTTTTGCGATTGACATATGAACTGTCATCTCCTATAAAGCAAGTATCCAAACCGGCACGGACCACTCATTGCACCTCGATCCGATGGTCGGAATGGCCGACCCGAAGGGAAGAGAGAACAGACACGTCTTCTGTTACGTGCGGACGTGAAGCAACATCCGATCGCGGAATGTGCGTATATTGCGCTGAGCAGTAGTCCGCACTCGGTTAGCTCTTTCTCAGTTGTCGGTCCGTAGATGGGAGGATTACCGTGAGAGCTGGGGTCGTCTTGTCACTTTCCTTTCGGTTCTGCTTGCTGGTGGTGCTTGCTCTCGCAATGACATTGCCAAGTGGCGCACAGTCAGGAGCGTCTCTCGCTGAGCGCATTCAGAAGGTGATGAATCGACCTGAATTTGCACATGCCAATTTCGGCATCGAGTTTTACTCGCTGGATACCGGTAGGGCAGTCTACTCGCTTAACGAACAAAAACTGTTCGTTCCTGCTTCCACGACAAAACTGCTCACGGAAGGAACAGTGCTTGCAAGTCTTGGTGCAGACTTCAGATTCCATACCCGTGTTTACCGGACAGGGCCAGTGGACTCAAAAGGTCGGTTGAAAGGCGACCTCGTGCTCGTCGCGAGCGGAGACCCAAATCTTTCGAACCGCATTCAATCCGACGGCACTCTGGCTTTTGCAAATAAGGACCACTCTTACTCGGGGAGCGCTCTTCCAGGAGACCCACTCACGGTGATCGGTCAGCTTGCGAAGGGCGTCGCAGCGAAGGGAATCCGGCAAATCGAAGGTAGAGTCCTAGTTGATTCGAGCCTTTTCCCCGAAACGCCATGGGAGGGCGAGGGCGGAGGGGGTGTCGTCATCTCTCCGATCGTCGTCAATGACAATCTGATCGACCTTGTGATGACGCCTGGGGCTAAAATTGGCGACCCTGTCGCTTTTGATTCCTCACCACGGACTTCGTACGTCAAATTCATCAACCACTTAACGACGGCAGGTGCTGACACCTCGGTTAGTCTGGATCGGCCTGAGATCAAGGCGAATGCGGACGGCACAGTTATCGCTACCGTGAGTGGTAGTTTGCCGCTTGGCGCACCTCGAACGTTCGCACCTTTTTTTGTGCCGTCAGCTACATTATTTGCGGAGACGGTGCTACGAGAAGCGCTGGAAGAAATTGGCGTTAAGGTGAAAGTCGCGACGAGCACGCCCGCACCCGACTTTCAATCTTATCGGCGTTTTTATGCGGCAGAGGATGAGGTGGTCGAGCATGTTTCGCTACCGCTCTCAGAAGAGATAAAGGTCACGCTGAAGGTTAGCCAAAACCTCCACGCTTTCATGGGACCATACTTACTTGGCGCGCTTCTGACGAAGGATGCGAAGGACTCATTCAAGGACGGCTTTGCGGTCGAAAGGAAATTCCTCGCGGATGCCAAACTGGACCTCTCTGGTGTCTCGCAGGGCGATGGCGCCGGCGGCAGCTGGGCTGACCTATTTGCTCCAGACTTCATGTGTCACTACCTGGCTTATTGGACTATGCGCCCGGACTACCCCACTTTCTTGAGGGGGTTGCCGATCCTCGGCCGAGACGGAACGCTTGCAGATATCGTCCCAACATCGCCGGCAGCAGGGCACATCTTTGCAAAAACCGGTACGTTTGACTCCGAGGACATGCTCGACAATATGCCGATGCTGAATGGCAAAGGGCTGGCTGGCTATGTGATTCGGGCCGACGGCAAACGGCTCACGTTCGCGGCCTATGTCAATCACGTTCACATGTCACTTGGTCCAGACGCGGCCACTCACGCTCTCGGGGAGGCACTCGGCGAAATTGCCGCGGCCGCTTATGATGCTCCGATCGATGACATTGCCTCGGAGGAGCGACATGAAACTCGTGAACACCGCTAAGACATTCGTGCTGGGTGTTACGCTTTTTTTCATCGGTTGGTGGGGTGCGGCCAACGTCCCGACACACGCTGCCGAGAACAAGTCTTCGCCAAAAAATCCGCTGCAGCCCATCGCTTACCAAGCCCGGCAACTCGAATCCCTTTTGGAGTTCCTCGGCCAGCCTTTTACACAAGCGGAAAAGGAAGGCATTAACCGCGCCATTGCGAACCGTGATTCCGATGAGGCCGTCGACCAGATCGAATCGATTCTCGACAAGCACGCGCTCGTCGTGGTTACGATCACCCCGGAGAACCGCGTGGGGGTTACGCGAGGTGAGGCAGACACAGACCTGATTCAAAATGGTACGCGGGCGTTTCTCGTCAAGATCGTGAACGAAGCTGGCGTCACGGCGCCGCTGAAAGTCGGTAGCCCAAACAGTGGCCCGGTTTTCGAGTCCGTATCCGAGAGTGCGTCACGCCCACCGGTGCCCAGCCTGAGTGCGGCTGACATTCGTGACCGCTGGGCGGAGATTTCTCTTCTTCATGAGGGGTTACTGGCACCGCTGCTTCCCAACGACTTGGATATCCAAACACGCATAGACGAAAAATTGATCGCCCTGCAGACGCCCGTGCCGGGGCTTCCCGATGACCTGGGCGTTGAAGACCATCCGCAGCTTTCGGGTTCGGGTCTCGAGTACCGCATTCTACTGATCTACAGTCGAGATGCCGGTCTGCGTTCCGCCAAGTTGAGTTTCAACGTAGATCAAGGCACGCAGGATACGGGTGAAACCAGTATCCTTTTCAATGTTGCTCCATCCCCTAAGATCAAGCTGCATGTGCTCGATGATAATGGCCAGCCCACGATGGCATCTTTCATCTTTCGAGATGGCTTTGACCGCATCTATCCCAATCCGGCAAAGCGCTTGGCGCCTGACTTTTACTTTGAGCCGCAAGTCTATCGTGCTGACGGGGAATTCATCTCGCTGCCGCCGGGGTCCTTCACCGCCACATTCACAGGTGGCCCCGAATACATCACGGAAACGCAGAAATTCACAGTCGACGCGAATGGACCGCACGAACTCACCTTTCACTTGAAGCGCTGGATCAACCCGGCAGACCGCGGCTGGTATTCTGGCGATAGCCACATCCACGCGAATGGTTGCGCGCATTATGCAAACCCAACCTTGGGGGTGTCGCCTGAAGATATGGACCGGCAGGTGCGCGGCGAACATCTCAATGTGGCGAGCGTTCTTAACTGGGGACCCGACTATTACTATCAACGACAATTTTTCCGCGGCCGGCAGGATAACGAGCTCTCAAGACCCGACGCGCTGCTTCATTATGATCTTGAGGTCTCCGGCTTCCCATCGAGTCATGCGGGACACCCGGTCTTGTTGAACCTGGCCGATCAGGACTACCCCGGCGCGAAGCAAATCGAATACTGGCCGAGTTGGGAGCTACCAATTTTCCGTTGGGCAAAGTCTCAAGGCGCGACGGTCGGATTCGCGCACGCTGCAGGAGGGCTCGCCCTCGGAAGCAATACTTTGCCAAACTACGAAATGCCGCCATTTGATGAGCCGGGCGCGAACGAGTACATTGTGGATGTCACCTACCCCAACACTGTCGATTTTATCGACGTCGGCGACGGTCCATTTCCCTACGACCTCAATATTTGGTATCAGACACTCAATGTCGGCTTCCGGACTCGCATCGCGGGCGAGACGGATTTCCCGTGTATCTATGACACTCGAGTCGGCATGGGCAGAACTTACGCCAAGGTGGACGGTGGCAGTCTGACCTATTCCAAGTGGCTGGAAGCGATCCGCGACGGGGAGAGCTATGTGTCCGATGGCCGAAGCCATTTGATGGATCTCACGGTGAACGGCATCGCGATTGGAACTCACGGAAGCGAAGTCGATCTACCCGGTCCCGGCGAGGTGCAGGTAGAAGTTAAGGCGGCAGCTTATCTCGATCCCATTCCAGATGAGAAAATCCGCGATGCTCCGTTCGACTGGGAGCCCTACTGGGACACCGAACGTGCTCGAATCGGCGACACCAGGAAAGTACCCGTGGAAGCTATCTCAAATGGTGAGGTGGTGGCTCGGCAGGTAATCGATGCGGACGGATCTGCTCAAAAACTGAAGCTTAGCATTCCCATCCGCCAAAGTAGCTGGCTTGCCCTTCGCATCGTTCCCTCATCGCATACGAATCCAATCTTCGTGATCGTGGGAGGCAAGCCCATCCGCGCCTCTCGCCGAAGTGCGGAGTGGTGCTTGGCCGCCGTCGATCAGTGTTGGAGCCAAAAGGCGCCTCGGATCTCGAAGCAGGAGCTCCCCGAAGCAGAAAAGGCATATGAGCACGCGCGGCAGGTGTACAAAACGCTCATCGATGAAAGTAAAGCCGAATAATTAAGCCGCGTCTCAAGAATGGCTTTGGTCGGGAGCGCTTGCAGTTGTCCGTCGCAAGATAGCTGATTTCGGAGCCGTAGATGCACCGATACAGTCTCCCTGATTCTACTAGGGTGTCGATTTCAGCGCGCATCCTTGGTGAATTGCGATCACCCTGATGCGAAAGCGCGTTGAAGTGAGCGGGGCTTGACGCTGCAATTGGTGTAGGCACGGTCTCAAAACTGCATTAGCGTTCTTGCGCCGCTGCTATCTCTCAGACGAAAGGAGAAAAAATGGACGCGTCCGGCCAAGAATCCGATTCAAGCGCAGATAGGAGATCGATTGAGATGGGTAAACATTCCTCAAGCCATCCGAACCGCCGCGATCTTTTCCGCTTGATGGGAGCGGGGACGGCAGCGTTCCTGGCGCCGCCATTCTTCAGCGGTGCCTCGGAGGCCAGCAAAGCTACTCCAAACGACAACGAAACACTCTGCTGGGGCACAGTGAATGAAATAAGCTCTGTTAGGACTGAGGCCTGGCGGAAGACGTTGGCACGTTGGCGGGAGCTTAAGTTTGGAATGTTTATCCATTGGGGCCCGGTTTCGCAGGCGAGCGTGGAAATCTCGTGGCCGATCATGGTGCCGGAACCACAATGGCCGATTACCGAGGCGAAATACGTGAATCTCTACAAGACATTCAACCCGGTGAAATATGACCCGCACGCCTGGGTGGAGCTGGCCGAGGAAGCGGGACAGCGTTACATGGTCGTAGTGACGAAGCACCATGATGGCTTCTGTATGTTCGACTCGTCGTTCACCGATTACAAGATTACGAACTCGCCTTACAAGAAGGATATTGTCCGGATGCTGGCCGAAGCCTGCCAGCGCGAGAACATGCCGCTGGGTTTTTACTACTCGCCGCCAGATATGCATCACCCCGGCTATCGTGATACGTCGAAGCCGGTGACTCAAACATGGCATGGCCAGCCCACGCGCCCGGAATGGAGTTCGTATCTAGACTATATGGATCTGCAGCTGCGCGAATTGCTTTGCCGCTACGGATCGGTTCTCGTCGTCTGGTTCGACGGACTTAGTCACCAGGAAAAATATGACGGGTACCGGTTTGCGCGCATGATCCGCGAATTCTCTCCGGGCACTCTCATCAACAACCGCATTGGCATCCCTGGTGATTTTGACACGACCGAGCAAAATGTTCCGAAACTCATTCCAGTCAAGGGGGTAACGCATGAGGGGATCAACTCCGACTTCGGGAGCAGCCGCCTGGGCGGCATCCCCGCGCCGCGGGATTTCAATCCATGGGAAACCTTCATGACCATTAACGATTCGTGGGCCTACGACGAGAATGACCACAAACATAAGTCCACGACGGAGCTAATCCGCACCCTAGTTGACGTGGCGAGCAAGGGCGGAAACCTACTGTTGAACGTCGGACCCACGCCGGAGGGGACGATTCAACCTGAGTTTCAGGAGCGTCTGCGCGGCGTCGGCAACTGGATGAAGATGTATGGGGAATCCATCTATGGCACGACCTATGGTCCCTTGCAGGAACTTGCCTTCGGGCGCACGACTTCGAAAGGGAAGGTCGTTTACCTTCACGTGTTTGACTGGCCCCCAGAAGGCAAATTGACAGTTCCGAAGCTCGACTCGAGAATCAATCAAGTGAAAAGGTTGGATAATGGCCAGCGGCTGCGTTTCAAGCAATCGAACAATCGCCTCACAATCGAAGTGCCGCAACGAGCCCCGGACCCGGAAGTATCGGTATTGGAAATTATGACGAGTTAAGGTCCGGCGAGGCTGCTGGCGATCGAACAGTTCAGTCGCACAAATCCCACGTTTTCCGCAGCCTGCTAGATTCACCAGGTGGTGAGGTCAACCTAGAAGAATGTTTCGATGGCGGACGTGATTTGGTAATCGTCGTCAACAAGAAACAGAATTCGCCACTTGTCGAACGTCGTACAAGGATGCGAAATGCTCAAGGCAACCATGTCACCCACACGCAAAGAATTCGCCGAAGGAATGCGCAGGTACGCATGCTGGTCATTGAGACCAGTCAACTGGTAATCGCTATCCAGCCGGACTGGGGCATCGTCGCCTCCTGGCCGAATTCGTTTAAGAGGCACTGGCAAGCCGGCATCATGACTGCAATCGCGACGCCCCGCCGTAAGAATAGCAAGATTGGACTCCGGCACGGATTGCACGTACGTCCAAATCTCAAGTGCTGGGACGGGGCCGGGGCCAAGAAGTTCGCTATTTGGCAGACGGCTACGCAGCGCCTCGTCGAGCTTCTGGTACATCCCAGAATCGTGCGTAAGATAACAACCGCTCCGCAAGATCACCTTCTGTCGACCGCCTAGCGGGGCCGCGTTGAAGGTCTCGGCTACGAGGTCGTAGAAAGCGGAACCACCAGCGGAGAGAAGAATGGGGCCCGGCACATACAAATTCTCCTGCGCGCAAGTCACAGCGACGGAGGTCAAAAACCTTACGAAATTGCGAACCCTATCAATTGTCTCCGTGGCCTGTGACGACTGGAGGGTCCCTTCGTATCCTTCGACGCCGCAAAGCGCCAGGAAAGGATCGCCCTGTTTCACCAGCCGCGCAACATGAAGTGCATCCTCCAGGGTGCGACAACCAGTTCGTCCGCCAGCGTACCCACCCTCTATGAGAACTTGCAGAGGGCGACCTGGAGATCGCTCTCGGGCAGCTTCGACGAGTCGAGCTACGCCGTCAGCCGAATCCACGATGCAGAAAAAATCAAATTCAGGATCATTTGCCATTTCATCAAGGACGTATCGAACTTCCACTTTTCCGACAAGCTGATTGGCCATGAGGATTCGCTTGAAGCCATGACGCCGAGTTACGCAGAGCTGTTGCACCGTGGAAATCGTAATGCCCCAGGCACCATCGTCGAGTTGGCGCTTGAAAAGCTGCGGGCTCATTGTGGTCTTGCCATGAGGGCACAGCAAAGCGCCTGAGAATCTAAGAAATTGCTTCATCCAACGGCTATTCTGTCGAAGAGCCGATTCACGAATGACCGCAGCGGGCAAAGGCAAATCACCGTTTAGCAAATTCCAATGCTGCCCGGCGATCTGGCCGATAGGAATTGAATCGATTCCCGGCGGAATGCCCTTGAGCTGGCCTCCGATGACCGTTATTCCCCAATCTCGCTGTATCGTCATGATTCGGGATACCCCGTTTTCAGGTACGTCGCCGCCCAAGTCGCGGTCCAGCTCCAGGTGACGGCAAACTGTCAGCCTTGATTCTGTCGGATTTCTTCTCTGCGGCACCCGTTCCGTGCATATTTCCGCACACGATCAACCAAGAGCGCTCTTTTTCGTAATTTGTGTCTCGCCCTACGCTGAAACCATCCGTCGCTTTTTCGAGCCAATGAATGCGAAATATGCAACTACGCCATAGCTGCAGAGCGGGATGAGCATAGCCGTTGCCATACTTTTCGTGGCTTCAGCGAGCAGGCCCATGAGCGGGGTAAGCACGGCTCCACCGATAATCGCCATCACCAGGAAAGAGCTACAAATCTTCGTGTTTGGCCCGAGATCTTTCAGGCCTAGAGCAAATATGGTCGGAAACATTACCGACATGAAGAAGCTCGTCAGAAAAAGAGCCCAGAGGCCCAGCCACCCGGGAAATAAGACTCCAACCGCGACTAGAAGTATGTTGGCAAGGCTGTAAATCCCCATCAAACGATTTGGGGGGAAGAACCGCATCAAATACGCTGCCGAGAATCTTCCAATGCCGAATGCGACCAAGGTTCCCGTCAACAAATATCCACCGATCTTTTCTGACGCGTGCACGTAGTCCTGAACGTACTGAATGAAGTAGCTCCAAGTTCCCACTTGCGCCCCGACATAAAAGAATTGCGCCAACACCCCCCAGACAAAGTTCGGGTACAGGAACAAGCCACGAAATCTCCGCCCACCAGCTATGGAAGTCTCTACAGTACGATCCGAATTGGTCGGGAATCTGGTACGAGCCAACAACAAGGCACAGAGGAAGACAACGCACCCCAGCACCATGTAGGGTGCCAACACTCGCATTGTTTCGTGTCGGAGGTACGACTCGTATTGATGAGCAACCTTCATCGCGTGAACTTGGGCTGGTTTCAGTTCGACCCCCGAAAAGATAAAGGCAGTCCCCACCAACACACCAGAAATCGCTCCAAGTGGATTGAAAGCCTGAGAGAAATTCAATCGCCGTTCCGAGCCATCTGGGTTTCCAAGCTGCGCGATGAACGGGTTTGCGCCCGTTTCAAGAAATGCCAATCCACTCGCAATGACAAAAAGTGCAAAAAGAAAAACTCCATATTTCGCGACTATAGCAGCTGGCCAAAACAAAATTGTGCCAGTGCCATACAGCACCAAGCCGAGAATTAAGCCAACTTTGTAACCAAATCTGCCCATCACCAGTGCAGCTGGCACAGAGAACAGGAAATACCCCAAATAATAGGCGGATTGAACCATGCCAGCTTCAAATCTGGTTATCTCGAACGACTTCATGAACTGCCTAATGAGTATGTCATTTAAATTGGCGGGTACACCCCAGAGAAAAAACAGCGCCGTTACCAAAATGAACGGCGCCACAAAGTCTCGCGGCACGAGTTTCTCGTTAACCGGCGTCTTGTCCGAAGTGTGCACTACGGTTCTTGCGTTGAGGCTCGCCATTGAGTGATTCCGCCGTTCGATTTAATCCGATCATCTCGGGCACGTGCATCTTCAATTGTGCCTGGCTCTCGTATTAAGAACGATCCGAAGCCCGGGACAGAGTCAGGCGGGTGCCCGAAAGAGTCGAACACCTTTAACAGAAGGCGTCGCTCATATGAACTTCTCTATCGGCACCACCAATTGGCGGCTGGACCTTGTCTCTCGCACTTGGACGCAAGTGTCCTTACAGGCAACGCTGGCGACTCCCTTAAAGTCTTCGGAGACATTGAGCATAAGGATCATGAACCGGACCTTCTCTTCGGATTTCGCCGGGAGCCACCGGTATGTCATTTCTCCGAACAGATTTCCACGCGTGACCGTCTCGCGCCGAGGTATCGGGAACGGCGTGCTGCTGAACTCAAAACCCCGGCAAAATTCGCGACCACTCCAAGGAGTTGAGATACGATTCCGCCGTTCTTCCCAGTTTCCGACCCACGGAAAATCCTTGCGAGAGAAGAGATACAAAACTAGAAGCCGGAGACGCGGATTACACACGGCTACAAAAGCGGTGGCAAGTGTTGGATCCAAGAGATGTGCGGTGTAATGACCAAAACGCACGTTTGGCGTTGTACGTAGATTGTGGAACCCGCCGCGTGTTTTCCGAACCCTGGGCCATGTAAACTCAGAATCAGCCCGGATGAACATTCGCTTGCTGAAACTCTTGGAACAGACCTTTCCGCGGGTTGCTGGCATATCGAAAAGTGTCGTGCCGCATTCCAAGAAATGGGGCCCGAACGTAATGTGTTCATTCCACGAGATCGGGCGGTCAAACGTACTCAAGTTGAGGGCACTCTCTTCGCAGTACACAACTGGGTTATTACGATCTAGCGATATCCGCCGCTCGAAGTGCATCTGTGCCTTCGGCAAGTCAGCTCCATACACGAGAGTCGGGGTCTTTGTGCTGAACCTCTGTTGCAAGTTCCACTTCGCGACGGGAGCTTCTCCATGCGTATTGTGACCTGCCGCGATTTCTTCGGGAGAGGGTGGCCCCAAATAATCGAAACTGACACTGTGGCCCGCGATGCCTGCCAATAGTCTTCCCTCCGGGGCTGGACCGTACAACGATGCGTGTTTTGCCGAGGTATACTTATGGGGATCGATTGTCTTCCAGTTGGGTTTCCACATCGGAGTGATCCCATCGTGCTTGTTCGAGATCAATGCGCAGATGTGACCGCCGCATTGAAGAACTGACACGTGCCCCCATTTACTTCTCAAACGAAAGCCGGGTCGACCGTCCAATATGTTTAGACAACGAATGACAGATGCGGTGCGTGTTTCCGTGCGACGAGGCACTGTCAATTCCTTTCCCGGACTCGGCGCGGTTCGGCCTCTCTGCGATGAATCCTCGACTCCGATCTCGAGAAGCGTATCCCCGGCCGACGACCGTAAATCTGCGGAGACGCAATGCTGTATGCGGCTTCTGCTGTCCGTGTCTTCTTCAAGGCGAGAACTGAATTCACCCGATGCACGCTCCCAGAAAGGCACGATGAGGCCAAGTGTTTATCGTCTTGACGCGCGTCGCTCCAGCTTTTCCGTTATCTCACGGCTGTCGAAGGTTCGACCGTGGTGCTGATGCAGGCATTGCATTCTAGCTTGAGACAAAGAATTGGACTGTCATCTAAGGCGTCGATAGCATAGATCAATAGCTAGACATATGCAAGAAGTAACTTCTGACGCAGTGACACATATATTGCGATTTCCCCTCACTGTAGTATATTGCTTTTCATTGCTGTCCAAATTGACGGGCTACCTGCTGGCCGAAGCGGAGGGTGTCGCCGCGGGTGAGAGGCTGAGCCCCCTGATACGCTGCATTGGGTTCCACCAAAGAACCAATTCAACTACAGGAGACTCAGCCTAATGAAAGTATGCAGCATTTTCTCGCAGGTGTTGAAGTTGTTTTCGCGCGGGGGGTTCGAGAAGGCGGTCAAGCAGCACAAAGCCGAACGACACGCGCGGGGTTTCACCAGTTGGGGCCAGTTCATGGCCATGTTGTTTTGCCAGGTGGGACGGGCTCATTCCTTGCGCGAGATTTGCGGCGGTCTGGCGTGTTGCGAAGGGCAGCTGAAGCATTTGGGAGTGCCGGTGGCGCCCAAGAGGTCCACCTTGGCCTATGCCAATGAGCATCGGCCATGGGAGCTTTACCAGACGGTGTTCGAGCAGACGCTGTACCAATGCCAGGAACTGGTGCGTAGCCAAGGCGGGCGGAAGAAGTTCCGTTTCAAGAACAAGCTGATGAGCCTGGATGGAAGCATCATCGACCTGTCGGTGAGCATGTTCGACTGGGCAAAATTCCGGCGGACGAAAGGTGCGATCAAGCTGCACCTGCTGCTCGACCACGATGGCTACCTGCCCTCGTTCGCGGTCGTGACCGAGGGCAAGACCAGCGAGATCAAGGTGGCGCGCACGCTGCGGTTCGCGCCGGGCACGATCCTGGCGATCGACCGTGGATACATCGATTACGAGTGGTTTCGGGAACTGACGCAGGAGGAAGTGTACTTCGTAACGCGGCGTGTCCAAGCAAGGGCACATTAACCAGTCGGTGAGAGTCCGACCGAGGCTAAAAGACTCAGGTCTCGTAGCTGGGGAGGCGCCGTGGAGCAAAAGCAAAACGGTGAAGCCCTCCGACAACATGCTCAGAAAGGGGCATGCGCAACACACCAGGTTGCAACGTACAGTGAACGTAGATGTAGCCTCGTTACACGCAAATCCGGTGGCTGAGACGGTCTACAACGTGCGAAAGCAGCAAGAGCTGACCGAAACGAGTCCGATGCGGCGGCTCTCACCGGCGGGGTATCAGCGGCGACATGGTGTGAAGGCGGATGTGTCAACTGGAGAAGCCCTCGGTGCCCGGCGAAGAAATCTCGCCGAAGAGGTGTCGGCTATAACCGTGAGTGGGAAATGCCGGCATAGGCATCAGGGTGACGGATCGGGTCGCAGTACTGTTGATGGGCGTGCAGCAAAACACGCCCGGAGGGAAGGGCCCGGACCGGTGAGTACTCCGTTCGCCAAGGTGAGGCAGAGGTGAGATGACAAAGACACCCAGCAATCTGCAGGATCTGCGACGACGGATTTATCGAAAGGCGAAGTCTGATCAGACGCACCGCTTCTGGGGGCTCTTCGTGCACATTACGAAGATAGAAACCCTGGAAGAGGCCTACCGAACAGCCAAGAGGAATGGCGGTGCACCGGGCATCGATGGCCAGACGTTTGAGGACATCGAGAAAACGGGGCAAACCGACTTTCTGGCGGCGGTACGGGAAGACCTTGTAAGCGGCAGGTACGAACCCAAGCCAAACCGCCGGGTAGACATCCCGAAAGGGAACGGCAAAGTCAGGACGCTTCAGATTCCCTGCATCCGCGATCGCGTAGTGCAGGGGGCTTTGAAGCTGATCCTCGAAGCGATCTTCGTCGCGTTGGGAAAAGCTCGGAGGAGGGGGAACTGATGATAAGACAGTGAAACCTCTTGATTCAGCCTAGCGGGTGCAAATCCCGTCTGATCAAAGTCGAGCAAGACAGGTCAGTAGCGAGTGTTGCCATTCACTGGGTGACTGGTGGGTGCGAAGCGTACACAGTGAGGAAGCAGGCCGT
>Ga0187879_10001481_pt1 | contig 16145 bp, 14 predicted proteins | sample June2016WEW_19_1_FD_132423 | JGI IMG/M metagenome (GOLD analysis project Ga0187879, IMG submission 132423) | Peatland microbial communities from SPRUCE experiment site at the Marcell Experimental Forest, Minnesota, USA - June2016WEW_19_10 | ecosystem: Environmental > Terrestrial > Soil >... | reverse complement strand
CGCGAGCGCCGCGATGGTGCTCACTCCTCTCGACGCGCGGGATCCCTACGGGACGATGCTGTCGGGCCCGTCAATGGTCTGGATTGTGACGCCAGCGCACGCGGTCGCGCTCTCGCTCTGCGTAACGACGGGCAATCTCCTCCGGTCGGTCGACAACCCGGGAGCAGTGTTCGTGATGGCAGCGATGAGCGACATCGCCGAGCGGGCTGGTGACGTGCTTGTCGTTGCTGAGCAGGCGGTAGAGGAGCAGGTCGGGAGGGATGCGGCGGCCGAAGTCAAGGAGAACAGCGCCTAACGGAGAGCTTGGGGTTCCCTGCTAGGGCGGGCGCAAGGACGTCGCCTCGCGGACGATCCGAATCCGTGTCGCGATGACGCCGTAGGGCTTGCCGGGGCGAGGGCTATGTGTCCGCCCGATCGAAGTCCCGCATCGGGCGCTGGATAGTGACCTCCTGCTCCCTAACGTTGCTGCCGGCCAAGCCGGTCGCCGGGGCGCGGTGCGCTTTTGAAGTATGCGCACTCACGGTGTGCCAAATCGGAGATCCAAGTGCGACGGTAACCGCCGCTGCCGAGCTACTTCGATACCCCCGGTCACGAGCACGCTCCCCCCTCATTGCTCATGGCGGCAGTCAATGCGCGACGCCTCGTCGACACCGCCCCGCCCCAAAGTGCGCATTTCTTTATTATTTGGCATATGCGACTTCGGGACTTGTCGCTGTTCGCAGCGACTACGATGATCGCTGTGACACTGGCGGGGACCGCCACCGTCCACGCACAGCCGCCGCTGCACGTGCTCGGCGGTGAAAGCGCACGCACGCTCGTGCTGCACCTGTGCGGGGTGAGCTCCAACCAATCGGCCACCGACGCCGACGCGCTCACCAGCGAGACCTGCAGAACCCATCAAGCCCCGGGCGCCGAGGAATCTTCTGTCCTCACCCCAGAACCCGTGCTGGTCGGCGCGCTGAGGCTCGAGGTCGCCAACACCAGCTCCCAGCCGAGACGCATTCACATCCGCTACTTCCGCGAGGACGGCGCAAGCGCGCTGCTGCCGGGAAAATACTCATACGTCTACATGGCGGGAGCCGCCCGCCAGGGCAGACGATGGGTCGCGCTGCGACCGCACACGACCACCCCCCTCTCCCTCTACTTCGCGCTCTCCAGGACGCTGCCCTCTGCGGCGCTTGACGGCACGCTCAACGTCGTTCTCAGGGAAGCCCGGCAGGTGATCTCGATCCCCATAGGCGTGGCGGTTCCCTCACCTCCCGGCGTGGCGCTGGAGCCGAAGGAGCTCACCCTCTCCAACAACAGGTCGAGCGGCACGCCGACGGCGACGCTGAGCCTGGTCGGGCCGGGTGTGGCGGCCTTCGCTCGGGCCGTCGGCGTGCGCCACTCGCTCGTGCTGTACGACTCGACCGGCGATACGGCCACATTCGAGCTCGGCTCCTTCACGGAATCCGCGAATGGGGTCGTCAGCGGCGACCTGACAGCCGTCAACAACCCTGCCCCGGGCGCCTACAAGGGCGAACTGCATCTGTTCCCGCTCAGCCCCGCAGCCCCGGCGTTGACCTTGAGCGTCAACTCGCACCGCTCGATCTGGTGGGCGATCGCACTGGTGTTCCTCGGGGTGCTGCTTGGCGTCGTCGCCCTGCGCTACCTCTCGCTCGACAAGCGCCGCAACACGCTCTCCAAGGCCCTCGACGACGCCCTTCAGCGCTACAACGACGCATACTGCGCACTTCCGCAGGACGTGCGCCGCACGATGTGGAGCCTTCACGATTTGGCCGAAGCGGACGGCTACGCCCGGCCCCAGGCATCGGGCTTGCTGCCGGGAGTCGCAGCGCTTTACGAGCGCATCGCCGAAGCCAACAACGACCACGACCTGGACGAGGACACCGACTCGGTGCTCGATGTGGTGGCGCGCGTGCAGCGCTGGCTGCGCCTCGCGCCCCTCGCGTGGCAGCTGGATGAACTCGCCAAGCGTTCGCCCAGGGCGGACAGATGGCATGGGAAAGACGCGTGGCGGGAGCTTCAGCTGCTCAAAGAATCGCTCTCCCGCGAGCCGGCTTCGAGCGACGCTGCCGACGACGCCGTGGCCCGCATCCTGTGGCTGATTCCCTGGTACAACGGCCTGGTCCAGCTCTACGAGGCCACGGAGGGTAATGCCAAATTGCGCAAAGAAACGGTGTTCGCGCTTGATCACAAGCTCGGCGAGAAGGCCACCTTCACTCGCACCCCTCTCCAGCGCGACGAATTGAGCGTTGAACTGGCGAAAATGTTTGAAAAGGCGAAGCGCCAGCCTCCGATCCGCGATTACGTCCGCCTTGAGCTCACCGACGAGCTGTCGGTCAGCTGGAGGACGACGCCGAGTCTCTTCACCGGCTGGGCCACGATCGGCAGCACGGGCCTACGGCTGCTTCGCGTCCAGTCAGAAGGCCGCGGGCATACGCGTGCCGCCAAGCTGTCGAGATCCACGCAGACGACCGCCGCCGACCGCGCCTCCCGCTTCGCGGTCAACCTGCTTGCGTCGCTGCCGAGCCTGGTGGCGTCCTCGATCGTCTACGCGGTCTTCGTCTACAACAACACCTGGGGGTCGGCCACGGACGTCTTGACCGCCCTGATCGCCGGCTTCGCCGGCAAGGTCACGATCGACGATCGCACGCTTGCGATCTTCCAATCCGTGCGCCTGCACGCCACCTCGGCCTCCGCGAAGTCCTGACCTCGCAGCGCTCGGCCGCTACTCCAACGCGAGGTTGTGCGCCCGCGCCTCGATTACCAGCCCCTCCTCGAGCGGCCGATCCTCGCGGCGGGTGGCCATGGCGATCACCGCCAGAGCGGCGACGCAGTTGCCGGCTCCGACTCGGTCGCCCGCGTGGTCGTCTGCTCGCGCTTTCGCTGACCGCCCTGCTGCGCGGCAGAGCGCCTGACCCGGCATGGTGGGCGCGCGCCGGGTAGCGCTCATCAAGCCAGCGGGCGACGATCTCGCGCGCCAGTTGCTCGAAGACGCTCACGAGCTCTACACCGAGGGCCGGGCCGACCGCCAGCCGATAGTGTCCGGCGCCGCCCTGCTCGAACGCCTCAGCGGCCTGTTCGAGCGCGTCCAGGAGCTCCGTCCTGACGCGGACCTGAGCTCCTCCGCCTAGCTGCGCGGGTACTCGACGACCTCCTCGCCGCCAAAGGTGCGCGCAACCTCGAACAGCGGTGGGAGATCGTCGCAGGCCCTCTTGATCGTGTCCTCGTTCTCGACCAGCGTCGTGACGTCGGTCAGCGTCTGGCTGTCGCCTCTTACCAAGCTGCTGATCGTGTCGCCGGGAACTCGTTGGTCTTGGAACGTCCGCCAGGTCAGCGGATAGCTGCCGAGCTTGTACTGCTCGACGAGCTGGGCCTCCTCGGGCGTCAGGACGAGCCGGTAGGCGAGCGTGAACTGCATGCCCTTGTGACCGCCGAGCAGGCCGGTCATGGCTTCCTGATTGCGCTTGATCACAAGTTTCACGACTTCTCCCTATGGTCGCCGGTCTCCGAACTGCCCTTATCGACGCGCGATCATGTCGAATCCCTGCGAGCGTGTCAAGGATTCGTACAGCACTGATCGAATGAATTTCGTCGAGGCGACGAACGCGTGTCAGGTGCGGCTCTCACTCGCCTTGTGGAAAGTGCAGGGTAGGCGCACCTGCCGGGGCATTTCTCAGCCGAGCTCCGAGGCGTTGCATGAGCAGCTCGGCGGCCGCTCGGTGCTCGTATCCATACAGGTCGCGGGTGAGGTTGTGGATGTCATCGAGGAATTCAGCGTTCGCCAGCTTCTCGGAGAGGTTGGCGTGCAGTTGGCGGTAGCTGTAGATGCGTGACTTCATGTAGTGCGCCAACCCGCCGGCGATGAGCTGGTCATCGAGGGTCAGCTGCGTCAATGCAAGCCACAGGTCGAAGAGATCGCGTCCCTTGCGTCGCGTGTGGAGCGCCCGCAGCTTCGTGGCGAGGATCTCATCGGCGAGGAAGGTCCGCACCTCGGCGCTCCCGGACCACCAGCGGGACTCGACCTCGTACGGAGCCATGAAGTGGGGTCGATGGGGGACGGTCTCGCGGACGTTGATCTCGATCTTGATCGAGATCGGGCTGCCATGATCTGCCTCCGTGCGTGCGCGGAACCAGATGCAGGCCATGTCGGAATCGTGGCTCGGGAACCGTCGCCTGGCCTCCTGGAGTCCGATCTCCGCGGCGATGCGCCGCAGTGCGGCCAGGCAGTCGCCGATCCTCGGCTCGTCGGAGGTGCGGGTGTAGTCGAGGTCCTCGGAGTAGCGAGCCGGCCGCGCCAGGTGCAGCTTGTGCAGGCAGGTGCCGCCGCGGAAGGCCAGCTCCTGCGCGAGCAGCTCGTCATTGGCGATCTCGATGATGAGCCGCGAGAGGATCAGGTCCTGCTCGATCTGGCTCTCGCTCGGCCACGGAGCTTGCGCGGACCATTCGGTGATGTAGGGCTGGGGGATCACAGGTCGGGCTGCACGTCCGTGTTGATGCGCAGCCCCCAGCCGCGATCGCGCGGGCCGCGCGCTGGGCCGCTGGCGCTGAGCAGCGTCGCCGTGCCCTGCTCGGGGCGGGCGACGATGCGCAACGCGTCGAGGCTGACGTCGGGGCGGTGGGTTTCCAGCAGCCAGCCGAGCCTGCGCGCGATGGCCTTCTCGCGCGGCGCGGCGATGCGTGCCAGGCTCGCGCCGTCGAGCTCCCCGAGCTCGATCAGCACCGTCGCGACGTTGCTCAGGCCGCCGCTCTGGCGCGGATGCTCCACGAGGTCCACAGCTGTCGTCTCGCGGGTGGCTAGCTGCAGGTATCCGGACGGGCCGGTGCGCCGTTCGGTTGGCGCGTCCGCGATGTAGCGGCTGGTGTAGAAGCGCAGGCGGTTGCGTCCGAGCTCACGGTCAGGGACGTGCTTGTCGGTGATGACCTGGAAGGTCTGTGGCGCCTGGTGTGCCGCGCCGTGCATAGCCGCCGCCGTGAGCAGCGCGATGTAGTAGCGGCGGCCAAGGTGCGCCATCATCGGGTCGATGAACCACTCGGCCGGCGGCGCGCCCCACGCGCGATACTGCGCGGGCACGACGGCGTAGAGTCCGCGGGCGGGCGAGATGATCGCCCCGCTCTGGCGCAGCCGGTGCAGCCCGCCGTGCAGCGTTGCGCGATCCAGCCCCGTCAGCTCCAGCAGCTCCTCGGTGCTCGCCGTATGACGGCCCTGGGCCAGCAGGGCATCTGGAAGCTCATGCAGCTTCATGACCTAAAACTAGGGCAAAATGACGTTTTCCGTAAGTTTGCCCCATCAGGAGGGCACGGGGCCGGCCATCGGCCTGGCCATCCAGTGCTGGATCGCTCAGCTCGGACGCCACCCGCACGGCCCAGTGACGACTTCGGAGCACCCAATCCTTCGCCGACAGCGGAACTAGTGGACTGCCAAAGACGGGCAAGCGCTAGCGCCAGAGCACGGGGAACATATGTTCGGGGAACAATTTGGGGAACAAATTGAGCGAAACCGACCCGCACCCAGCAGCAGAAAACCCAATGAATACGGGCCTCCTCGCCTGGCGCCTACCCGGTTCCTGCGGTTGTGGTCCAGGCGGTCGTGGGTTCGAGCCCCATCGCTCACCCCTCATGAAGTCGCCTGCAAGCCAGGCCACGCGGCACTCAGGGGGACTGGGTTACGCGATGCTGCCCGCCTCAGCGACCCACTGGCTGTCGAAGCCGAGCACAGTGGCCAGCCGATCGAAGTGCTGGTCGTAGTGGAGTACCGCGAAGCCACGCTCTGCCGCCGCTGCGGCGACGAGCGCGTCGGGGACGCGTACACGGTGCGCGCCAGCTGAGCCGGCTGCGGCGAGCTCGCGGATGGCCGAGATCGCGGCGTCTGTCACAGAGCGGGTGATCGGCGCTTGCCGCAACGCGGCCAGCGCGCTGGCGACGGCCTCCACGCGTTCGCGATCGGGCGCGTCGTAGAGCAGCTCCAGTGTGACGACTGGGCACCCGATGAGCTCGCCCGCATGTGCTGCGGTCTTCCATCGGGCCGAGACCGTGGGGTCTGCCGCTCGTGCCCAGGCGGAGGTGTCGGCGACCCACGGGCCGCCGCGCCAGCTCAACGCCACGCGCGGTCGCGAACGCTGCGCAGACGCTCGAGATCGAGCCCCGAAGTCCCGTCGGCGACGCTGATCAGGAACTCGCGCGCAGAGCCCTCCGCCTGCCGATCCTGCTCCAGCGCGGCGGCGCCGCGAACGGCAAGCGCGTGAACGACTTGCGACGATGGCACGCCAGTTCCCAGGACCCCACGCCCACGCGCGATCGCGCGATCGAGCTCAGGATCGCGGGGAATCTGGATTCGGGGGTGCCGACTCGCCATGAGACCAGTGTACCCGCTTACGGACACCACCTTCCTGACCGCCCCGCGCCGCCCCCAAGACTCGCTTCAGTCGAGCATTCCCTCGCCGCGCCCGGGCGGAGCGCCCTTGCGGAACTTCGCCACGTACTTCCCGAAGTCCCAGCTCTCGAGAAAGCCCTCGGCCGCGGTGCGCCCCGACTTGAACAGCGCTTCGGTCTGCTGCTTGGTGATGCCGAACTGCGTGGTGGTCACACCGCACGTGGGTATGGGGATCGTGCGGACGAAGTTGGCCTGTTCGACGTAGAAGCGGTCGTGCGCCTCCATCATGGTGTCGGCGATCGCTTTGACATAGCCGATCGGCGAGGGCATCCCGTCGGCCTCGGACGCGGCGGGAGGGTGGGGGAGCAGTGGATCCTTCTGGTCGGGGGCGACGAGCAGCATCCCGAACGTCGGGAAGTTCGGGTCTCTGCCCTTCGCGTCGAACAGCCAGATCGGGTAGTTGGAGAGCATCCCGCCGTCGACGATCATGTGCCTGATCCCGTCCTTCTTGTTCGTGCGGATCACCGGGTCGAAGAAGATCGGGATCGACATGCTCATCCGCACGGCGTCGGCGATCAGGAGATCGTCGGGTTCGACGCCCAGCTTAGGGGCGTCGTCGGGCAGGACGAGCATGCTGTGGTCGGTTAGATCCGAGGCGATCACTCGGAGCTTGTATTCACGCGGCGTGCCCTTCGCGGTCTCGTCGCGCAGCTGGCCGAACGTGGTCTTGCCCTTCTCCTTCAGCCGTTCGCCGATCCAGTTGTGGAAGTAGTCGCCGCTGTGCAGACCGCGATCCTTGAGCAGTTCGATCACCTCGCCGGCCGCGCCCAGCAGATGCACCCGGGGACGGTCGGCGAACAGCGGGAACTGCATGTGGTTGAGCACGAGATCCTCGAGCTCTTCGCCGCTGTAGCCGACCGCGACCAGCGCCGCCGTGATCGCCCCCGCGGAGGTTCCGGCGACGCATTCGGGGCGATAGCCCTGTTTGTACAGCTCGAAGAAGGCGCCGGCCAGGCCGATCCCCTTGACGCCGCCGCCCTCGAACACCAGGTCGCATGGTCCGCCCATCTGCGTCGGCCTCCTGTTTTTGGTGCTGCAGGTCAGACGAATTCGACTGTCTCGCGCTTCGAGCGCCGAACTCTAGCGCCACGACGCCGACGCGCGCCCGGTCACTTCCTCGAGCGTGCGCTCGGGCGCGCCGCGCCTGCGCCGGTGCCTGTTCTGCGCGTCGAGCATCTGCCGGATGTCGCCCAGCTCGAGCTCGACTTCCCGCTCGGGGGAGCGCGTGGGCTTCCAGTCGAGCAGCGCCGCGTACCCGTCGCGGTAGAAGTGCCCGGCGAGCAGCGCGAGCGACAGGAGCAGCAGCGGCACTCCCAGCACCATCGCGAGGAAGTACGTCTCCATCATCGCTTCACGCGCCCTCCGGCGCCGGGCGCAACGGCGGTCGCGCTCGAGGCGCGCGCCGGCTCGCGGGCTTGGCGCGCGGCTGCTTCTCCTCGACTGTCTCCCGCTCGCCCGCGACCTGATCGCCGCCCAGCTGGTCGATCGCCGCCTGGACGCTCGCCAGGCGGCGCACCAGCGTGGTTCGCACCTGCTCGAGCTCCGCCGCGTCGAGCAGCGTCGGCCCGATCCCGCGGCGGGCGGGCGCGCTCGCGGGCGCGACGCCGGGATGCTTGGCTTCGATCTCCGCGAGCGTGCGCTCGAGCGCCGCGATCTGCTCGCGCAGCGCGCGCCGGCGCGCGGCCGCGTCGTCGGCGGGCCGGGGGGGAGCGCCGGGGGATACGTACAGCGCGGCCGCGATCTCGCGCGGGTCGACCCCCGTCTCGCGGGCTTCGCGGGCGGCGTCCGCCGCGATGCTCGCGACCGTCGACGGCCGCTGTGGCGTGGAGGCGACGAACGTGCCGCTGCCCTGCTGGCTGTCGATCAGGCCCTCGTGCTCCAGGCGCTGGTAGACGCTGCGCACGGTGTTGACGTTGACGCCCGTCGCCTCCGCCACCTCGCGCAGGCCGGGCAGGCGCTGTCCGGGCTCGAAGAAGCCGTCGCGGATGCGCGAGCGCAGCGCCCACGCGAGCTGCACGCCGATCGGGATCTCCGCGTCGCGATCGACGGCGATGTCCAAGCCGGGCGACCCAGCCGCGGACGATCCAGCTGCCTCGTGGCTCATGCCGTCAACTGTAGCCCGCGGGGACCACGTTGCATAGTGTGCTGGTGAACTAGTACACTAGAGGAGTGCGGCGCGGCGACGCGATCTCAGCCCTCCCTAGGCGGACCTGGATCCCGGCGAGGAACCTGCTGGAGGAACTCGGGGACATGATGCTCCTCACCGGCAGGACGATCGCCTCGGCGCTGCTGCCCCCGTACATCTACGGCGGCGAGCTCGTCTCCCAGTTCCTGTTCGTGCTGCGCCTCGTGTGGTTTCCGCTGCTCGTGTCGACCATCGCGATCGACTACGGCGCGCCCGGCCTGCAGGCGGCGAACTTCCTGAAGCTGTTCGGCGCGCTGGACTTCCTCGGCGGCTTCTTCGTGATCGAGGTCGTCCGCGAAATCGGCCCCCTGATCACGGCCACCGTGGTCGCGGGGGTGGGCGGCACGGCGATCACCGCGGACCTGGGCGCGCGCAAGGTGCGCGAGGAGCTCGACGCGCTGCAGGTGCTCGGCGTCGACCCCGTCAAGAGCCTGGTCGTGCCGCGCTTCCTGTCGCTGATGCTCGTGACCGGCCTGTTCAACGTCTACTCGATCCTGTTCGGGCTCTACGGCGGCCTGCTCGCGGAGGTCGAGAACGGCGGCACGCTGGGACCGTTCTGGCACACGCTGTTCGCCAACGCGTCGGTCACCGACCTGTGGGGATCGGTGCTGAAGACGTCGATCTTCGGCGCGATCATCGCGATCGTCTGCTGTTACAAAGGCATGACCGCCTCCGGCGGCGCGGAGGGGGTCGGGCGCGCGGTCAACGAGGCGGTGGTCGTCTCGTTCCTGGTGTTCGGCGCGTTCAACTACGTCTTCACGCAGACGCTGCTCGCGACGCATCCGCAGATCCTGGTGATCAAATGAACGAGCTGCTCGCGCTGCCGCGCGAATGGCTCGCCGCGACGGGCGAGATCGGCGGCTTCATGGGCGAAGTGCTGCGCGAGGTGTGGAGCCTGCGCGTGCTGCGCTTCTTCGGCGAGTCGCTGCGTCAGGCGGGCATCCTGATCGTGGGTTCGACGGGCGTCATCTGGGGGCTGGTGTTCATCACCGGCCTCGGCCCGTGCGGCATCCAGGCCGCGTACTTCAACGAGGCGGCCGGCGCGCCCGGCTACGCGGGCGTGTTCTCCGCGTGGTGCAACCTGCGCGAGGCGGTGCCGCTGATCTTCGGCTACATGATGTCCGCGAAGATCGGCACCGGGATCGTCGCCGAGCTCGGCGCGATGCGCATCTCCGAGGAGATCGACGCGCTGGAGGTGATGGGCGTCAACTCGATGACGTTCCTGTGCGCGACGCGCCTGCTGGCGGCGTGGATGGTGCTGCCGTTCATGTACGTCGGCGCGATCGGCGTCGCCTACCTCGGCTCGTACATCGCGATCGTGCACCAGGTCGGCTACATATCCTCGGGCGGCTACCTGCTGATCTTCTGGCAGTTCCAGAACCCCGGCGACTACCTCTACAGCGTGATCAAGGGCATGACTATGGCCACCACGATCGTGCTCGTCGGCTGCTACTACGGCTACAACGCCAGCGGCGGACCGGTGGGCGTGGGCCAGGCGACCGCCAGGTCGATGGCGCTCAACCTGGTGCTCGTGAACGTGATCGACGCGCTCGGCACGCAGATCTTCTGGGGCACCAACGCGCGTGCTCCCATCGGCGGCTAGCTGGAGCGCGCACCGGGTCGCGGGCCCGGACAGATCCGGCTATCGGGACGGTTGCCCGATCGCGGGCGAACGGGCGCTGATAGTGTTGAGCGCGATCGAGGGCGCGCTGATCCTCGAAGGCGCAACTTTCTCCTGTTGAACAGGTTTGAGAGGCCATTAACAAAATCGGCTCGGGGGGTTTTGAGCATGCGGGTGTTTGCCAGAAGTCACACAACGGCGGTTGTGCTGGGCGCTCTGATCGCGTTGATCGCGTTGGCCGGTGTGAGCGCGGCCGCGGTCAACGTCAGCGACTCCGGCTGGTCGTGGGGGAACCCCACGCCACAGGGCAGGACGCTGCAGGGGATCGCCTTCTCCGGCGGCGTCGGCTACGCCGTGGGCAACGGCGGCACGGTGCTCTCGACCAGCAACGCCGGATCGTCGTGGAGCGGCCTGACGACCGGGACGACCGGCAACCTGGAAACACTGCAGGTGCTCTCGTCCTCGACCGTCGTCGTGGGAGGCGGGGGAGGCTGCATCACGCGCATCTCGAGCAACGGCGGACAGACGTTCACGCGGATCTTCAACGTCGCCGAATCCAGCTGCCCGGAACCCGTCGCGTCGTTCAGCTTCGTCTCCCCGCAGGTCGGCTTCCTGCTGCTCGCCAACGGCACGCTCGAGGCCACCACGGACGGGGGCGAAACGTTCACGCGCAAGACCGGGCTCCCGGGAACGCCCTCCTCGAGCGGCGGCGGCAGCGGCGTGGGCGTCGCGCTGCACTTCCTCACGTCGAGCGTCGGCATCGCCTTCGTGAACGAACCGGGCTCCGGGCTCAGCTCCGCATACACGACGCCCGACGGCGGCGTGTCGTGGACTCCGATAGCGCTGCCGGCCGGCTCGAAGGTCACCGCGGTGCACTTCGTCGACGCCAAAGACGCATACGCGATCGGGCCGAACACGCTGCTGCGCTCGACCAACGGCGGCGAAACGTGGGAAGCGCAGAAAATCGCCGCCGGTAACACCTTCAGCTCGATCGACTGCGCGAGCGCGACGGAATGCATTCTCACGGTGACGGCCGGCAACCAGCTGGTGAAGACCACCGACGGTGGCGCCACCGACACGGTCAAAACCCCTTCGAGCTCGCTGATCTACGGCGCCGCGTACGCCAGCCCCACGCAGATCGTCGCCGTGGGGGCGAGCGGGGCGACCGTTCTCTCGGGCGACGGCGGCGCCACGTTCACCGCGTCCAGCGCCGACATCGGCGGCGAATACAGCCGGCTGCGGTCGGGACCCGAAGGGCTGGTGCTCGCGCCGGGCACGAAAGGCGACTTCGCGCTCTCCGCCAACGGCGGCCAGAGCTGGAAGGTGATCGCCACGCAGACGTCCGCCGCGCTCAGCGACGTGTCGTTCTCGACGCCGCAGATCGGCTACGCGCTGGACTCGGGCGGCGGGCTGCAGCAGACCGGAAACGGCGGCGGGAGCTGGCAGACGCTCAGCCCCGGGACGACCACCCCCGCCAGGGCCATGGTCGCGCTCGGCACCCACGCCGTGCTGCTGATCGGACCCGTGGGCATCCACCGAGCCGTCAGCGGGGGCCGCTTCGAACCGGTGACGGGCAAGGTGGCCGCCTCGGCGCATCTCTCGGACTACGACCTCGCCGGCTCGACCGTGTTCGCGTTCGGCGCGGGCACGCACACGCTGATCCGCTCGACCAACTACGGCGCGAGCTGGAAGGCGATCCGGCTGCCGCTGACCAACAAGAAGGGCAAGACCAGCGAGTCGATCCGCAGCGTGGCGTTCACGAGCGCCGGCTACGGCTACCTGCTGGACGGCGCCGGGCGCATCTGGCTGACGCGCAACGGCGGCGCCAGCTGGAAGGAGATCGTCTCCGCGGGAACCGGCAACGGCATCCAGCTCGCGTTCTCCGACCCGGCGGACGGCTTCCTCAGCGTCAGCTCGTTCGGGCGCGGCGAAGGCAACGCGTACGTCCTGCGAACGACCAATGGCGGGGCCACGTGGCACCCGCAGGAGATCACCGCCGGCGCGATCCCGAGCGACGGGCTCTTCGCGACCAGCTCGCTCGACGCGTCGCTGCTGATCGACGGCACCTCGACCAGCGGCACCCCGCTCAATCGCCTGCTGTTCACGACCGCCACCGGCGGGGACGTCGCCGGCACGCAGGAGACGGTGTCGCTGAGCACCTCCAGGCGCCGGTTCACCAAGCGCAAGCTGAAGGCCGCGCACAACACCGTCACCGTCAACGGCACGCTCACGGGCGCGGTCGGCGGCGAGCAGATCGTCGTCTCCCGTCGCAACCTCTCAGGCGGCGCCTGGCAGCACCAGCAGGTCGTCGCCGGGGCCAACGGCGGCAGCTTCACGACCAGCTGGCGGATCACCGCCTCATCGGTGTTCGTCGCCCAGTGGGCGGGCGCGAGCGGTCGACCCGGAGCGGGCTCGGCGGTGCTGAGCGTGACCGTCCACTAGCCGCGCGAGCGCCGCGCCGCGCGGGCATGTGTCCGCGCGGCGCGCAGCCGCGGGGAGCCCGCCGCGCGCTCGTCAGTCCAGCGGCGTCGTGTACGCGCCGCTGAGGCCGCCGTCGATCAGGAACGTCGACGCGGTCACGAAGCTCGACTCCTCGCTCGCGAGAAACAGCGCGCCCTGGGCGATCTCCTCGGCGTGGGCGAAGCGGCCCATCGGCACGTGCACGAGCCGGCGCGCGGCCTTCTCGGGGTCCTTGGCGAACAGCTCGCGCAGCAGCGGCGTGTCGACCGGACCGGGGCACAGCGCGTTGACGCGCACGCCGCGGCGGGCGAACTCCACGCCGAGCTCGCGCGAGAGCGCCAGCACGCCGCCCTTGGAGGCCGTGTAGGAGATCTGCGAGGTCGCCGCGCCCATCACCGCGACGAACGACGCCGTGTTGATCACCGACCCGCGCGCCGGGCCGTCGTTCTCGAGCAGGTGCGGGATGCCGTGCTTGCAGCACAGGAACACGCTGCGCAGGTTCACGCTCTGGACGCGCTCCCACGCCTCCAGCGTCGTCTCGATCACCGAGCCGTCGTCGTTGGGGGAGATGCCGGCGTTGTTGAACAGCACGTCGATGTGGCCGTAGCGCTCGCGCACGGCCTTGAAGGCGTCGCTGACCTGCCGCTCGTCGGTGACGTCCACCTCGAGCGCGAGGTCTCCGGGCGCGCCGGGCTGCAGGTCGACGCCGACGACGGTCGCGCCCTCGCGCTGGAACAGCGCGACGGTCGCCGCGCCGATGCCGCCGCTGGCGCCCGTGACCACGCACACCCGTCCGGAGAGCCTGCCGGGTGTGCTCATCGTGCCTCCGTCGCGTAGTAGATGGTCTTGACCTCCGTGTAGGCCTCGAGCGCGTGCGGACCCAGCTCGCGCCCGTAGCCGGACTGCTTGAAGCCCCCGAACGGCGTGCTCACGCGCACCGAGGTGTTGGCGTTGATCGACAGCACCCCCGTCTCGACCGCGCGGGCGACCCGCAGCGCGCGCGCGCCGTCGCGGGTCCAGATCGACCCCGACAGCCCGTAGATCGTGTCGTTGGCCAGGCGGATCGCCTCGGCCTCGTCGGCGAAGGAGATCACCGCGGCGATCGGGCCGAACACCTCCTCCTGCGCCACTCGGTCGCTCGGCTTGACGGGGGAGAGCACCGTCGGCGCGAACCAGAAGCCCGCGCCTTCGGGCGCGCTGCCCCGGAAGGCGACCGGCGCCTGGCCGTCGAGGAACGAGCCGACCGTCTCGCGCTGGGCGGCCGAGATCAGCGGGCCCATCTGCGTGGCCTCGTCGAGCGGATCGCCCACCCGCAGCGCCTTCACGTGGGGCTCCAGCAGCTCCAGGAAGCGCTCGAGCGCGCTCTCCTGCACGAGGATGCGCGAGCGCGCGCAGCAGTCCTGGCCGGCGTTGCCGAACACCGCCGACGGCGCCGCCGCGGCGGCCGCCTCGAGGTCGGCGTCGGCGAACACGATGTTCGCCGACTTGCCGCCCAGCTCGAGCGTCACGCGCTTGATCGTCGCGGCGGCGCCCGCGGCGATCGAGCGTCCGACCTCGGTCGAGCCGGTGAACGCGATCTTCGCCACGTCGGGATGCTCTACCAGGCGCTGCCCGCACGTGCGGCCGGGCCCGACGACGACGCCCACGACGCCGTCCGGCAGGCCCGACTCGAGCGCCAGCTCGGCGAAGCGCAGCGCCGTCAGCGGCGTCAGCTCGGCCGGCTTGAGCACGACCGTGTTGCCCGCGGCGAGCGCCGGCGCGAGCTTCCACGCGGCGATCGTCAGCGGGAAGTTCCACGGCGTGATCAGCCCGACCACGCCGACCGGCTCGCGCACGGTGAACGCCTGGCCGCCGGCCACCGGGATCGTGTCGCCGAGCAGCCGCTCGGGCGCGCCCGCGTAGTAGCGGAACGTGTCCACCACCATCCCCATCTCCCCGCGCGCGTCGGCGATCGCCTTGCCCGCGTTGCGCGCCTCGAGCACCGCGAGCTCCTCGCGATGCTCGCTGAGCGTGTCGGTGAGCGCGTGCAGCGCCTGCGCGCGCTCACCGGGGGCCAGCGCCCGCCAGGCCGGCAGCGCCGCCTTGGCGCGCGCGACCGCCGCGTCGACGTCGACGACGCCCGCGCGTGCGACCTCCGCGAGCACGCCCTCTGTGGCGGGCTCGAGCACTGACAGCAGCTCGCTCAAGCGCTCAGCCCGTCTGTGACTGTCCGGGCTGCGAGGCCCAGTCGAGAGCAGTCATCGCCGTTGCACCTACGGCGCCTCGGCGATCGCCGGCAGCGACTGTTCGACGTCGAGCTCGTCGATCGTCCGGATCGGCCCCTTGAACGTCTTTTTCGCGGAGACCGCGAACCAGATGGTCACCGCCAGGATCACCCCGATCGTCACGATCGGCGCGTAGTTGACGGCCGACCAGTTGAACGCCTTTTCCCACGGGACCCCTTCCGGGCTGAACGGCAGGCAGAAGATCACCACGCACAGGGCCACCCACACCACCGCGATCGGGTTGATCCATTTGTATTTGCGCCCGAGCGTCCACGTCCCGGTGACGAAGCTGTCGCCCCTTCGCCAGCGCAGGTAGACCGGGATCGTGTACGCGATGTACAGCCCGATCACGGAGATCGACGTGACCGCGAGGAACGCCACCGGCGTGCCCAGGTGGTTCGGGAAGTACGCGGGCACGGTGACGATGATGGCGAACAGGCACACGAAGAACACGGCCCAGGTAGGCGTCTTGCTCGCGCTCAGCCGTCGCCACAGGTTGTGCCCGGGGACGGCGCCGTCGCGCGAGAACGCGAACGTCATGCGCGACGCGCTCGTCACGCACGCCACTCCGCAGAACAGCTGACCGACGGTGGAGATCAGCACGACCGCCTTGTCGCCGGCCGAGCTCAGCGCGGAGGTGAAGATCGCGAGCGCCGGGAAGCCGGCTTTGTAGATTTCGGCTTCGTGGCCCTTCTGGATCGCGAACGTGATCGCCAGCAGCACGATCCAGCCGAAGATCGCCGAGTAGAGGACCGAACGCCAGATGCCCTGCGCGGAGGAGTGTTCGGCGCCGTGCGTCTCCTCGGAGATGTGCGCCGAGGCGTCGTAGCCGGTGATCGTGTACATCGTCAGCAGGAAGCCGAGCGGCAGGATGTAGATCCAGAATTTCAGCCCGCTGGTCGCGCCTCCCGCGAACCCCGATTCGTTGGCTTTGTGGCCGAAGACGTAGGAGAGGCTCGCGTGGTGAGAGGGGACCAGGATGAGGATCACGACGATCGCGAGGACGCCGACTATGTTCCACCAAGCCGACACGTTGTAGAGCGTCGAGATGAGCTGGCGCGAGAAGACGTTGATCACCCCGCACATGATCGCGATGACCACGAACATCGCGAAGTTGACGTGCGCCGAGTAGTGGACGTTCGTTCCCGCCGCCGCCTTGACGAAGTTGAAGATGAAGTG
>Ga0187879_10001476_pt1 | contig 16179 bp, 15 predicted proteins | sample June2016WEW_19_1_FD_132423 | JGI IMG/M metagenome (GOLD analysis project Ga0187879, IMG submission 132423) | Peatland microbial communities from SPRUCE experiment site at the Marcell Experimental Forest, Minnesota, USA - June2016WEW_19_10 | ecosystem: Environmental > Terrestrial > Soil >... | reverse complement strand
TTGCGAAGACTCGTGCTCAAAACTGTCCTTTCCTGCTTTGCGGAAAACACCAGGGAAACCGCGTTCGATCAGCGAAACGGAGGGAGTCGGACCGGTACAACCAGTTTACAATACGGGCGCAACTTCGAAACGGCACAACGTGACGCGGAGAAAGCCGAACCATGGGGCACGGAAACACCGAGGAAGGCTGCCGGTTGAGAGTTGACGTGAGGTGTTGTTTCAGGCGTCCGCTGTCCCAAGCCGCACGGCGCCACGGCGCTTCTTCCGCTCACCAATCCGTTTAGCTGTCGGATTGTTAGCCACTGCCCGAAACTGCTCCAGGCTAAGTTTGATCTTTCCGTTCGGCAGGGCGACGTAGAGTTCCAGGTCTCCCCCCATCGCCTTGATGACTTTGTCGAGAGTACTGATGTACATATTCTGGCCCCGAATGATCTTGGAAACTGACGCTTGTCGGATGCCGAGCGTCTCCGCCAAATGTTCCTGCGTCAGGGATAATGCTGCTCTCAATTCATCAAGGGCCATCTCTGCCAGTAATTTCTGCGTTTTGACTCGAGCGCGCTCCTGCGATTCAAGAGACATCGTCCGGTTTACCAACTCCAGGAATTTTCTCGCCATTTGTTTTCACCGTCTTGACTTCAGTCTTTATGGCCGCGTCTGCCGCGCCTTAACTATTGTTCTTCTCCAGTTCGGCCAAATGCGCATCGTAAAGGCGATCGGCGATGGGGACATTCTCCTCATACCAGCGATTTTTCCCCGTCTTATCTCCGCCAATCAGGAGAATTGCAGTCCTCCTTAGATCGAATGCGTACAACACCCGATATGGCCGTCCTTGATGCTGTATTCGCAGCTCCCGCATTTTGTCATGGCGGGAGCTTACAACCCCCGAAGAGTAGGGAAAGGGCAATGCCGGCCCACGCTCCTCCAGCAAACCGACTGTGGTGCGCACATCCTCGCGCTCGGCTTCATCCAGCAGGTCCCACCAGTCCTCGAACTCTCGGGTCACTTCTACTTCCCAAGGCACAATATCATTATACCCTGGAATCTATATAGACTAAGAGCAATATAGTCCCTCTTTAGGCGAAAGCGGAAAGGGAAAACGGTGCGCTGGAACAAATTACGGTGCCATTGAATAGAATGACATCAGCCGTTCATCACTCTCAGGGACTACCGAATGCGCTTGCTCTCACTGATCGCGGTTGCGATCTCGCTGCTTCTTCTGTCCGGCCACGGCCGCGCCCAGACCAACAACACGCAACCCGACTCGTCTTCAACGATTTCGACCTCGCCTGCTGTCTCCGACGATCCCGTCTTCGCGTCCTTTCAGCCCGTGACCAAAGGCATCAAGCCGCCCAAGGCAACCTCGGCGCCCGACCCCAAGTTCCCGGATCTTCCCGCCGACGCCGAACCGCGCGGCACCGTTGTCATGCTGATCGGCGTAAACGCGAAAGGCCACGTGGAGGCGGTTCGTGTCCTTCGCAGCGACGAGCAGGCGTTCGAGACGACCGCCGTTGCCACCGTGAAGAAATGGAAGTTCAAGCCGGCCCAGAAGGACGGTCGCCCCATTCCCGTTCAGATCACGGTGGAGATGAAGTTCCAGCGGTAGGGAAATCCTGATCAAGTCGAGGCGAAGTCCCGCAGCGGCTAAACAGGCCGCGAGAAAAGCCGAAAGCAGGTCCCTCCGCTCGGGCTGAAGCCCCCGGTCGGGATGACACATCAAGAGGAGTAGGAACTTACCACGTGCTATAGGCCGTGCCTTCGCTGGAGTTTTGTTCGCTGCCGCTATGCACGTCGATGATGCCGGGCTCGGTCTGGTCAGGCGACATGATGCTCTCGTCGCTGACCGGGACCCAGGATTCACGCGAGTTGGTAAAGGGGTCTTTGGGAAGTTGCTTCAGGTATCCGGCTTGCACCAGGTCGTCCAATGACGTTGGAGCTTTTTGCTTGTCGAGCGTGTACTGGTCGATGAGCGATCGCATGGTGTACAAATCGTCGCGCAACGCCGTTTCTTTGGCGTGAAGAATCGACGACGAGTAATTGGGAATGGCGAGCGACAGCAGGATGACGATGATGCTGATGACCACCATCAACTCAATTAATGTGAACCCGCGCTGTCGTAGCCGTTTTCGCATGGCAACCATCTACCAGGTTTTATACTTCGTGCCGTCCAATCCCGTGCCCTCGGACTTGGTATAGATGTCGAAGACGCTTTGACCGCCCCAGGAATCGGAGTCAGGGTCGTCCTGCATCGAGCGTAAGCCCCACTCGTCCTTGCCAGTCATCGGATCAATCGGAATGCGCCGCAGGAAGCGCATCTTCTTCCCATTGGTATCCACGCCCTTCACCAGGGTCTCGAGGTCGGGAGGATATCCCTGGCTGTCGACCTTCACCTGAAACGAGCCGCGGTCGGCAGCATCCTTGTAGCGGTCGATGGCGTCGCGTAGCTGCCAAAGGTCGCGGCGCAGTTCGCGCTCCTTGTTGCGCTGGATGACGATGTGGATCACGGGCGTGGCCGCGGCCGTCAGGATCATCAGGATGGTCATGGCGACCAGCAACTCCACCATGGTGAAGCCGCGGAAACCAACCTTCCGCAGGCGCGACAAGGAGGGATCGGCTGTGGCAGAACCAGCGGGCTCCTGAACCATAAGCGCGCGATTGGAATGTCTGAAGAGCACGGATCTAATTTTAATCCTTCTGAACGTTTCCGGCTGCATACGAGTTGGTGGGCTGGCCAGCTGCAAATGCTGGGAAAGCGGGTGGAAGGTCACGGCTTCGCACGCTGCCGAAAGGTCGATTTGCTCCCCGCTCGGGTAGTGCGGGCCTTTAGGCCCGCGTTAACGCCGATCAAGTCATACAAGCCGCTGAGGTACTTCGTTTGAACCCGGTAGAAGAACGTGGTGTCACGACTTTTCGGTATGTACCTCAGAGCCTAAAGGCTCTCTGAATGGTCAACGACTGATGCGGCGCTCAAGCGCCGCACTACCCGATCCGGCCCTTTTCAGCGCTTCACGCCGGGCTGAAGCCCGGCGCTTACACCATTTCCGCTACGGGTTTAACGGCTGTTCTAGTGAACCGTCACAATCGCCTGCGAGCCGCTCGCCGGCGTGGTTTGCATCGCGGCATTCTTCAAGGCAGCGCGATTGATGCTCAGCGTCGATTGTCCCGGAGTTCTGGCCTGGAACGTCAGCGTGAATACCGATCCGTCGCCGGAAATCCCGTTCGTTCCAGGAGGCCGCGAAGCCGTGACTTGCAGGATTCCGGCCATGCTGTCATCCCGGTTCACCAGCGCCACCGTTTGCCCGTCCTGCGACAGCAAAGTTCCGTTGGAGACGTTCAGCAGTTGCAGGACGCGCGGGTTGTACATGATCTGCAACGGCACGGAGAAGACATTCTGTCCTCCAGCCAGGTTCACATTCACGGTGAACGTGGAACCTACGGGCTGGTCGAGAGTTGGCGGATCGAAGCTGACGATCGCACTTCCCATGGGTGCCGAAGCGGCGCCTGGCTGTACCGACGCCGAAGGTGCAACGTTGCCTTGAGGCTGGACTGACGGCGTCCCCGGCTGGCCCGGGTTATTCACGGTTCCCTGCGGACTGCCCGGCTGGCCTTGCGGCTGCGCATTGTTCGGCGGCTGGCTGTTGTCGCGCCGCAGCGAAATCGTATTGGCCGTGCCCACATCGATTGCCTTCATGTTGCCCGGGCTGAGGTCCTGCGCGCGCACGATGTGCGGTATCAGGATGAAGACGATTTCGTTGTCATTGACTTCTTTGGTCTCCTCGGAAAAGAGATACCTGAAAAGCGGAATCGAAGCCAATCCTGGAATGCCCGACAGCGACTTGGTTTGGGTGCTCTCCAGAATGCCACCCAGAATATTAACTTCGCCTTCCTTCAGGCGGATCTCGTTTTCAATCTTGCGCTGTCCAATGACCGGCTGTTGAATGCCGCCAATGTTCTGGTACGAATCGACTGCCGAAATGTCCATTGCCATCTTGAGGGTCACTTCGTCCATGCCATGCACATGAGGCGTGATATCGATATTGACGCCGACATCGATGTAATTGAACTGGGTGTTGACCAGGGGGTTGATGCCGACGCCGCCGATACCCGGCTGGAACGACCCCGTAGCCACCGGCACGCGCTCACCAATCTTTAGCGATGCTTTCTGCCCGTCGGAGGCCCGAATCTCCGGCTGCTGGATCAGCTTACTGCTGCTGTCGGTCATCAGGAAGTTCGCCGTCGCCGTCGGGATGGTCACCTCGAAGTTGGTGGCGTTGAGGTGGGCCAAACTGTTCAGGTTGATCTGTCCCGTATTGGAGGTCGAGGTTGTAGCTGTTCCACCCGCTCCGGAGTTGCCTTGCACCGACGTGGTGGAAGTGACTCCGGGAGATTCCTGCACTGCAATGCTGACGCTGGCCGGCGGGTTGATGCCCAGGTTGCGCAGCTTGTCGCGCGTAACCTGCATGATGGCAATTTCCACCACCACTTCCGGCTTGGACTTGTCCAAATCCTCGATCAGCTTCCCGGCCATGACAATCTGGTCGGGTGTACCCCGCACCACGATCGCCTGTTGCGAGGGGAACTGCTGCAAACGCTGTGTGTCGAGCAGGGTCCGCAGAATGTTGACCATGTCCTGCAACTCATTCGGCTGGGAAAGGTTGCTCAGATAAAAAGTGCGGATGACGCTCTGTTCCAGTTCCTTGCGCTTGGCCGCAGTATCGGCAGCCACAAATATTGTGTTGGGAGTGACCGGACGCCAGAAGGTCTTCGATTCCAGCGCGGTGATCACCAGCGCTTCCTGCAAAGTGACGCCGTTCAGGTCGACGTGAATCTTGCGAGAGGTGTAATCGGGATCGAAAAGAACGTTGATTCCGGCCAACTTGCCAATGCTTTCGTAGACCGTCTTCGAGTCCTGGGTGAGATTCAATGTGATCGGCGTCTGCGAGATGGGCGCCAGTTCCACCGGGCCGGTCGCCTGTTCCAGGCGCTTGTCCAGTTCGGATTCCGTACTCGGCGGCAGCGAAGCCCCGGGATTCGCGTTCTTCTGTAAGAGCTGGCGTACTTTATTGGATTCCTGTTGCGCGATGAAACTGGAGGGATCGATAGCCAGCGCCTGCTCGAAGTCGGTCAGCGCTTCCTGCAATTTGCCGCTGTTCATCAGCAGTTGGCCTTTATGAACATATGCCGCCGCGGCCAGAAAACGAACATATTCGTACGAGGAACGGTACGTCAGGTCCGTAGGCTTAAGCTGGTAGGCCTGATGATAATAATTGTAGGCGGTAATGTAATCCTGGCGGGCTTCCGCCTGCTTGCCCTTGTCATAAAGGGCCTTGGCTTGCTTATCTGTGGAGGCGAGTGCCGCTGCCACCAACACCAGCAGCAACGCCAGGACACCAGTCAAGCGTTTCATCATGTTCCTTGAGACCCCAGGGATGCGAACCAGACCTCTGCCTCCGTATGGCCGGAGAGCCAGGCTCCGGATGTAAGACTTGGACCCACGTCAAACGTGAGCACAGTCTGTGGCGAACGCACCCCTCCTCTCGCTCGTACGGAGACAATGCGGACGGCCCGATTATAGCATTCCAGATTGCAGGCAAGGCGCCGCATTCATCGCGTGTTAACACCCAAGGTTCGTGCGCGATGCGGCAATCGACGAGCATTTTCCACCCCTGCAGGATGGTAGCTTTCCCGCTAGCGTTGATTGCTCCATTCCGACGCCGGAAACTCTCGGGAACTCCGATGCTCGAATTGCCGAATAAAAATACTGCCGATATACGAAAAGACCACTTGTAAAGTGGACGCGATTTGAGGCTAGAATAGGGAAATGACTTTGTACAAGTATGCCTGCGCGGTCGTCTTATGTCTCTTTTTCGTTTCGTGTGGTGGTTTCTTTGTTTCCAATGACACCGTGACTCAGCTGGCGCTGTCGCCGACGAACCCGACAGTGCAGGTGGGCTCGACCACGCAATTTACGGCGACCGGCACAACCGCAGTCGGAAATACCATCGACGTGACCCCGGGCGTGAGCTGGTCTTCGTCGAAACCTGCCGTAGCTACCGTGAACTCCGCTGGCCTGCTGTCCGGAGTATCTGCCGGCATATCGATTATCAATGCGACCTATCAGGAGGGCTCGACCCAGACGATTGCAACCATCACCTCGGCGACTCTGACCTCGATCGCCATCGCCCCCTTGACGGCCACGCTTTCCGTGGCAGGCACCCAGCAGTACACAGCAACCGGCACCTATTCCGATGGCACTCAACAGGACTTGACGGGAGTTGTCACCTGGTCGTCCAGCAATGTCGGTGTGGCCACCATTTCCGGGACCGGACTGGCGACTGGAGTGGCTTCTGGAAGCACTACGATCTCCGCGGTCTACCTCGGTTTCAACGCCAATACCACGCTCACGGTGACAGGCATATAACATCCTCAGCTCACCAGGCAGGAATCAGCTAGGGCCGGGCCGAATGTCCTTGCTTCGCTCTCTCTGGCCTCTCGCCCCATCGCTGCTAGGCTGAACTCGCGGGAAGGTCCTGCGATCTTGACGGGGTTTTGTGTCAGGGCACGACTTCAGTCGTGCCGTAACACGTCGATTTCTGAAACAAGGGCTTTCGCTGCTGCGAGGACGCAGCAGCGAAAGCCCAAGATCGTTGAGCAGTCTTTCGGCACGGCTAAAAGCCGTGCCCTGACACAAGGCCGCTCGGGTAATGGCGAGACTGGTTTCCACATCGTCTCCAACCGTCTACACTTGTTGAACGCCACCATGGCCCGACCACCTCAGAATCCTCCGCCGAAGAAGCCTGCCGGACGCCGCGATCCTGTCGCCAGCGGCGAGCGCGATGCTTCTGTCAATCGCTCCGCCTCGCACAACTACTTCCTGCTGGAGAAATTCGAGGCGGGCATCGCGCTGCGGGGTACGGAAGTGAAGTCGGTCCGCGGCGGTCGAGCGAATCTGAAGGACGCCTACGGCCTGGTCAAGGATGGCGAACTCTGGCTGATCAACGCCCACATCGGCCCCTACGAGCACGGTAACATCTTCAACCACGAGCCTCTGCGAACCAGGAAGCTGCTGGTTCATCGCAACGAGTTGAACAAACTAATCGGCAAGAGCCAGCAGAAGGGACTGACGCTGATTCCGACGCGCCTGTACTTTCGTAATGGCCGGGTGAAGGTGGAACTCGCCGTCGCCAAGGGCAAGCAGAACTGGGACAAGCGCGAAACCGAGCGCCGCAAAACCGCCGACAAGGAAGCGAAAGAGGCGATGGCGCGGAGCAGGAGGACGTAACATCGTTTACGTCTGGATCGGTTGTCTTGGGTGTTTCGAGCAGCGCTCGGACGCTGACGCCTGCAGTATCCGAGCCCGCTGCCACGTTTGCGTCGTGCGCTGGTTTTGCGCACGGCGCGTGGCGAGGGCGGCCCGGAAGTTAGCCCACCTGGGCCGGGGTCCCCAGCAACCGTGCTGTTGCGGTTGATGGGGTGGATGCAGCGCAGCGGAACGGTGGGTGTTCAGCTGAGCCGCGACCTCCGTGATACTTCGACTTCCGGATTACCAGTTGCCTGGACAAGGTAACAGGGTGACGCGGGCAAAGGCCCCCCGTCTTGACCAAATCGAACCGTCAATCCGGGGAGCCTGGTTGGTTACTTGCCGGCGTACGTATGGGCGGAGCCGATGCCGGTGCACAGGTCCCAACCAACTTTGCAACGCGAATCACCGGTCGTGATGTCGTTGAAGTCAGCATGGTACTTGATGGGATTGAACAGCTCGCTGTACATGGTGGTGAGCTGCGCCAAGGACGACTGGTGTCGGCTGCCGGCCGCGTTCACGATACCAGCAAAGGTAGGAGACGCCCAACTAGTACCTCCGACCGAACCCCAGCTTCCCTGGAGGTAAATGGCCGTGCAACAAAAGTCGGAAGCAACATCAGGATATCCGCGAAAGTTTCCTACGATGCTTGCAATGCCGTTCTGATAGCTGGGCCGCGGCTCGTATGGACTGATATCTCCCCCTCCGCCGCCAGTGTAGTACTGCTCGGAGGTGAAGTTTCCGTTACCGTCGCGGTTGAAATAAGTACCTCCAACCGCTACAACGTTCGGTGACGCCGCCGGATAGGCGCTCACGCCAAGCCCCCCATCGCCCGAGGCTGCAAAGTAGACGACTCCCGGGGTAGTGAAGTATTGATCAAAGCTAGTTTCCTGAGAAATCTCCGCATCGGCAAAGCTCATGCTCACCACGCCGCCGCCGTTCTGGGCCACTAGCTCTCCGGCGTACTGCACCGCTCCCCAGGTGGGATCGGTCGCGCATTGCGGGCTGCTACACAATACCGACACGACCAGGAACAGCTTGGCCTGTGGCGCCATAGCATGGGCCCACTCGATATCTAATGCCTCCTCGACCTCCCAATCCCCGTAACTGGGTGGCCGTATCGGGCCGGGCCAGACCTGCGTTATGGTCGTAGCTGGAATTCCAAAGTAGGAGTCAAAGGCGTCCAAGTCGGACTGCGCGGTCGGATAGTAACCGGCGTCCACGATGGCAATTGCGCCAATACCTCCGCTGGGCACGGTTGTGCTTGTGGCAATCGGACAGCCGCTCGGTCCCGTTACCAACTTATAGACGCAGGCTACTGACCCAGGTGTTTCATCACTCGGGTCGGGTTGCGGGCTCCGTTGATCCGAGTCGACAAAAAAGTAGTTCGTGTGAGGCCGACCGGGCACGGGGATGCTGGAGGCCGGATAAATAATCCTGTGTCCGTTGTAAACGGACTCGTAGCGGGTTTGTGCCGATGCTGGGCTAAGGGCTGCACTTGCAAACAAGATAACTGCAACCGTCGTTAACATTACAATCTGGATGTCTTTGCGGAAAGTAGTCATTCATTGGCTCCTGTGTGACACCCCGAAATCATGAAGGGAGTTCATGGAAAATGCAAGCTGCGAGTTGTTCTGTCTGCAAAAAGCGTGGCATGCGCAGTTTCTCCGCAAGGAGCCGCGCATCGTGTGCGCTGCGATGCCCCAAATGCCAAGCGAGAATCAGCTTTGCGTTGCTCTCGATTCCCACGGAGCCAGCATCAGCTGAATGCGAGCCGCTCGTATAAGGATTCCTGTCCGAGGCAGACGCGACGGAACCTGGAACTTGAGCGCTATCGCATGATTACGACAGTTACGCGGGGGGACACGCCGTTTCCACCGCTGCTTCATCCTTCAACCGGGGCGTCAATACAAGGGGCAGCCCTGGACCTTTCCCTCAAAGCTAGCGATTGAAAGGAAACTCCTGTACCCAGTGAAAACCTCTGCTGACGAGCAGAAAGGTCTTGCGGTCGAGCAATTTGAGTTGCATGTGAACCTTATGGCGGTCCATGTCGCCATCGAGGATCAACTGATCCGGGGCCGGACTCTGGAAGATGAAGCTTGCTTTCCAGTTCTTGTCGTCGTCCTTGGTGAGCGCTAGGGTTTTGTCGTTGACCTTGATGGAGGCTCCATAACGGGCCACTGAGTCGTCCATGCGCTGAAAAGCCATGCGAGTGGGAATGTCAAAAATGACGCGCCGCCAGCGTACGTTGTCAGTGAGAAGCGGCGGGCGCGGCTCGCCGTCAATCGACATCTGGGTCACCTCCCAGATGCCGTAGAGCGCTGAGTATTGTCTGCCGCCCCCATAGATGCTCCAATACTGCCGAACGGTGTGAAGGTTCAGACCCAGAAGCCACAGTCCGAGGACGATTTGCGCGGCCAGCGCGATCCGGTTGGCGCGGAGGGAGCTGAAAAGCTGCTCTGGTGGCCGTGGTGCCGTGGCACGGTCCAGAAACAAGACGGTGACAAGACGTGGAACGTCTGGGGCGAGTAGAAAACAAGCGAGCAAGATCAGGTGAAAGGCAAACAGCTTTACCGGTACGTCGTAGGTCATGTTCAGCATGAAGACCTGCGTCATGTCGGCCAGGCAGATCAGCGCACCCAGGGTTGCCGTGCGCGGAACGATCAGCAGCACGCCGCCGATGACTTCCGCGCAACCGGCGAAAATTTCATAAGCCGGAGCAGCGCCGATTGAACTCCAGAGCACGCCCATGGGAGAGAACGTGCCGAAGGGCTGCAGCAACCTGCTCAATGAAGGATAGGGCATTTGCAGCGGGATGACCTTGGCCAGGCCGTAATTCAGCATCTGTCCGGCAAGCATGAAACGAAAGACGAGCCGGATCCACTTATGCAGCGCAGCATAATTTTTCCGCTTGCGGTCAAGAACGGACCAGATGACGGTAGCGAATGCAGCAATGACTAACAGACAGAACGCCGTGACCCATCCGAACATGCAATCGCAACTGGCGCTGTTGCCGTCGATAGACAGCGGTGCCGCCACGTGAAAGATATGAACGGCCGTCCAGACGACCAATGGACGCAGCGGCCAAAGTGTCCCCGGGTCGGGGATATCACTTCCCTGAGTGGCCGAGAACAGGCTGGTAACGATTTGTGTGGCCGCACAAAACAGTCCAAGGTAGGCCACGCTGAATCGAAAAGCTATGCGAAGAGCCGGGTTCCACTCGGGTTGTTGCTGCTGGTATGAGATTGGCTCGCTCTGAAGTTGTGGACTCATGCGTGAGAACTCCGTCAGAGATCTGGACCTCAAGACAACGCCAGGAATATCACCGGTTGCGCCCCAGAGTATATTACGGAATCCCCGGACCCTTACAGGCAGACCCGCTTCCACGACTCGGATTGACGCACTCGTTCAACAATGAGCAGAGATCTTTGGCGGATGGTTGACGTAATATCGCCATTTCACAAGTAATCCGGCTCGCCGGGGTCGGTAAGGTCCAGCACCTTGGCGACCGCTGAATTGGTGTCGAAACCGCTATTCTGCTGTTCGGCCCAGCGGACTGGGTTTGATATGCCGGCCATGGTGACGGCGGCTTGGTAACGGCGTCTATAAGCGGGTACGCGTATTCTTTGTCGGCAGAGCCGTTTATCTAGTTCAAGCAATTTGAGGAGGGTCACTCGGATGAAACGAACCCGAATCGCCCTGCTGTTGGTAGTGCCTGTCTTTGCCGGAATGGTCCTGGCGCAAAGGTTGCCTGCCGTTGCCTCGAGTGCGCCACAAGCGCAACCGGCGCAGCCGCCGCCAACGATAGCTTCCATGCTGGATCGGCAGATCAGTATGATTGAAAAGCAAATCACGGAAGCTGCGGAAGCCATGCCGGAAGATAAGTTCAATTTCTCTCCGGAAAGCTTGAAGATTCCAGGCGACGATTACAAAGGCGTGCGCACGTTTGCTTTGCAGGTGAAACACGTTGCCGCTTCCAACTATGCGTTGTGGTCGCCGCTCACCGGCGATAAGTGCCCTGAGGACTACCTCGGCGGTAACGGTCCCAAGAACTTAAAGAGCAAAGCCGAGATCCTGAAGTTCCTGAACGACTCTTTTGCCCTGGGTCATAAGGCCGCGGCTACGCTGACGGTCGAGAACATGCTGCAAAATCCAGAGCAGTGGAAATGGTCGCGACTTCACTTGGCTACATTTGCCGTCGAGCACGCATTCAATCATTACGGGCAGATGGTTGAGTACCTGCGGATGAACGGAATTGTGCCACCGGCCAGCCGGGCCAAGTCCGACTGATCATCGCCTCATATGTGTGATTTGAAACAGCATATTTCTCAAATCACAATAGCGAAGTAGCCCTTTATATCGCCTGCGTTAGCCCCCAAGCTCCCTGAATCGCTGCGCAACAACTATCACCTGGCTCGCGGCATGCTGTGGCATTCCGAACGAAGCTGGTGTCTATTGATCGACTCGCCAATTGATAACTGTTGATAAATCCCATGTCACAGGCAACCCTTGTCGTAGGATTCGCTACCACATTGCCTGTTATCGCCACGAAGCCGCCAGACGCCAGGTGCTCCGTTCGAGTGAGGCTTGAGCGGGCCTTTTTCTTCGTAGTACGAACGAAATCCCCACTCAAGGCCGGAAGAGGGCCTTGAATGGGCATGAATCGGTGGGACGGTTGTTCCCAAATCGGGAACCAGGCGCGGATTTCTTCGTTTTTCCTTGATTCCGCTCTTTCGTGGTTTTAGACTGGCTCAGTACATCCATCCCAAGCGCAAGGCGATGGAACTGGGACCGGGCAAGGACGGCGAGCCGCTGAAAATCGTTGTGGAGCGCGTTGGCATCTGAGCGGCGCGCCTTTTGGATTTCCCGGTAGTATGCGCGCTCAACCTCTCGTGAGAAAGGCTGTACTTGCTGCCGAACAGGCTGACTGCATCTGCTATACTCTCGGTCGTTCCTTATAGTCGAGGCTGCACTCTGGGATGATATTTCACTGTTTCAAACAGGACACAACCTGCTACGACGACATAGTGGCTTCCGAAGTTCGTCGAACCGTGACTCTCATACATGGTACCTGGCCCAAGGGGCCTCTTAAATCTGATCGCGAGATTCGATGGTACCGCAAGAATTCCCGCATTTGCTCTGCTCTTTTGAGTTTTGACCCCGGACACACTCTGATTCGCCGTTTTAAATGGTCTGGCGACAACAGCATTGAATCCCGCCGCACAGCAGGCATCGAGCTAACGTCTAAATTGTCCGAGTTGATTCGCGATCATCGAAATGCAAAGCACTACATCGTCGCGCATAGCCACGGCGCAGATGTTGCTATAAGGGCAATGAATGAAGAGTCAGTGGGGAGCCATATTTTCGGCTTTGTTGCGCTGTCTGCCCCGTTTCTGCGCGTTTCTCTCAGACGGTGGGTCAGGCAGGAGCAGGGCGACCTTTTCCGAATTTTCACAGCTTTTCTGGGTTTAGCATTGCTAGAAAGTGTCGGCTTCTATCTCTTCAAACTGCTAATAGCATGGCCCTTGCCTCCAAATGATGACAGTTGGCGATGGATTTCATCAATGGCAGTTGTCGTATCCTCGGTCGTCATCGGTGCGCTCTCAATATTCTTTGTATTTGCGGGTATAGCGTGGTTTATTTCTTGCTTTGTGCCACTTTCATCTAGGTGGCTGTGGAATTCACTCTATGAGCGCGCAAAGTCCTGTGTCGCACAAGTTCGGACTGTTAACGCGGATCATTTCCGAGTGCTTGTTGTCCGGCCCATCGCAGACGAAGCGTCCGCTGTCCTAACTGTGGGTCAATTTCTGGGGTGGGTGACCGGCTATGTTGAAGTCATAGCCGCTTCATTGCTAGTTCCGTTATCATATTTCGGTTTCGCCATATTGTCATGGGAAAAGCTTCGCGGTCGCGGGGGGCAGATTGGGGAGCGCACTATTCTGTTTGGAACCTTGACGCTCTTGAGCTTGATTCTCGTGTCGTATTTCGCACGACTCGTTGTAGCGCTCCCCTTCGGTGTGTCGCCCGGCCTCTTCGCCCCACTGCTAGATATCTCGGTGGAATCCGCTCCGCCGGGGCAATCGACGTTCTATCAGATGCCACAAGGGAGCCGGCGCCTGCCAGGCCTATTTCACAGTTCCACTCACGACGATCCCGAGGTCGCGGGGGCTATTGTGAAATGGCTGCGTTCCGAGGAGTCCGTAGCTCCGAAAGTCGATAGTGCAGGCAAGCTATGCCTATGACTAGTCTCTCACCGGGGCGCTCCAGAACAATGACGATTCGATGCGGGGCCGCACCGAGGCCTAGTCGATCAACCTAACCCGACATTCTGCATGCCGTCATGCTAGAGGCGGCGATACGTCGCGTTGCCACTTGCGTTGCCAGATAACTGCCGTTTGAGATGATTGGCCCCGATTTCGAGCACTCTGTCCATCTCGTAAGTGGCTGAGCCGATTGAGATGGGGATGGAAGCCCATATTTCCTAAACCGTTGGTCGGCAGTTCGACTCTGCCCAGGGCCTCCATAGTTTTCAAACACTTCCGAGTACTCTGACCGTTCTCTCTCATCGGCCGGTTGCGCCTGGGTTGCGTTTTGTTGCGGACTTGTTTTGGCGTCGAGGCGATCAACGAACGCAATGTTAGCGCTGAGGACAAGATGCCCGTACAGGTCCACCGTGACAGCAATGGTCGAATGTCCGAGCTGTTCCTTCACGTATGCGAGGCTGGCGCCGTCCTGAATTAGCAGGCTCGCGAAGGTGTGGCGCAAGTCGTGGATGCGGAAGCGGCGCAGGCCAGCGTGTTGGATGGCCGGCAAGAGAACGCGCTTATGCAGGTTCGCGGGATCAAGCGGGGCACCAGACGCGGACGGGAATACCAGGTCCTCTGAAATCGGAGACTCACCTTTCAGCATCGCCTCCAATAGGCGCTGCTCTCGGACGCCCAGGAGCACCGCGCGAAGCTGCTGCGACATATCGACCCGACGCGACTTACCGCTCTTAGGCGAGACGAAGCGGCCCGCGGTGTAGTTGCGCCGGATCCACATGTACCGGTTCACATCTGACGCATCTTGGCCGAACTGAATGTCTCCCCACCGGAGCGCAAGCGCTTCGCCCAGCCGCAGGCCGGTGCGAGCAAACGTCAGGAACAGCGGATAGTGTTCCGGGCTCAGCGCCTGGACGGAATTGAGAAACCGCGCCAGTTCGTCGGCTGACAGGAATACCGCCTCAAACCTCTCACCGTCCTTCGGTAGAAAGCGGCCCACTCTTGAAGCCGGGTTCTGCGGTATCAATCCGTCCTCGACGGCGCTCTGGAAGATGACCCGGAGGCAGATAAGCGCATTCTGCAGCGAGTTAGCGGCAAGTGTCTTGCGGCTCGGGTCAATCTTATCGGGGTTCTTGCTCTTGGGCTGCACCTGTTTCAGCGCCAGTTCTGAAAAGAACCGCTTCACATCATCGCGGCAGATGGCGTCGATCGCCTTCGCACCGAAGCAGGGCAGGATGTGCAACTTCAGGAGTCCCTTATAACGTGCGGCCGTGGAGGGTTTCAGGTCAACGTATTGCTTTTCCCAGCCTTCGGCGTAAGCGGCGAAGGTTGCGGGCTGCTCGCCCTTGAGAAACGTAAAGTCGCCGAGCGCGAGCTTCGCTTCCAGCGTGCGCTTCACCTGCTCGGCGGCGGCGCGCGTGCCTACACACTTCGCTTTGCGCTTGCCCTGGTAGTGGACAAACACGTACCCACTTGCCGCCCTTCTTCCGAATCTTCACGCTCACCGCCGGCAGCGGGTTCAGCGATCGATGGAGCCACTCGCGAATAGTACGCTCGGATACTGCAGCATACATCGTGAGTCCACGGAGATCGAGCCATTCTCTTTCGCCGAGGCTCTGCGATTTGGCTCCGGGTTGGGTCATTGTGCGCCTACGTGCCCAGTTCTCGCGTCACAGACGCATTCCTGTCTAGCGAGCGACTTGCATACAGGTTAGCCAGGACGGACGTTGCCGCGTTACTCCTTGCCCTTCTCACAACCGCGATCTCAGCCGCTGAATCGTGTTCTTTGGGCAACATCCGGGCGACGCCTCCGAAATTACTGCGAAAACACTGCTTCAGGACCGGAGCAACGGTTGCCGGAACCGCTGTTTTCTTCTAACGTGTCTGAATGTCGGTTAGAGGGGGCATTGGAGGCAATATGAGCCTCAGCCCGCGCGAGTGGAAAATTGCAGTTTCTCTAATATTTATGCTGCTCGGCGGCAATGGAATTTTTACTCGTGGTGTGCGAGTTGCGCGAGTGCAGCGAGCGGACCAGGGCTTCAAATTCGTTAGGAAGATAGAAGGTAAAGACCTCAGCAAGTTCAGAGTCGGCAAAACTGTTCATCCGCTGTTTGGCGCGTGTCTTTTCATCCTGGATCTTCTTTCGCCATGGATTTCCCGCCAGATAGCCTCGGGGATAAGTGGATGCCGTGGCGTGTTCCCACTTGGGCTGAACCCTGTGATCGTCAGGAACACTACAGTACTTGGTTCCTTTGAGCTCCTTGAGGATGGCAGCGAAGATAATCGTGTCTCGCTTGCGCGGCTTCTGTTTCTTTTTCTTCTGGATCTTGCCTGCCAGTGCGGCATCCAACTTGACGTGAAGGTTCTCTACGGATGCCTCTACTCTCGCGATTGCGGAACTCTGAGACTGTACCGCAGGCGAGGATCGAGGAGATCCGCCCGTCTCGGCTCTCTCATCACTTGCGGGAATGGCAAGAGCCTGGCCTGGGTGGTGCCAGCCTGGTTGCCCAACGACCATGCCCAGTAGCGAAGTGCGATCAAGAGTTCCCGATACCACTTTTGACGAGTTCTCTCGTACCTTTTGCTCCAGGACCGTGACTACCGCCTCTCCGTGGCGCTTGT